>ERZ1740059.62-NODE-62-length-52310-cov-5.949727_pt1 | contig 52310 bp, 51 predicted proteins | sample MGYA00581744_ERZ1740059 | MGnify/ENA primary metagenome ERZ1740059 (study PRJEB43018, sample SAMN04849738) | marine metagenome | isolation source: floating plastic debris | place: Pacific Ocean | collected 2008-08-28 | study: EMG produced TPA metagenomics assembly... | reverse complement strand
ACATCAGCGAGCGTAACCCCATGCAGAAACAGGTAAACCTGGGCAGAAAGCTGCGGCCTTTCGTGCGCAGCTTCATACGCTTCTCCCACCGCAAAACCCGTAAAATCGGCGTGCGGGTAAATTCAGCCGCTGTGATTCGTTGACGGATGGCGCGCATCCGACTACCTGCTCGCCATTGTGAAACAACGCGCGAAACGCCGTTCGGTCAACTGTACCTAGGTTTAAGAGAGCCTGGACGGCGTATCAAGCGCGCCGGACATCTTAACCGACCGAGACCGGTCAGCCCCCTCGCAAGGAGCCCGCCTATGCCTGAAGTGATCTTCCCCGGACCGGAGGGTCGTCTCGAGGGCCGCTATCACCCGCTAAAGGACAAGGAGAGCCCAATCGCGCTCATCCTGCATCCGCACCCGAAATTCGGCGGCACGATGAACAATAAGGTGGTCTACAACCTCCACTATCTGTTCCACGGTCTTGGTTTCTCGGTGCTTCGCTTCAACTTCAGGGGCGTAGGACGCAGCCAAGGCGCGTTTGACGAAGGGATCGGCGAACTCTCTGACGCGGCCTCGGCGCTCGATTATCTGCAGCAGCTCAAGCCCGATGCGCGGCAGTGCTGGGTCGCGGGCTTCTCCTTCGGGGCCTGGATCGGCATGCAGCTCCTGATGCGCCGCCCCGAGATCACGGGCTTCGTCTCGGTCTCTCCGCCGGCCAACATGTACGACTTCTCGTTCCTGGCGCCCTGCCCCTCTTCGGGACTCGTGATCAACGGCGAGAGCGACCGCATCGCGCCGCCGCCGGACGTCGATAAGTTCGTCGCCAAGCTGAAGACCCAGCGGGGGATCACGATCACGCACCAGACCGTGCCAGAAGCCAACCATTTCTACGAGCGCGGCATGGACGACATGGTCGGCGGGGTCGAGGATTACATGCGGATGCGGATGAACCTGCCCCCACGCGACAGCATCGAGCCCCTGCCCGCCCCGGACGCCGACGACGCGGCCTAAGGCGTCGAGAGCCGCCCCCCAGTCGCCGGCGCTCGGACGCCGGTGGTCGCGGGGGCGCTGAGGGGGAGGCACGCGTTCGAGCGCAGAGCGAGATGGGCGAACGCCTGGGCCTCGATCATGTCGCCGTTGAACCCGACCGCCTCCACCGGCTCGACAGGGGCGCTCAAGCGCTCGGACAGCATCCGCATCATCTGCGGGTTGTGACGCCCCCCTCCGCAGACAAGCCACCGCGAGACGGGGATCTTGAAATGGTCCTGCGCTCGCTCGATCGACGCGGCCGTGAACGCGGTCAGCGTCGCCGCGGCGTCCTGCAGCCCGAGCGACCTCATCAACTCAGGGGCTTTGGGAAAATCGCCCCGGTCCAGCGATTTCGGAGGCGTCGCCTCGAAGTAAGCGTTGTCCAGAAGTTGTTTCAGAGCACCGTCATCCACGCGCCCTGCGGCCGCTGCGGCCCCGTCGGTGTCCCAAGCCGCGCCGGTTCGCGCTCCGATCAGATCATTCAGCAAGGCGTTGCCCGGCCCGGTGTCAAAGGCCAGCAGAGCGCCCGGCGCCTCAGGCGCAGTCGCCCGTGGGTCGACCCAGGTGACGTTCGCGACGCCGCCGATGTTCAAGAACGCGACCGGGGCGTCCGCCTCCATCATGCGGGCCAACGCGAAATGATAGAAAGGGGCCAGCGGCGCGCCCTGGCCGCCCTGAGCCATGTCATTCAGTCGAAGATCGTAAACCACCGGCACGTTGACCCGCTTGGCCAAGCGCGCCGCATCGCCGATCTGTAGCGTGAACCCTTCCTCTGGCCGGTGGATGAGCGTTTGCCCGTGAAAGCCGATGAGCTCGGGCGTCTCGGCTGCGTCCTGCGCCAAGAGCCGCTCGATCAACTCAGCGTGGATATCGGCCGACAGGGTCGCTTCGCTCGCGAACATCTCCGGCTGGCGGCGAAGCTCAGATGTCGGGGTTTCAGCGGCGCGACGCATCGCCGCCCGAAACACTTTGCGTTCGCCGTCGCTGTATTCCCGGTAAGCGCATGCGCCAAACGCGTGAACGCGCGATCCGTCGCCGTTCAACAGCGCGGCGTCAGCCCCGTCCAGGGACGTCCCCGACATCAATCCGATCGCCCAACGGGTCATGCGCCGAATTCTCCTGGCATCCGCAAAGCGGCAGATATTGCAATTCTAAGTAGCAAGACCGCTAGACCTATGTTTAACATGACGCAGTTTCTGGCCTGTGTAGCAAACGAGGCCCGCCATGTCCGCGCCCGCCCTCACCCAAGTCCTCGACGCGCAAATCGCCTGCGTGGAGGAAGGGGGCGGTCAAGCGCTCGGGCTGAAGGCCTCCGTACCCTTGATAGAGATGGCGCTGCCCGAGAAGCACAGTGATTTTGGACGCCTCGCCCAGACGACGCTTTGCACCCCTTACGAGCAAGCGGCGAGCGGCGAGGTCACAAATCTGCAGACCGCAAGGGAAGTCGCCGCTTTCCTGCATCTGCTGCGCGCCATGGACGCCAGACGCGCCGACCAAGAGCTTCTGGATCGATTGATCGACGTATTGAGTTCGGCGCCGGATATGGCGACAGCAGCGTTCGCGTCGGCGCTGAACAGGACGATCGACGCGGACCATGCGGATCGAGCACGACGCGCGGAGGAGCTGGCGGCGAAGAAACAGATGGAGCGCGATCGCATACAGCGGTTCGTCGCGCGCTTTCGGACGGCGCCGGCCCATCGAGCGGGTCTGGACGATGTGCTCAATGAGATGCGCGCGATGAAGTCGGCGCTGTCGGCGACATGCTGGCGCGCCATCGCCGAAGAGATCGCCGGCGGAGCGCTTCGCAGCCAAGAGGATGCGGAGGCGAGCCTGAAACGCTGGATCGATCTCAACGCCCGCTGGTCTGAAGCCGGCGAACTCACCGATCGCAACACCCGCGCATAACGCCGCCAAACCAGAACAGGATCGCTCTTCCCCTGTCTCGCCTCGCGCGTTAGAGACCTGACGATCCCGGTATTTCCCAGTAGGCGGTTCGATGGCGACGCATAAGTCCGAGTTTCTGCAGATCCTTGAAGCGAGAGGCTTTATCCAGGATTGCACGGATTATGAAGGATTGGACGCCGCCCTGACGAGCGGCGCCGCGCCCGCTTACATCGGTTTTGACTGCACTGCGCCGTCGCTGCATGTCGGCAGCCTGGTGCAGATCATGATGCTGCGTTGGCTGCAGAAGACCGGACACAAACCGATTGTCTTGATGGGCGGCGGCACCACGAAAATCGGCGACCCTTCGGGCAAGGACGAAGCGCGCAAGCTGCTCGACGCCCAGGGTATCGCCGAGAACATGGCCGGCATTCGCAAGGTCTTCGCAAACTACGTCGACTTCGGCGACGGCTCGGCCGACGCGATGATGGCCGATAATGACGAATGGCTCTCCGGCCTGAACTATATCGAGTTTCTGCGCGACTATGGCCGGCATTTCTCGATCAACCGCATGCTGACCTTCGACTCGGTGAAACTTCGGCTCGAGCGTGAACAACCGCTCTCGTTTCTCGAGTTCAACTACATGCTGCTGCAGGCCTACGACTTCCTTGAACTCAACCGCCGATACGGCTGCCGGCTGCAGATGGGCGGATCCGATCAATGGGGCAACATCGTCAACGGCATCGATCTGACGCGCCGGGTCGGCGGCGCGGAGGTCTATGGGTTGACGACGCCGCTCCTGACCACGGCCGGCGGCGCGAAGATGGGCAAGACCGCGAGCGGCGCTGTTTGGCTGAACGCGGAGATGCTGAGCCCGTACCAGTTTTGGCAGTACTGGCGAAACACCGCGGACGCGGACGTGGCCAAGTTCCTCAAGCTGTTCACAGAACTGCCGCTCGAAGAGATCGCTCGCTTGGCCACGCTCCAAGGAGCCGAGATCAATGACGCCAAGATCACCCTCGCCAACGAGGTGACGACGTTGGCCCATGGCGCGGAAGCGGCCGCCGCAGCGGCGGCGACGGCGCGCGAAACGTTCGAAGCGGGAGGCGCTGGCGCCGATCTGCCGACTGTCGAGATCTCTGCGGGGGACTTGGGCGACGGTATATCGGTGGTTCAGCTGTTTGTTCAGACTGGCCTCGCCAAGTCCGGCAAAGAGGCGAAACGGCTGATCGGAGAGGGCGGCGCTCGGGTGAACGACGCGTCTGTCACCGACGTCGGCGCAATGTACGGGCCCGCGGCCTTCGACGAGGGTCCGCTGAAGCTCTCCGCCGGGAAAAAACGTCACGCACTGGCGAAACTAGTCTAGCGGCTCGTTCACAAACCCCTCGTCGCGACGGAAGCGGTTTTGGCGCGGCTGCGGCTCCGGCGCGTTTGGATCCGTCGACGTGAACAGGCGTCGGAACGGCCCGATCCCAAGAACCGACAGCGGGTTCACCGAGATTTCGGGGTCTGAGACAGTTCCACGAACCGTGTAGGATGCGCCGATAATCCCTTCGCCCTCCCCGCCCGTGATGATGTTTCCAACCAGCGGGATGTTCTTCACCAACGAACTGACGCCATAGGCGGGGGAGACAGCGCCCTGAAGGTCCAAAGCCTCGGTTCGATTGTTGACGGTTCCGCCGAGCGACAACCCCATGCTTGGACCGGTCGCCGCCGCATCCGTGATCTCGAGCATGTCGCCGATAATCCGGAACGGCACATTGACCTTGGTGAAGGTGATCCCGCCGCTGCTCAAGGCGTCGACGAAACCGATGAGCGTCCCAACCGAGAGGATCTGCGCAAGCCCCGGAGCATCGCGTACGATCAAGTCGTCGATCCGCAGATCCCCGTCGATCACGCCGCCCAATTGCTTCCGTCCGCTGAGGAGAAGTTCGCCGCCATACCCGTCGTCGAAATAGCCGAGAGTCCGCAACAGCTCGCCAGCATCCGAGGCGCGAACAGCGAACTCTCCCGCCCTGGCCGTCTCGCCGTAGGAGATCGAAACCTGGGCCCGGCCGTTGATCGATCCGTTGACTTGCGCATCCAGGCCTCCGTCCCCTCGCCGCGTCACCAGAGCGACAGCCTGGTTTAGAACTGCGTCGTCGCTTAGCCGCGCACGATCAACTTCCAGGTCGAGTTCGACGCTGCGAAGCGTCCCAGACGCCGGGGCTTCGGCTCCCTCTCCGGCTCCCTCTCCGGCGCCGTCGCCGCCCCCCGGAGTGGTTTGGTCCGACCGCCCCGCGAGCATGGGACGCAGATCGAACTTCGGTCCCCGAACACGCGCGCGATACGCGCCTTCCGCCGTCTTGAGAACCGCCAGATTGAGCTCAGTGCCTTGGCCCAGGATCAACGGCGCCGCCTCGAAACTTTCGAACGCGCCGTCGCCGGTCAACGCCAAAGCCCCTGACATGATCAGTTCGCCGGCTGAGACTTCTGGAAACGTGATCTCGATGGCCTCGGCGCCAAACGTCGCTCGCACATCCGCAGCGCCAGCTTGATCCACCGGTTTGCGCCACTGCAATTGCGGCAGGGCAAGACCGAGCGCCGTCAGGTCTGCTGTCCCGGTAAACGTCACGGGTCCGACGTCAAAGACGTCAAATCGCCCCCGAAGATCGACACGCCCTTCGCGAACGATCTCCGCGGGAGCGCCCAAGGCTTGCAGCCTCTCGGCGCTGGGGCGGGTCCGTATGTCGAAGGACGATCGCGCTTGTCGATCGCCTGGAGCGAAAACCTCGGTCCAACGCGCCCAGACCGGGAACCCGTCGACCGCCATCGAGCCGCTCAGTTTGAGAGTGGCCGTGTCCACTTCCAACTCCGCTGAGCGGGCCGTGATCGTGCTGTTGATTTCCGGCGCCGCGACCCGCAAGGACGTCAGGTCGGCAGTGACCTTCACGTCAACCTCTTCGGTTTTGAGGTCTTTCAACAAAGGCAAGTTCAACGCCGCCTGGATCTTCGCGTCGCCGGACGCAGCGTCGGGCGTTCGCCCCATCCGCTGCAAGAACCCGAGCGGCGGCTGGTCGATCAAAGTCAACGCGGCTTGAACGGGGCCCGAGGCTCTCAAGTCGACGACGCCAAGCTCCACTTCCGCCGACAGGTCTGGGATTTCAAAACTGGAGCCGCCCAATGCGAGGACCCCGGCGTCGCCCAGATCGACGACGCCTGCCTCCAAATTCAGTTTGAACGCGTCGAGGGTCGCCAAACCCGCCCCGTACGCCGACGTGATCGGGGTCATCCCGTCGACCGCTACGCCGGTTAGCCCCGCGAACCGGAACGCAACCGAGAAGTCTTCATCCGCTCCCTTGGAGCGCCAGGACAGGCTTCCGCTCTCGATTGAACCTCCTTTGATGTTCCGCTCGATCCACGCGCGGCCGCCAGACGCCGCAGAGAGCGGCCAGAGCGCAATCAAACGCGTCGCGGGAAAAGTCCCAAAAGTGGCGGAGACCTGCGTTTCCGGATCATCGCCGCTCAATTCGACCCGCGCTGTCGCCTCGAACTCGGTGTCGGGCGTCGAGAACACCAGCTTGGGAACTGCGATCACATCCTGAGAAACGGTGAATTCCATAAGGGCTTGCGAGACCTTGAGCGGCTCTTCGAACAGACCGTCTCGCGCAATGACCAGCCGGTCGAACACCAACTGCCCTTGAGCGCCGGTCGTCTCACCATCAACGGCGCGGTCCAGCAAGGCCTCGCCTGTCGCAGATCCCAGCACGCCGTCGATTGCGAAATTGAGATTGCTGAGCGTGACGCGCCCGGCCTTTGGGTCAAACCCCAAAGCCAGATCCAAGCTTTCAAGCGCGACGCGTTGATCCGGCGCCAGGTCAAGGGCGGCGTCTTGCGTCGACAACTCGACAAAGAGATCGAGAAGGTCGCCTGTCGCCATCTCCAACGCAGCGCGCGCCGATCCGGAGGCTGAGGCGTCCAACGTGCGGAAAACGTCCAACGCCGGAACTTGCGACGCGATCGCTTCCCCGCTCGCGTTGGCGAAAGTGGCGTTCAATTCAACGGCGGTTGCGCCCCGGGCGCGGGAACCGCGCAACGCCACGGCCATTGGCGCGCGGCCTTCGCCGGTTTGAACCGACGCCGAAAACGACGCCGCCAACCCGCCCAAGGCGCGCTCCACGATCATCTCGGCCGAGGGCGCGCGCCAGGTCACGCCTGACATCTGGTCGATATAGTCGATCTGTACGTCTTCGAGGCGAAGCTGCTGAAATTGCGCGAGGTTTTCGAGCGCTCCACGGTCTCCGCTCAACCCTTCGACAATTGCGGCGATCGCCGAGAAACCGCCGTCGTCGCCCTGAGGCTCGTCGCCGTCCTCGGCGCCGGGCGCACGCGAGGCGTCCGGGTCCGGCTCAATCGGGCTGTCGCCGCCGCCGTCGTCCGTTTCGAGAGGAGGCGCCGCATCTCCGCGCGCCAGCGAAAACCGAAAGACGCCCTCTGGCGTTCTCAGTAAAAGCGCCTTTGCGCCCGACAGGCTGAGTTCGGTCGGCGCGATGACGCCGCCGAACGCGCTCGCAAGGTCGAGCTCGACGATCGCCTGACGCGCGTTCACTGCTTCAGTTCCGGCCGGATCCGTCAGCGCGACGTTGGTCATCGTGAAGCCGACATCGCCGCGGTCGCGCCGCCAGGCCAGCTCGATGCCCCCGACATCGACCCGCCATCCAGGAAGCGACTGGTTGATTTGGGTCGCCGCGATCGGCGCCAACGCGTCGACTTGAATGGGGCCGATCGCCAGGCGGCCGACCAAGACGCCGACGAGAACGACAAAAACCAGCGCGACGCGGAACAGGTACTTTGCGCAAAGACGAGCGGCGCGGACCATCACATCTCCGAACTCGCGGCGGACCGCAGATCTGTGTCTCGAGGCGCGACGGCCCGAGCTTTGGGCGGCGCAACAATCAGCTTATAGGGATTGAAACCCCGAAACACGACGATATTTCGTCGAATCCGCGGAGCCTCAGCGAGCGACGACGCGATTCACCTCGCAGGCGCCAAGGTTTACGTTGCGACACAAATGGAGACCGTCCATGACCGACCCCGCCAAAGCCGCCGTCGCAGTTGACGCGCCGGCGCCGGACTTCGACTTGCCGCGCGACGGCGACGGCGACGGACGGGTTTCGCTTGCCGACCTGAAGGGCAAGAAGGTCGTCTTGTACTTCTACCCGAAAGCCGACACCTCGGGCTGCACCAAACAGGCGATCGGCTTTACGGAAAGAGCCGCGGATTTCGAAGCGGCGGGCGCAGTTGTCCTGGGCGTTTCGAAAGACCCGGTGAAGAAACTCGACAAGTTTCGCGACAAACATGAACTCGGCGTCGCCTTGCTGTCGGATGAAGAGACCGACGTGTGCGAGCGCTACGGCGTTTGGGTCGAGAAGTCGATGTATGGCAAGAAGTACATGGGCATCGAGCGATCGACCTTCCTGATCGACGGCGACGGCGTCGTAAAGCAGGTCTGGCGCAAGGTGAAGGTCCCCGGCCATGTCGACGCGGCGCTGGACGCCGTCAAGGCGCTCTAGGCCTGGTTCCGCACGGCATGCCGGCAGAGACCGACCTTCCCGAGGCGCTTGCGGCTTGCGCCGAACTGGTCCTGCGCACGCCCGACCCTTGGGAAAAGGCTCGGCGCAGCCGCGCCGCAGCCGAGAAATGGCGGTCGGACCCGAACATGCCGGTCGGGGTCGCCCGCCCTCCCCTGCGGCCCAGCCGACCCACCCGTCCAGAACTTCTGGATCCACGTCGGATGCCCAAGCGGCGCGGCGGATCGCCCGCCGGGCGCGCGGCGTTGCTCCACGCAATATCCCATATCGAACTGAACGCCGTCGATTTGCACTGGGATATTGTCGCGCGCTTCACCGAGACAAAGCTTCCCAAGGGCTTCTACGACGACTGGGTTCGGGCGGCCGATGAGGAATCCAAGCACTTTCTCCTCCTCAGCTACTGCCTCGCTCGCCACGACATGCGATATGGCGACCTGCCCGCCCATGCGGGGATGTGGCGTTCCGCGGAAGCGACAAAGGATGATCTTCTTGCGCGGCTGGCGGTGGTTCCGATGGTGCTTGAGGCCCGAGGGCTCGACGTCACGCCGGGAATGATCGAGATGTTCCGGTCGGTCGACGATGCGGAGACCGTCTCTGCGTTGGAGACGATCTACGCAGAAGAGGTCGGGCACGTCGCCTATGGCTCCAAGTGGTTCCATTTTCTGTGCGGCCGCGCGGATGCGGATCCGAAACCCGTGTTTCACGATCTCGTGCGACGATACTTTGGCGGGTCTTTAAAGCCGCCGTTCAATGAAGAAAAGCGAGCCGAAGCCGGGCTGCCGCTCGATTTTTACTGGCCCTTGGTCGAACATGACGCACGCTGACTTTGGCCCATATTCTGCTATAAACGGATTGGTAACTTTGCTCATCGGTCACAGCGGAGGCGGGCGTTTTCATCTTGATGTGGCTCATGCGAGCCAGTACCACCCTTTGGGGAAGACGAAAACCAGCCGCAATCCGTTTTGCTAAAGAGGACGACGGTCGATGCCATTTGGGTTGATCGCTTGGCTTAAAGCGCTGTATGCGCGGATCTTTCCAGAACGTGAGATCTACGTGCGTTCAGAAGGCACGGTGCGCTATCTGACGCTGACCCCGGGCCTGCAGTTCGGAGCCATGATCGCGATGATCGCCGTCGTTGTCTGGGCGGCGTTCGCGACGGTAAGTTCCTACGTCTCCGACACCGAGGTCGCCTCGCGCGACCAGGCGCTGATCGAGGTCAAAGAGGCGTATACCGGTCGGGTCGTCAAACTGCAGCAACGCTACAAACGCCTTGAGGCGGAGCTCGAAGATTCCGAGCGGCGCTTTGACGAAGTGATGCGCAGGCTTTCAGGCAAGCATGGGCAGCTTGAGAACCAGGCCGGCGTCGAAGTCGCGTTGCAGGGCCGGCTGGAGGCGAGCCGCCGCCGCCTTCAGGAGGTGACCGAACAACGCGACGACGCGCTCACCAAACTTGAAGAGCTACGCTACCGCGGCCTCGAGATGGAGCGTGGTTTGGCGGAAGCGCGCCGTTTGGCGGAACAACGTCGGGCCAGCCTGGATGAGTTCGTTCAAACGCTTGATGAGACGACGACCGAACGAGACGACGCTCGACAGAAGGCCGATACCTTGTCGACCGAGGTCGCTGCGCTTGAAACCGATGTTGAAGACATCCGTCGGCATCAAGCTCAAGTGATGGCGCAACTCGAAGAAGCGACGAAAACCAGCATCGGCGAACTTGAGCGGATCCTGAAGAAGACCGGGATAAACCTGGATTCCTTGGTTTCGGAGATCGAGAGGTCATACAGCGGCGAAGGCGGGCCCTTCATCCCGATCGCATTCAGCGTACCGGACGCAGCTGAAGGGTTTCCGGTGAACGACGAGGCCGTGCAAAGGGCGTTGGTGAACCTTCAGTACGTGAACACGCTGCGTTTGCTTGTCGAAAAAGTGCCCTTTGCGGAACCGATCACAGACCCTTATCGCGTCACATCCGGCTTCGGCAAACGTCGCCATCCCGTCACCGGACGATGGGCGATGCATAACGGCTACGACATGGCGGCGCCCAAAGGGACCCCGGTGCTGACGACAATGGACGGCCGCGTGAGTTTCGCGGGAACGCAGCGCGGTTACGGCAAGGTGGTCAGAATACAGCACGCCCTTGGCTTCGAAACGCGCTATGCTCACCTGAGCGCGATTCACGTGAGCAAGGGAGACAGCGTCACGCGCGGCATGCTTATAGGCGACGTGGGCAGCACGGGCCGCAGCACGGGGAACCATCTGCACTATGAGATCCGGCTGAAAAAGCGCCCCTACAATCCACGCAAGTTTTTAGAGGCTGGGAAAAATGTTTTCTAAGAGCAAGATCAACGACCCGATCGACCCTTCGGCTCCGACCCCGGAGAAGACGCCGCTTGCAGCGCCGAAACCGGCTCCACAGGCCGCTGCAGCGCCAGCCGCGAAGGCTGGGCCCAAGCCAGCCCCGTCGATCATCTCATCGGACTTGAAGATCACCGGAAACCTCGAGACGACCGGCGACATGCAGATCGAAGGTCAGATCGAGGGAGACATTCGTTCGCACCTCCTGACAATCGGCCAGAACGCCACTGTCCGCGGCGAGATCGTCGCCGACGACGTCGTGGTCAATGGCAAGGTGATCGGACGGATCCGCGGCTTGAAGATCCGCCTCGCCTCCACAGCCCGGGTCGAAGGCGACATTCTTCACAAGAACATTGCGATCGAATCCGGTGCGCAATTTGAAGGATCGGTTCAGCGCTCTGACGACCCGATCTCGCAAGACGCCCCCGTGCGCAAGCTGGCGGCGCCGACCTACGGCGCGGCGGCCGCCGCCGACAGCTAACGCTCGCGCGCCTCAGCCTCCCCTAGAAATAAGAGCCTGCGGCGGTCGCCACAGGCTCTTTTCTTTTGCGATCAAACAGCAGACGGCGCTTACGGACTAGTCTGACGACCTCGCCTCGCCAGAGACGCGCTGCGCCAACGTCGCAGACATGAAGGCGTCCAGATCTCCGTCGAGCACGCGTTGACTGTCCGAAGTCTCCACATTGGTCCGCAGGTCTTTGACCATTTGGTAGGGCTGCAGAACGTAGGAGCGGATCTGATGGCCCCAACCGATCTCCGACTTTTCGGAGTGCTCGGCGTTCGCCGCCTCCTCGCGTTTCTGCAGCGCGAGATCATACAGCCGCGCCCGCAAGGCCTTCATCGCAATCTCACGGTTCTGGTGTTGCGATTTTTCCGACGACGTCACGACGATCCCGGTGGGATGGTGGGTGATCCGTACCGCCGAGTCCGTGGTGTTCACGTGCTGGCCTCCGGCCCCGGATGAGCGATAGGTGTCAATCCGGATGTCCTTGTCCTGGATGTCGATCTCGATGGTGTCGTCGATGACCGGGTAGACCCAGACAGAGCTGAACGAGGTGTGGCGACGGGATTGGCTGTCAAACGGCGAGATTCGCACCAGTCGGTGAACGCCTGACTCGGTTTTCAGCCAGCCATAAGCATTGTCGCCCTTGATCTGATATGTGGCGGACTTCAACCCCGCCTCCTCGCCCGGGGTTTCAGACATCAGTTCAACCTTGTACCCACGGCGCTCGGCCCAACGCACATACATGCGCGAGAGCATCGCGGCCCAATCACACGACTCTGTGCCGCCCGCGCCCGAGTGGATTTCCAAAAACGCGTCGTTGGCGTCGGCTTCGCCTGAGAGCAGAGCTTCGATTTCTCGCTGAGCCGCCTTGTCCTTCACGACGAGCAAAGCCGCTTCAGCCTCGTCGACCACGTCCAGATCGTCCTCCGCCTCGCCCAGCTCGATGAGCTCCACGTTCTCTGTGAGGCCGCTTTCAAGTTCTTTGTAGCCGTCGATGGCGTCCGCGAGCTTCTGACGATCGCGCATAACCTTCTGGGCTTTTGCCGCGTCAGACCAAAGCTCAGGATCCTCGGAGCGCGCGTTCAGCTCCTCCAAGCGCAACTCCGCGTCTTCCCACCCGATCCGCGCCCGCAGCAACTCGAGGGACTTCTGTATCTCGCCGATAAGGCTCTGCGTCTCGGCCCGCATGGGCGTCGTCTCCAAGTGTAGGCGCGTTCGAGTGTAAACGCATTCAGGTAAAAGCGCGTCGTCGCGTGTGATCATTAATGCCTAACGCCGGCATATGGAACGCCGGCATGCGCTGGAAAAGATCAAACCGCTTGATGAAAGTGCGGCCGCGCGTCAGTACAAGCCGCCAGTCCCCAGTCCGACAGTGGGTTCAGGCGGCCGGGGAACGCCAGGCACGCCGCCGCCATCGGCGGCGCCGTCGGCCGAACCAGCGTCTAGCGATCCAGGCCCGCCCGCGCCGAAGCCGCCGCCCGCGAACCCGCCGACAACCGACCCCTGCGCACAGGGGTCATCCGCGTCGCGGAAAACTTCCCAAATCGCGCCTTCGCCTTCAACGAACTCCGAAACGCACGCGCCGGAAGATCGATTGATCTTTTGCAAAGCCACGCCGACCGGGATCCGGAAATCGTGCTTTGGCCGGTCTTTCATGGCCTCAGCCATGAAACGCTCGAACACGGGCGCGCAAAGACGCCCCCCCGCCATTCGCGGCCCCAAAGACCGAGGCGTATCATATCCAACAAAACAGCCGACCACGAGATCCGGCCCAAATCCGATGAACCAGGCGTCGCGCGCGTCATTGGTCGTGCCGGTCTTTCCAGCGACTGGAAAATCAAGAGCGCGCCCGATTTTGCTGGCGGTGCCGCGCTGCGTCACGCCCTCAAGCATCGAAACGACCTGACAGGCGGTGACCGGATCCATCACCTGTTCGCCTTCGTCGGGAACATAAGGTTCGCCCTGGCCGGACCAATCGGGGGCCTGACACTCCAGGCACACCCGATCATCATGCCGGAAAATCGTCTCACCGTGCCGATCCTGGATGCGATCGATCAAGGTCGGGTCGATCCTTTTGCCGCCATTCACGAACATCGCATAGGAGGCGACCAGCCGCATCAAGGTCGTCTCGCCGGCGACCATAGCGTAGGACAGCAGCGGCGGCATTGCGTCGTAGACGCCGTACGTTTCAGCATATCCGGCGATCGCCTCAAGACCGACATCCATCGCCACACGCACGGTCATCAGGTTCTGACTGTATTCGATCCCGTAGCGCAGCGGCGACGGCCCGTAGAACTTGCCGCTGTAGTTCTTTGGTTTCCAGTCATCTCCCTGAACCTGCTCGAGAACCACAGGCGCATCGAGCACGATCGTGTTCGGCTTATACCCGTTCTCGAGAGCCGCGGCGTAAACGAACGGCTTGAACGAGGATCCTGGCTGACGCTCCGCCTGAGTTGCGCGATTGAACACGCTGGACTGGAACGAGAACCCGCCCTGCATCGCCAACACGCGCCCGGTGTGCGGATCCATTGCGACCAGTGCGCCGTTGACCTCGGGGATATGACGCATGACCCAGCGATCAAGATCGCCCGCCTCGGTCTTCAGCGGCTCCACGTAGATCACATCGCCTTCTACCCAGACCTCCAGAGCGCTGTCTGGTTTTGGGCCAAGCCGCAGAACGCCGGAGGAATCCTTGCCGGTCGTCTTGCGCGCCCAGTCCTTCACATCCGAAAGGGCGATCGTGATCGGTTCTTCGCTCTCCACGCCCTCGACCCCGACGACAGCGGTGTTTCGACCGACCGACAGCACCACGGCCGGCTTCCATGGCGCGACGTCCCGAGGCACATCGGTCTTGGCGAGTTGTTCGCGCCAAACCGCTTCGTCCTCGGCGTTCAGATCCTCGATCTTCGCGATGGGACCGTCGTACCCTTGTCCGTCCCACCCATCGAACCCCTCGCCGGTCGCATACTCCGTCAAACGGCGCTGCAAGGTGCGACGAGCCAGGTCCTGCAGATCCGGGTCGACCGTCGCCCGTATCGACAAGCCGCCGCCATAGACTTTCTTCTCGCCCGCTTCCGCGCTGACCTGACCATCCTCGCCTCGTCCGAAGCGCTCGATCAGCTGACGGCGGATCTCTTCAACGAAATAGTCCCAAGGCAGGCTTTCCGCGCGGCGCTGCGCTAAAGGCTGAGACAGCAGCGTCTCGAGCGGCTTTGCGACGGCGTCTTCATACTCCAGGTCCGTCAGATATCCGTTCTCCCGCATTTCGCGGAGGACGTAGTTCCGACGGTCTGTCGCCCGGTCCTTGCGGCGAACAGGATGGATATCGCTCGGCGCCTTTGGCAGCGCGGCGAGGAACGCGGCTTCATGCGGCTCCAGATCCTCCAACCGTTTGCCGAAATAGTTCGCGGTCGCGGCGGTGACGCCGTAGGAGTTCACGCCGAGAAAGATCTCGTTGAGATAGAGTTCGAGGATCTGCTCCTTCGTGACCGCCTCTTCCAAGCGGAGCGCAAGGATCGCCTCCTTGATCTTACGGTCGACCGCGCGCTCGCCGGAGAGCAAGAAGTTCTTCACGACCTGCTGCGTGATCGTGGAGGCGCCGCGGAGCCTCTTGCCGGACGCCACCCGAAAGACGTTGTCGACGACCGCTTTCGCGACCCCGGTCCAATCCACGCCCGAATGATGGTAGAAGTTCTTGTCTTCCGCGCTGATGAACGCCTGTTTCACCAGCGGCGGGATCTCGTCGATCGGAGTGAACAGACGGCGCTCTCTCGCGTATTCGGCCAAGACGGCGCCATCGCCGGAATGGACCCGCGACAGCGTGGGCGGTTCGTAGTTTGACAACACTTCGGTGCTTGGCAGTTGATCGTCCTGCGCGTACCACCATATCACCCCGGCGACCATGGCGACGCCGACGATCGACCCATAAACGCCCAGCGTGAAAAGCCAGCCCAAAAATCTCATCAGTCGCTCCGTGAAGCGGGCGCGCCGACGCCGAGAGGCGCGCGAACTCACCCTGGACCCGATCGCGGTCATACGCTCGCGAGAGGTTTAGCACCGTCCGTGTCGACTGGGAAAGCGGCGTCCGTATGGCGATCACGGGCGCAGCGCCGGGATTGTGACGTCAACGCGGGGCCGACACGTTGACGAAGTCCGTCGACTCGCCCTCGGCCCACCGTCGCACCGCGGACGACAATGCAAGCTGAGCGCGCTGTCGCCATTGCCGATCCAACAGCAGACGGCGGTCGCCGGCGTTGGTCAAAAAGCCCAATTCAACCAGCACCGAAGGCGTGTCGAACGTCTTTAGGACGACAAAGCCTGCGAACCTGTGCGGCCGTGGGTTGAGCACGCGCACCTGCTTCGACATTTCTCGCACCACCAGTTCCGCGAAGCGGTCCGACTCGCCGCCGGAACGTCGTTGCGCGAGATCAACGAGGATCTGACGCACCTCTTTGTCGCGGGATGGCATCTCGACGCCGGCAAGGCCGTCAGCGGCGTTTTCCCGACGCGCCAGGGACGCCGCCAACTTGTCCGACGCGTCGTCCGAAAGCGTGGAGACGGATGCTCCGGAGGCCGTTGGGTTGTGCGGCGAGGCGTCCGCATGGATCGAGATGAAAAGGTCCGCGTCCGCGCGCAAAGCGCGTTCGACGCGGTTGCCCAGATGAATGAATTCGTCCCGATCACGGGTCAAGACGACATGAATGCGGCCGGGAGAGTAGAGAACATTCGCCAGCTCCCGAGCGAACTGAAGCGTGACGTCCTTTTCGCGCACGCCGCCATGGACGGCGCCGGGATCTCGGCCGCCGTGACCCGCGTCGATCGCGACGATCAACGGTTTGGCGCGCAATGACGGGCGGGGCGCCCAGACCGGAGCGAAATCCAAAATGTCAGCGGCGCCGGCGGCGCCCTGCCGACCTGCGCCCTGGCGACCTGCGCCCAAGATCGCTCCCGTCGTCAGCTCGCCGTTCCCAAGCTGCGGAGCGCCCACGTGAAACTGGATTTGAAACACGGCGCGACCGGCGTCGTCGCGGAGAACTTGATGGTCGAGCACCCGAACAGGTCCGTCGAGGTCGAACACCATCCTCGACCGCCCCTCGCGGAACAGCCCAAACCGGACGTCACGGACACCCGGCGCGCGCAGTTGCGGACCATTCGAAAGCGGAAGACGCCAAGCGACTTCAGGAAAATCCACGATCAAACGACTGGCCGCTTTCTCCGACGGACCAAGGTCGAAGACGTGGTGCTCCAGTGGTTCCGTCAAGGACATCTGGAACAGAAGACGACCATTTCGAAGCTTCTTCAGCGCAGGATCAAACGCCGACGCGGGCGCAACGGGCTGAGCCAGCGGCGGGAGGTCCGACGCGGACGCGGCGCGCGGCGTCGCCCCGAAAAAGGTGGCGCTGGCGATCACCATCATCGCGAGCATCCCTGCTCTAGCAAACCACGCCATACCGCTCTGCGCCTCACGATCGATTCGGCTAAATATACGACAAAACGCGTCGCTACCTACCCTATCTAGCAGCTTCTGCTCCTATCATGGCTAACAGGGAACAGAAAACCGGCGATTGCCGGGCAATTCATCTCTTCGGGTAATGTGACGCGTAAACCTTCACCAAAAATTATCTTCGCTCGAAAATGATGCTGGTGCGGCTCGACCAATCGCGATACGGTCGTCGCAGGATGTGTCCGGTATCGAAGCACAACCCTACCCGACCATCCCTTTTGGAATTCTGGCGAAGCGTCTCATCGCTGCAACAGTTATATCAGGACCAGCCCGGGCTTCGCTCCCGCGAGAGGCGGTTCAATCTTATGCGCCGGCACGCTATTCAGCGCGACGCGCGCACGAAACCCGACGGGATCCGCGTAAACCGCATCCCGTCATTTGGTGAAACGATGACGCGCAATTATGCGACGAGAGTACTGTCTGGCCCCGCGGTAAAGCCGCTGGGTCCCGTCGCACCGCGCGCGCGCATCTCAAACAAGAAGGCGGGACCGAGACCCGCCGCCGCGCCCTCAGAGATAATCCATCTCTCCGTCAGCACGCTCGCGCCGCCAGGCGTTTTGCGCACTGAAGGACCCAGACGCGTCGCGCGCCGTCTCGGACCGAAAACAGCTCTCCATGGCAAAGAAAATGCTGATCGATGCGACGCATCCCGAGGAAACTCGGGTTGTGGTCGTCGACGGGAACCGTGTCGAGGAATTTGACTACGAGTCCATCACAAAAGTTCAGATTGCCGGCAATATCTACCTCGCAAAGGTAACGCGCGTCGAACCGTCGTTACAGGCCGCGTTTATCGATTATGGCGGCAATCGACATGGATTTCTCGCGTTTGCGGAGATCCACCCCGACTATTACCAGATCCCCGTCGCCGACCGGGAAGCCCTGATCGCAGCTGAGCGCGCGGCCGATGAAGCCGAACGCGCCGCTGAGGAAGAGGCCGAAACCGAACGCAAAGGGCGCCGTAAGAGCCGCCGTTCGCGCCGGCGCCGGGGTAAAAAGGACGTTGAAGCGCCGATCACGCCCATCAAGTTCGAACTCGTCAGCGCCGACGCTGACGACGTATCGGCGATCCCCGAAAAGCTCACATCCGTCGTCGCAAGCGCGGAGAACGGTTTCTGGTTCGAGACGCCGCCGTCTTCTCAAGTCGCGCTGCCGGCGCAGGACGCCGCGCCAGACCTTTCAGACGTTTCCGAGATCACGATCAAGCGACAGGCGACAGAGGAAGAGCTGGCGGCGACCGGCGAGGAGACCGTGACGGAGACGGTCGTGCTCTCGCCGGAGCAAGCCGAAGAAGACGGTGACGCCAAGCCCAAGGCGCAAGCCGAAGCGGCAGGCGCGCAGCGAGCGGACACCGTCACAGGCGATGTGGCCGAGGGCGACGCCCCGGCCGACGACATCGAAGATTCAGACGCGGATGACGATGACGGAGACAACCGCGACGAAGACAATCGCGACGAAGACGTGGAAGAAGTCGGCGCCGACGACGCCCGCGAGGAGATTCGGCCGCGCCGGATCCGGATGCGCGACTACAAGATCCAGGAAGTCATCAAGAAGCGCCAGATCATGCTGGTTCAGGTCGTCAAAGAAGAGCGTGGCAGCAAAGGCGCAGCACTCACGACCTATCTGTCCCTGGCCGGCCGGTATTGCGTGTTGATGCCGAACACGGCGCGCGGCGGCGGGATCTCCAGAAAGATCACCAACGCCGCGGACCGCAAGCGCCTCAAGGCCGTCGCGGAAGAGTTGGAAGTGCCGGACGGCATGGGGTTGATCATCCGCACCGCCGGAGCCAATCGCACGAAAGCCGAAATCAAACGCGACTACGAGTATCTCCTCCGTCAGTGGACGGCGGTTCGCGACCTTACGCTGAAATCCGTCGCGCCAACCCTGATCTATGAGGAGGGAAGCCTCATCAAGCGGTCCATCCGTGATCTTTACGGGAAAGAGATCGACACCGTGCTGGTCGAGGGCGCCGAAGGCTTCCAAGAGGCGAAAGACTACATGCGGATGCTGGCCCCGAGCCACGCGAAGCATGTCGAAGCCTATGCCGAGCCGACGCCGCTCTTTATTCGACATCAAGTCGAAACCCAGATGGCGGACATGCTGAACCCCACCGTTCAGTTGAAGTCGGGCGGGTACATCGTGATCGGGGTGACGGAGGCGCTTGTCGCAATCGACGTGAACTCTGGCCGCTCGACCAAAGAAGCCTCGATCGAAGAAACGGCTCTCAAAACGAACCTGGAAGCCGCCGAGGAAGTGTCGCGCCAGTTGAAACTGCGAGACTTGGCCGGGCTGATCGTCATCGACTTCATCGACATGGAGGAGCCGCGAAACAACCGCGCCGTTGAAAAGCGCCTGAAGGACAAGCTGAAAAACGACAGAGCCCGTCTGCAGATCGGCCGCATCTCCGGCTTTGGTCTGTTGGAGATGTCGCGACAGCGTTTGCGGCCTGGTCTTTTGGAAGCCACCACGACCACATGTCCTCACTGCCAAGGCGCGGGCGTCATCCGATCCGACGAGTCCTTGGCCCTTGCGGTTCTGCGATCCGCAGAAGAGGAAGGCGTTCGTGGACGCTCTCAAGCCGTTCGGGTCGCCGCGCCAGTGCCCGTGGCGAATTATCTGATCAACTACAAGCGGGCTCGGATCGCTCAGATCGAAGAGCGCTATTCGATGCAACTGATCATCGACGGCGACCCGAGCTTGGTCAGCCCCAACTTCTCGCTGGAAAGAACCACGCCCCTGACGCGCGCCGAAGTCGTCAACGTGAAGGCGGTGCAGATAGAATCCGGCTTTTCCGAGCACAGCGCGGACGACGCAGAACTCGTGGAGGAGTTCGACGACGCGGAAGACGTGCAGGAAGAGGCGGAAACCGAGGAAGCGAAAACACCTCGCAGCCGGCGGCGATCGCGCCGCGGGAAAAAGGCGGATGCCGGCAATGAACAGGCGTCGGTGGAAACTGACGCCAGCGACAGCGACGACGCGGCAGACGAGAACGCCGACGCCGATCTCGACCTTGATCAAAATGAGGCGTCGGCCGACGAGAAAGATGGGAAACGGCGGCGTGGGCGCCGAGGAGGACGCCGCCGCCGGAAGAAGACTGAGGATGCCTCGGATCCTCTTCCCGTGATCGATTTGGAGGCGGAGGCGGAGGTGGAATCCGACTCTGCCGCCACGAACGGCGCCGCCTTAGAGGCGGAGGAAAACGCGGACGCGCCCGAGGCTGCGGCCGCAGCGCCGACCATCTCGGAACCAGCGGCGGCCATGCAGACGCTTGAGGAAAGCGTGGCCACAGTCCAGCCGGCAGATCTCGAGCCGGCGCATGAGGGCGCTTTGGACGTGGCGTCGCCGCCGCCAAAGGAAGAGCGCCGCGAACCGCGAAGATCTGGTTGGTGGAACCTTAGGGGGCGCGGCTGACGCCGCGCCCTCTCGCACCGAGACGACGCCGGACGCCACTCCGACGCTCCGGCGCTGTCAAAATCGTCTGTTTCAATCTCCGCGCCGCATTTCCATCGTAATGCCCATGCTATTAATGCTTTAGTAACTTTGGGCACGGGTCTTGCTGTCTCTCAGCCAGGCCCGTGAGGGCGAAAGGAACTCATGTGCGCGGTGGGACGCGTGCGAGCTACCTGAGGGCGAAAAATGGGGTTTGTGGAGCTTCCAGAAGCAATTGGAACGGCGTCGCCAATCGGCGCCTCAGGACGCGCGCGCGTTGTTTCGATCAACGTTTTCGCAGGCGAAGTGATCGAAGCGCGCGCATTAAAACAGCACTCTGTCCTGGTTCTGGATGACGCCGGCCGAGCAAAAAACATCGATCTCGATGTTATGACGATCGAGCTTCGTCCCAACGACCTGGCCGCTGTCGCTTCGATCTCGCCAAAACGCAAACGCGCAGGGCCCATCGTCGCCATCGCCAATCTGGACCGCGACCAGAAAGAAGAATTCATCGGCCACGAACGCGAGATGTTGCGTTACGTCGGAGGCTGGCGCAGGGACTGGCGAGGCAACAAGCCGGTCTGGGGCGCCATCGGTTGGGCGATTACAAAAGCCGCCGGGCTCGGCGCGATCGCCTGGATCGCTCTGGCGAGTATACTCGAAGGATGGGCGCCGGTTCAGCCCCCCCTGGCTGAGACCGCCTTCAACCTCGCCCAAGGGGGCGCTCCTTATATTCTCGCAGGCCTCGCGTTGCCGTTTTTCACCGTAATGGCGCTTCTCCGAGTGCGCAGCCGAGCGAGGGCGCAGACGGCCTTTCTCGATGAAATCTGGCGCGCCGTCGGATCCAGCCTCGCGTTCACCCGCAGCTTGAGCGCAGAGCCGGCCGCCGCCCTTCCCCCTCCGTCAGCGAGCGAAGCCGAGTGGCGATTGGGATCAGCGAATGACGGGCTTGTCGACATCGACTACGCGCGCGCCGTTTAACCCCTCTTTCCAGTCAGATAATCCGCCAAGCGATCCAGGCCCTCGGCGACCTGATCCTGAGCGCCTGCGAAGGACACGCGAACGCTCTGTCCGCCGCGGACCGGGTCAAAGTCGAGCCCGGGCGTCAAGGCGACGCCGGCATTGATCAGCACGTCTTCGCACCAGGCGCGGCTGTCTCGCGTGAGATGTCCAATATCCGCGTAAAGATAGAACGCGCCGTCGCAAGGCGCGAAAGAGCTCACCCCGATCTGCGGCAAACGCTCCAGCAACAGCGCCCGGTTCCGCGCGTAACCCTGCCGATAGACCTCAAGCTCGTCATGCGCGGACAGCGCGCCCAGAGCGGCGACCTGACTGACATGGGGCGGGCAAATGAACAGGTTCTGAGCCAAGCGCGCGACGGTCGGGATCAACGCTTCGGGAACAACCATCCATCCGATGCGCCAGCCGGTCATCGCAAAGTATTTCGAGAAACTGTTAATCACGATCACGTCGTCCGAGATCTCCAAAGCGCTCACCGCGCGCTCGTCGAAATGAAGACCGTGATAGATTTCGTCGGAAATGAAGGTGGTTCCGCCTGCATGGCATGCGTCAATCAACGCCGTTAACGCGGCTCGGTCCAGGATCGCCCCGGTCGGATTGGCCGGGCTCGCCGCGAGCAACCCGTCGATCCTGCCCTGTTTCGCGGCTGCGTGTATCGCTTCTGGAGTCGGTTGAAATCCTGTTTCAGCCTGCCCTTCGATCCGGACCACATCCAGGGCCAATGCCTTGAGAATGTTGCGATAACTGGGATAACCGGGATCGGCGATGGCAACCCTGTCGCCAGCGTCGAACAACGATAGAAACGCCAGCTGAAAACCGGCGGACGACCCTGTCGTCATGACAACTCGCCGTGGGTCGAGATCCAGCCCATACCAATCGCGGTAGAGCGCTGCGACGCCAGCCCGCAGCTCGTCGCGCCCAAGGGCCACCGTATACCCAAGCGGCGACGGCAGAGCAGTTTTCACCGCATCCAAGGCGCGCTGCGGCGCCGGAAAGCCAGGCTGCCCGACCTCCATGTGAACCACGGACCGACCTTGCGCCTCCAAAGCCGCCGCCTGGGACATCACATCCATAGCGATGAAAGCTGCAACATCAGAACGTTGTGAGGTTCTGTGCCTTGAAATGATCATTATCGAAGCTCCATTAGCGCGGGAGATTTGCTCGAAGCGGCGCAGTTGATGCTTATATGCGCAAGACGAGCTGTCGTGCGACCCTGTCGCGCGCCTCGACGATGACGGTTCATCCGCGCCGACGGGCGAAGGGATTTTATCAGGGAGACATCGATGCGCCGCGCCCTGGCTTTCGCACTTTGCTTGATCGCCGCCCTCGGAAACGCATTCGACGCGACCGCCCGCACACTTGTCCGTGATTCGGAGATCGAGCGGACGCTGCAGATGATGATGAACCCGATCTTTGACGCGGCCGACATGCCGCGCGACGAAATCAAGATCTTCATCCTCGCCGACCGCTCGTTGAACGCCTTTATCTCCCGCGGGCGCAGCATGTTCCTGCACACCGGGCTTTTGCAGACGTTGGAAACGCCTGAAGAACTGATGGGCGTGATGGCGCACGAGACCGGTCACGTCACAGGCGGTCACCTGGTCAAGCGCATCGCCGCATTTGAGCAGGCGCGAACTCAATCGATCATCTCGACGATCATAGGGGTCGCAGCGGCGGCCGCAGGGGCAGGCGTCGGCGGGTTCGCGTTGGGCTCCAGCGGCGGGACCTTCGCCGAGCGCAACCTCCTCAGGTTTACGCGCTCGCAAGAGGCGAGCGCCGATCAGGCCTCGGTGACCTTCCTGACGCGCGCAGGCATTGATCCGGCGGGAACGCTGAAAGTCCTCCAACGCCTCGAAAGAGAGCAGGCTTACCTCGTGGGCAACCGTGATCCTTATACGCTCACCCACCCGCTCAGCCGCGAACGGATCGCCTTGCTCGAAGAAAACGTGTCCCGCTCCCCCGCCCTGGGGCAGAAAGCGTCGCCCGAAATCTACTACTGGCACGCACGGATGCGCGCAAAGCTCGACGGCTTTATCTCCGCGCCCACCGACAACGGCGACCGCTGGAAAACGCTCGATGAGATTGAACTCTATCGCGAGGCGATCAACTTGCATCGCCTGCCGTCCCCTGATCGCGCGGTGGCGGCCATGGACAGGCTGATTGCGATGCGCCCCGACGATCCCTTCTACTGGGAGTTGAAAGGCCAGATCCTGCGCGAATCCGGCCGCGGAGGCGATGCGGTCCAGCCTTACACCAAGGCTCTGCAGCTCAAACCTGGCGATCCGCTGATCGCCTCGGGTCTTGGCGAAGCGCTTTTGTCCCAAGAAACGCCGGCCTCGAATGCGAAAGCGCTCGAAATCCTGTCGCAAGCAGCGCTCGACGATCCTTACGACGCCGGGCTCCGCCGCCCGCTCGCCGTGGCGTATGCAAGGGCGGGCAACGACGGAATGGCGGCCGTGGCGACCGCAGAGCGCTTGGCCCTGTCGGGTCGGATGAGCGACGCCGCCATTCAGGCGCGGCGGGCTCAGGCGGTCCTCCCAAAGGGCTCGCCGGGATGGCTTCGCGCGGATGACGTTCTCGCTCTCAAACCACCGAATTGACCGCAAATACCAGATTTCCCAAAGGAGCCACCCCATGCGTATCTTTTCCATCGCGGCCCTCGCCGCTGCGGCGATGATGACCGCGGCGCCCGGCCTCGGCGTCGCGCAGTCGGACAGCGACGCCCGTGAAGCGTTCAGCCAAGAACAGCGCGACGCCATCCGTGAAGAGATCCGCACCTATCTTCTCGAAGAGCCCGAAATCATGATCGAGGTGATGCGAGAACTCGAAGAACGCCGCCGCGTCGCCGAGCAGCGTCGCTCAGAGCAAGCTTTGGTGACGCTTGCGCCGCAGATCTTCGACGACGGCTATTCCTATGTGGGCGGCAATGTCGACGGCGACGTCACCCTTGTTGAGTTTCTCGATTATCGGTGCGGGTTCTGCAAGCGCGCGCACAGCGAAGTCGCCGCGGTTCTGGAGACGGACGCCAACATTCGCCTGGTGATCAAGGAGTTCCCGATCCTCGGACCGGACAGCGAGTTCGCCAGCCGCGCCGCGATGGCGTCGATGAAGCAGCAGGATGGCGAACTCTACAAAGCATTCTCGGACGCCCTGATGGAAGAGCGCAATGTCAACCGAGCCGCGGTCGAGCGCATCGCCGGAGAAGTCGGCTTGGATTGGGGCTCGCTCGAGACGGAAATGGAAAGTCCCGAAATCACCGAGCAGATTGAAAAGAACTACGAACTCGCCCAGGCGCTCGACATCAACGGAACGCCAGCCTTCATCATCGGCGATGAAGTGATCCGCGGATATGTCGAGGCTGATGTTCTCATCGAGCAGGCCGAGGCTGCGCGCAGTTCGAACTGATTGACGAAACCGGCCGGCGACCCTTCGGCGTCGGCCAGGATTGCCTCGCAGGCTCAAAACCTTATAACCGCGGCCCATCCATCCGCGCAGATGCGAGAGCGCCCACATGTCGGACACACAGCCGCAGATCTTCGTCCTGAACGGTCCCAACCTGAATATGTTGGGCAAGCGAGAGCCAGAGATTTATGGCTCGACCACGCTGCCCGACCTCAAAGCCTTGTGCGAGCGCGAAGGCGCAACACTTGGGTTGGGGAGCGACTTCCGACAAACCAACCACGAGGGCGAACTGATCGCCTGGATACAGGAAGCCCGGAATGGCGCGGCAGGCATCGTCCTCAACGCCGGCGCACTGACTCATACCTCGATCGGCGTCTATGACGCGCGTCTGGCCGCGGAGACGCCGACGATCGAAGTCCACTTGTCGAACGTCTATGCGCGCGAGGAATTTCGTTCCAAATCGTATATCTCACCCGCAGCTGTGGGTGTTTTGTGCGGATTTGGGGCAGATGGATATGTATTTGCCCTAAAAGCGCTTTCAGACCGCCTGGAATCACGTTAAGCGCTGCCGTACCCCGGATTTGCTACTTCAGGTTGGACAGCCGCTCCACCGCCGGAGACGTCAGTTCGCGCCGCTAACCTCTTTCGAGACTTCAGACGCAAGAGCACGATGACCAAATCAACGTCCACGAGAAACTCATCCCGCACGTCCCGCCAAGACAATGAAGCGCGCGCCGAAGCGGATGTCGCTTTTGTCGAGCGCCTCGCGCAGTTGCTGCGCGAGCATGATTTGGCGGAGCTCGAAGTGACGCGAGAGTATGGCGAGGACGATGAGCTGACCGTCCGTCTGTCGCGGTATGCGGCGACCGCAGCTCCGGTTGCGCCGATGGCGCCGATCCCGACATTGCCGTCTCCGCCGCCGGCGCTCGCAGCGCCTGCGGAGGCCGCCTCCGCCCCTGCCGTTTCAAACGATGATCCCGCCGCGCATCCAGGGTGCGTCACGTCGCCCATGGTCGGCACGGTCTATCTAAAGCCGGAACCGGGCGCGGAGGACTTCGTGAAAGTCGGCGACACGGTCACCACGGGACAAACGCTGCTGATTGTCGAAGCGATGAAGACGATGAACCACATTCCCAGCCCAAAGGATGGGAAAGTGCCTCAGGTGCTCGTCGCCAACGAGCAGCCGGTCGAATTCGGTGCCCCGATGGTCATTATCGAGTAAGGCGTACGGGGCGATGTTCGACAAAATTCTGATCGCCAATCGCGGCGAAATCGCGCTGCGGATACAACGCGCCTGCAAAGAGATGGGCATTAAAACCGTGGCGGTTCATTCGACCGCCGACGCCGACGCGATGCATGTCCGGCTGGCGGACGAGAGCGTCTGCGTGGGCCCTCCTCCGGCGCTTCAAAGTTATCTGAACATCCCCGCGATCATCACCGCCTGCGAATTGACCGGGGCCGAGGCGATCCATCCGGGCTACGGTTTTCTGTCGGAGAACGCGAACTTCGCTCAGATCGTGGCGGAGCACGGGTTGACGTTCATCGGACCGACCGCCGAGCACATCCGGTTGATGGGCGACAAGATCGCCGCCAAGGAGACGATGCGCAAGCTGGGAGTGCCCTGCGTCCCCGGCTCCGAAGGCGAGGTGAAAGACGTCAAGAAGGCCGAGAAAATCGCTGCTGAAATCGGCTTTCCAGTGCTTGTCAAAGCGGCGGCCGGCGGCGGTGGTCGGGGCATGAAGGTCGCGGCCACCAAAGAGGACCTCGCCAGCGCGTGGTCCACCGCGCGCGCAGAATCGAAAGCGGCTTTTGGCGACGACGCCGTCTATATCGAGAAGTATCTCTCGTTGCCCCGCCATATCGAGATCCAAGTCATCGGCGACAGTCATGGCAACGTATGCCACCTTGGCGAGCGCGACTGCTCGCTTCAGCGCAGACACCAAAAGGTTCTCGAGGAAGCGCCGTCTCCAGCTCTCAACGAAGCGCAGCGCGCCAAGATCGGCTCGACCGTCGCCGACGCTGTTCGCGACATGGGATATCTGGGCGCTGGCACCATCGAGTTTCTGTACGAGAACGGCGAGTTCTACTTCATCGAGATGAACACTCGTTTGCAGGTCGAGCATCCGGTCACCGAAGCCATTTACGGCGTGGATCTCGTGCGCGAGCAGATCCAGATCGCGTATGGGCAGAAGCTCAGCTTCACCCAGGACGATCTGACGTCCGACGGCCACGCGATCGAGTGTCGGATCAATGCGGAGAACCCGATGACCTTCGCCCCGTCGCCAGGCGCGGTCACAGGATTTCATGCGCCTGGGGGTTTGGGCGTCCGAATGGATTCGGCCCTCTATGCCGGCTATCGGATACCGCCCTACTACGACAGCCTCGTTGGAAAACTTATCGTCCACGGACGCTCTCGCAACGAGTGCCTCATGCGGTTGCGCCGCGCGCTCAACGAGATGGTGGTCGACGGAATTGAAACGACCACGCCGCTCTTCGAGCGCCTGCTGAATTCGCCGGACTTCGTGAACGGCGACTATCACATCCATTGGCTGGAACGCTGGCTGGCCGAGCAGAAGAGCGGCTGATCCAAAGCAACGGCCGTTCAAGAAGTGCGAATGGGGTCTTTTCGACAGCGCCTCGCGCGTTTAGTTTTTACGCTATGAGCGATCGGTCGATTGAACTCACCCCAACGCTTTTGTTGAACGCTTACGGCGCCGGCGTATTTCCGATGGCGGACAGCGCCGACGATCCCGAGATCTACTGGGTCGATCCAGCCTATCGCGGCGTGTTGCCTTTGAACGCGTTCACACCGCCAAAAAGCCTCTTTAAACGCATGCGCCGCGGAGACTTCGCCGTCACGGTCAATCGCTCGTTCGGCGCGGTGATCGACGGTTGCGCCGACCGCGACGAGACCTGGATCAACGAGCAGATCCGCGATCTCTACATCTCCCTGCACGAATACGGATACGCCCACAGTATCGAAGTCTGGATGGACGGTGAGATTGCGGGAGGTCTTTACGGGGTTGCGCTGGGCGGGGCTTATTTCGGCGAGAGCATGTTCAGCCGCAAAGCCGACGCGTCGAAAATTGCGCTTGTCTATCTACTCGCACGGTTGAAGTCAGGCGGCTTCCAGTTGCTCGACACACAATTCGTCACCGAGCATCTGCGCCGCTTTGGCGCGACGGAGATCAAACGCTCCGACTATCACAACCAACTCGAACGAGCCCTTGAGGTCGATGCCGAGTTCCTGCGCCTCGACCCTGAAACGTCCGTTCAGGAAGTCTTGCAGCTCAGCACCCAAACGTCATAGCGCGAGTGGTCCATCGCCGAAAGCGCTGGCGAGGACGCGAACATCCATCCGGAAAACGCGATGACTTCCTCGTCGTACTTGGTGTCGAAGACCTGAATGAAAGCGGTTGAGTCAGGCGCGCGGTTTTCCGTGCGCCGGTTGCAAGCCTTGGCCTCGATCCGAAGCCTTTCGTAAGTCACGACGCCGCCGATCGGCGCTTCGAAGGTCTCGACCCTGCCCGTGAGTTTGTCCAAGCCCCGCATGACCACGACATCGCCGGACACTGAATCGCCGCTTTGCGCCGCGGCGCTCACGCCCATGGCGACCCAGAGCATCCCCCCGAGACACCCGGCTTTCACCGCCGATCCGAGACCGCGCGCCATTCGCTCATCCTTCCGCCTGCGTTTGGACGCCGCGACAGCCCGGCTCCAGCATCGGTTCCTAGTTCGAACCCGCGGTCGAGGTGAAGACTTTGCCCAGAATGTCTCCGAGACTGATCGACCCTTGGGTGATCAGGATCTCATCACCTGATTCGAGCGGATCTAAGCCCGCGCCAGGTTCGATCGACACAAAAGCGCCGCCAAGCAGGCCCTCTGTGTCGATCTTTGCCGACGCTCCGTCATCGAGCTCGACGTCGTCGCGGATCCTGAGCGTCGTCATCGCCCGATAACTCTGTGGGTCGAGCGCGACGTCCGAGACAGAGCCGACTTTCACCCCGGCGATCCGGACATCCGTTCCAGCCGAAATGCCGCTGGCGCTTGAGAACGAGGCTTTCAGTTCGTACGAGCCTTGGCCGATATTGGCGTTGCCGCTGCTATCGGCTGCATAGATGCCAAAACCGACGGCCACCGCGAGCACGGCGGCTCCGATCAACGTCTCGACAGGTTGTTCAAGTTTAGCCATCTCTCCATCCCCATTCGGAAAAGCGCTGCTCCGAGCGGAGCGCAACATACCCCATCGCCGTCGAGCGGCGGCTATTTAGGCTCCCAAGCCTGATAGTCGCCCGCCACCTTCGGCCGCGCCTCTGGCGTCGTTAGCGAGCCCGGCGGATGATAAGCTGCGACAGAACCGGTGCGGTTTTCGAGATGTGGCTTTTCCCACTCCTTGCGGGGCAAAGGCGCCTCCGTCGGCGGGTTCTCGTAGGTGCGGTGGAGCCAACCATGCCAATCGGGCGGAACCTTCGACGCTTCCGCTTCTCCGTTGTAGACGACCCAACGCCTCGCATCGTCGGCGGTGCGATAGTACCGATTGCCCTGCTCATCCTCGCCGACCAGCCGGCCGCGACGCGCGGTGAAGACGCGCGTCCCCATGGTCTGGCCATTCCACCAAGTGAAAAGCTCTTGAAAGATGCCCACGGCGTGGCTCCGTTTCTCAGGACCGAATTCGCTCGGACAATGGCGCGAGGCCGTCTGGCTGTCCAGAACCTTGGGCGCGGCGCTTTGACGGTTTCGCCTGTGTGGCGCGCAGGAATTTCAACCGTAGCGCGAAAGCCACGCCCTCATGGCGCCGTCTAAATTGTGATGACGCGACGCAACGTCACGCATTGACGCTTTTCGTGCGGCGGTTAACCGTCACTGATCATGACAAAAGCGCGGCAGTGGTGTGACGCTGCGCGGTTTTTCGAAAAAAGCCTCGCCGGTAAGGCGGGCGTTCTTTGGGAGCACGAGGGGAGGGCTATGAAAACCTCAGTTTATCTTTTGAGCGCAGCAGCAATTGCGCTTTCGACCACATCCGCTCTGGGCGGGAGTTTCGCGATCAAAGAGGGCTCGGTGAGCTCTCAGGGGATGTCGTTCGCCAACTACTCGGCGGGCGCGGAAGACATCACGCACATCTATCAAAACCCAGCCGCGCTGCAGCGCGTGACTGGCGATCACATGACGGTCGGCGTCACAGCTTCGGGCATCTTCCCGGAGGCGGACGGCGATTTCGACGCCAACGGCGCGTTTGGCCTTGAAGGAGGCGACGGCAGTCCCTCGAAAGACGCGCTGGTTCCAGGAACCTATATGGGGTTTCGCATCAACCCGCAGCTGGCTGTGGGCATGAGCATAACATCGCCCTTCGGCTTGCGCACCGAGTATGACGGTGGCGACCCAAGCGTTGCAACCGCCGAGGCGACTGAAACTGATCTGAAACTGATCGTCGCGACGCCGATGATCTCGGGCGAGATTATGAACGGCGTCACGGCAGGGGCCGGGTTCAGCATCGCCTACGCCGACTTGACGTTCAACAGCGGTGAGCCGTTCTCGCTAGAGTATCGGGGTGATGACGTCTCGTTTGGCTTCATCATTGGGATGCTGGCCGACATCACCGACACGACAACTGTCGGCGTCGCCTATCGGAGCGGTTTCAAGCTCGACGCGGAAGGCCGCGTGGGAGGCAGTGCCCTAGGCGGAATGGAATTCAGTGGGGCCAATTTCGAGGCGGATGCGCCCGGCGTGGCGTCGATCGGCATCAAGCAGGAGTTGACGGAGACCGTCGACTTGTCGCTCGAAGCACAGTGGCAGAACTGGAGCGTGCTCGATGAGGCTGTGATCTCAACCGGCGGAACCGAGCTTGTCAGCGAGACATTCGGATATGACGACGCGTTCTATCTAGCAGCGGGTCTTGAGTACGAAGCGACCGATGCGCTGAAGCTTCGGACTGGCGTGGCGTGGGACCAAACCCCAACGACCGACGAAGACCGTTCAATCCGTATCCCGGACGAGGATCGTATCTGGTTGTCCGTTGGCGCTAGCTACGACCTTACGGAAACGATCACAATCGATGCAGCGTATTCGTATCTGAAAACGCTGGAAGACCCAACGGTCATCATCGAGACGGGTGTTGAAACCGGGTCGGCGGAATTCGACGCCCAGGTGCACATCCTCTCGATCGGGGCGAGCATGGACTTCTGAGAAAACAGGCAAGAAACGTCACTGGGGCCCCAAACGGGGCCCTTTTCTTTTGGGGCGATCAAACGGGCTCGAGGTCGCCCTCGGCGCGTTGCGCGTGAAACGCGGCCACAAACTCGTCGAGCGTTCCCGATGCGATCGCGGCGCGCATGCCCGCCATCAGTTCCTGATAGTAATGCAGATTGTGCCAGGTCAGCAGCATCGCGCTGATGATCTCTTGGGACTTGAAGACGTGGTGCAGATACGCGCGCGAGTAGCCCTGACAGGCGGGGCAAGCGCAGTCCGGATCGAGCGGACGCGGGTCGTTGGCGTGACGCGCATTTTTGAGGTTCACCACCCCGCGCCGCGTGAACGCCTGCCCAGTGCGTCCCGAGCGGGTCGGCAACACGCAGTCAAACATGTCGACGCCGCGCTGCACGGCCCCAACGAGATCGTCGGGCTTGCCGACGCCCATCAGATAGCGCGGCTTGTCCTCCGGCAGCATGTCGGGCGCATAGTCGAGCACGTCGAACATCGCCTCCTGCCCCTCCCCAACCGCCAACCCGCCGATCGCGTAGCCGTCGAACCCAATTTTCCGCAGCTCAGCGGCGCTCTCCCCGCGGAGGTCCTGGTAAAGACTGCCCTGCTGTATGCCGAACAACGCGTATCCCGGACGATCGCCGAACGCGTCTCGAGACCGCTGAGCCCAGCGCATTGACAGGCGCATGCTCTCTTCGGCGGTCGTCTCGTCCGCCGGATGGGGGGTGCATTCGTCGAACGCCATGACGATGTCCGACCCCAACTGTCGCTGGATCTCCATCGAGCTCTCCGGCGTCAACAGCCAGTCCGATCCGTCGATATGGCTCTTGAAGCGCACTCCCTGCTCGTCGAGCTTTCGCAACTGAGCCAAGGACATCACCTGAAACCCGCCGGAGTCCGTCAGAATCGGCCGATCCCAATTCATGAAGCCGTGCAGACCGCCCAGGCGTTCAATGCGCTCGGCCCCGGGGCGAAGCATCAGGTGGTAGGTATTGCCCAAAAGGATGTCCGCGCCCGTTTCGCGTACGCTCCCCGGCAACATCGCTTTGACGGTTGCCGCCGTGCCGACCGGCATGAAGGCAGGTGTCTGGATCTCGCCGCGCGGCGTCCGCAAAACGCCAAGTCGAGCGCGTCCGTCCTGCGCGATCCGCTCAAACTCAAAATCTTGCGCCACGAAACACCCTTTTACCGACAAATTCGCTCAGCAATAGACGACTGCTTTGCTCTCGCCTATATCTTGAGGCAGCCGAAGTTGAGCAAAGCGATCAGATATGGACGGTCAAAGCCATAACGCGCCTGAAACGGACGAGTCGACACCGGTCGAGGGTGCGCCGTTGATAGGCCCCTCGTCGACCGAACACCCGCTCTATGAGCCGGTAGTGGATGCGATAAAATCGGTCTACGACCCTGAAATCCCAGTGAATATCTGGGATCTTGGTTTGATTTACCGTGTCGCGATCAATGATGACGGCGATGTGGCTGTCGATATGACGCTGACCGCCCCAGGCTGCCCGGTCGCCGGAGAGATCCCAGGCTGGGTGGCGGACGCGATCAGCCCGACGCCCGGCGTGCGCCAGATCGACGTCGAGATCGTCTGGGACCCGCCCTGGGACATGAGCCGCCTGTCGGACGAGGCTCGGCTCGAACTTGGCATGATGTGAGGACGGTGGATGTTTGGAGTTCCGGGACAACAGGCCGTCACCCTGACCAATGAGGCGGTCGTTCAGATCCTAAAACTGATGGATCAGTCGAACGGCGCGGTGAAAGGCTTGCGTATCGGCGTCAAGAAAGGCGGCTGCGCAGGCATGGAATACACCATGGAGTACGCCGAGGAGATCGGCCCCCATGACGAGGTGGTCGAGCAGGATGGCGCGCGTGTCATGATTGCGCCGATGGCGGCGATGTTCATGATCGGCACCGAGGTTCATTATGAGACCTCGCTGCTGGAGAGCGGCTTCAAGTTTCGCAATCCGAACGTCGTCGACGCCTGCGGTTGTGGAGAGTCGGTCAAGTTCTCCGAAGTCGAACAAACCGAGACGTAACGCGCCCGTCAGGCGACGATCGCGCGGTGGAAACGCCCTTCGGTCTCGTTGAGTTCAAGAACGGTGAAGACGCCGGTGCTAAACCCGCCCGTATCAACGCCAATGCGGTGAGAAAATACTCCGTTCGCGTGCGGCGAGTGGCCATGAACCACCGTGACCGGGTGTTCCCAGCGAGTGTTCGGATCCTTGTCCCAGCTTAGAAACGGCTCGCGGATCCAGAGAAGGTCGCGCTTTTTCTGAGCTTCCAGGGGCGTGCCGGGCTCGACGCCGGCGTGAACGCACAAGACGTCGCCGCTCCGAAAGCTATAGTCCAACTCACGCAGCAGCGCGCAGATCGATGGACCCAGCGCCTCTCTCAACTCCTGCGCTGTCGCGTATCCGCTGCGAAGACCCGCCCCCTCCAGCGTCTCTTCGCCGCCATTCGCCAACCAGGTCGACCAACCTTGCGCATCAAGCTCTTCGTCAAACAGCTCGGCCGCTTCGGCCAGAAACCAGTCGTGATTGCCCAACAGGTTGGTTTGCCGGACGTTCGGCAGATCGAGTCCGATCTGTAGGCACTCCAAAACGCCCAGAGGCTCGGGCCCGCGGTCGACGTAATCGCCGAGGAAGACCAGGTCGACGGCTGTGTCTCCGTAGGTCTCGGGGATGTAGGCGTAGAGGTGCTCCAGCAGCGCCACAAGCGGGTCCAGGTGCCCGTGAATGTCGCCCACCGCAAACAGCGGCCGAGCGGGCAAGCGCCCGCCAGGAGGCGCGAAAACGTCACTCAGTTCAATTCTCAAGCGTCTTGCTCCGCTCTGTTTGCCTGCTTTCGATGGACGACGAGGGCTGTCGTCTCCTATGGTCTCGTCGACTTTGGATCACAACCCCGCCTGATTTGGGTTGAGAATATCGAAATGCGACGGCGCACGGGTGGGTGTGTGCTGCTGCGGGGCGGAAATGCGGGGTTTGCTCGAGGAGGCGTTAAAATGCTGGGTCGTTTGTTTGGCAAGGGTGTGCCTGCCTATCTTTGGATCGCGATCTTCTACATCGTTTATGTCGGCGTGATCGCGGCGCCGGAAGTCTTTGGCGACATCGTGGGCTCTGAAGACGCGGCTGCGGATACGACCACCATAACGGAAAAGGTCGAGCAGGTGTTGTCCGAGCAGTTGTTCGCGATCACGCTCTTCAGCGGTCAGGCGTTCGCAGTCACCTGGACGACCATCTTCATCATTCTGGGTTTTCTCGCGTCCTGGATCGAAGTGATGCGCGCAACCAAGGCGCGCGACTTTTCCGGCAATGACTGGATGTCGCTGATCGTCACCGTGGGCGCGCTGTTGCTGTTCGTCGGCGTTGGCTGGTTTGGAACGACGGCGTTCATGATCGTGCCCTTGGTCGGCATCGGCGACCTGCTGCTCGACCGCTATGTCGGCCAGGCTGTCGCACGGCGCGACTTTGGCGTTCCATTCGGGGCGGATGGCGGCAGCTAGGCCGCCTGCTCACTCAACCGAAACGGCTGCAGGCTCTGATTGTTCAGCGGCCTGCCGCCTCCACATTTGGGCGTAGACGCCATCGAGCGCCAGCAGATCGCCGTGCCTTCCCCGCTCGATGACGCGCCCAGCCTCCAAAACCAGAATATCGTCGGCTTCGACAATCGTTGAGAGCCGATGGGCGATCGTGATCACGGTGCGGTCTTTCGAGAGCGCGCGCAGGGCGTCTTGGATCCCCTGCTCTGTGCGGCTGTCGAGCGCGGACGTCGCTTCGTCAAGGATCAAGATCCGCGGGTTCTTCAAGATCGTACGCGCGATCGCCACGCGTTGTTTTTCGCCGCCCGACAGTTTCAAACCGCGCTCGCCGACAACGGTCTCGTATCCCTGCGGAAGCTGCGCAATGAACGAATCGATCTGAGCCGCCCGAGCGGCCGCTTCGATCTCCTCCTGCGTCGCCTCCGGCTGGGCGTAGGCGATGTTGTACCCAATGGTGTCGTTGAACAGCACTGTATCCTGCGGCACCACGCCGATGGCGTTGCGCAGCGAGGTCTGGCTGACGTCTCGGAGGTCTTGACCATCGATCAGGATGCGACCCGCGGTTACATCATAGAACCGGTAGAGCAGCCGGGCTGTGGTCGACTTGCCGGATCCGCTGGGCCCCACGAGCGCCAAGGACCCGCCGCCCGGAATATCAAAATCAACGCCCTGCAAGATCGGGCGCTCAGGAGCATATGCGAAGTCGATCTCTTCGAACTGGACGCGGCCGGCGCTCATTTTCAAGGCTGGCGCGCCCGGCTTGTCGACAACCTCCGGCGGCTGATCGAGCAACCCGAACATGTCCGCCATATCGATAAGAGCCTGCCGGATCTCGCGGTAGACCGTCCCCAGGAAGCCCAGAGGGAGAGTGATCTGGATCATGAAGGCGTTGACCATCACAAAGTCGCCGACCGTGATGACGCCCTGCGCGACTCCTGCGGCCGCCATGCCCATCAAGGCCACCAGGCCAGCTGTGATGATCAACGCTTGCCCCGCATTCAACAGCGCCAAAGAAGACTGCGTTTCGATCGCCGCCTTCTCGTAACCCCGCATTGAGTCGTTATAGCGCTGTGCTTCACGCTCTTCCGCGGCGAAGTACTTCACGGTCTCGTAGTTGAGCAGACTGTCGATGGCCTTCTGGTTCGCGGCCATGTCCTGTTCGTTCATGCGCTGGCGGATCTTCACCCGCCATTCCGTCACCCGGAACGTGAACACCACATAAGCTGCGATGGTCGCCAAGACGACCACAAGGTAGCGCCAGTCGAAACTGAAGAACAAGATGCCTGCGACGAACAGCAACTCGATCGTCAAAGGCACGATGCTGAACAGCAAGAACCGCAGCAGGAACTCGATGGCTTTCACGCCACGCTCGATCACGCGTGAAAGAGCGCCGGTTTGTCGCTCGAGATGGTACCGGAGCGACAGCGCGTGGATGTGCCGGAACGTTTCGATCGCCAGCAGCCGAAGCGCCTCCTGTCCAACCCGAGAGAAGACGACGTCTCGAAGCTGCTGGAACAGGTTGCCGCTGAAGCGCATCAGGCCGTAGCCGAGCACCAACGCCAAAGGCGCCGCCGCCCAAAGAAGCGACGCGTCGCCCGTTTTGGCGTCCCCCGCCAGCATGTCGACGGCGCCTTTGAAGAAAAACGGCGTGGAGACGACCGCGACTTTCGCCAACACGAGCAACGCCATCGAAATGACGACGCGGGCTTTTACGTCCCAACGGCCCTTTGGCCAGAGATAAGGCGCGACGCGAAACACGATGCGCAGTTGCGCTTCGCGAGACGGCGTATCCCCGGCCGGCGTTATGGCCAAACCCCGTTTCCTCCCCTGCGAAGGTCCTTTGAAGAGTCGCCAAAACTGGGCTGCCGCCGCGAAGATCCGCCGCGATCAAGCTGTCGGCTCAAACAATGCCTAGTTCGGCAGTTGAATAATTTGTCCTGGATAAATTAGATCCGGGTCTCGAATTTGCGACTGGTTCGCTGAATAAATCGTGTGATAGCGCAGCCCGTCGCCATAGACGAACGACGCAATGCGCCAAAGGTTGTTGCCGGGTTGGACAACGACGTCGCCATCCGCAAGAACGATGTCCGACGGCAACGCCCGTTCAAACGGCGTCTCCGCCCGGCTGGTGACCGCGCCTGTTGGGCTTTCAACCTGATCGACCCTGAGCGTGTAAACGGCTGGCGGCGCGTCTTGCGCGATGTTCGCCGTCCACTCGCCCTGTTCGTCGACCTCAGCCTCCGCCTGCAACTCGTTGTCGAGGTAGATCCGCGCGGACGTCCCCGGCTCGCCCCGGCCCGCCACGACCACGTCTCCTTCGTCGGCGTAAGACAGCGCGTCGATGCTCACTTCCCCATCGGTCCGCGGCGAGGGCGGCTGCAGCACTTCAACGCCTTTCGGCTTTGGCACGAAGGCGACGACCTCCCCACCCTCTTCCGTCGGCCGCGCAATGATGACCGGGGCTTCAGCCTTCACCTCCTCGCCCGTTTCGCCGATCTGGCTCAACTCGATCGTGCGTGTATCGCCGGCGAAAGGCGCGTCAATGGTCGCGACGAACTCGCCGGACGCATTGGCGGTCACTTCGGTCGTGTCTCCGTCGATCGTCAGCAAGACCGTCGAGTTCGGCTCTGCGCGTCCGGCCAGGACGCCCATTCCATCAGGCGAGACGCGCACGACGTCAAAGCTCGGCGTCGCCGCCTCGTCCTCCGTCGCGCCCCCACTCTCGGGCTCGACGTCGGATCCTCCAAGCGCCTCCGTCGCCGCGCCGATCTGCTCTTGCGCCGCTGCGATCGCATCCGACAGCTCGGGATCTTCCGAACTGGACGGGCTCGGCGGCGTCGCCGCAACATCTTCCGACGGATCATCGCCGCTTAGGAACCAACCGGCGATACCGAACCCGATCAGGAACAAGACCGCGATTGTGATCATCGTGACGTCGCGACGTGACATGATGGATCTCCCTGCCTGACGGCGCATGACGGCCCGCGCTGCAAAGGGCCAATTGATCCTAGCGGGCTCTCTTCGTACCCATAATATAGCCGGTCCCGAAAACAAACCGGCGACGGGCTGAATCAAGGCGCAAAGCATGCTCAACGATGTGAGAAATGATCAAACTCGCGAAAAGAGCGCGCCCGTCGTGTGTGTTTATTGCGGCGCGAAGAGCGGCGCGGCGCCAAAATACGCCGCCGCCGCGCGCGCTTTGGGCGCCGCGTTAGCGCAAGAGAAGATGCGTCTTGTCTATGGCGCTGGCGATCTTGGCCTGATGGGAGAGATCTCGAGCGCCTGTCGGGACGCTGGCGGCGAAGCGATCGGCTTCATTCCCAGAGGTCTTTGGGAGCGCGAAATCACTCGACGCGAGCTGCCGAACATCGTCGTCACCGAGAGTTTGCATCAACGTAAGTCATTGATGTTACAAAACTCTGATGCGTTGGTCGTCCTCCCTGGCGGCGTTGGAACGTTGGATGAGGTCATCGAGGCGCTGACCTGGCGACAAATCGGCGTGCATAAAAAACCGATCGTGTTCTTTGATCTCGAAGGGTATTGGCGCCCGCTTCTCACCCTCTTTGAACACATGGCCGCCGAGGGCTTTCTGCATGGCGAGTTGAACGAACACTTCACGCTGGCGCCAGACGTAAACGGGACGATCAAAACGCTTAAATCCGCATTTTCATCGATTTGAGACGGGACGGAGGCAATCCGCCGCCTATCTTTCGCCATTGCCAGCATTATGATCTGGCCTGGAAGACCGACAAAGCCCTGACGCGATCATCTCAGATGATTTCGCGCCAATCGCTGACGCTCGGACCGAGAATGCACGATTCTGGAGGAATACGAATGGTTTCAAAACTGCTCAAAGGCGCTCTCGCCGCCGCTATGCTGTCGGTCGCCCCGGTCGCCGCAATCGCTCAAGATACGGCTGCCGAGGTCGCAGCGCTCGGCGGGGACGCCAAAGCTGGCAAGAAAGTCTACCGAAAGTGCAAAGCCTGTCACGTCATCGACAAGGATAAGAACCGCGTCGGCCCGCACCAAGTTGGCATCATCGGTCGTCCAGCGGCTGCGATCGAAGGCTTCAAGTATTCGGATGCGATGATCGCCAAAGGTGAAGAAGGCCTGGTCTGGAACGTCGAGACCCTGTCGGCCTACCTTGCTAATCCCAAAGGTTACATCGAAGGCACCAAGATGGCTTTCGCCGGCCTTAAGAAAGAAGACGATATCGCCAATGTCATCACGTATATGGCGGAAGAAGGGGGCATCTTCGAAGCCACCAACTAGTCGCATCGGCGTTTCCGAACGTGAGAAGGGGTCGTGAACGGCCCCTTTTCTATTTTGCGACGGTGGGTTTTGACCGGCGCACCAGATCCGTCGAATAGAGCGCCAAGGCGCACCAGATCCCACAAAACGCAGCCGCGTGCCACACCGTGAAGGCCTCGCCAAAGACGAAGACCGCGCAGGCGAACTGCAGCGTCGGGTTCAAGTATTGCAACACGCCCAGCGTCGACAGCGGCATCCGCTTGGCCGCTTCAGAGAACAGCATGAGCGGCGCCGCCGTATAGAGCCCGCCGATCACCAGCAAGGCGACGGTTTCAACCGGAACTTCCGATCTCAAGGTCGTGGGATACGCCCACAACCAAACGAAGGCCAGCGGGATCAAAAGCGCAGATTCGATAAAGACGCCTGTGATCGGCCCAACATCGAGCACTTTTCGGATCAGGCCATAGCATCCAAAGCTGAGCGCCAAAGCGATCGCAATCCATGGCGCGGCGCCGAGACCCGCCGTCAGCAGGAGGACGCTCAGAGCCGCGAGCGCGACGGCGACTTGCTTGCGCTGCGACAACTCCTCCGCCAAGGCGATGCGCCCCAGGGCGACGGCGACCAGTGGATAGACATAGTATCCAAGGCTCGCCTCGAGCGCGAAGCCGTTCTGGATCGCCCAGATGAAAAGGCCCCAATTGAAGGCGATGAACAGACCAGAGGCCCCCAGACCCGCCAGAACACGTCTGTTGGCGAGCGCGGCCCTCACTTTCGCGCCCCGTCCCGAGATCACACAAAAGCCGCCGATCAACACAGCGCTCCAGATCGCGCGATGCGCCAAGACGTCCACTGCCGGAACCCCCGCAAGCAACGCCCAATAGAGCGGACCCAGCCCCCAGATCGTGAAGGCGCTCAGCGCGGCGATCAGTCCGATCTGATCGATGCCGCCGATACGGCCCTGTTCGTCCTCTCGCATCTCGCTGTCCCGCAAAAAAGAAAACGCCCCGCCGAAGCGGGGCGCTGTCGCAATCGCTTGTCGTTCTTGCTTACGCCGCAGCGAGCCGCGCCGCCACGTTTTCCCAGTTCACCAACTTGTTGAGGAAGTTCTCAAGATAGACCGGACGCTTGTTCCGGAAGTCGATGTAGTAGGAGTGCTCCCACACATCGCAGCCCAAAAGCGCGGTCTGATTGAAGCACAGCGGATTGACGCCGTTTTCAGTCTTGGTGACCTTCAGAGCGCCGTCGGTGTCAACGACCAGCCAGGCCCAACCGGATCCGAACTGCCCCGCGCCGGCGGCCGAGAACTGACTTTTGAAATCATCGCCCGCCCCGAACGCATCGGCGATCCGGCTCTCCAACTCGCCCGGCATCTTCTTGTCTTCGCCCGGGCCCATCATCTCCCAGAACTGGGCATGGTTCCAATGCTGCGACGCGTTGTTGAAGATCCCGTTCTGTGCGACCGCGCCCGACTGATACGTGCCTTTGACGATCTCTTCGAGCGACTTGTTTTCCCACTCGGTGCCCGCAATCAGCTTGTTGCCGTTGTCGACATACGCCTTGTGGTGGATGTCGTGGTGAAACTCGAGCGTCTCCTGGCTCATGCCAAGCGATGCGAGGGCGTCATGCGCGTATGGAAGATCAGGCAGCGTAAAGGCCATGGTCTCTCTCCTGTTCAGGTCAGAAAATCATGTGGTTGATGTGCGGCGAGCGTCACCTAAAGTCCAGCACCCACAACATTAAATTTATAGCTAAACCGCAATGAGCGCTGCTCCGACGCGCCGCCCCTCCGACAACAAGACGTTGTAGGTGCGGCAGGCGGAAGAGGTCGACATCGTCTCAACCCCGAAACCGGCCGCCTCGAGCTGGGCGCGCAAGCTCGCGGGCAACGGACGCAGCTCGGCGCCGGCGCCGATCAAGATCACGTCGACCGCGCCGGAAAAGCCGTCAAAGTCGCCTAAGTGTCCGTCGGACAATTGGTCGAAGCTCTCCAAGGACCACCGCCCTGCCCCCTGCGGTCCAAGCAACAACGACCCCTCGCGGAAGGTCCCTGCGATGCGGAATCCGCCGGCGCCATAGCTGTCGATGGGAGGTTGAGCGCCCTCGAACTCCAGTTCGGTCATCTTCATGAGCGTCGCTCCGCCGTCTTCGCTCTTGACGCCCTAGCCGCCGAACTGAACGCCCGCGCCGTCCTTGGGGCTCGCCTCCTGATCCCAGTCGCGTTTCACACCTAGCAGCAACAGCAACGGCGAGGCGACGAACACCGAGGAGAAAGTTCCGACCACAACGCCCCAGATCATCGCGAATGTGAACCCGCGGATGACTTCGCCGCCGAGGAAATAGAGGGCGAACAGCGCGATAAGCGTCGTCACCGAGGTCATGATCGTGCGCGACAAAGTCTCGTTGATCGACAGGTTCAATACGTCGTCAAGCGGCGTCGTCTTGAAGCGCCGTAGGTTCTCACGCACCCGATCGAACACCACGACGGTATCGTTCAGAGAGTACCCAACGATCGTCAGGATCGCCGCGATAATCGACAGGTTGAACTCCAGCTGCAGCAGCGCGAACACCCCGATCGTCAACACGACGTCATGGGTCAAGGCGGCCACTGCGCCGACTGCGAATTGCCATTCAAAGCGCAGCCAGATGTAGACCAGCACCGCGGCCACGGCGAGCACGATGGCGATGATGCCCGCCTGAATAAGTTCGCCAGAGACTTTCGGGCCTACGGTTTCCGTTCGTCGTATGTCCACGCCTTCAAAACTGTTGCGTAAGGCTTCTGTGACCGTTGCGACCGCCGCGGTCTGAGCATCTCCGCCTCCTGGTTGGGTCTCAACCCGGATCAGGACGTCGGTCGCCGCCCCGAACTCCTGCACGGCCACGTCGCCAAGGTCCAGGCCTCGGGCCACGTCTCTGACCTGCCCAAGATCAGCCGCTTCGGGGAAACGCGCCTCGATCAGGGTTCCGCCGCGAAAATCGATGCCGAAGTTCAGTCCCGCGATCGCGAGATCGATCATCGATACGATCATCAAGGCCGCAGAGATCCCCAACGCGATGCGCCGGATCCCCATGAAGTCGAACTTGGTCTCGTCTTTGATCAGCTTCAGACGGCGCATCGCCGGATCTCCTTGCTGCGGTCCTCGCGGCGACCGCCTTACAACGCACCACTCAGAGTTCAAGTGTCTTCGGCCGTGCGTAGCCGTACCACGTCGCCACGAAGAACCGGGTCAGCATCACGGCCGTGAACACCGACGTGACGATCCCGATCCCCAAAGTGACGGCGAAGCCTTTGACCGGACCTGATCCCATTGCGAACAGAATGATCGCGGCGAGGAATGTGGTGTCGTTGGCGTCGATGATCGCGGTCAGCGCCTTCTCATACCCTGTCGTGATCGCCTTCACGACGTTTCGCCCACGTCGCAGCTCTTCTCGGATCCGCTCAAACACGAGCACGTTGGCGTCCACCGCCATACCGATCGTCAGCACGATGCCGGCGATGCCGGGCAGCGTCAGCGTCGCGCCGAGCAGGGACAGGACGCCGAAGATCATGCTGACGTTCAAGATCAGAGCGGCGTTGGCCAATAAGCCGAACAAGCCGTACGACAGCGCCATGTAGACCATCACCAGCATAAACGCGATGATGCAGGCGATGCGCCCGGCGTCGACCGAGTCCTGTCCGAGCTCTGGCCCCACAACCGAGCTTTCCTCAACCGTAAGCGCCACCGGCAGCGAGCCAGACCGCAGGTTGATGGCGAGTTCATTGGCTTCTTCCGCGGTAAAATCCCCGCTGATCTGCGCCGAGCCGCCCAGGATCGCCGTGCGGATCACCGGCGCCGACAGGACCTTCCCGTCGAGCACCATCGCGAACCGGCGCCCCACCGCGCTGCGCGTGATGTCGCCGAAAATGCGGGCGCCGGCGGTGTCAAAACGGATGTTCACAACCGGCAGGTTTGTTTGCGGGTCGAAGCCCTGCTGCGCGTCGGCGAGCTGAACGCCGGTGATGTCCCCCTAGCGAAAGACCGCGAAGCGTTCGCCTTCGCGGCCCGGGTTCAGCTCCGGGTCGAATTCAAGGATCTCGACGTCCCTCGGGATCCGCCCATTCGCGATCTCCGTCGGGCCGACCGCCTCGGCCACCATCTGGAACTCAAGCTTCGCCTGATCCGTCGGGATGTTGGCGACGTCCTCCCCCGGCAGCTGCACCAGGATCCGATTGGTTCCTTGACGCTGGATCGTCGGCTCTCGCGTGCCGAGCGCATCGACGCGGCGTCTCACAACCTCGATCGCCTGCGCGACGGTCCGCTGATCGATCGCCTGTTTGGCGATGTCTGTCATCTCCATCTGAAACGTCTGAGTCTCAGGCTCGGTCAGTTCGAAACTCGAACCGCCGCCGCCGAAGACCGTACCGCCCACCGGTTCGATCAGGCTCGCCATGGCGGCCCGCGCCGCGTCCACGTCCTCGGGATTGGTGATGCGCACTTGCAGACGGTCGCTGCCGATGACCCGCAAGCCGCTGTAGCGACGCACGCCGGCTTCCCGCAGCGTCGGTCCGATCGAATCGCGCAGCTGCTCCATCCGCGTGCGGTGCACCTCCGTCACCTGAGCTTCAAGCAGGAAATGCGAACCGCCCTGCAGGTCGAGCCCGAGGTTTACGAGACCCGACGCAAGCCAGCTCGGCCATTGGCCAGCCTGCGCTTCCAGATCAGGCGTCGCCGCCTGCCCCAATTCCTCCAGTCGAGTGATTTCGTCGCGCGCCAGGTTCGATTGCTGAACCGTGTCGTAAAAGAAATTCGGAAATGTCGACCAGAGGCCGAGCAAAACGAAGAAGGCCATCATCGCCTTCTTCCAAGGCTCGAAGAACAGCATGCGCGTCTACTTTCCCCGTCGTTACTTCTTGTCCGAGCCGGCCGGCTCGGTCTTGGACGTCACCGCCGCGATCATGCTCTTCACGAGCCGGACTTTCACGCCTTGCGCGATCTCCGCCTCGACCTCGTCCTCGTCGTCCTTGACCTTGGTGACCTTGGCGTGCAGTCCGCCAGAGGTGATGACGCTGTCGCCTCGGCGCAAGGCGTCGAGCATCTCACGATGCTGTTTGGCCTTTTGTTGCTGGGGACGGATGATCAGGAAATACATGATCACGAAGATCAACACGAACGGCAACAGGCTCTCGATCAGTCCTGGGCCTGCCGGCGCTCCAGCGGCTTGCGCGTATGCAGGTGTGAAGATCATTCTCGGCTCCTTGCGCCCGCGGCGTCGCGGGTCCTCCTGGCGCAGTACATAGCGCGTTCAACGGGTTTGTCGGGCGACCTCATACAAGGCGCAAGCTTAAATGCGCAAGGCGCTGCGGCGGCGGTGGACGCTTCTATGTTGCTTGCGTAAAGAGGCGACGACCGAAAGAAGCTCTGTTAGCCAGATCAATCACCTGAGGCGAAGATGCACGACATCCGACAGATCCGAGCCGAACCTGAAGCCTTCGACGCAGCGCTCGCCCGCCGCGGCTTGGCGCCGCTCTCAGCCGCGATCCTTGAGATCGATGAGAAGCGGCGCGCTCTGATCTCGGCGTCCGAGGCCGCGCTCGCCGAGCGCAACGCGGCCTCCAAGGATGTCGGCAAGGCCAAGTCTTCCGGCGATGAGGCGGAGTTCGAGCGTCTGCGCGGGCTGGTCGCGGAAAAGAAGGACGAAATCGCACGTCTGGAGGCGGAAGCCAAGGAATGGGACGACAAGCTCTCCGCAGAACTTATGGGTATTCCGAACCTGCCACATGACGACGTGCCGGAAGGAGCTGACGAAGACGAAAATGTCGAGGTTCGGCGCTGGGGCGACCCGCGCGCCTTCGACTTTACGCCGAAAGAGCATTTCGAGCTGGCGGCTGTCGCCGATCTTTTGGACTTCGAGACCGCCGCCAAGCTGTCGGGATCGCGGTTCATGCTGTTGTCAGGCGCGCTGGCGCGACTGCACCGGGCGCTGGCGACGTTCATGCTAGAGACGCATATCGCCGAGAACGGGCTCACGGAAACCTGGACGCCAGTGCTGGTGCGCGACGACGCGCTTTTGGGCACCGGGCAGTTGCCAAAGTTTCAGGAAGACCTTTTCAAGGTAGGCGGCGATCACTGGCTGATCCCCACCGCCGAGGTGACCCTCACCAACATCGTCGCTGGCGAGATCGTCGAGGACGCGACCTTGCCACGACGGTATTGCGCGTGGACGCAGTGTTTCCGGTCGGAAGCCGGGTCAGCCGGGCGCGACACCGCCGGCATGCTGCGCCAGCATCAGTTCGAAAAGGTCGAGATGGTCTCGATCACGCGGCCTGAAGACAGCCTCGACGAACTGGAGCGAATGACTGGCTGCGCCGAAGGGATTCTGCAGAGGCTCAAGATCCCCTACCGCACCGTGGTGCTGTGCACGGGCGACATGGGCTTTGGCGCGCGCAAGACCTACGACATCGAGGTTTGGCTCCCAGGACAGGACAAGTACCGCGAGATCAGCTCGTGCTCCGTCTGCGGCGACTTCCAGGCGCGTCGGATGAACGCCCGCTATCGTCCTGCCGGGCAGGACGGAAAACCTGGCAAGCCAGACTTCGTGCACACTCTGAACGGGTCGGGCCTCGCCGTCGGGCGCGCGCTGATCGCGGTGCTGGAGAACTATCAGCAAGCCGACGGATCCGTGACGATCCCCAACGTCCTCAGACCTTTCCTCGGCAATGCGGAAGCCCTGCAGGCCGACGGAACCCTAAAATAGGCGATCGACAATGCGCATTCTGGTCACCAATGACGACGGCATCACAGCGCCTGGGCTCCAGGTCGCCGAAGAGATCGCGACGGAGATCGCAGGACCGGACGGAGAGGTCTGGATCGCGGCGCCGGCCTTCGAGCAGTCCGGCGTCTCGCACGCCATCAGCTTCACATCGCCGATCAAGGTCGAACAACTCTCGGATCGCCGCTTCGCCATCGCCGGCACGCCCGCCGACTGCGTGATCGTCGCCGTTCATGATCTCATGAAGGACAACCTGCCCGATCTCGTGCTCTCTGGCGTCAACCGAGGGCACAATATCGCCGAGGACGCTGTTTACTCGGGAACGGTCGGCGGCGCGATCGAAGCGGCGCTGCAGCGCTTGCCAGCCATCGCTCTGAGCCAGTACTTCCGCCGACCAGCGGCGTCGGACGCGCCGGATCCCGACCTGTTCTCCGCAGCGCGAAACCTCGGCGTGGACGCGGTGCGTCGGTTGCTCGCAACCGAATGGACGCCCGATCTCTTTTACAACGTGAACTTCCCGCCGGTTCCCGCCGCAGACGCGAAAGGCTTCCGCTTCGCGCATCAGGGGCGGCGCACCTCCGGCGCGTTCGGCGCGGCGCGGCGCGCCTCCCCAGCTGGTCGCGCCTATTTCTGGCTCGATCATCGCATCGACAACAGAAGCGCGGGCGACGGGGCCGACAGCAAACTTTGCGCTGACGGCTATGTGACAGCGGTGCCGATGCGCGCCGACTACACCGACTATGTGGTTTTACAGAAGCTTGAGAACGCCGGCGCGGACGAATGAACGCAGACACCGCTCGGGTACAGAGCAAGGAAGAAGGCTTAAGGCTCGTTCTCGCCGCGCGCGGCGCCGGCGTCCGCAATCAGCGCGTGCTCGAGGCGATGGAGACCGTTCCCAGACGGCGTTTCGTCGAAGCGCTTTTTGAGAATCAGGCGCTCGACAACACTGCCCTTCCTATTCCTTGCGGACAAACCATCAGCCAGCCTGCGATCGTCGCCCAGATGACCGAAGCGCTGGACGTCGGACCTCGCGACAAGGTGCTCGAAGTGGGGACGGGTTCTGGCTACCAGGCCGCAATTCTCAGCCGGCTGGCGCGCCGCGTCTACTCCATCGAACGCCATCCGCCGCTTGCGAGGACAGCGCAGCAGCGTCTGCGCGCGCTCGGCTACAACAATGTGGCGATCAAGATCGGCGACGGCGCGCGTGGATGGATCGAACAGGCGCCCTTTGATTCGATCATTGTGACCGCCGCCGCCGAAGATTTGCCCAGCGCGCTCTATGAACAACTGCGGCTCAACGGCGTCATGGTGCTGCCCGTGGGCCGCACCGACGCCACGCAAACCCTTCTCAAGGTCGAAAAGAGGCCTGAAGGGCCCAGTTACACGGAATTAGCCCTCGTACGCTTTGTCCCGCTTCTCGAAGGTGTCGCGAAAGAGTAAAACACCTATATTAAGCGTCGGTCGACAATGGATGCGGAAGATATGGTAGACTTACGAGTACTCCTCTTTGCTGGATGCGTCGCGTTAGCGGGGTGCACTCAAGCCATTGAAGAAGCCGAAGTGATCTTCAAAGGGGCCGACCCGACGCGGGGCCCGGACGAGCAGCCCGCTCCGCAGATCGCGACCCCGCCGCCGCCTCTCGCCGTCATTGAAACAGCGGAGCTGCCGCCTCTGCAGGATCCAGAGTCCGCGCGACAGGCCCCGCCGCTCGCCGCAACGGAGACAGGCGGCGCGGTTGATGACTACGTCCAATACGAACCTGCGCGGTATCACACGGTTCAACCTGGCGAGACCGTCTATTCGATCGCGCGCGCCTACGACACGACGCCGAGCGCCATCCGTTTGACGAACAGTCTTGACGATCGGTTCTCGATACAGCCCGGCCAAGTGCTGACAGTGCCAACCGGCAAGGCGCCGCCCCCGCCCAGCGCTCGGGATCCTCTTCCGGCAGGGCCGGTTCAGGCGCGACAGCTTGCTTCGCCGCAGTTGAACCAGTATCGCTCGGACGCTGTCGCGCGGCGTCTGCTGCGCCCCGTTCCAGGTGATATCGTCGCCGCGTTCGGCGAACCAGCCGCGGGAGCCCCGAGAACGGGCATCGAGCTTCGGGCTTTGCCCGGGATCCCTGTCAAGGCCGCGGACGACGGCGAGGTCATGTTTGTCTCAAGCGACGATTCTCCGCTCGGTCAGATGCTTCTCATGAAGCATTCCGACGGATTGATGAGCGTTTACGGGAACCTTCGGAACGTCTCCGTCAGAAAAGGCGCGGTTCTGGGGCGCGGAGCCATCCTGGCTGAGGTGGCGGAGCCGCCGCGCGGACGCGTGCCGACCGTTCGGTTTGAGCTGCGTCAGGGCGCAACGCCGATCGATCCGACGCCGTATCTGTAAACAGGTTCAACCCTTTGTAAGCAGGTTCACCCCTTGCGGCGCTCAAGGCTCCGCCCCAGCCGACCGGCAAGGTCCTGAACGAACTGCCATGCGACGCGGCCTGACATAGCGCCGCGCGCCTGACGCCATTCGATGGCCTGAGCGCGAAGGTCGTCATCCGAAATCTCAAGACCGTAGGCGTCGCAATAGCGGCGGATCATTTCCAGGAATTCCGGCTGACCGCAGCTGTGGAACCCAAGCCAAAGCCCAAAACGATCCGACAGCGAGACTTTTTCCTCGACCGCCTCAGACGGATTGATGCCAGCCTGACGCTCGTTCTCGATCATGTCGCGCGGCATCAGGTGGCGACGGTTCGACGTGGCGTAGAACAGGACATTGGGCGGACGCCCCTCGATCCCGCCGTCCAGCGCGGCTTTCAGCGCTTTGTAATGCGCATCGTCTTTCTCAAAGGAAAGATCGTCGCAAAACAGCAGGAAGCGCCTGTCTGGATGCTCCCGCAAGGTCGCCAGCAATCGGTCCAGCGTCGGCAAGTCGTCGCGATGGATCTCGACGATGATCAACGATGGCCCACCGCCGCGCACTTCGGCATGCACCGCCTTCACAAGCGAAGACTTTCCCATGCCCCGCGCGCCCCAAAGCAGCGCGTTATTCGCTGGAAGCCCCTCGGCGAAACGGCGCGTATTCGCCAGAAGCGTGTCTCGCGCACGATCCACCCCAATCAGAAGGTCGAGATCGATCCGCGCCACCACCGGCGTCGGATCCAGTCGATCCGGCTCCGTCCGCCAGACAAAGGCGGACGCGGCGTCGAAGTCAGGCGGGACGGACGGCGCAGGCGCGAGCCGCTCCAACGCGTCTGCGATCCGTTGCAATGTCTCGGTATTCAACGAGATTGGGTCTGACGACGTCATGGCGCTTCCCATTCGAGGGACTAAATCCCCTCCGCAGCCTCGCGTTCGGCGCGCTTGCGCTCTGTCAGCCGCACCAAAATGATCGAGAGCTCATAGAGCAGATAGATCGGAACGCCCAAACCAAGCTGGCTGAACGGGTCTGGCGGCGTAAGGATCGCAGCGGCGGCCGCGATGCCGACGATCGCATACTTCCGGCCATTGCCAAGCCCTTCCGAAGTCACGATCCCGGCCCTTCCCAGCAAGGTGAGAAGAACGGGCAGCTGAAACGCCAAGCCGAAGGCGAAGATGAAGGTCATCACAAGGCTCAGGTACTCGCTGACCTTACCCAAGAACTCGATGCTCGTGCCTGGCCGCGCTTCCGCCAATTGGCTGGCCAGCTGGGTTTCTTCGGCCTGCGCCTTCAATCTCGCTTGAGCTGCGATGGCGGGAAGATCCGGGGGCAACCCCGCCTCTTCCGCTTCGGCGATCGCCCTCGCGACTTCTTCCCGCGCCGCCTCCTCGACCGCGAAGCTCTCCGCCGCCTGAGCCGCTGAAACCGCTCGCATGACCGCATCAACCGGCTGCACGCCTGGCTTTGACAGCTCGTCGTCGATCGTTTGCGCGATCACGCGCTCGACGATGCTCGGCGGTTTCCGCTCCGGAGCCGTGGAGCCATAGTCGAGAAAGAAGCCGAACGCGAGCGGCATGACCAGGAAGTACACCAGCGACGCGCCCATCGAGAACAGGACCGGCGTCGCGACGAGGAACGGCCAAAAGGCCTGTTTCTCATCCTGATAAAGCCCGGGCGCCACGAACCGCCACAGCTGGTTTGCAATGAAAGGGAATGAAAGAAACAGCCCGGCGAAAAGAGACAGCTTCAGATCTGTGAAGAACTTCTCATGCAAAGCCGTGAAGATCAGGTCGCACTCTTTGCCGCGCGCGGCGAGTTCCGTGCACAGCGGCGCGGTCAAGATGCCGTAGATCGGTCGCGCGAAGATAAAACAGAAGATGATCGCGACAATCAGCGCGCCGAGCGCCCACATCAGGCGCCCACGCAATTCGGTGAGATGCTCGATCAAAGGGGCCGTGCTAGAATCGACCGCCGCGTCGGTCATTGACTGCGCCAAGATCTGTCACTCCCCAAGTTCGATCACTCCTAAAGCGCTCGCGCTTCCAGAGAAAACCCGGATCACGATCGCGCGGACCACGATCCGAACATCAACAACCGCATGACTGCGGCGCCGGTCAAGAAAACTGTGCTGAACGATCGGCCTGCTGCGCCATTTTTCAGGAAGGATCGCGCCGCGCGTAGCCGACTTCTCGCTGGAACTTCTCCAGAAACGCATCGTCGTCCTGCGTCGCTGGTCCGTTCACATTTGCAGCGGGCGCAGCCTGTGGAGCTTCCGGACCATCAGACGGCCGTCGGATGGTGACATCCGTCTCTTCGAGGTCGGTATCGTCCAAATCAGGGTGCCTTACCGGCGTCGGAGGCTGCTGCGGTTCTTGAGAAGCTGCCGTCGTCGACGTGTCCAGGTCTTTCTCGATCGACGAGGTGATGCCAGAGCCGAACTTCTTCACCTCGTCCATGACCCCGGTCTTCACGTTCGCAACCTTGCGGATGTCATCGAGCTCGGCGTCTCGCGCGGCCTCTTCCATGCCTTGTTGGAACTCACGGGCCAGACCGCGCGCTTTCGCCACCCATCGACCCACATTGCGCACCAGGGAGGGCAAGTCTTTCGGGCCGACCACGATCAGCGCGAGCGCCGCGAGAAGCAGGATCTCCCAGCCGCCAATATCAAACATATCCGCCCTCCGCAGGCGCCCGACGCTCCGACAAGCGACGCACCGGTGTCACGCTTAGGGGTTGGACCGCTCGCGATCGGTCTCGTTCGCGACGTCGATCGTCTTTTCTTCCGCGATCTTCTTGGAAGCCGCGTCCTCTTCCGCGCCGTCTTTCATGCCTTTCTTGAAGGCGTTAATCCCTTTGGCGACGTCGCCCATCAGCGACGAGATCTTGCCTCGGCCAAACAAGAGCACTGCAAGCAGCACGACGATCAGTATCTGGAACCAACTCGGCATCATAGCGGGGTATCTCCTGAGGGCTGCCGACGCTCCAACTGCGTCAGCGGTCGTTTGTTCGATTTATGCAACCTTTGGGCTTCAGGTGCAAATATGGCGCTTACGCGACGATCGCAAATGGGTAAGCGTGAATTAAACCACGCAGCTCTAAGCGCCATGGGTCGCGGCAGCCAAGCTCTCGGACGCCTCGCCAGCGTCATCATCTCCTGCGTTTCGCGCGGCGTATTGTAACTCGGGCAGGCTTTGCGCAGAACACGGAAACACGAAACAGCGATCACGACGGAGCGACAACCACAGTCGTTCCCCGCGCGGAGGCAGGAACGCGCCGGGAACTGTCGCGTTGAGAACACGATTGTCGTAATCCATGCGGACTTCGACCAGCGACTGCGAGCCCATAAAGCGAGACCGTTCGACAACGCCACTGGCGGCGATCCCGTTTGAGGGCGTTTCAGTCGGCGGTCCATCGCTCAGCAGATCAATCTTCAAGTGCTGAGGCCGAATAATCACTTCAACATCAACGTGATCGACAAGGCCTGGCGTCAAGAAGCGACCAAAGGGCGTATCCGTCTGCTGCTCGGAAACTACGCCGTGGATGATATTCAGATCCGAGAAAAACTCGGCCGCAAGGCGGTCTGCCGGGTGGTTGTAGATGTGATAGGGCGCGCCGACCTGGACGATGCGGCCGTCGCGCATCAGCGCGATCCGGTCGCTCATTCTCATGGCTTCGTCTGGATCATGGGTCACAAGCAAGACCGCCGTTCCCGCCTCTTGCAAAAGAGACAAGGCTTCATCCCTGATCTCGTCACGCAAGCGATGATCCAGGCTCGAGAACGGCTCATCCATCAGCATGACTTTTGGCTGCGGCGCGAGCGCACGAGCCAATGCCACCCGCTGCTGTTCGCCACCGGACAGCTGATGCGGGAATTTATTGTCGTACCCGCCCAATCCGACGCGCTTGAGCTCCGCCGCCGCACGCGCTCGGCGATCTCGCCCTTTCAAACCGAAAGCGACGTTGTCTGCGACGCTAAGATGCGGAAAAAGCGCAAAATCCTGGAACATCAAGCCCACGGAGCGCGCCTCGGGCGGCGCGTGCCGGCGGTCGTCTGACACGACCGCCCCGTCAATTCTGACAACGCCTTCCGATTGATGCTCTACGCCCGCCGCGATGCGCAGCGTCGTAGATTTTCCACAGCCAGACGGCCCGAGCAGCGAAACAACCTCGCCCGCGTGAACCTCCAGCGAAACGTTAAGGATAGCCGGCGTCGCGCCATAGGCGTGGCGCAATTCTTCCAGGCTCAATCTGACAGTGTCGGAACCGTTATCTCTCACCGGTTTCTCCGCCCAGTCGTCGGTGATAAAGCGCGACGCAGCTTTTCCGCTCGCGCAGGCATCGGTAAACCGACCAAATTTGTCAGGCATTTATCTAGCCACAGAACCCATCCCTGACAAGCCGATTGAGCGGAAACACACACAAGATCTTCCGGATTTCATCGGCGAAATACCGCGCGCGCTTGACACGGGTCAAAGCGCATATCCTCGAC
>ERZ1740059.61-NODE-61-length-52537-cov-8.136009_pt1 | contig 52537 bp, 29 predicted proteins | sample MGYA00581744_ERZ1740059 | MGnify/ENA primary metagenome ERZ1740059 (study PRJEB43018, sample SAMN04849738) | marine metagenome | isolation source: floating plastic debris | place: Pacific Ocean | collected 2008-08-28 | study: EMG produced TPA metagenomics assembly... | reverse complement strand
CGCTAACCTGTTTACTGATGCTGTTAGCCGCTGCCACACTCATTGCCATTGTCCTTGCCGTCATCGTTGTGACCCAAGGGCGACGTTCGTCGCTCGATTGGCATGCTCAACGGGGACTGAGCTTTCTTCAATTGGGGTTGCGTGAACTCGAACGACTCGGCTACCTCGGATTGTCATTACCGACGCTGAGCCCATTACCACGATGTCAACCGCCACCGGCCTGTGCTTCTCGGAAAAAACAGGACTATCTAGATACTCGTATTGAGTTCTCAAAGGTTACTGTGTTCTCACCTTGAGTCTCATGAAAGTTTTCTGCACCACTAAGGGAAGGCGTCTTTAACGAGATTCAAAATACGGTGCGAACTGACAAGTCAGCGCTGCGCTATTGCAAGTGTTTACAATCTAATTTTGGCAATGCATGATACTCCTGACCATGAGGCTTTTGCAAAGTTTAAGCTGGAAAACTGGTTTGAGAAACTCATTTCGTAGTTAGATACGTTCTGATTCCAGGCGACCGTCTACCAGATTAATAATTCGGTCTGCCACATCCAAAATGCGATTATCATGGGTAATCATCAGTACGGTGCTGTTCTCTCTCCTTGAGAGTATGTGTAGATAATTCACTACATCTCGACCTGACTTTTTATCCAAGGCAGCGGTTGGCTCGTCTGCTAGAATTAACTTTGGATGGTTGACTAGAGCTCGGGCAATAGCTACCCGCTGCTTTTGTCCACCAGAGAGAGATTGGGGTTTGTAGTTTACTCGGTCGGCCAGACCTAAGGCGCTGAGCATAGCCATTGCCTGATCGCGTTTTGAGGAGAACTCTCCGGTGAGTTCCACCGCCATCTCTACATTCTGACTAGCGGTTAAGGATTCAAATAAATTGTGAGCCTGAAAGATAAAACCGATGTTGCGGCGTACATTAACCAGGTCTCGATCACCTAAGCCCATAAGTTCTTGATCAAGGATGCGTAGGCTACCGTTCTGGAGCTGTCGTAACCCGCCTACCAGAGTTAAAAGAGTGGTTTTACCGGAACCTGATGGACCAGTGAGAATAACAATCTGGCCCTTGGGTAGCTCTAAGGAGATATCAAAGAGAACTTGCTTGCTGAGATCTCCAATACCAAAGGAATAGTTGAGCTGTTGGATTTGCACTGCCAGGTTATTACTAAGGAAATTAGTTTTAGATTGTTGCTGAGCTTTAAACATGTTCTTAATCTGACTCGACACCTACATAAATAAATTTTCTAAAAAACGTCTGCCGGATCAGTAGTTTGAACTTTACGCACTGCGATCGCACCCGATACCAAACACATAATAAAGGTTGTTATGAGCAAATTCATAACACGCTCTGATGTCATCTGGAAAAAGAGACCGGTGGCATTGATTGCCATTGTGTAAAAGAGCTGGCTCACCAAAAAACCAGGAATAAATCCCAACACTGATAAGATCAAAGCCTCCTGAATGACCACCTTCAAAAGATAATCATTCCTATACCCCATCGCCTTCAGCGTGGCATACTCAGACCAATGGTCCGCGACATCTGTGTAGAGAATTTGATAAACCAAAATAACGCCGACAAGAAAGCTCATGCTGGTGAGCAATGAAAAAATAAAGCCGATCAGGCTATTTTCTTCCCAATATTGTTGCTCACGCATGATAAACCCATTGTCACCATCGCGAGCCATCACCAGGACATCATTGGGCAAACTCTCTTGCAAGGTTTCAACGATACGTTCTACGTTAGCACCCGGTTCCAGTTTAATCACACCGATATCAACCGTAGCAAAGCTACGTTGATCTTCATCGGGGCCTCGATCGGCAAAGTATCGCAGGAAATTTTGATCGCTCATGATCAGATTGCCATTACCCGATGAAAAGTCAGTCCCCATCGTAAAAGTACCAACAAGACGAATACGACGAGCCGCTAACTCACTGATCACGCCTATGGCTACGGGGCCCACTGCTGGACGGGATCGGGTATCCATGAGGGCCGTTTCTGGAAGTCTTAATTGTTGACGATAGCTATCAATTTCCGGAATAGTCAAAACCGACTCATCAGGATTGAGCGCAGTTACCCTAACTGAATTTGCTTGATGGGTTTCTGGATTTTCCCAGTTTACTTCACTGATGTATAAGGCATAAGCATTTTGTACCCCTTCAAACGCCCGAGCCTGATACAATCGTCGCCGAGCAAACGTCTGGGGTACAGACACGTTTGTACGTAGGGGATTAATCATAATCACCTCGCCATTTAAACGGTTAATGAGCTGCAGCTGACTATCAAACAGCGCATTCATAAACCCGCTAAATACAAACATCATCAAAACGGCAAACCCCACACCCACCAGGGAGGTAGCAAAACGACGGCGATCATGGGTGAGATTTAACCAGGCAAGGGGAACTCGCTGAATCATGAACAATTCCCTAAAAGATTTCGGCGGGGTCAGTGGTGACCGCTTTCCTAACGGAGATAAGACCCGATAGGCTACACATCAGTAAGGTTAAGCCCAAAACAAAGATCAGTCGAACGCCATCCATAACAATGACTATTGCCCCGCCTGCGGCCGCTGCCGTTAGGCGATACAGTCCAATGGAGGCAATAAGACCGGGAACATAACCCATAACAGCCAGAAGAATGGCTTCTTGTAGAACAATCTTAAATAAATATCGGGAACGATATCCCATGGCCTTCATCGTCGCATATTCAGGCAAATGGTTGCGAATATCGGTAAATAGAACTTGATAAACAATGATGACGCCAACCACAAAGGAGACCACCACACCCATGTTAAAAATAAAGCCAATGTTAGTGGACTTTGTCACATAGTCAGTGTCGTGCTGGATAATGCCTGATTTGGTGTAAACCTCTACATTGGCAGGCAGAATCGATCGCATCTTTTTTGCTAACCCTTCAGGGGAGGTGCCAGACTTAAGTTTAACAAGACCGACATTGATCAAATTGAGCGGGCGAGGCTCTAGATATCGTGAAAAATCTAAGTCACCCATGATTAAGGTGCCATTAGCGAGCAGCCCGGCACCCAGGGCATAGGTGCCGCCGATGGTGACCCGGCGACGAGCAGCTTCAGTAACGGTACCAGTTTCCTTGGGGCCATATTCTGGCAGTGACAATTGGTCTATAAATACGGTTTCTGGCTGACTAAGAATATGGCGGGCATCATCTCCCTGGAATTCCGGCATCAGAAATACTGGGTCATGGGGATTGATGCCAAAGGCAAAAATGGCACTACTAACCCCAGTTTCTGGATTGCGCCACATTAAAAAATCGCTATAAAGGGGCATGACCTGCTCAACGCCATCTATGCCCGCGACCTGGTACAGTCGATCCCGTGGAAATGTCTTGGAGATACTGAGCTCTAGGGTCTCTGACGAGATTAAGAATAGATCCGCATTGAATTGCTCATAGAGTTTAGTGGATGTGGCAATTAAAACCCCCATTAAACCCAGGTTCAAGAAAATCATTAAAACAGCAAAGGCGATACCTGCGATCGCTACCAACAATCGGGTGCGCTCATGCACCAAATTAGCCCAGGCCACCGAAATCTTGGCCATAGCTAGCTCTCTCCAGACTCAATATCGGGTTTGATATCAATCAAGACATCTACTTGCAGATTGGTCAGCATGGCTATCACCTGATCTTGATCGACAGCAATACGCACTTCCACAATGCGAGCATCTGCATTAGCGGCAGGGTCATCATCCAACACATCGTTTTTAAAGATCTGTAGACCAACCGTTTCCACCGTGCCATTTAGCTCTCCTGAAAACGCATTGTTGCGGCTAGTGATGGTAGCCTTTTGTCCAGGTTTTACTAACCCTACATCGGTTTCATAGACCTCGGCCACTACATACATTTCATCCGTATTGCCCATGGACAATAACCGATTGCTAGATACAGCTTCACCAGGACGTACATGAATCTCTAAAATTTGGCCCGCTGCCGGTGCCTTGATGACCGTACGATTGAGCATGGCGTCAGCTAAGGCTAAGTTTTGCTGAGCTGTTTCGACACCAGATTCTACAGAAGCTAAATTTAAACTTGACTCTGCGATAGAAACCTGAGCCGCTGCATTGGCTAACGCTGTATCTCTAGCGATCTGCAGTTGAGCTTTGGTCGCTTGAGCATTGGCAATATCACTGGTAAGTTCGTCTACCTGGGTCTGTTGTCGATCTAAATCCTGTTGGGTAATAGCGCCCTGACTAAACAAGTTCTGAAAGCGGGCTAAATCGGTTTCTGCTAAGGCCAGACGGGCTTGCAAACTTCGAATTTGGGCAGCCTGGGCCTCAATAGCTTGAATCTGGGGCTGATCAATTTGCCCTGCTTCAGTATTTGCTTCAGTGACCCGAGCAGCCCCTAAACGTTGTTCAGCCGCTAGAGTTTGCCGAGCTTCGGCCAGCTGACTAGCTGCATAGTTACGCTCGGCCTTACGAATCTCGTATACATCCAACTCAGCTAGAATCTGACCTGACTCTACTTGGGTTCCTTCTGTTACAAACAGTTTAGCCAGCACCCCTGTTTCTGCCGCCGCCACATCAATCACTTCACCTTTGGGTTCAATCCTGCCCAAGGCAGCTATATTCACGCGCCTGGGAGGAAGCGTTGTCTCTTCTTCAAGGGCAGTCTGACGGGGTTGCTGGCCTGAACGTATTACGAGCAGCGATACACTACCAGCGATTAACAAGAGTGCTACCCCGAACCAAACACTGTTTTTCCTTAAGGTGTTTTGATCAGACTTTAGAACCATATGAGGGGTGATTTTTTTCTCTAGGGTGAGGGCAATAGAGAAACCTATGAGAACTATAATTCAATTCTCTGCAGTTGGGATTAACTTAATAAGTTGGGATAATAATCTCTGTGGAAACATCGGATGATTGATAAAAAAATGATCGCCGGGAACGGCCTCTAGTGTAAATTTACTCGTATGTTTTCGCCAGGCAGCTACATCAACTTGCTTTGCTATCTCATCTTGCTCTCCCCAAAAGCAGGTAACTGGGCAAGTTAGACTCGTATCCGATCGATATTGATAGGTTTCCAGCAGTGAGAAATCTGCTTTCAACATAGGAAGCATCAATTCCATCATCTCTGGGTTTTTCAAAACACTCTCAGGGGTGCCATTATATTGGCGTAATTCAACAATAAAATTAGCGTTGGATAAGCCATGGATCGGAGGTCTATCGGGAGGTAAGTGAGGTGCTCGGGCTGCCGCTGTCCAAAGATGAAGCGGGGTAAGCTGCACTGTCTGTTGTAGCCATCGACAAACCTCAAATGCAATCCTTGCCCCCAGGCTATGACCAAAACAGGCAAACGGAATATCTAAAAAAGGCACTAAAGCAGGTCCCAGCACTGGTATTAGGGAATCAATACTGGTATAAGGAGTCTCAAATAAGCGTTTGCCTCGGCCAGGCAACTCAACTGCACACACCTCGACTGTTGACGGTAGTAACTCAGGCCAGTCATGGAATATCCTGGCTGAGCCGCCTGCATGGGGAAAACATAGAAGCCTTAGTTGAGAATGTGGTTTTGGATGGGAACAGACAATCCATTTACCCATGGGCATTCATCTATTGTAGTTGTGTGCAAAATTGAGAGCTATAAGCCTGATAAGGCACGACGATCTACCTTACCATTGGCTGTCAAAGGTAATGCCTCAAGAAATTTAAAGTGTGACGGCACCATGTATGCAGGCAATTTCTGAGTCAGGTAACTGCGCAATTCTTTTATATTAGGAGAGTGTCCCTGTTGCGGAATTACGTAGGCCGTTAATGACTGTTGACCATGTGGTCCATTGGTAGCGGTCACTAAGACATTCTTAACAGTTGGATGCTTTGTCAGTGTGGATTCAATTTCTCCAGCTTCGATACGATGTCCCCTCAATTTAATTTGGAAATCGGCTCTACCCAAGAACTCAATGTTACCATCTGGCAAATAACGACCTAAATCACCGGTGCGATAGATCCTCTCTCCGGTGCGAGGGTGCTTGATAAAATTAGCAGCCGTTTTTTCCGGGTTGCGCCAGTAACCCTTGGCTAGTTGCACACCAGCGCAATACATCTCTCCTGGCACCCATATGGGACAATCTTCCAGATTGTTATTCAGAACATAGTATTTTGCATTGGCCATGGGTTTACCATAGGGAACACTTTTCCAATTGGGATCAATATCCTGAATCAGATAACCGATATTCCAGATTGTGGTTTCAGTGGGACCACCAATGCTCAAAATGTTTAAGTCTGGAGATAATGCTTTGAGCCGACCCACGAGGGGAACCGGCAACCAGTCTCCACCCAAAATTGCTAAACGCAAACTCTGGGGCAATTTTTCAGATTTAATCTCAAGATAATTAACCAGCATTTCCATCATGGCTGGCACCGAATTCCACAGGGTCACCCGCTCCTTGATCAGTAAATCCAGCCAGTGGCGTGCAAATTTAGCCGCCGCCACATCTGGCATGACAATTGTTCCACCAGCCGCTAATGGGCCAAAGATGTCATAAACTGAGAGATCATGATTGAGGGCCGTGAGCGCCAGCACCCTATCTTGAGAACTGACTTGAAACCGTTGGTTAGTATGGATGACGACATTGACGACATTCCGATGGGTAATCATCACCCCTTTGGGTAGACCTGTGGAGCCGGAGGTATAAATAATATAGGCGAGACTATCAGGGTCTCGAATTAGTGGTAATTGATGTTCAGAACTTGGAGTTAAATGGACTAAATCAACTGCTAATTGCTTGATGGATGCTGGCCACGTTAGCTTTTCTTCCAACCATGATTGCGTTAGTACAATGTTGACACCACTATTCTCCAGAAGATATTGAAACCGCTCTGCGGGTAGATCCGGATCAATCGGCACATAGGCGGCACCAGCCGCTAAAGTACCAAGCACTCCAACAATCTGTTCCCACCCTTTCTCCATAACAATAGCGACCAGATGATTGGGGCGGACATCTAACAAGTGCTTTAAATAGTGACCTACCTGACTAGCGCGGTGGAATAAAGTGTCGTAGGTAATGGATTCCTTGGAAGTAGCAATGGCAATTTGTTGAGGTTGCTGCTTGGCTTGGGCAACAAACAGGCTGTAGAGGGTTTCTTCAGGCAGTGGAGCTGCAGTTGTATTGGTCGCAGCTCTCTGTTCAAGTTGAGCCACAGGGATCGTCGGTCGGCTCGTTTCCTGCCAGCTAGTCTCTCCATGGGCTAAACGCTGCACAAGGGCACAGAAAGAGATCAACATATCCTGCACTATATCTGGTAGAAAAAGATTTTTAGCAGCACATAAATTGACAGTAAGTGCATCATTATGCTCAAAACACCGGCATTCTAAATAAGTGGGTACTACTGTAGTAGTGTCATTGCTACCATGCTTACTATTAGAAAGATTTTCTATGTTGTCCGACTCAATGACAAAAGAAATACCTAGTATCGCTTTTAATTTTTCTAATGTTTCCTCGGAAAGTGATCTAAGTTGCGACAATTGCACGTTTGATTGATGGTTCAGAGCAGATTTCACCTGGCTTGTTATGCGTTTAGCCCTGGTTCTAAAAGAATCAGGCTGTAAATGATTGACTGTGACTAACGTACTGAAAGTTTTATTTTGATTTGGTTGAGTAATAGCTTCTTCCAATTCAGCATTAGAATGAATGGGTACAGATGGTTGTTCAACCAAATTGATTGTAAACTGAGTATTCTTACTCCAGACTGTCAATATGTCTGTATAAATTGCTAATAACACCTCACCTAGGGGTAAATTAGCCTGTACTGCCCTTTGTTTCAGGTTTGACCAAGTCGTAGCATCAATTTGCTGACTATATCGAGTTAGTTGGGTGTCAGAGCTATTAAGTTGCTGCGTTATGGGGAGTTCGGGGGCAGGTGGTAGAGTTTCAAGCTTTTGTTGCCAAACATCCAGCCATTTTACATCTGACTCATGTCTTTGTTCATCACCGCTCTGATCATGGGACATTAAAATAGCTGGGTTGTTTGTGCTCATCTTTTGTACCTTCCTGCTATACCCCTACAAGGGTGGCAATGATATTACGATGAATTTCAGACGTACCTGCGTAGATAGTGCCTGCGATCGCATCCCGCAATTCTCTTTCTAATTCATAATCAGTCATGTAGCCTCTAGCCCCATGAATTTGGATGGCATCCTGACAGGTTTGATTTAAACCTTCACTAACAAAAACTTTAGAAATCGAAGATTCTAAAAAGGCCCGCTTTCCTTGTTTCTTTAACCATCCTATTTTGTACAACATGAGTTTTGCCAGTTCTAATCTCATTTTCATCTCGGCAATTTTATGGGAAACCCCCTGAAAAGAACCAATGGGTTGACCAAACTGCTGTCGCTTTTTAGCATGGCTAACACATTGTTCTAAAATTCTTTCCATGGTCCCCACCTGACTGGCAAACAAAAATCCCCGTTCCCAGCTAATCGTGGATTGGAAAATATTGTGTCCCCGTCCTTCTTTCCCTAAGCAATGGTCCACAGGTACTTTACAGTCCTGAAAGACAAGTTCCCCCATGGGAGCTGTCCGCAACCCCGATTTTTCCCACTCCTTTTCAATAGTCAAACCGGGTAAATCTTTGTGGATAATAAAGGCAGAAATTCCTTGCTGAATGCCCACCTCTGGGTTGGTACGGGCAAAGGTAACATAAACATCGGCAACGGGGGCATTGCTAATAAATGTCTTGGTGCCATTGAGAATATAGTAATCTCCATGGCGGGTAGCCTCAGTTTGCATATCAAAGGCGGCGGATCCCGATTTTGGTTCGGTAAGGGCATGTCCCCCGATCGACTTTCCCTGACAAAGGGCTGGCAAATACTGTTGTTTTTGAGCTTCAGTGCCAAAACTGGCAATTGAAACCGCACAGCTCCAGAGATGGTTGTTGATGGCAAAGACTAGACCATTGTCTTTGCAGCCATAGCCTAACCCCTCTAGCCCCAAGATAGTGGTTAATGGATCTAGCCCTTGGCCACCGTATTCTTTGGCAATTGGCCATCCTAAGATGCCAAAATCTGCACATTTTTGCCAGCCAGTCTGGTTAAAGTGACTATGTCGATCGCTTTCAATCAGCCCTTGATTTAATTCCTCTTGGGCAAAACTGACAACTGACTTACGGAAATCGAGTTGATCTGGATCCCAAGCAAAACTTATACTCATATTGAAGAACAATTAGCGCCTAATAAAGTGTAAGATTCCCTCTCTAGGGAAATCACCGGTATCCGCTATGCGGAATTCAAAATTCAAAACCATGGAAGGTTTTTCTTTTAAGCATTGTGAATGGTTTCCTCATTTTCTGATGCTGTGTATTATCGCTAATAGGAACTCATTCTCAAAATGCCTATTGAGCTTTTTGATTGAAAGACTCAACACCATCAAAACCCGTTAGTTCTGATAACAAATTCTTTGGAAACAAGGGATTATGAACAAAAAAATGATCCCCAGGAATAGCTTCTAGCGTAAACGTATCTGTATGCTGTCGCCAAGCAGCTACATCTGCTTTATTCACTCTTGCATCCTGCTTCCCCCAAAAACAAGTGATTGGACAAGTTAGTTGTGCGCCAGGCTGGTATCGATATGTTTCAAGCAATGAAAAATCCGCTTTCAAAGTAGGGAGCATTAAGGTCATGAGTTCCGGATTGTTCAATACCTTTTCAGATGTCCCTCCACCTCGTCGTAATTCAACAATAAAGTTAGAGTCAGACAAATCGCATATTGGGGAAATCTCAGATGGGAGATGAGGGGCGCGAGCAGCAGCGATCCAAAGATGGCGAGGAGTAAGCTGACCGTTCTGCTGAAGCCATCGACACAGCTCAAAAGCAATCCATGCTCCCAAGCTATGGCCAAAACAAGCAAAAGGAATGTCGAGTATGGGCAATAGTTCAGGGCCTAGTGCTTGCAATAATAAATCAATGTTAGTAAATGGAGTTTCAGATAGGCGTCTACCTCGTCCAGGCAACTCAATTGCACATATCTCAACTGTTGGCGGTAATAGCTCAGCCCAGTTATGAAATACTCTGGCCGCCCCACCTGCATGTGAGAAGCACAGTAGTCTTAGCTTGGGATTGGGTCTTGGGTGGGAACAGACTACCCATTTATGAGCCGTAGTTGTCGCTGTAGCCGCCACAGGAATATCGTCAGTTCCAGCAATAAATTTAGCAATGGCGCTCACACTAGCAAGACCATATAAATCTCTGATTTGCAAACGATGCTGAAGCTGTTGCTCCATAAGATTTGCAATTCTTGCTATATCAATAGAGTTAGCGCCTAAATCCAGCAGGTTAGCGTTGGCATCGATACTATCGACTTTGAGTACACTGGCTATCAACTGGGTGATTTTCTTAATTAGGGCGACATCTGCAGATGTCGTAGGTTCTAAAGATGGGCTAAAGCGATCACTAAATGATTGAGGTTCAGGTAGACCTTTTCGATCCACCTTACCGTTGGCAGTAAGAGGCAGATTTTCCAAGAAGATAAAGGCCGATGGCACCATATAGTCTGGAAGAAGGCGCTGAAGCTGTTGTCTCAATAATTCTGAGGTTGGCGTATTATCAACATTCTCTAAAGCCCCGTTTTCTAGAACAACATAGGCAACCAGCCGCTTAGTCTCTTGGGCATCTCCCTTCAGCAAAACAACAGTTTGTTTGACAGCTGCTAACTGTTCTAAGGCTGTTTCAATTTCGCCTAATTCAATCCGATATCCCTGCACTTTAACCTGGGAGTCAGCCCGTCCCAAAAACATAATGACGCCATCGGGACGGTAATAGCCAAGGTCACCAGTGTGATAGAGACGTTCGCCCGTGTCTGGATGATAGATAAAGCTTTGTTCTGTTTTCTCAGGATTCTGCCAATATTCTCTAGCTAGGCCAGCTCCTCCAATATACAGCCTACCTGGAACCCACATTGGACAGGGTGCCAACTGTTCATTCAAGATATGGAACTGTTGGTTGGCCATGGGTTTCCCATAGGGGATACTCTTCCAATCAGATTCCACCCGATCAATGGGATAGAGAATCGACCAAATTGAAACCTCAGTTGCACCGCCCAAACTCACTACCTGCAGCTGTTGGGGGCTGAGCGCCTTAACTTGATCCGGCAAGTTTAAAGGAATCCAGTCTCCACTTAGCAAAACAAGCCGTAGAGAATCTAAACCGACCTCTGGATGAAATTCACTGTATTCCACCAACATTTGCATCAAGGCAGGCACAGAATTCCAGAGGGTAATTTGATGCTGTGTGATTAAATTGGCCCAGTGGGTGGGTTCTTTACTATCAATCGCATTGGGAATCACAAGTGTGCCGCCTGCGGCCAATATGCCAAAGATATCGTAGACTGACAGGTCAAAACTAAGGGATGAGATGGCTAGGCTCCGATCCTGGGAACCGACCTGAAATCGGCTGTTGATATCGAGAATAGTATTGACAACTGCATGGTGTTCAATTGCAACCCCTTTGGGAACACCAGTGGACCCAGAAGTATAAATTACATAGGCAAGATCGTTAGGGGTCTGAACTGGCTGAAATTGAGCAATATCAGCATCGTTGCTAGACATATGCTCTGTAGTTTGATTGGCCTCATCTCTACAAACGGCGATTCGCTGGACATCATCTGGCCAATCTAATTCCGCATCCAACTCCGGCTGTGTGAGCACAATTTTGACCGCTCCTTGTTCCAAGAGCTGATGACGCCGCGCCCGAGGCCAATCAGGATCAATGGGAACATAAGCCGCACCCGAGACTAAGATGCCTAGCACAGCCACCACTTGTTCCCAGCCTTTTTGCATCACTACAGCCACCAGCTGATTGGGGCGAGCCCCCAGGCGACGTAGCTGGGCACCCAGTCTTTGAGCGCGATCACCCAATTCCTGATAAGTCAGGGTGAAGTCACCTGCAATTACGGCTGTATCAAAACCCGATAGCTTCAAACGTTCAAAAAACAGACCATGGAGAAAAGCCTGGAAATCATCTGTCTTGGAACTAACAGTTTGAGTGCTATCAGCTTGAGCCCTGAACAGCTGCTGAGCAGTGTCGTTAACCCTGGCGAGCTTCACTAACTGCTGGGAAGGGAAAAGCTGTTGCATAATCTGACGTGGGTTAGCTTGCCAAAGTGTTTCCTTGGTAGCTAACGCCTCGACGAAATCACCATAGGCCTGAAACATTTCATCAATTAACCCTGGTGGGAAAACTTCATCGACAGTGTCCCAGCCAAGGAGCAACGTTCCCTGCTCCTCTCCTACATAATGATCAAGATATATTTGGGGAGTTTGGCTGAGATTGTATACCATTTCTCCCAACTTATAGACTGAAGCACCATCTGTGTCAGAACTGTTAGCAAAGCGATCACGATTCAGACTATCGTTGGTAAGGGTGCTGGTGTAAACTACCGGCATAAGAGCACCGGTGTATCGCTGTTGAGCATGGGCAATTTTTCTTAAGACTTCCATCCCACTCATATAGCGGTGCTCTAGATCTTGCCAAAGTTGCCTCTGAATATTCTTAGCACGAGTGGTAAAGGTTGCTAGCCCTGCATTATCAATGGCTAATAAATCTAATGAGGTAAAGTCGCCGACCAAACGATTAATGTCTTGATGCAAAGAAAGTCGTCTAAACAGAGTGATATTGAGCGTAAAGCGAGGCTGCTTACTCCAGGCCGCTAAGACTTCGCCAAAGGCCGCAAGGATAATAACAGATGGGGTTAACCCCATTTTAAATCCCTGTTGCCGTATTTTCTGCCAGTGTTCCGGAGAGATTTTGCGAATACGGCGGACAAATCGAGGACGCTTAACAGATGCCAAATTAGCTCCAAGGGGCAGTTCTGGAGATGGGGGAAGGGTAGCGACTCGATTTTGCCAATAGGTTTTTGAGCGCCGATACACTTCCGAATCTTTCAAAGCAATCTCTGCCAGGACATAATCCCGAAAAGATACGTCTATTGGTTTCTGAGAAGGTTGGGAATTACGAAGATAACTCACCAGTTCTTGGAAAATTAGCTCTAAACTCCAGGCATCAGCAATTAACAAATCGATACTAATAAACAACCGGGTCTTTGAGGAGCTTAGCAGTGCTGCTCTAACCTCAAACAAGGGCCACGTATCGGTGGGAAGCAATTGATGTGAGAGACGCTTTCGTATCGCTAAAATTTTTGAATTAGCAACCTCTGCCTCTACCTCACGTAAATCCAGAACCTCTATCCGATAATCAGGAACCTGCTCTAAAATCTGCTGATAGCCATCTTTATTTACTATCGCCCGCATCATTTCATGCTTTTGAATCAAATGCTGCCAAGCTTGCTCAAACTTTTCTAAGTCTAAGCCGACCATGTCCAACTCTCCGTAGACATGGGTGGACACGTTGCTAAGGTCAAAGCTATCGTCCCGACCGAGCAGATAGGCTTGCTGGATCTCTGTTAATGGGAATGGTTGATAACGTTCCGCTTCGTTAGTAATAATCTGCGGTAAAGCTTGACAACCTTCATTCGGAGAGAGGGAATCAGATGGACTTTCAACACCTAACCGCTGTAGAAATTCAACAATCTCCGCTTTTCGTTCAGTAATACGTTGCCGCATTGAATCGGTTAAGCCATCCCTTGGTGCATTACACCGTAGGCGGTCATCTTGAACATAAAGATGAATATCTTGATGCTTAAGATCAGCTAAAAACTCAATGATCGGCTGTGCTGTAGGCGGCATTGCGGACTTCATAATTCAACATCCTCCCGATCACTAGCTGCATTACCAATTGCTGTTGCTAAAGCAGGAGTATTGAGGTAAACGGTGTCTAGGTGCTCGGCAACGCTAGCTACCGTCAAGGTCTCAAATAAGATAGTCATAGGCAGATCAACTTGGAATGTCTGCCGAATCCGGGAAATGACCTGAATACCTACTAGGGAATCACCCCCTAACTCGAAGAAGTTATCATCAATCCCTACCCGCTCAATGCCCATAATGTTTTGCCATATCTCAACCAGCTTCTTCTCTGTTTGAGTGCTTGGTGCCCGGTAAACGGATTCTAGCGCAGGCCTTGAATACTTCTGACTTTCCTGACTTGAGTCAGATTGAGGCGATGGCACAAGATCTGAAGATTTCTTGGACAAGATTTGCCTACGCGCCCATTGATCGAGCCTTGGTTGTAAGTTTCTACTGGATACTACAGCCCGCTTGAGCCCAAACCTAGCCAAAACAGATTTAAAGATTTTTATATCTTCTGTTGGGGTAACCGTCATCTCAGTACTTACCGTGCCGCTGGATGACTGGTTGGGAACTCGTCCATCCCAATTTACGCTGAACCATGGACAACGGGTTTGACGGTTTTGTTGAACAAAGTGGTCTAAAAACACATTGGCTGCTGAATATGCTGTAAGACCGACGCCACCAAACAGCGATGCCAGGGAAGAAACCAAGAAACAAAAATCTAGGGATTTATCTTGTAGAACGGCATCCAATACAAACAACCCCTGGACTTTACCACGAAATTGTTGCTGACACTCTATTTCAGTAGTCTCTGAGATAGAATGAAAGATCTCCAGGGGATCGGTAGCTACTGCATGAATCACTCCATTGAGTTTACCAAAACGGCTCTCAGCATCATTAATGACGGTGGTCATTGCCGCTAAGTCAGCCACATCTGCCTGGGCCACCAAAACCTCGGCCCCCATCTCTTCAAACTTTTGTAACTGCAAAATCTTACAAGATGTCGATCCCTGCTTGCCGTGATTTTCTAGCCATTCAGTCCATTGTGCTCGAGCTGGAAACTGAGACCGTCCCGTTAGTACCAGCTTAGCCTGGACAGTCTTAGCTAGGTATTCGGCAAGAACTAAGCCCAGGCTACCTAAGCCACCCGCAATCAAATAGACGCCCTTGGATACTAAAGGTAATGTCTGCTCTGAAGCGGGTTCTTCTAAAGGCAAGGGGATGCATGTTTCTATCCACCGATGACCGTGGCGATAAGCCACAATTGGATCAAGAATAGGACTATCTAGCTCAGTAATCAGATCTGAAATTAATGATTCACTGATCTCAGTATTAAGGGCAGATTCTGGTAAGTCAATGCTGCGACAATAGACATCGGCAAATTCTTGAGGAATTGTTTTAATTGGCCCCAAAACAGTTGTTTTTTCTGGAGAGATAACTTCAGTGCCAATCACCTCATGAAGACCGTGGGAAAGCACCGAGATTGAAAATGGTTTAGGAAGATCTCTGGTGGGAAGGGCCTGGGCCATAAATAACAAACTGTAAAACCCTAAATATTGGGCATGCTCAGTATTGGGCCAGTCAAGTGAGATAGGAGCTGTCAACTGCCACCCGTGTAACACTTTGGTAGGTATTAGTTGAGACTGTTTCAAATGTTGAAACAGGTGCTGGTAGTCTGCCTGAGAGCGAGGGTTGAGGGTAACGCAATGACTACCTTGGGTAGATTTAACTTGAAATGTTGCTCCTGGTTGGATAATTATGGCTTCATCGCCTCGCTTTTGTAGCTGAGATAAAATTTGGTCGCTAATACCAATATCATCTTTGAAGATTAACCAACGTTCAGAGGTTTCTTGGGAGACTGGACCCAGAGGAGGAATAAGATGCGAGCGCGACCAGGATGGACCATAGAACCAGTCAGATACATGGGGTTTCTTATCCATCGCAGTATCTTCGGTTACAGATGCTGCTAACAAAGCTGTCTCAGGTCTACTAGCCACAGTGAACGCGGCCGGTTTAGACGTCACCTCTGTCAGTTCAGCCCTAGCCGCAATTACGTGCTGCCCCAAATCATCATTGGCCCCAGGCTGAGCGCTCACTTGAGTAAAACCATGGTTTATTAACAGCTCCTGCCACTGTTGGCTGCTTAAAAACGGATTGCCTCGACTGCGCTGAGTATCCTCTAGGGGATTCATCAGTAAGCCAGCGGTAATATCAAAGAACAACAGCGGCGTGGTGATTTCCCAGAGCAGTAAAATTCCCCCCGGTGCCAGCAGAGAATGCATGTAATCCAGGCTACGCTCAAGATTCCCAGCCACATGGAGCACGTTGGCCGCAATGATAACATCAAAGCTATGGGGTTCATACCCTTGGGCTTCAGGGTCTGTCTCAATATTCAACAGCTTATAATTAACAAATGGATAATCACTAAACTTATTTTTTGCCTGATTTAAAAACCATTGGCCAACATCCGTAAACACATATTGACTGCGTTCAGATGGCAATATAGGTAATAAATCGGTGGTGGCAAGGCCCTGTCCTCCACCTACTTCTAAAATTCTTAGCTGAGGGTTATCAGATAGTTGAGTAACAATCTGTTCTAAACTTGCCCGCATAATTGCGCTGTAGTAGGCAAATAGAGGCATTTCTGGATTGGATACCTTACCCTGCTGATAGACCAGGGAGTTAAAGATTTTAAGGGGATCTTTTTGTCCAGTAATGATTGCCGCTAGATTTTCTCCGCATCTTTGGGCTAATTCGGCCATCTGGGGAAATTTAACCCACCGGGTTTGGAACGTATCTAGGGCATCGTCCAAGCAGCTGTGCTCCTTGGGCATAAACTGACAATATTGCCCATCAACCTGATGAAGATGCCCCTGTTCAACCAGAACATCCAGCCAACGACAGAATAATTGCTGATAACGTGGATCAATTCGACCTGCGATGACCAGCTCATCAAACGAATAAGTCTTAGTAGTATCTTGCCAAAATCCTAAGGACTGAAATGCTAAATTCAGGTAAATAAGACATACCTGATCCATGGAGGGAAGACTCTCAACATAAGTCTCTCGATCAAATGTAGAGATGCCCTGCTCTGCTTGAGCCGCCATTGCATTCACCAGGGGCTGCCATAACTCCTCTGAGTCAGGAAAACTGAGAGTAGTGGCAGCGACATTTGATTTTGCTTCGTTATTTGTGGCGTCGGCTAACCAGTAACGCTTGCGTTCGAAGGGATAAGTGGGTAGCGATACCCGATAACGCTGTTGATAAGCATAAAAGCTAGACCAGTCAATCTCTACTCCAGAGAGCCAGAGTTTGCCTAATGTTTGCAATAAAAAGGCAAGGTCATTACGATTTTCCTGGGGATGGCGCACAGTAGTTAGTACCAATTGTCCCGCCTGCTTGTCAGGATGCTGTTTCGCCAGCTTACTTAATGTACGACCAGGACCTATTTCCAATAAAATCTGAGAAGGATCCTGGCAAAGATGTTGCAGATTCTCATTAAACTGCACTGTTTTTCTGACATGGTTTGTCCAGTACTGAGGATCCATAGCCTCAGCATCCGTAATCCAGGTGCCCGTTGAATTTGACAGATAGGGAATTTGAGGGGCATGCCAGGTAATCGCTTGCAGACGCTCTAAGAACGGTTCAATCATCCCATCCATCATGGGTGAATGGAACCCGTGGGATGTATGCAACCGACGACTCTGAATTCCTTGAGTTTCTAACGTTTGTACGAGAGTATCAATTGCTTCGGTAGTACCTGAAATGACACAGGTGTTGACACCGTTTACAACTGCAACGACAAGACTCTCATCAGCCATAAAGTCTGCAGCAGCTTCCGCACTTAACGGTACAGATAACATACTACCCTTAGGCTGCTGCTGCATTAGCTGCCCTCTCGCTACCACCAGCGCCAAGGCTTCTTCAAGGGTAAAGACCTGGGCTAGGGTGGCGGCAACATATTCACCAATGCTGTGACCTACCATAGCCCTGGGCTGAACTCCCCAGGTCATCCACAGTTGAGCCAGGGCATATTCAACAACAAATAGCGCAACTTGCGCTATGGCTGTCTGCTGTAGCTGAGTCTTAGCGGTTTCTCGATAGTCAGGTTCAGGATAGAGGATAGAGCGTATATCTACATCTAAACTAGGCTGTAGAAGGGTGGCACAGTGATCAATGACTTCTTTGAAGCGCAGTTCGGACTCATAAACATCCCGAGTCATATCAATATACTGGGAACCTTGACCGGAAAACATAAAGACCACGCCGGGAGACTGGGATGCCTTGACCTCAGTGAGTACCGGGGACACTGTAAAATCTCTCAAAGCTGTAACAGCGTCATCAACGGTCTGACAGGTTAGCCAACGACGATGCTTAAAATCCTGACGCCCCACCTGTAGGGTATAGGCCACATCCGCTAGATTGACTGGAGGGGTTGCTTCAAGGCCATTCGCCAAATAATCAGCCAAGTTACGAGTTGCTTGGTCAAGCGCTGTCGCAGTTCTCGCCGATAAAGCTATTGTCTGATAAGGACGCTCAATGGGATTTTTAGTACCGTTGCTATCGCCAATCCAATCGGGAGCTTCTTCGATAACCAGATGCACATTAGTTCCACCCACACCCAGAGAACTTACTCCTGCCCGTCGAGGTGTACCATTTCTGAGCCACGGTGTGTGCCGATTGTTGACATAAAAGGGACTATTCTCAAAATCAATTTTCGGATTGGTCTCCTGGCAGTGGAGACTGGGAGGGATATGCTGATTTTCTAGCGCTAACACCGTCTTTATTAGGCTCGGCATACCTGCCGCTACGCCTAAGTGGCCAATATTACTCTTAACAGAACCGATGGCACAATATCTTTTTTTCTGAGTACTGGCTCGAAAAACATCGTTTAGGGATTGAATTTCAATCGGGTCGCCAAGGTTTGTTCCCGTACCATGAGCCTCAACATAAGTAATTGTCTCAGGACTTATTTCTGCAATTTCCAGTGCGTCTGCTACAACCGCCGCCTGGCCATCTATGCTAGGAGCAGTGTAGCCAACTTTAACGGCACCATCATTGTTGATGGCTGAGCCTCTGATCACGGCCCGAATAGCATCTCCATCAGCTAAGGCATCTTCCAGTCGCTTAAGAACAACAATACCTAAACCACTGCCTGCTACTGTTCCTTGGGAATCCGCGCCGAATGCTTTGCAGTGTCCATCTGGAGATAAAATACCACCTTCCTCATACAAGTAACCTCTTTTTTGAGGCAAAATTAAATTCACAGCCCCTGCCAGTGCCATGTCGCATTCACCATTGAGGAGACTCTGGTTTGCTACATGAACGGCTACTAACGATGTGGAACAGGCAGTTTGCACCATCAAGCTAGGACCCTTGAGATTCAGACGATAGGAAATTTGGGTAGCTAAATAGTTCAGATCATTTCCTAGATAGGTTTCAAATTCACTCCGACATAATGGAATAATCGCACTGCGGTTTACCGCTTCCAAATAATGACTGACGTTACTGCCGGTAAAAACGCCCACAGAACCCAAACTATTGTTGCCAGCATAACCCGAGTCTTCCAGAGCTTCCCATGCACATTCCAGCATCAGACGAACTTCTGGACAAATTACCTCCGCTTGTTTAGGATTGAAGCTAAAAAATGAGGCGTCAAACTGTTCAATTCCCTCTAATAGAGGTTCAGCACCAACATAGTTAGGATGGTCTAAGACATATGGATTAAAGTGTAATTCAGCCGACTCTTGTCTATCAAAAAAAGTAATAGATTCAACCCCATCTACCAAGTTCTGCCAAAACTGTTCAAGACTATTTGCTCCCGGAAAACGACCAGCCATACCAATAATTGCGATCGCGCTGGCGGTATTCAGCTGAAGTGAATCGAACTCGCTAGATTTGGTATGCATGTCTGCCATAATCACCCTCTGATAATTGATAATGCTCTAAAATGCCTTGCCTTGAGATATTGACGTTTATTCGCAGTAAGAATAATTAATCCTAAAATTTGCGCTGCGCTTTTTGCCGATTTTGCTGCATTTGTTTGCGGCGCTTTGCCCTCGTAAGGCTTTGATAACCTGCACTTTCTTTTTCACTACCCCGTTGAGAACTTTCGTGAAAATAGTTAGATAAAGCCTGAATGGTGGGATATCGAAACATTTCAACAAGAGGAATATCCTTCTGAAGAACTTCTCGTATTTTGATATGGGTTTGCACCAGATGTACTGAATTTCCTCCCAAGTCAAAAAAGTTGTCATAAATGCCAACCTGGGGAATCTTTAAAATACCTTGAATAATATCGCTTAGCTGCTTCTCAATTTCATCGGTGGGAGCAACATAGGTCTGTTCCGAGGAAGACTGAGCCAGCTCGGGCTTAGGTAATCTGCGCCGATCAATTTTGCCATTGGCCGTCAGCGGTAAACTGTTTAAGAAAAGAATGGCCGATGGTAACATATATCCCGGCAATTTTTCTGCCAGAAACTGCCGTAATCCCTGAGTTAACTGAGATTCTGATTCTTCTGGCTCAACTGTGACAACATAGGCAACCAGACGCTTAACCCCCAGCTGTTCCTCTTCCACTGCTGTAACCACTGCAGCCTCAACAGCTGAATGCTGCACTAGAGTTGCTTCGATTTCCCCTAGCTCAATACGATGACCATTAATCTTGACCTGGAAATCTTCTCTGCCTAAAAACTCAATGGTTCCATCTGGTAAATAGCGACCCGTATCACCAGTACGATAAAGACGTTCTCCGGTTTGGGGGTGATGAATAAAACTGGCTGCTGTTTTGCTCTCATTACGCCAATATCCCATCGCTAATCCAATACCGCCAATATAAAGGTTTCCCGGTACAAAGAAGGGACATGTTTCTAAGGCATGGTCGAGCACATACAGACGTTGATTAGCCATGGGACGTCCATAGGGAATGCTCTTCCACTGAGGATTGACCTGATCAATGGGATAAAGGATAGACCAAATAGAAGCTTCGGTCGCACCTCCCAGGCTGATAACCTGTGCTGCCGTAAAGGATGTTCTAATCTGGTCTGGTAATCCTAAAGGCAGCCAGTCTCCACTCAGCAGAGCCAATCGTAAGGCTGAAAGAATAGGCGCTGAAGTGGCAGCAGCATACTCAATCAACATCTGCATCAAGGCAGGTACTGAATTCCAAATGGTAATCTGATGCTGGACTATCAAATCCAGCCAATGTGCAGGATCTCGGTTCGCTTCAGGCTTAGGCAATACTATTGTGCCACCAGCGGCCAATGTGCCAAAAATGTCATAAACAGATAGGTCAAAACTCAGGGAAGATAGGGCTAATATCCGATCTTCCTCATCCACCCCAAATCGCTGATTAATATCCAAAATTGTATTAACTACCCCGCGGTGGTCAATCACTACCCCCTTGGGCAAGCCTGTAGAACCGGAAGTGTAAATTACATAGGCAATATCTTCAGGTGTTTGGACAAATTTCAACGATTCTTCCGGACATTGACCATCTAAAGTCTCGACGCAGAGCCGAGTGACCTTTGTTGGCCATTCTAAAGCGCTATTCCACTTGGTCTGAGTCAATACTAAATCAACATCGCCCTGCTCTAGCAGGTGCCAGCGACGGTCTTGGGGTAAGTTGGGATTAATCGGCACATAGGCTGCTCCAGAAGCCAAAATCCCCAGTACTGCAACAACCTGTTCCCAGCCTTTTTCCATCACCACTGCGACTAGCTGATTTGGTTTTGCTCCCAGTTTGCGGAGCCGCTGTCCGAGTTGCTGAGCCCGATCGCTGAGTTCCTGATAGGTTAGGGTGCGATCATTGGCAATCACCGCAGTTTGATCAGGTTGACGCATTGCCTGTTCGAAGAACAATTGATGCAGTAATGTTTCTTCATCCAAGCAGACCTCTGTTTGATTAATTACAGCGATACGATCAACCTGGGTTTGGGGCAATAATTTTGGCGTTGTTGCTTGCCAAATATCCTCCTCCGTTGCTAGCCTTTCTAAAAGACTGCCATAGGCGGCAAACATATCATCCAAAATGCCGTTAGGGAATAAGTCTTCAACACAGTCCCAACTAAGGATTAATTCGCCAGATGGATTAAAATATACTTGATGATCCAGATAAACCTGGGGAGTTTGGGTAATCATGTAGGTCATTTTTCCCAGGTCCCTGAGCATGTCTCGGTTGTAGGTATCTACATAGGTATCATCACCATCCTCGTTATTAGAGTCAACAGCGGACTGTTCTCGGCTTAAACTTTCATTAGTAAGGGTACTGGTAAAAACAACTGGTGTTATGGCTTCAACAGCGGAACGATTATCTAACTTGGCCAGCTCTCGTAAAACTTTGATGCCACTGTAGTGACTGTGGTCCATATCATCCCAGAACTGTTCCTGAATCTGCTTCGCTCGAGACTCAAACGATGTCGAGGATGCATTATCCACTGCCAACAGAGTTACTGATGTAAAATCCCCCACTATCTTATCGACATCGGGATGTAAGGGTAAGCGATTATAAAGAGTCAAATTAAGAGTAAACTCGGGACTTTTACTCCATTTTGTTAATACTTCTGCAAAGGCTGCCAACAAAATGCCAGATGGCGTTAGGTTAGCCTGATGCGCCCTTTGCTTTAAGCGTGTCCAGGAGGATGCACTCAGATACTTCTTTCGTCGTACAAATTGAGGCGAAACAATAGAGGAAAGACTCTTCTGTAGTGGCAGATCAGGGGCAGGAGGTATTGCCGTCAGGCGTTTTTGCCAATATTTTTTTGAGCGCTCAAACAGAGGGAACTTATGAAACTCTTGCTCAGCTAGCACATAATCTCTAAATGAAACCTCCAGTGACGGTGGCAACTGATGAGGATTTTGAATAAAATCTGCTAGCTCAGTTAGCAGCAACTCACAGCTCCAAGCATCAGCAATTAGAACATCAAAACTAAAACAAAGCTTGGCCTGATCATCGTTCAAACAAATTACCTGTAGTTCGAACAGGGGCCATTGTTCTAAATCAAACATTTGGTGAGATAATTCATCTCGGATCTTTCCCGACTCTAAGGCAACAACTTCATCAGTCTGATCTCTGAGATCAATCACCGTAATCTCATAGGGAGGCACGTCCGATAAAATTTGCTGCTGACCATCCTGACGTATAATCATACGTAACATGTCATGGCGCTGAATCAGCTGTTGCCAAGCCTGATTAAACTGAATTGGAGTAATCCCATAGGTCTCAATCTCAAAATATCCGTGGGTTGAAATATTACCCAACTCCAATCCACCCTGGCGACCTACCCAATAGGCTTGCTGAATATCCGTCAAAGGGAAAGGCTGATAGCGCTCTTCTACAGAAGGCACAATTACAGGATATTTCTGCTGTTTAGACACACTGTCTTTCCCCTGAAGGCGTTTTGCCAAGAGCTTTTGCTTCGCTAGGGAAAGTTGAGATTTTTTAAGTGCGGTCTGTTCTCTTAAAGACATCTAGAATACCAAAATAGTAGAACAGCTATGGGAAAAGAACTCGCCAACTAACTATCTGCTTTTACAGTGAGTTTGCTATCGATCAATCCAGCCATTGCATTGACGGTTTTAAAGTTTTCAAAATCCAGCTCCTCATCTCTAATAGTCAGCTGAAACTCCTTTTCAATAAAGAGCACTAATTGCATAGCAAACATGGAGTTAATAAAACCAGTGGCAAAAATATCTTCATCATCCTTTAGCTGATGATCTTCAAAATGCTCTGAGAGAAATGTATAGATTTTTTCTTTGATTTCCTTCATTTTCTTGACTCTACGTGATTAGATATCTTCAGCAAAAACAACTTTACCAATGAGAACAATGTTCCTATTAGAAGTCTGTGAAATGCGCCCTAGCTGGCCACCTTCTGTCCTTGAACATAGTTATAGAAACCCTGGCCATTTTTACAACCATGCAGCCCCGCATCTACCATCTTTTTCAGTAGGGGACAGGGACGATACTTATCATCATTGAAGTTTTCATATAAGACATCAATCGAATAAAGAATGGTGTCTAAGCCAATCAGATCTGCCGTTTCTAGGGGTCCCATTTTATGGCCGAAGCAGCCCTTAAATAGCCGATCAATATCTGTGGCTGTGGCAACCTGGTCCTGAAGAATAAAAATGGCCTCATTTATAGTCAACATCATAACTCGGTTAGTAACAAATCCCGAGGAGTCGTTGACAACAATTGAATCTTTACCCATTTGTTGTAGCAACAACTGAGCACTTTTAATCGTATCCTCAGTAGTATGATAGCCTCGAATGACTTCTACCATCGGCTTAATGGGGACAGGGTTCATAAAGTGCATACCAATTACTCGATCTGGTCTCTGGGTAACTGAACCAAAGCGAGTAATTGGTATGGCCGATGTATTGGCAGCAAAAATAGTTTCAGCAGGACAAATAGTGTCCATTTTCTGATAGATAGATTTCTTGAGATCCCATTTCTCAGTGGCATTTTCCACTACAAACTCAATGTCCTTCAGCTTCTGATAATCCGTAGAAAACTGAATCTTTTTGAGGACATTGGTTGCGCTCAAACTAGGAGCAGCTCCTGAGAAAAAATGTTGCATCCGCAGATTTTTACGGATTTCAGTTTCAGCTCTTTCCAAAATCCGATCAGAAATATCTAACAATGTCACCTGATGACCTGTCTGAGCTAAAGTTTGTGCAAGGCCAATGCCCATTGTACCTGCACCGATAACACCTACTGATTGAATTTCCATAATCGTTATTCCAGAACTAAGCAACTACGAAGTATTCAGGGAATGATTTAAGCGATAACTGAACAACCGACTAAGTCATAGTATGAATCAGCCTGGATATGCTCAACCTAACAGGACCTCAACGTCTTGTTCATCTAAGGTTTCCAACTCTTCAATTAAGATATTTTCAATCACTAGAGCCAACTCACCCACAGTGGGATACTCAAAAAGACTACGCACCGGTAATTCAACCTGGAAGCGATCTCTCAACTCGTTAATTAGAATGCTCCCAGTTAAAGAATCTCCCCCCAAGGCAAAAAAGTTATCGTGAATACCGATGGGCTCGATACCTAAAAACTTTTGCCACAGTTCGGTCATCATCTGTTCGGCTTCACTGGTAGCCTCAACATAAGCATTACGAAGGTTAGGACGTGGATAACTTTTTTGCTTGCCATCAGCTGAATTGGAAGCATCTGTCACCAATGTGCCACTTTCTAGACGTTGAGCTGAGCGATGTTGCTTAATAGCAACTTGTAAATCTTTAGAAGAAATTACAATTTGAGGGAAAGTCTGCTGAAGTATACGGCCAAAGGCTTCAGCACCTTCTCCTGGGGCAATATTGGCTTTCTGATTGAGTTCATAAAACTCCCGTAGATCCTCAGATATAAAGGATTGGAGAGACATTTGCCAAGTGTCCCAGTCGATAGATATGGTCAACTGGTCGGATCGATTAAATGCATTTGCATAGGTATCTAAGAAATGACTGGCTGCCACATAATCAGCCGTATATCCTCCTGATAAAGAACTCAACGAAGAAAACAGAATAAGAAAATCTAAATTTATGGAGCGGAAGACCTGTTCCAATACAAAAGTGCCTTCGACTTTGGCCGCAAAGACTGATTTCACACTATCCGGAGTTCTAGTAAGAATGGTGCCAGGCACTGGAATACCTGCGGCATGAATTACTCCCTGAATATCTCCCCACTGATGTTTAACCTGTTCAACTAGCTCTTGCATTGATGTCAGCTGGCTGACGTCTCCCTGGACAATCATAATGTCACCCCCCAAGCGCTGAATTTCCATCAGCTGGCGGATTTTTTCACTAGTAGAATCCTGGTCATCATGCTCATTTAGCCACGATTGCCATTGTTCCGGTTGGGGAAAATTCGACCGACCGCAAAGTACCAATCTAGCTCGTATAGTACTTGCCAGGTGGTGAGCAATCGTTAGCCCTATGCGCCCTAAACCACCGGTAATCAGATAGATTCCCTGGTCTCGTAACGCTGGAGAAATACTGGCATGCTTAGGTAGCTGCACAGAGTTAAAGGTTTGAACCCAACGATGTTGCCCTCGATAGGCAACGGTTTCATCAGTTATGGAGTGATAGAGTTCTGTGATTAACTTATCAACTAACCCTGATTGTGCCTGTTGAGATTGAGACAACACCACATCAATACTGCGATAAGAATGCTGAGGATACTCTACGGGCATTACCCTACAAGGACCCAGAGCTAACGCCTTTCTTGGCTCTAGTTCTTCCGTTCCTGTTACCTCGTGTAGATTTTGTGTGAGTACACTAATTTCGAGCGGGGTTTCAATATTACGCTTTCCCAGGGCCTGGAACAAAAACAGCAGGCTGTAGAATCCATAGTCATCAGCATCAAAGTCATCTGATAAAGCATTCAAGCTCCAGCCGTGAACAAGTTTTCCTCCTAAGAGATTTAGCTCCAAGAGATCATCAACCAGGGCTTCGTAGTCACTCTGTTGTCGAGGATTAACAGTGTAGAGAATGCGATCGCACTGGTCTGTCTTCAAGGATGTCTTTGAAAATGCCGCTCCAGGTTTGACCATCGCTATTCGATGGCCATCCTGTTCCAGTCGCTTAACAAGCTGCTCTCCTAGTTCCTTATCATCATCAGCGAAGACTAACCAGCAATCGCGGTCAATATCCTTTGTTACCGAAGCTAGAGGCAATCGGGTCCAAACAGGAATAGAAAACCAGTCGGTGATGTCTGGCTTTTTCTCAGGAGAAAACTGAGCTGTAGCTATGTCGTCTTGGATAACAACCTCTTCATGTTGAGGAATTGTAAAGGCTAATGGATTTCCTGATAGCCCTTGATTATCCGCCTCAGCTATTAGCACATGTTCTCCATAGGAAGAAAACTCTGAGAAACTTTCAACTCTTGTAAATCCAGATTCTAACAAAAGAGATTTCCATTGTTGATGAGAAAGGAAAGGGTTGCCCATATTACGTTCCCCCTTCGGATCGGCAATGGGCTGCATCAAGACTCCGTCCACAATGTCAGCTTCTAGCTTTGCTTCTGTTACTTCCCACAGTAGGAGTAACCCACCAGGAGCTAACAATGAGCGAGCATACTCTATCGTAGTTTCAATATCGCGTGCGACGTGAAGAACATTAAACGCAATGACTAAATCAAAACTATGTGATGGGTATCCCTGCTCCTGGGGCGATTTCTCAACGTCCAGCACTCCATAATTAACAAAGGTATACTGACTAAATTTTTGTTGTGACGTTGTCAGAAAAAAGTTGCCAGCATCAGTAAACGTATATTCAGTTTGTGCTTCTGGTAACAACGGTAGGATAAGCTCAGTAAGACTGCCGGTACCGGCTCCTAACTCTAAAACTCTTAGCTTATTGTTGGTTGGAAGCGCATCGATAGCGGTTTTTACTAGGGCTGTAACAATTGGCCCGTAGTATTCCATGGATGGATGCTCTGGAACGGTATAATCTGCTTCCTGTAGGCGTGTGGAGTAGTGGAATTCCTGAGGTTGCCGTTTTCCAGTAAGAATGGCCGACAGATTCATGCCATAGGTATGGTAGACATCGATCCAATCCAACGAAAGGACTTCTGCAGACTTGGCTTTAACATCGTCCAAATATTGCTCAATTAGTCCAGGAGCTAATGGTTCTAACTGACTAAACTTGCCAGCATTATCTCTTTGAAGACAGCCCTTTTCAACCAGCACATCCAACCATCGAACCAGTAGTTCTTGATAGCGGGGAATAACACCTGTCTGCTCTAATAAATCCTCTAGGGTGTAAGTTTTTTCTGGCTGGCAAAATGCTTCTAATTGTCTAAATGCTTGATTCATGTAAGCAGTACAAAGTCGATCCAGGGAGCGTCTTTGTTGCTCGTGAATATGGGTGTTGAGTGCTTGGACACCCTCTAAGGCCCGATCTTGAGCAATCGTCACGAGAGATTGCCATAGTTCCGGCGTAATCAATCGTGATGGTGCTGCGGATGACTGTCCTGGTGGATCAACCCAATAGTGCTGTCGCTGAAATGGATAGGTGGGCAGAGGAATGCGATAGCGGTCTTGCTGGGCTGAAAAGGCTGTCCAATCGATGTCAATACCTGCCAACCAAAGTTGAGCTACGGTATTGAGGATAAACTCTACATCTGATTGGTTTTCATAGGCATGGCGAAGAGAGGCGAGGGCAATTTTTTCTGTGGTGACTTGATCTAAACACTGCAATGCAAGGCTACTGAGGGTCTGCCCGGCTCCGATTTCTAGCAGAATAGGCTGCTGCTGTTGCCACAAAGCTTGCACTTGGTCGGCAAACCTCACCGGCTGGCAAAGATGCTGTACCCAGTAGTCCGGATCAACAGCCTGGTCGGGTGTAATCCAGGTGCCTGTAAGGTTAGAGAGATAGGGGATGCTGGGAGGCTGAAGTTCAAACTCTGCAACCAAAGCCTTAAATTCTGGCACAATTGCTGCCATCATGTGGGAATGGAAGGCATGGGAAGACTTTAATCGGCGACAGGCCAATCCTTGTTCAATCAACTGCGCTTGCAGTTGATCAATGGCTTCAATTTCGCCAGCAACTACACATTGAGCTGCACCATTCACCGCTGAAAGGGATAATTGTCCATTTAGCAGGGGCTGTACAGCTTCTTCCGATAGCGGTACAGCCAACATTGCCCCGGCTGGCAGTTGGGCAATCATGGCAGCACGTTTAGCCACGAGTGTAAGCGCCTCTTCCAACGATAAGACACCAGCGAGGGTAGCTGCGACATACTCGCCAATGCTGTAGCCCACCATAGCGTTGGGATGAATCGCACAAGATTGCCACAGTTTAGCTAGGGCATATTCAATAACAAAAATGGCTGGTTGAGTTAAATGGGTTTGATTAAGCGCGGTAGTGCTGTTGCTTTCAGACGGGCGATCACGACCCAGCATCTGACGCAGATCAATCTTAGGCTTTTGAGCGGACGTGTCAGAGATGGCGGCAGATGCGTCTGTGGATTCAAACGTTTGTGGCGGAAAGATAATCTCTTTTAGATCTATCCCCAAGAGGGGTTCTAGAATCTGACAACAGCGATCAACTTGTTGGGCAAAGACAGGCTCAATGTGATAAAGCTCCTTAGCCATATCTTCATACTGACTGCCCAAGCCTGTAAACATGAAGGCAATTGATCGTTTTTGAACCTCCTGTTCTGCAGTTAGGATGCGTTTAGGATCTTGTAAGGCTGAGATCGCATCTTCTACCGACTGGGCGATTACTGCTCGCTTATGGGGAAAGTTCTGACGACCTTGTTGTAACGTATAGGCCACATCAGCCAAGTTAACCTGGGGATGATGCTGCAGATATTGACATAAATTCGCCGCACTCTGTTCTAATGCCGCCTCAGTTTTAGCCGATAGAATTAGCAACTGCCAGGGGCTTAGGCTCGCCTGTTCCTGAGCCGCCAAAGTCTGCTGAGGAGCTTCTTCTAGAATCACATGAGCATTTGTCCCACCAAAGCCAAACGAACTTACCCCAGCACGGCGAGGGATCCCATTGGCCTGCCACTCAGATAATTGCGTATTGACAAAGAAAGGACTGTTGTCAAAATCGATTTGGGGATTGGGCGTTTCAAAATGAAGACTGGGCGGTAAGACTTTGTGATGTAGAGCCAATACGGTTTTGATCAAGCCTGAAATGCCCGCTGCTGCATCCAAATGACCGATATTCGTTTTCACGGAACCAATGGCGCAATGGTTGGTTTGATTGCTTGAGAAGGCTTGTTTCAATGCCGCCATTTCGATCGGATCGCCCATGGGCGTCCCACTGCCATGGGTTTCAACATAGGTGACCGTTTCTGGTGTTACCTCTGCCATCAGTTGAGCCGCCTGGATGACCCGCGTCTGGGCAGCTTCACTGGGTGCCGTGTAACTCACTTTTTGGGCACCATCATTGTTGACTGCAGAGCCTTTGATCACGGCATAGATGAAGTCGCCATCTGCGATCGCATCGGTTAATCGCTTTAGTACAACAACGCCGACACCGTTACCGCCAATAGTGCCTGCCGCACTGGCGTCAAATGCGCGACAGTGTCCATCCGGGGCAATACCTTCAGGACAAAGCGTATCAGCGTTTTGTGGCGCTTTAATCGATACGCCCGCCGCCAAGGCCATATCACATTCACCGCTTAATACGCTCTGATAAGCTAAATGAGTAGCCACCAATGAACTAGAACAGGCAGTACCGACACTCAAACTAGGTCCATTCAGATTGAGCTTATAGGATACGCGGGTAGGCACATAATCCTTCTCAGACGCGAGCAAAGTTGGGAAGTAGCCTAAGTCATTATTGAGACGTTTAGGAAAGAGGTTATAAAGCAAATAAGTGCTAACACCTACGCCAGCATAAACGCCAATCGATCTAGCTGACTGTTCCGAGCCGTATCCAGCGCTTTCCAATGCTTCCCAAGCGCATTCCAGAAAGATGCGATGTTGAGGATCCATCAGTTCGGCATCCCGAGGACTGAAGCCGAAAAAGGAGGCGTCAAACCACTCAATTTCTTTGAGTAAACCCGCCGCCATCAATCGCGGCTCTCCTGGCTTGGCGCTATTAGAGTCAGTTTCTGAAAAGACAGAAATTAACTCATCTCCTTGAATCAGGTGTTGCCAAAATTCTTCAATTGACTGGCTGCCTGGAAATCGTCCAGCTAAACCAATAATGGCGACTTCTAAACCGGTATGTTCAACACTCATGACCCTGACTTAATATTCTCCGTAATTGGGGTTGATTAGAATGACTGGTTTAGACAAACTTCCACTCAGTCATAAATTATGACAATCGTTATTGCGTACCAAGTGATTTAGATAATCGTCGTTTTAGATAAGACTTCCTATCTTGCACTTTTTGCACAAATTCTTCTGATATCTGAGGCGAAGCGCTTGACTCAGAATGCAGATAGGTGGCAAGTGAATGAATCGTGGAATATTTGTACAAATCAGTCATCGCCCATGCCTTGAAATCATCCGGGAGCAAAGCTTGAAGTTGACTATAAACCGTGGTGATCAACAGCGAATTACCGCCAATATCAAAGAAGTTATCGTTAATACCAATTTGATCAAGCTTCAATATATCTTGCCAAATAGCTACAATGGTTTGTTCCAGTTGATTTTGCGGTGCAACATAAACAGTTTCTTGGAGAGGTAATCGAGCTGCTTGGTCCATCAGTGAGCGGCGATCAATTTTTCCATTAGCAGAAAGGGGAAAGCGCTCTAACAGCACAAAACGGTTCGGCACCATATGTGCAGGTAATTTTTCACGCAGAAACTGCTTTAATATCGCTACATTGGATTCCTCCTGAGGCACGACAAAAGCAACTAATCGAGCTTTATCAGTTTTCAGATCAACGGCAGTGATGATCGCCTCTTTTACCGAGGGATGTTGCTGTAATACAGCTGCAATTTCACCTGTTTCTATCCGCTGCCCCCGAATTTTGACTTGAAAATCTCTACGTCCCAAGATTTCAAGGCTGCCGTCAGCTCTATATCGCCCCAAATCCCCAGTGAGGTAAATTCGTTCGCCAGTTTGAGGATGGGTAACAAAACGCTCGTTGGTTTTCTCTGGGTTACGCCAATATCCTTGGGCCAGTCCTACACCGGCGCAGCACAACTCCCCCGGAACCCAAGTGGGACAATCCATTAATGATTCATTCAGCACATAATACCGAGTATTCGCAATGGGGCGTCCGTAAGGAATGCTTTTCCAGCTTGGATCAACCTGGTCAACGACATGCCAAATGTTCCAAAGCGTAGTTTCTGTGGGTCCGCCTACGCTAACCAGTTGGGCATTTGGAGCGACAGCCCTAAGGCGATCAGGCAGTGACATTGAAATCCAATCGCCGCCCAAAAACGTCCACCGTAAATCCAGGAGTGGGTTATCAGAATGAGGCTCAGCATAGGCCAAGAACATCTCCATCATAGCTGGCACAGAATTCCAGAGGGTGACTCCCTCTTGCTGCATCAGTGTCATCCAATGGGCTGGATCACGAGTCAGTTCTGCGCTTGGCATCACCAGTGCGCCTCCGGCGGCTAGGACGCCAAAAATGTCATAGACCGACATGTCATGATAAAGGGCTGTTAATGCTAAGGCCCGATCAGTGGCACCCACTTGAAACCGTTGATTAGTTTGAATAACTGCATTAACCGCGCCCCGATGAGCCAACATCACACCTTTTGGCTGCCCCGTTGAGCCAGACGTGTAAATGACATAAGCTAGATCGTCCGGAGTTTGCACCGCTGATAACGGCTCAGTGCTTTCGTGGCAAAAGTCTTTATCGACGCAGAACTGTAAAACCGTGGTTGTATCTGGTAGGAGCAGATTTAGCCAAGATTGCGTCAAGGCAATGGAGACCTGGCCATGGGTCAAGACCTCTTCCAGACGAGCTGGCGGTAAATCGGGATCAACTGGCAAATAGGCGGCTCCTGCCGCTAGAATTCCAAGTACCGCAACCACCTGCTCCCACCCTTTCTCCATAATTACGGCTACCAACTGATTGGGTCGAACTCCCTGTGCCCTCAAGGCGTGTCCAACTTGATTGGCGCGGTGCTCAAGCTCTTGGTAAGTCAAGCGACAGTGGGCTGTAACGATAGCCAAGTGATCAGGATTTGCCCTAGCCTGGTCGGTGAATTGTGATTGTAAAAGCACGTCTGGAATCGGGGCAACTGTATCATTGATTGCCTGTCGCTGCGCTAGCTGCATCGCTGGCAAAAGTGACGGTGGCGGCTCTGACCAAGCTGATTCGGAAGTCGCAAGCTGCCGCAGTAATTGCCAATAGGCGGCAACCATTCCTGATATTAATCCATCCGGAAAAAGCTCTTCGACCACATCCCAATTGCAAGACAGTCGCCCCTGCTCTTCCCAGGCTTGAACGTCTATCCAGGTTTGAGAGGCCTGACTGATGCCATACACAAGTTCACCAAAGCGACTGAACGTGAGGGTTTATTGTCCTAACCCGCTAAACCCAAGCGTACTGGTAAATACAATTGGCATAGCACTCGGGGGTAATCCACGCTGTCTACCCAATTCCCGCATATCTTCAACAGCGCTCATGTAGCGATGATCTAAGTCTTGCCAAAGCTGTTGCTGCAGCTGTTCGGCGCGTTCAATAAAAGATGTTTTCGCCGTTTGATCAACCTGCAACAAACTGATAGATGAAAAGTCTCCTAAGAGATCGTTGACTTGAGGATGGAGCGGCAATCGATTAAACAAGGCCAGATTCAAGGTGAATTGGGGAACTTTACTCCACTGGCTCACAACTTCAGCAAAGGCTGTGAGCAATACTCCAGAAGCGGTAAGCCCCACCTCTGCAGCCCGCTGTTGCAGCTGTTGCCAATGACCCTTGTCAAGATGTCCGTCATACCGCTTACAACGGTGTTGTTTCAGCTCTTTAGGCTGTTTCGCCAAGGGCAAGTCTGGAGCCGGAGGCAGCTGGTCAAGACGATTGAGCCAATAGGCTTTTGACCGTTCATATAGCGCTGTCTTTTTGATCGTTTGCTCGGCTAGCACATAGTCTCGAAAGGTGATTTCCAGGGGGGGTAGCTGCAAGTCTGGCTGCTGATAAAGCTGAAACCACTCATCAAACAGACGAAACAGGCTCCAGGCGTCAAAAATCTGCAGATCATAGCTAACATGTAAACGAGTACATGATTCGCTTAAATGAGTAGCGCAAAACTCAAATAAGGGAAAACGATCAACTGGGATCACTTGATGGGACAGCCGCTCTCGCACAGTTGCAAGATGAGTTTCAACAACATCCTGAGTCTGCCCGCGCAAATCAAATAGCTGAATCTCATATACTGGAACTTCTTGTAATACCTGCTGCCGACCGTCTGGCAAAACGATCGCCCTAAGCATATCGTGGCGATTAATTAGCTGATTGAGCGATGCATTCAGACGAGCTAACGCTAATTGCTGACAATCAATTTCATAATATCCATGATTAGCAACCTCACCTAATTCCAACACACCGCTTCGACCTACCCAAAAAGCATGCTGCGCGTCGGTTAGTGGAAATGGCTCACAGCGACGAGTTAGATCGGACTTGATTGAAGGAAGTGATGTAGAGTTGGCAATTTCATTACTTTGACGGAGTAATCGTAGCAGCTCTCCTTTGTGTTCAATTAACGAGTCGCGTAATTCTGGTGTAATACTTTCCTTGGGTGCTTCAATGAGAAGAGAGTCTCCATCTAAAGAGATTTGGACACCTTGAGCCGAGAGACTAGCTAGAAGTGATTGCAGCTCCATAATATATTTATTGCTTGATGATGAGGATTAAAAACGGAAAGATAGGAACTAAAGCGTCAATATTTCTCTCTCATAATTACGGACCACACTAATTATCGAGACAACTAAATGTGAGATAGACAATTCGCTTGGTCGGTTTTCATTAAAGTCTGAAACAGGTACGATTACGATATTTGAATGGATGTCCTTTAGTAGTTTGAGTCGAAACTCGATTGTGTGAAAACTCATTCTTTCCACATACTAATACTGCGCCATACTTATCTAGACTGATACTTCCACCATATTCAGACACAACATCAGTATCAGGGTAAACTTTCACTGATGTTGGCACATAACGAGAGACAAAACCTAGGCGCATATTCGGTGTCTTTCCACTATGAGGATGCGAAGCATGCATTAATGTTGACCAAAATATAATAAATTGACCGGGCTTCATAACCATGGAGACACTTTTTGAATCATCCGGAGTCCAGTTAGAATCAATTTGCAACTGACGATAGTCGTAACCAAAAAAGCCGCGCGTGACTCCTTTTTTCTCCTTTGTATTAATCTGGTTAGAGTCATAATGCATCCGCTTGCTTTCATCGTAGTACATTGTTTGATGAGTACCAGGAATAAACTGTAGACAGCCATTTTCTATCGTGGATTCTGTAAATGCTGTCCAGACAGTTATCGTACCACCAAAATCTTTAACCTTCTCTGGCCATACGATTTGAGGTGAACCAGAGGCATTTTCAAAAGTATCGGCTTGATGCCAATCGGTGCCTTCATCACCTGGATATTTTGGAAAAAATTCGCTGCGCCAACATAAAATATCAGGACCTAGGATGCTAGATACTCTATCAACTATTTTGGGTTGACAAATATGATCAGCTAAAAAAGAAATATCTAAGTGACGATCATAATTGGCAATATTAGTTGCTCCCGAAACAGCACTCTTATCTTGATACACAGCACTCGTGCGCTCAGAAACCTCAGGACGCACTTGATTCCACAATGCTCTCATCTCATCTGGCTCGAATAATGTAAAAGGACCTAGATATCCATGCCGATGAAATTTCTCTAACTCTTTCGAGTCAAGAAAGAAACTTTGTTTTTCCGAAACCTTACTTTGCATCATTTAAACCTCGTAGATTCATTCAAATTCAAACATTTCACTCAATTTGAGACAATCTCTAATATCAATACACTTAATGCAACTAAGTGGATAAATAATTTGGGAAGCTAAACTAAAGAGTATCTCCCATTCTTCCGTCCGTTAGTCGCAGTCGCAGCATTCTCTGATAAGCAGAATAAATTACACATTCAATCTTTGTTAAGTAAACTTAGAGGCCGTTTTGACAGGCAAATAATTTTCCGTACCCACTTACCCACTTGCCCTGATTGGCACCTGATTTTTTGAATTAATCTCTGGCAAGAAAAATTAGGCTAAAGAATTAATTCTTGAAAATCATCATTTCTATCTTCATCATTTCTATTCAAAGATGGTTGAAATGGAGCAGTTAAGCTCATAACCATAAACTGCTCAACTATAAAATCAACCAGTTTCTCAATACAATCATTTTGAAATAGCTTGATCATAGGAACCTGAATCCCTAAATCCACTTCAAGCCTTCGTTTAATCTCCAAAGCCACTAGCGAATCTACTAAGTACCTGAGAGATTGATCTGTTTCAAGTCGAAGCTCAGGATGTTGCAATAGATGCCTAAGCAACTGTAATAAATAAGCTTCTATAAGAGCTTTTTTCTGTTGTGGCTGTGGTGCTGCTAAAACCTTTTCTTTGGAGATTTGAATGTCCGAGCTGACATGTGAAACCACATGAGAGTCATCCTTAGTCTGAAGTATATCACTGACTTTATCTTGTTCTGAAATAACTTGTAGGGGCAGGGCAGGCGCCGGACCCAAGGCTACATCGCCCCATCGAACAACCATGGCGGCGGCTGTAGCACCTGCGCCATTACTATAAATCAATACCAGGTCATTCTCACGGATCCGTCCATCTAAAGCGGCATGGTATAGGTTGGCTATTGGGTAAACAGGTCCGATATTGGCATAGTGTGGATAAAGATTGAGCACACGTTCTGGGCTGATGTCTAGGGCTTGGACACAAACCTGGCTATACCATGGAGTTGGAGTATTAAACGCGAAATAGTCAATTTGCTCTAGCGTGACTCCTGCTGATTTAATCGCTGCTCTACAACAGTCGCGAACAAAATCCACCGCTGTTGCCGCTAACATGCTCATATTTTCACCTGTACGCGTGAAATAGCGTGGGTTACCTGCTTGATCAATCACCAATTCATGGACATAGGCACCGCAGGTAGATGCCGTATTAACGACTTTACTACCGAGCAACCCTTGGCCTGAATTTAAAGGCTCAACCACAAAAGCCCCGGCACCGTCACCCATGGACCAAGCCAGCGTATCCGATGGTTCAACAACATTAGAGCCAAGGTGAGAGGCGACAACTAATACCTTGGTATATTCCCCGGCCTGAATTAATGAACAGGCATTCTGTAGCGCAATTAAAGCACCGGAACAGGTTGAATCCAAATTCCAGGCAGGAACATTGAGACCTAACTGATCAGCAAGAGCTACGGCATTTCCAGTCCCTAATTTTTCAGAAAAAAGCGAACTAACAATAATCAGGTCAATCTGAGTGGGTGCAAGATTGATAGCGTCTAAAACTGCTTTCGCTGACGTATACTCCAACATCAACGCAGACTCTCCATCATCGACAACCCTGCGCTCAACATTACCCCGAAATGGATCAGATAAATAAGGAGAAACAGCTTGAGACCAAATATCCAAATCGTTTGATAAAGAGTTCTTCTGAATAGGTCTTTTTACCCGTCGAGAACGAGGTTGAGGGATTAGTTCAGGATACTTTTGTTGCCAATAATCATTGGTTCGGATTGTCTTGGGAAAACTCACCGCCAGTGAGCTAATCCCTGATTGGTAGGCAGTCATAGAACAATGTTAGATTTAATGGTCACTGTCATGGAATATTTTTTTGGAGAATCTGAACATAATTTATGGATTGGGTTCAAGAAATATGGCCATTAAATCTCATAAATCAGAGTTACTATTTTTACTCACTTGTTGGGCTTCTTACTCTAGTGAGGACGGAGAGCGATCGCACTCGCTACGGCATAGGCTGACGTGTGGCTAATGCTTAGGAACCAGGTTTGAACTCCTAGCTGATGGGCAGCGTTTCGAACGTCATCCTTGAGAACCACTGACGGCTGACCACTGGGCAGTTTTTGAATATCAATACTTCGCCAAGCATTTTCAGGAACATTGTCTCGACCCAGTGCTTTGACCACTGCATTTTTTCCGGCCAGACGACCTGCAAAAAAATGTAAACGACGGTTACCGACAAATGAATTAAGCTGTTCTTGCTCTGTGAAACAATGTTGTTCAAGCGACTCTCCTAAGCGATCCCTTAGGATTTGGAAACGATTAATGTCTACAAGATAAATGCCGTGACCGATAACATCAGAATAAATGGTGTCACAGTCAGATAACCGTTGAGAAATTTGCCGCTCGATATCTGTTATCATCTCCGGCATTTCCATGGGTATCATCTGCTGTCTAAGCTTTTAGAACTAGATTATTGAGCATGGTATTCATTTTATTGACCGACTCGATATATTCATTTTTAGGAACTGATTCAGCGACAATTCCAGCACCAGCATTTAAGTAAACACGATCACCATATTGATAGGCTGACCGAATTGCGATCGCTAAATCTGCTTTACCACAACTATCCACCCAACCGATTCCACCAGCGTAAATACCTCTAGGCTGAGTCTCTAAGCGATCAATCCATTCCAGAGCTTTATCCTTATTGATTCCAGAAACCGTAATACCTGGAAATAAAACCTTCAAAGCATCCCAGAACGTCTTATCTGATTGCAGCTGACCACCGACCCTAGATGATAGGTGTTGAACACAACGATATCGCTTAACCTCCATAAAGTTGAAAATCTGAACTGTTCCTGGTAAACAGATAGCCGTGATTTCATCCTGAGCCAGCCAAACAGACAGCGCATGTTCTTTAACCTCTTTGGCATCGGTAAACAGCTCGGTGCTCAATTTAAGATCTTCTTCTATAGTATTTCCGCGCGGTCGGGTTCCAGCTAGGGGATTGGTCGTTACAAAACCATCTTGACTTACCTCTATCAATGTTTCAGGACTAAATCCAACCGCTTGTATGCTTTCAAAATCTAAGCAATAGGAACGAGCTGCATTATTAGCCTTTGCACCGGCTACATAGGTGCCTAAAACATCTAAACTTCCAGTAAGTTCACGCGCCCGTGCAATAATTGCTTTGTGTAAATGTCCCCCTTGAATAGCATCAATCATCTCACTGACGGAATTTTGATATGCTTCTTGATCGCCTCTATCAAGGGAAAGTGATACTGACTCAAAGTTTGGCAGGTCAGCATCGACAAATAGCTGTTTTCTGATAGTTTCCAGGGATTGTGTTGTCTTAATCTTTACCCCTTCCTTAGTAAACTGCAATTCAGTTTCAGGGATGAGAAAGTTGCAAAGCGGTTGGGTAATTGCCTTTGAATAAGAAGAGTAAAAACGAGCTATATCAAAAGCGACATAGCCATAAGCTGTCCAATTTTCAAGAGCTAGAGAATTCAGATACTCTTCAACTTGCTTCAGGGGATCGCTAACGGGTTCCGATCTAGATATCTCCAGTCCTTGTAGCGAAACTTCCTGCTGACTCACCGAAACCCTTGCCAGTTCTCCTCCAGCAATGCGAGTTTCATCGTCTGCCACATACATGGCGTACTTAGAAAAAACACCAGCCTGAAGGAGATTGTTTAAAACGATCGTTGGCTCTCTTTTACCGGGAATGAACGTTTCATAATACTTGGTTGAAGGTTTGAATTCCAATACCACTGACTTTCTCCTGAATAAATCTATACGTCGTTGATAAATGTTGTTGACAAATGTCGTTAAATTCTCCCTACTTCTTGCAACTACATTCAGTTGAAACGTTAACGAGAGAGTGCAAATGCTTCGTTAGCCAACTTATTTTTTAGCAGTTGGCGATGGATTTTGCCTGTAGATGTACGAGGTAAGCTATCTAAAAAGTAAATTCGCTTTGGTGTCTTAAAGTGTGGCAACCGCTGTTTAACAAATTGATAAATGGTTCTTTCTAACTCCGGTGTCGATGATTGCTGGGATTTAAGGCTAATATAAGCCACAACTTCGTTCAATTTTTCACCCCGGTCAGAAGATGATATGACAGCCACCTCATGGATTTGTGGATGTTGATGTAAGACCTCTTCTATCTCCAATGGCAAAATCCATTGACCATTCACCTTAAACAACTCGTCCTTGCGTCCCACAAACCAGAAGAAACCGTCACGATCACGTCTATACCGATCCCCAGTCCTCATAGTAGAACCATTAATTGCTTTGCGAGTTTCCTGTAGACGATTCCAGTATGCCAACATCAAGCTAGGACCCTTCACTTGCAACTCACCAATTTCTCCAATAGAGCAGGGTAGTCCATTTTCATCCACGACTTGCACCTCATACCCTGGCAAAGGTTGGCCAGAACTCCCCGGCTTTGACTTCCCCAGCTGGTTAGAGAGAAATATATAAAGTAATTCAGTAGTACCAATCCCTTCACAAATTTCCAAATTATGGGTATCAAACCACCGCTGCCAAACACTTTTAGGAAGCTGCTCTGCTGCCGATATGCACAGACGTAGTGACGATGCATCGAAGTTAGAGATATCTCCAACCTCTAATATATTGGCATACACACTCGGTATCCCAAAGAAAACCGTTGGTCGAAAATGTTGAACATCGTCAACAAGGTCAAAGGCATTGCTGGCATCGGATAAGACTGAGGCAGCCCCCGCTGCCATGGGTAAATAAAGGCTATTACCTAAGCCATATGCAAATGCCATACTGGCTACAGAGTACGTAATATCATCTTGAGTTAAGCCAATGGTTTCTTGACCATAATGCTGGGCGCAAAAAAGAAAGCTTTGATGGGCATGAACTACGCCTTTGGGGCGCCCTGTACTACCAGATGTATAGAGCCAAAAAGCTGACTCGTCAGGAGACGTAGAAGCATGCACTGTCCATTCCTGATTTTGTTCAACCATGGAGAGAAAAGAATTCTCCCCATCAACAAGTAAAATATGACGTAAATAGTTTAATGAGGTAGGCTCTATTTTTTCCTGCCATGCCTGAGTTGTTAGCAGTAGCCTACTTCGAGAATCTTGAAGAATGTAGTTCACATCTTCCAAAGAACAAACAGGGTTAATCGGAACTGGTACAGCTCCCAACCAAATCGCACCCAAAAATAAAAATATCCACTCTACTCTATTCTCAAGGAGAATACCTACTCGATCCTCCTGCTCTACACCAAGCTTAGATAAAACTTGTGCACTGCGTTTAACTAGACTGCTGACCTGCGCATAATTGTAACTCCTGGAGCGTGTGTAAAAAGCTGCCTTTTCACCATTCCCTTGATTGAGATTATTCTCGATCAGGGAAGCAGCAAGATTAAAAACATCGGGCAAATTCTCGTAAACGCTTATCATATAAAACCACTCCTTAAGTTCCAACCGATCCAACAGCGATGGCATGAACCAAAATATGATTTTCTAGTTTCCACCAGTTCAAAAACCAACGCTGTATGTCAAGTTCTCTTGCCTGACTTATGGCTCTTCCATACAAACAAACTGCCTGCTGCTCACCAGGATTCACTTCGATTTCATCCCAATTAATTTCAGTGAGTCCAGTCGTTAAAGCTTTGCCAACAGCCTCTTTACCTCCAAAGCATACTGCATATGCATAATAAGGATCGTAAGCTAGACGACAATACTCAAGTTCTTTCGAAGTAAATAGAAGCCTTAGTGTTTCAGCATCGTAGCGGTCTACTAACCTAGCAATCTTTGCGAGAGAGACTAGATCAATACCAATCTCTCTGATTTCAAAATCTGGGTGATCGACTAAAGAAACAGAAGATACTCTCCTTAAACTATTAATGATCGAACTTCCTAAAACCTCTGATCCACATAACCCAGTCGAATGATCTAGTCAACATCCTGAGCCCTAGCTAAATCAATTAAAGTGCAAAGCTCTGCTAAAGTCTTATCCTGGCGGGTCTCTAATTTGACCCTAACATCAAACTGTCGTTTCAATGCTAGAGAAACCTCAACAACTTCTGTTGAGTCTAACTGTAGGTCTTTATAGAGGAAAGAACCTGGTTTAATACTATCTGCAGGAATACCTAGCTCCTCTAAAATACTGGCAAGAGCGTTGATTGTTGGTTTAGCATCCATCAAATTCAATAATTAGAAAACAGATCAGCTGTCATAGACCATTGACTTAGTAACGACACATTTTGAACATTTGTAAGTTCGCCAAAAAGCTACCAAACAAATGATAAAGACAAAATAGACTTGCAATTAGTGCATCACCAAACTCAAGAGCCAAGTCCGAAATTTCCTGAAACCTCTGAACCAAGAGCATTTAGAGACCAAGAACCCTAAAGCCCACCTTAACTCCAAAAAACTAGGACCTTATAACCATATCTTCTCTGTATCAATGACAACAAAATACCCATAAATAACCCGTTACAAGTTGGGATACCCTCTTAGCTTCAGACCCACCATGTAGGTCCTAATAGCTGGGCTCAAAGCAAGATCGCACTAACTCAAGCAAAAAATCAGCCGTTATTTGACGGGTGACCATATATCTACCAACAAGCTAACTGCGGCTTTAGTGAAGTGACGACTTAGAACATGCACACGCTTATCGTTCACTACCTGAAACTCCTCTATTCCCGAAGTTCCAATCCTGAGCATCCAATGCACTTCAAAAACTAGCCAAAGTTTAGCCATCGAATCTCTTAAACAATCTTGATCGCCCTTATGAATTAGGGCTGACACTAGCATGAAATCAAGAAATGAAGACTAACAGGAAACGTTTTCAACGAATATCAGGAAATATTCTCAATGAATATATGCATATTTAACGTCTAACACACATTTATCTAAAAAAGCTTATGTTTATTTTTTTTTAAGATTCGAGATCTATGAACGTTCACGCGCATGAATATTTATGGATCTATTGCAGCTATTTTGAAGAAGTAAACAATGTGATGAACAGCTTGAAAGTCATTAACTGTAAGTAACTTCAGATTATTGAGGTCCTTATAAAATATTATTTTTCAGGGTGAGTTCTGACTGCTATGGAAGCCAAATTATGTGGATCAATTTATCCACTCTGAACTAGTAAGCATGCATCCGTTCAGGGCAGATGATTTTAACGACTCAAGCCAACAAACATGCTTGAGTCGCAATGTATTATTGGGATTTATTGTCAACAACAAAATATTGATTTAGAATAATTTGTGGAAGGGTTAAAGCTCGCAGTGCTTTTACAGAGACGTAACTGCGGCAATTAGCATGCCTCAAGTGGGGGAATAGACATATGCGATTAAGCTTTGCTGCTAACGATGTTGACGCTTTGTTTGCAGAATTGGGACAAAAAATTGGCTCTTGCATGCAGATAAATCCTACCGAAACAATGTTGAATTTTTCGCCTCATTTGGGTGAAGGTTATTTGCAGCGAATTAAGCTTAGTTCGGGGTTACAAATATCAATAGGGCACTTTGAGGTTCCAGAACCATTTATAGCAGAGGTTTCAAGCAACCTTGATCGGAAAGTGGTCGAGTTTCAAGCGTTTTTATCGGGACAGGTTAAGGGTGGTTTTCTAGGCCTTAAAGACGAGTACCATGTGGTCCCCAGGCAAAGTAAAGTTAGTTTTCGGGCCAATCGTGGAGAATGGATTGAATGTCAACCTTGTCAGTCTGTGATTTATGTTGAAGTGGTTGTTGACATTTCCGTATTGAGTGAATTGATAGCCGAACAGTTCGAGCAGCTTACTGAGGAATTTCAAGTCACTTTAAAGGGCAGGGCGACCGATCCATTGGCAATAACTTGGGAAATGTCCCATGCAACATTTCAAGCTGCAGAGCAGACTTTAAATTGCCCTTACCAGGGGTTGACGCGCCGGTTATACCTAGAAAGTCGAGCGCTTGAACTTATTGCTCTGCAATTACCTTTAAGGTCTTCAGACAATTATTCAAATTCATCACATCGCTCGCTCAAATCAGATGACGTTGAACGGATTCATTATGCCAGAGAGATTTTGTTGAAAAACTTTGAGAATCCGCCGTCCTTGATTGAATTAGCACAAAAGGCGGGACTAAATGACTATAAGCTAAAGCAAGGGTTTCGCCAAGTTTTTGGCACCACTGCATTTGGCTGTCTCCATCACTACAGAATGGAACAGGCAAGAATATTGTTAGAAGCAAGCTGCTCCACTGTGACAGAAGTTGCTCAGACGGTTGGCTATTCCAGTGCCACATCCTTTAGTTCTGCATTTAAGAAAAAATTTGGAATGTCACCTATGAGTTACAAACTCCGCTCCTAGATCCGATAACGATCCGTTTGCAATAGAAAAAAATCCATCTCGAAGAGGACAGGAACAACATCCATCTCTTAACATCAGCAACATCCAAAGAAAGTAGTTGCTCGTTTAATATTTGCCAGTCTTGTTGGCAAGCTGTATTCCTGTAGTAATTTTAATTATGTTCGATACAGGCTAAAAGCTTTATTTGGAGGGTATTTGAGGATCACAGAAGCGCAGTAATTATAGGTTTGTTAGATGCTTAAAAGGCTCTATCTGGATGAATCGTCATAAGTTTTACAAGCTGGATTAATCGTCCGAGTTGTCTTCCACATGTGCTGAGTGCTTATGAAAGGCTGCATGAAAATAGTTATAGTCGGTATCTCCTGCCTATCTAGTGTTTTAGTAGGCAAGGAATACCAATTCCAGACCCAGGTGCAGCTTCACAGCATGATTTAAGTGCTACTAGGGAAATGGTCATGGATTTTTGACTGTTAGGGAATAGCGTGAAAGCCTAGTGTTAGCTTAAATTTCTAAAATCTTGATATTTTGAACAAACCATGAGAACAGCTACTGAGACACTCAAAAAAGGCTGTCGTCCTTGGCAGTTGTTGCTTCTCTCAGCCAAAACCAGTTTGGATTTGGAGACGGAAACCGTTGAGTTAGCCAAACATTTGAAGCAACATTCACAGTTGAACCTTGCAGACGTTGCTTATACCCTTCAGATGGGGCGTCAGGTTTTCGACTATCGTAGAATGCTAGTGTGCCAAAATCTCGATGATGCGGTCACATTGCTTGAAAGTTCAGATGCTCAGATTCCACTAAACCTCCAGAGAAAGTTTACCCGTCATCAACGGGTATGTCATCGTTCCGTCGTATTTATGTTTTCTGGTCAGGGTACTCAGTACATAAATATGGCACGAGAACTTTATGAGATTGAGGACATTTTTCGAATAACGGTGGATAACTGTTCAGATATTTTAACGCCCCATCTTGGGTTTGATTTGCGTCAAATTCTCTACCCCGATCCTGAACAGATTGAAGACGCTGCTGAGCAGCTTAAACAGACAGCCGTTACCCAGCCTGCACTGTTTGTGATTGAATATGCTTTAGCGAAATTGTGGATGGCCTGGGGAGTGAAACCGACGGCAACCATAGGTCATAGCATTGGGGAATATGTGGCAGCAACTCTAGCAGGTGTCTTCTCTTTAGAAGATGCCCTGGCGTTGGTCACTGCAAGGGGAAAACTTATGCAACAGTTACCCTCAGGATCGATGATTGCTATTGCCCTACCGGAAGAGGATGTGCGCTCTTTCTTGAGTAATTCGCTTTCTGTAGCAGCCGTCAATGCCCCCTCAATGTGTACAGTATCTGGGCCGACGGATGCCATTGAAACTCTACAAAAGCAGTTAGATGACCAGGAAGTGGACTATCGCCCTCTCCATACATCTCACGCTTTCCATTCTGAGATGATGGAGCCAATGCTGGCGTCTTTCACGAAACGAGTCCAAGAAGTCTCCCGGAAACCACCACAGATTCCTTATATTTCTAATGTTACTGGTACCTGGATTACGTCCCAAGAGGCCACAAGTCCTGAATATTGGGCTGCTCATATACGGCAGACTGTCCGTTTTTCCCAAGGCTTGCAAGAGTTGCTAAAAGAACCCAATCAAGTTCTTTTAGAAGTTGGGCCAGGAAAGGCATTAAGCAAATTAGCCAAACGTCACAAACCTCAAGTAAAATCGCAAATCGTGTTGAATTCAGTTCGCCATCCCCGCGAGCAGTGCTCAGATGTGGAATTTTTATTTAAGACTTTAGGTCATCTCTGGTTAGTTGGCATTACGGTTAATTGGTCTGAATTTTATGCTTCTGAACAACGCTATCGCTTGCCTTTACCAACTTTTCCTTTTGAGCAGAAGTCTCATAATGCTGATGTTCAAAAGTTAGGGAGTTTAGAGCATCAGCGTGAGACTTCGTCCTCGGCAATGCACCTGTGAAAATTGCTGTTCGAGGTAGGGCGGCTTTAGAGAGACACTGGTATTTTAGATTTTGATGAATACGTCACTTTTGAAAAGTAGGATCGGAAGTATCTGTTATGAATGGTCAAGTAGATAATAACTATTTTGAATATTGCGAATTTGCTAATCGTGTTGCCCGTACTTCAAATGTGATTACAACTAGTCGCATTAGAGGACCTTTAACAGAGGCGGTTCTTAGTCAGGCTCTTATAATGGCTCAGAAACGTCATCCGTGTCTAAATTATCGAATCAGAGGCTCCTCAAATAGTCTGATTCTTGAAACTGAAGGAACCTCTAAAATTCCCCTATTTGTTTTACGTGGCTCACATAGTGACCGCTGGCAAGACATTGCTTTAGAAGAAGCAAATAAGGCAATTAACAGTAGTCAAGCCTTACTGAGAGCTGTACTTTTTTATCCTGATAATGAAGCTGATATCAGCTATTTGATCACAACGATTCATCACGGTATAGCTGACGCTCTGTCGAATATTCAATTGCATGGCGATATTTTAACTTACTGTCAGGATATTGTTTCCGGGAACCCTATTGAAGTCTCTAGCTTACCCGTTCTGCCGCCAATTGATAATTTAATGCCTGAATCAGCCAGGGGATTTAAGGGTAAACTCAACACGTTGTTATTTATATTACAGTTTGGGCTAAAGCAGCTCTGGTATCGCCCTAAGATATTGCACACTGCACAGCCTCTTCCTTCCCTTGAACTATGCCGTAGCGGTTATGTTAACAGGCAGCTGGATGCAAGGTTTACTCAAAACCTTGTTGATTGCTGTAAGCGTGAAAAAGTATCTACACATGTTGCTCTGTGTACAGCAATGATGCTTAGCCTTGCTAGAAAAATTGAATCTAACACTCAAAATGCTGTGTCTATGAGTTGCTGCACTACTATTAGTTTGCGAAAGTCTTTGGAGCAAATTATTGGCAGGGAACACATAGGAATGTTGTCTTCATGCATCATATCTCATCAAACGCTAAGGCCAAACAAATCATTCTGGGAATTAGCGAGAGGATTAAAGCAGAAGCTTCAACATAGGCTAATGGAGCCCGATCCGTTTATTCAATTGCTTATGACATCTAGAAAAATGGCTGCAAGCTTTGTTAAGAATCCCAATAAAGTTATGAGTCTTTCAGTGCTCGCAGGTAGTCTCCAAGCAAACATTCCTGAAAGCTACGGTGAATTTGAACTGGAGGAGATTCATTTGACCGCTGCCGCCGCCGTTCATGGAGGGACTTTGTGTGCAGGTTCTATTGCTTTCAGGAAAAAGTTGTCTTTAAACTTCTTTTATTCTGAGTCTTCCATTAGCCGACATACTATGGAATCTCTGGCCGATAGTGTGACTTTCTATTTGTCTGAAGCTTGCAAGCAGAAGTTGGAGCCTACTCTTGTCTAAGAGTGTATATTTTAGCTACATTCAGTGTTTCCAGTTGTTGCTGAGGAAAAGGCTTTCAGTTTCTAAACCGGGTGTGGTTTAAGTTTATTTATCCCTAATTGAAAAGAATTAAGAGAATAATGGTCAAAGTAGGTATTGATGACTTGAATCTTTATGGTAGTACATTGGCGATTGATTTTTCTGAAATCAAGTTGGCCCGCAACTTCTCGGATAAGGAATTTAACAAGACTAGATTTACGCGTCGCTCAGTTGTCCCTACCTATGAAGATTCGATTACGCTGGCCGCTAATGCCGCAAAACCGATTGTGGATAAGGTTGGAGCCGAGCAGTTTGCACTTTTAATTGTTGCAACAGAAACAGGAGTTGATTACGGAAAACCTTTAAGTTCTTATGTTCATCGCTATCTTGGCCTGAAATCTAGCTGTCGCAATTTCGAAATCAAGCACGCCTGTTATGCCGGTACGGCAGGTTTACAGACAGCTGCTTCATTTCTTGGTGCGGGTAATATTTCGCCAGATAAGAAAGTCCTATTGGTCATGACCGATATCGGACGACAGCATTTTCACGATCCCAGCGAGTTATCTGCAGGTACAGGCGCGATCGCACTTTCAATTTCGTTAAATCCGAAAGTATTTGAGTTAGAAGTGCCCAGTGGTAGTGCAGCCCATGAAGTATTTGATACGGCACGTCCTACACAGGCATCTGGGTGGCTCGACCCAGTACTTTCTCTATGCTCGTATCTGGACCTACTTGAAATTGCTTGGCATGATTATCAGCGGGCAGTCGGCCCTGTTGCCTACGAAGATTATTTTACTCACATCATCTACCACACTCCATTTATCTCATTAATTGAAAAGGCTCATCAGACCTTGGTAGAATCCAACGTTCAGGACGTGACCAAAGATGAACTCGCCGCTAGCTTCGAGCGCATGGTAGCGCCTAGTCTTCGATATAGCCGAGAGCTGGCCAATATTTATTCCGGAAGTTTGTATGTTGCCTTAGCGGGACTTTTAGAATCAGCAACAGATCTGCGTCCTGGCAATCGTATCGGGTGTTTTTCCTATGGTTCTGGTGCCTGTGCTGAATTTTTCAGCGGGCTGGTTTGCCAAGACGCTCGATCTATTCTGGCTAATCAACATATTAGAGAAAGATTGGCAGCGCGATACAGCATTTCTCTTAAGGAGTATGAAGCAGCTGTAAGCGGAGTAGAGCAGGGCTTTACCCAGGCGAATTTTGTACCGGATTGGGATGCTCCAGCGGGTCATTATGAGCGAGCCTATCGCGGTAAAGGATTGTTAGTTCTAGATAAGGTCAACAATCATTATCGCTCCTACAAGTGGAGTTAACCAGCAAAGGATGGGAGTGATATATGACTAGGACCACAACAACAGTTAGTAGCAACGAGTTTATTGCAGGAGTTACCTGCTTGCGTCTATCCCTGAAAAATTCTGATGGGGCGATGCAGCTTGTTCCAGACTTGATTGAAGAACTCCTACAGGCGCTTGCCAGCGATCGCACCTCTCGTTTGGTGATCCTAGAAGGTATTCCGGGCTCCTTCTGTGAAGGTCTTGATCTCGACAGTCTGGTACAGCAATCTACGGATCATGCTGATATCGGTTTAGCAAAGTTTGCTCAACTCCTAGCTGCAATCGAACAAACTCCCCGACCCGTTATCGCCTTAGTGGATGGCCAGGCAATGGGGGGTGGAGTAGGACTGGCGGCAGCAGCTGACCTCGTTTTGGCTTCGATCCAAGCTAGTTTTGCCCTTCCTGAAACTGTTATGGGAATGATTCCAGCTGTTGTTTTTCCCTATATTGCCCGCCGCATTGGGGTACCAAAAGCACGACTACTAGCCCTGGGAGCAAAGCCATTATCAGCTGCCATCGCCTTTCAGGTGGGACTGGTTGACGAAATTGTTGATGACCTGGAAAAAACCTGTAAACGCTATGCTCGGCGATTTTCCTACATGGAGCCTCGAGCGATTGGCACAATGAAGGCTTTGGTGGCAACTCACTTACAACACCAATAGACTATCAAGCCAATGCTGTTAATCATTTGCACGAGCTGCTGGCTAGTCAGGAAACACGCACGCGTCTCAGACGGTTTGCAGCAGGGGAGTCCCCTTGGACAGAGGAGAATTAATAATGAGTATCAAGAAACTTCCCATTAAGATTATTAGCGATGGGATAGCCTCAATCCAAATCGCGACCGACGACAACCCCTATGAAGACATCTGGTTTGTACCCGCACTGAGCAATGCTGTTGAGGCATTAAAGAAAGACCAGACTATTCGGAGTGTGATTTTAGAGGGTGACCGTCGTTATTTCTCTGCAGGTGGCAGCCGAGATGTTTTAGTAGGTACGTCTCCTGAATCTTCTCAACCCAAGACTATCATTGATAATCCAACTGAGTATTTTAGTGACGTACCCCGGATTCTTTTGTCAATACCGGTACCAACAATTGCAGCCATGACAGGACACGCAATCGGTGGCGGACTGGCAACTGGACTTTGGTGCGATTTAGTAGTGTTAGCGGAGGAAAGTCTCTACGGTGCCAATTTCATGGCCCTTGGGTTTACACCAGGAATGGGCACAACGACTATTCTTGAAGAAACGTTAGGTGGACCATTGGCTCGTGAGCTTTTGTTTACAGGGCGTTTGTTAAAAGGACGCGAGATCAAAATGTCGGGAGGCCTGTTAGCTCATGCCGTGGTGCCCTATGAAGAGGTTCGTGATCGAGCCATTGCGATCGCATCTGAAATTGCAGACGTTCCCCGCGAAGCACTGATTCTTTTGAAAGAAACGCTGGCAGCAAAGCGTCGGGCACTGCTTGAGCCAGCTGTTAAAGCGGAGGTAGACATGCAAAATAAGCTTTTCTCCCGTAGCGAAACTCGGTTTCGGATCGCTCAACGCTACCCTACAGCCAACTAGATAATACTTACTCTCAACTAGATAAGGTGTGATGGTTATCAACACGCTAAAAGATAAAAGTGTACTGGTTACAGGAGGAACGCGGGGCCTGGGAAAAGCTATCGGCCTTGAATTTGCCCGTGTTGGAGCCAAGGTTTTTCTTACCCACAAATGGAACAGCGTCAGGGAAAGCGATCTCGTTACTGAATTCCTTATCCAGGATTTGCCACCACCGTACGTTATTGAATCTGACGTTAGCGATCCTGAGGCAATTCGAGCATTGATGGCGGCTATTAAGGAAAATGTGGGATCAATCGATGTCGTGATCAGTAACGTCTCGTTTGCCAAGATTATCAGCGATATTTGGGACTATAAAAGAAGCTCTTTTGAGCTGTCGTTGCAATACTCCACCTGGCCATTTGTTGATTTACTTCAAGCAGCTCATGCTGTCACAGGACTGTTTCCTCGCTATGCGATCTCAATATCTAGTCAAGCCGCCGACTCATACTATAACGGCTATGACTTCTCAGGACCATCCAAAGCTGCTCTGGAGTCTCTCTGTCGTTACCTGGCACTACAGTTGAAGTCGCATGGGGTCCGGGTGAATGCTATTCGACCTGGATTCCTTGATACTAAAAGCTCACGAGCATCATGCGGAGAGCATGTCATAGACTCACTGAAAGAGAATGGTTTGCTTCTTGATCCACAGGGTGCTGCCAGAGTGTGCGTGGCATTGTGTTCGGGATGGATGGATGCCGTAACAGGTCAAGTTATTGTTGCTGATGAAGGCTGGTCTCTTGTGAGCCCGGTCGCTTATCTCACAGGTGAAGGGCTGCCCGATGAGTTTCCTGAGAACACAATGGTGGATTCAAGAATAGACAATCAGTCGTGAACAATGGAGTGGTGATATTGATAATCTATCTTTAGTTATTCAAACATCGACTTTCTTGATAAGATCAACGCATAATTACACCCTTAAAAACAAGGAGAGATTTGATGAGTCGGAATGAGATTTTTACGGTTCTAAAGTCAAACATGGAGATGATTATTGATGGTGTTGAAGGCCTCGAAATCAAAGAAAATAACAGCATGGTGAGTGATTTTGGAGCTGACTCTTTAGAGGTTGTTGAAGTTATATCACGCACACAAAAACAACTAAGGATAAAAATTCCCCGCACCGCACTTTCTCAGGTGAATAATATTAAGGAGCTGATTGATTTGTTTGAAAAAGCCGCATCCTGATGAATAAGATCAACCAGCCATCAGCTAATAATTTGTTAAGAAACGATCAGCACCGAGCTGTTATTACCGGGATGGGAATCGTTACTACGCTTGGTGAGACCTGCAATGAATATTTTGATGCGATCATTGCAGGCTGTTCCGGTATATCCCTCTGGAAGGATAAGGACACCAGACTTTATTCAAAGTTTGGTGGCGACATGAGTGATTTTGATTTTAAGTCACACATCGAGCGAGTGGGTAAGGACTATCCACTGGACTGGACTAAGGGTGCGCGCAAGCTGCTGCGTTCAGCGTCACTGTCAGGTCGCCTGGTTACCGTTGCTGCTATGCAAGCTTGCTACGATGCTAAACTCCACTATGTCAAACTTAATCCAGAGCGTTTTGGTCATGTCCTAGGGGGAAATAATCTGGGTAATTCTTACGCTTTCGACAATACTTTAGAGTTTGAGAAAGAACCTGATTTTATTGCGCCGCTATATGGCGCTGTTGCTGCAGATACGGATGTCTTGGCGATCAGCTCAGAAATTTTAAACTTAAAAGGGCCAAGTTTCACGGTGGGTGGCTTTTGTGCGAGTGGGAACCTAGCTCTTCTGTCGGGGCTTGACTTAGTTCGTTCTGGTCGTGCCGATGCCATTTTGGTATCGGGCGGTGCCATGGAATTAAGTCCTGTCTGGCTGCAGGGATGGACACTCATTGACGCCATTTCATTTCGTTCGTTTAATGACGAGCCAACACGAGCCAGTCGGCCATTTGACAAGCGACGCGAAGGATTTGTTCCCAGTGAAGGTGCAGGCGTTATTGTGCTTGAAAGTTTAGCCAGTGCTCAAGCGCGTGGCGTAGAAATTTATGCTGAATTGTTGGGAGCCTCATCAACTTCCAATGCTTCACGACTGACGAAGCCGGATTTAGACGGTCAAGTACGCGCCATTTCTGGAGCTCTGCAAGATGCCCAAATTGAACCAGACCGTGTTGACTATATCAATGCCCATGCCACATCAACATCTTTAGGGGATGCCAGTGAAGTGGCTGCCATTAAGCAGGTTTTTGGTGCCCACTCCTATCAGATTCCAGTTAATTCAACAAAATCGATGCTTGGCCACTGCATGACAGCGTCCTCAATGGTTGAAATGATTACCGCCACTCTCCAGATGAAACACAGCCTTGTTCATCCTACAATCAATCTCGAAGAACCTGATCCCGAACTTGATTTAGACTTTGTTCCTCACCAAACCCGAGAACATAAAATCAACGTTGCCCTCTCTAACTCGTTTGGCTTCGGTGGCTTAAACTCGTCGATTGTGTTGGGGGCTATCAATTAATTTCCAGTGTACTAATGGTATCTAGCGGTATCTTGGCGTTCAAAGTAATCGTCAAATCCTAAAAATATTCTGAATAAAACGTACAAAAAACATTGGCAATATTCGGATGAATGACAAAAAATCTTAAGAAAAAAATAAATTCTTCTCAGAAACTAAAAATGCTCTCTTGAGTTTGATGAAGATCCGTTTGCGATAGAAAAAAATCCATTTCGAAGAGGA
>ERZ1740059.59-NODE-59-length-53514-cov-8.915898_pt1 | contig 53514 bp, 40 predicted proteins | sample MGYA00581744_ERZ1740059 | MGnify/ENA primary metagenome ERZ1740059 (study PRJEB43018, sample SAMN04849738) | marine metagenome | isolation source: floating plastic debris | place: Pacific Ocean | collected 2008-08-28 | study: EMG produced TPA metagenomics assembly... | reverse complement strand
TTGCCAAAGGTGGCTTAGGTGGCGTGAAAGCCGGTCTTGGTAATGTCAGTGATGCTGCCAAAGGCGGTTTTGGCAGCATTCAAGATGGTTTAGGCCATATGGGTGATGCTGCTAAAGGCGGCCTGGGCAAGGTTGGTGATGTCGCTCAAGGCAGTTTGGACAACGTGCAAGGTGCCGCTCAGCAAGGTGTGGATGGTATCAAAGGTGGCTTAGGAAGTGCTGGTAATGCCGTACAAGGTGGTATCAGTAGTCTTGGCGATGGTGTCAACGGTGGTTTTGATAGTGTAGGTAATACGCTTCAAGGGGGTGCAGGTGCTGCCACCGATAAGCTCAGTGGTATGACTGATGCTGCTAGTAATACTGTAAAAAATGTGGCTAACGATGCTAAAGAAGGGTCTCAACCCCTCTGGCAGCGTGTGCGCAGCGGTGTGAATCAGGTTGGCAATCAAGCTGGTAACCTCAAAGACAAGGCATCTGATGTTGCTGACGATCTAAAGGATATGGGTAAGTAGGTTAGGGAGTGGGTAGAGAGTCAATATGCCTTGGACCCCTACCCACGCTCGAATCCATACATTACTTAAATCAAAGATCCTGCTCCCAAAAGACACCGCTATTTTGATGGCTGTGTCTGGGGGGCAGGATTCTTTGTGTATGGCTAAGCTGCTTTTAGACCTCAGGGCGCAGTGGGGCTGGCAGTTGGCGATAGTCCATTGCGATCATGGTTGGCGGGAGGATTCTGCTGAAAATGCGGCCCATGTATTAAGACTGGCCGAGGGGTGGGGTGTTGCTTGCTTTGTTGAAAAGGCTCAAGCGCTAGAAAAAACTGAAGCGGCTGCCCGTACTTGGCGTTATCGAGTGTTTGCAAACCTAGCCCGGACCCATGGCTATCACTGGGTAGTTACGGGCCATACAGCGACTGATCGAGCTGAGACAGTGCTTTACAACCTATTGCGTGGTAGCGGAGCCGATGGAATTCAGGCGTTGAGCTGGCAGCGGCCTCTGGATCAAGGCCATGCAGATATTTTGGTGACTCGCCCCCTTTTGCAACTGACCCGCCAGGAGACAGGACAATTTTGTCGTGACCTGAACCTGGCGGTCTGGCATGACAGTTCTAATGATGACTGGCAGTATCGTCGTAATCGCATTCGTCAGGAGCTGATGCCCTATTTGAGATCGCACTTTAACCCTAATGTAGAAACCATCCTGGCCCAGACGGCAGAAATTTTTACCGCTGAGGTCACCTACCTAGACACCCAGACCGAGCAACTCTATGCTGCTGTGGTCGCACCGTACGAAGGTGGTTGGTGCATCCATCGTCCACTCTTTAGGGCAGCTCCGTTAGCGTTGCAGCGGCGGGTGGCGCGGCGATTGTTACAGGTAGCGCTGTCCAAGCAGCTCAACTTTGAGCATATTGAGAAACTGGTAGCGTTGGCCGATGCACCTAATCGCACCCAGACCGATCCGTTTCCAGGTGGTTGGACGGCCCATGTGGACCATGACCAAATCCTATTGCACCCATAGATATGGCGGCAGTGGCTGCAAGGGTAGATCAATCCGTTTTAAGCTATAAAAGGAAACTTCTTTGCACACTATGCGCTGGTTATTTGCGATTGCCCTTGGACTCTGGCTAGGATTCACCTCGATCTCTTTGCCAGCCACAGCCGCCACTCAGACGACTGTGGGCGATTTGCGTAAACAGGCGTTTGAACTGACCAGCAAAGGTAAGTTTGACTTGGCTGAAGTTGTCTGGACTCAGCTTCTCGACGCATTACCTGATGAGCCCGCACTGTGGAGCAACCGGGGCAATGTGCGAGTCAGCCAAAATAAAATTGAAGCGGCCATCAGCGATTACGATCAAGCCATTGCCCTCGCTCCACTACAGCCTGACTCTTATCTCAATCGCGGTGCTGCCTATGAAGCCGTGGGCAAGTGGCAGGCAGCTATTGATGATTACAATCGAGTGCTGAAGCTATCCCCCGATGACCCTGCTGCCTATAACAATCGCGGTAATGCCAAAGGCGGTCAAGGAGATTGGAACGCTGCGCTCAAGGATTATGAGCAGTCAATTACCATTCAGCCAAGTTTTTCTCTGGGCTATGCCAACTATGGAATTGCGCTGTTTGAGGTCGGTGACCATGGTAAATCCCTCCAAGTGCTCAAAAGCCTGGCGCGCAAATACCCGAACTATGCGGATGTGCGCGCTGCCCTGACCGCAGTTCTATGGGAGACGGGCAATCGTGGAGAAGCCGAAAGCCAGTGGGCAGCTGCCCGTGGCCTCGATCGACGCTACACCGACCTTGACTGGGTACAGCATGTACGTCGCTGGCCTCCGTCTTTAGTGGCGGGTCTGGATCACTTTTTGAACCTCTAGCCGTGTGCACTCATCTCGAAAAGAGAACACAGCGCTAAAAGTTAATATTAGTTAATTATTTTTAACATTTTCTTTACTTATCAAGTATTCTCTAAGGCCCAGCTTCTAATTGTGAAGGGTAGTCATAGCAATCGTTTGACGGGTTTGGCTCTAACACCTGGTACGGTAGCTCCCGTTGATTTCAGTCTTTCTACGATAGAAGTTCATCGAGTTGAGAATAATACTTATAGTCCAATCATGTTGCTGTTGGACCGTCAGTGGGTACCGCTTTTGCTTAAGCAGCGGATACGAAAAAGAGCAACATTTCCCTGTATCTACTTTACTAATGGCTTGTTTTTCAGCCCTGTTGGGTTCTAAGGTCAGCTAATAGTATGTCGTTAAATGCTTTGAGGTAAGCGGCTTGAGGTAATTTGCTTTTTGCACTGGTCGATATTATTGGCCTTGTGAAAGCCATGCCTAGCTCAGCACATTCAGGTTGTGGGGATTGTATGTAGACATCACCCTAAAGCATTGGCCCTCAAGGCTGGTGCGAATTAATGGATGTTGTCGTTGCTTGAACTTCTTTTGTTCCTGGGCATTCTTATGTACTACGACACGTCTTTGGGGCACACAATCAACCAGCTACAGACCCTATTCGCTTTCTTAAGCCCTTCCGTGTTGGTCGAGCAGGGATGGTCTAAGTGTAGGAGTGCCTTGACTCCTGGTATCAAGCAATTTAGTCAACGCTTTGTCCCTTCCCTAAGGATGGCCGCTTATCCCAACTCTGATCATAGTTTGAGCCATACCCAACAGCTGCAGCAGCTATTGCAACAACAAATCTGCTTGCGGGAAACCATTCAACGTATTCATCGAGTCCTGGACGTTCACCATGTTCATCGAGTGGCTGTTCAGGAGCTCATGGATTTTTTTAAGGCTGATTGGGTCTTTATTTTGGAGAAAGGACCTGGTGTTTGTAGCACGGTCAATCCAGCCGAGCACCCCATTCTGGATGATAATGCTGCTGCTGCCTTAAACATATACCTGGGGTTGGAAATTGCGGCAGCACAGCAAGGACAGTCATTTCCGATTGCTGTGGATGAGCAAGCATTGCAGCAGCAGCCGATGTGTCAAGAATGGCTGAGTCAGTATCCGGGGGCATGGCTTTTGGTCCCCATTCACCTGATGCACGCTCATCAGCTGCAGGGAGCTGCGGCTGATGAGCCTTGGGGGTTAGTGGCCATAGGACGTAAAGATGAGGCTAGTCGATGGTCATTGACCCAGCAAGAGCAAGTGAAGATATTGGTAGATGAAGTGGCGATTGCCCTGGATCATTGTTTACGTCATGAAACGCTAAAACAGAAAAAGCACGAACTTCAAGCCCTAGCTCTGACGGATAGCCTGACAGGCCTGGCCAATCGCCGACGATTTGATCACTACTTTGAGGCTGAGTGGCAGCGCTTAGCCCGTGAGCGGCAACCACTGACGCTAATCCTGTGCGACATCGACTATTTCAAGCGTTACAACGATTACTACGGTCATCCGACAGGGGATATCTGCTTATCCCAGGTGAGTGACGTGCTCATGTGCTGTATTCGTCGACCGGCGGATCTGGTGGCCCGCTACGGAGGGGAAGAATTTGCTGTGGTGTTACCCAACACAGATACCGAAGGTGGCCACAATGTAGCTTTGGCAATTCAGAAACAGCTGGCCCAAGCCGCGCTGCCCCATTGCACGTCTGGTGTAGGAGAGACTGTTACCCTTACCATGGGCATTGCCACGGTTGTGCCTCATCATGATCTGGATTCCCAGGATCTGTTGCAGGCTGCCGATTTAGCCCTTTACCATGCTAAACAGCAAGGTCGCGATCGCATCTACGTTCACGCCCATTACTGCGTTAGTAGCGATCAGCCTGCTGACACCAGACGCCCAGAATCAATCCGGCCTAGCCTACTAGACCGTTAACGATAGCCTCTGAACTTGCTTGCTCCTGACCCTACTTGTAATTAACAATACGGGCAAAGTTATCGGCTTCTAGGCTCGCACCCCCGACCAGTGCCCCATCAATCTCAGGCTGGGCCATGATTTCATCCACATTGCCAGGTTTGACGGAGCCACCATACTGAATGGGTACGTCTTTGTTAGCCAGCTGAGAACGAATTAGCCAGCATACTCGGTTCGCTTCTTCCGAGGCGCAGGTATCGCCGCTGCCAATGGCCCAGATCGGCTCGTAGGCAATAATCAACTTGCTTTGATCTATACCCGCTAAGCCCCGTTGGATCTGATTGACGACATGGGTTTCAGTTTCGCCTGCATCCCGCTGCTGTTTGGTTTCGCCAACACACAAAATCGGGGTGAGCCCGGCTGCTTGGGCCGCTTTTAGCCGCAGATTTACGGTTTCATCCGTATCCCCAAAATATTCGCGTCGTTCGCTATGGCCGACGATAACGTAGCGTACTCCAATCTCTGTGAGCATTTCCCCAGAAATCTCACCTGTGTAGGCACCAGACGACTCCCAGTGCACATTCTGAGCCCCAACCATCACCCGTGCTCCATGGAGGGTTTTAGATAGTGAGGTCAGGGCCGTAAAGGGAGAACATAGAATAACTTCTCGATGCTCAGGTGTGGCCTCCAGTTGGGGCAAAAACCCGTTCAAAAACGCCAAGCTATCCGCTTGGGTTTTATGCATTTTCCAATTACCAGCGATAACAATTCTTCGCACGGATGTTTCATTTCGCTCGCGACAGTGCATCCAGCATCGTACCGAGAAACCTTAACTCAGCGCAAATGTTCCCTTAAAAGTACCTCCATAGCCATTGACGGACGCATAGTTTCCAATGAGGTGAATATGCCAAGGGCGATGGCGAATCGGGTTAGCTGCTGTAATTGATGACGTGCGGGGCCACTGGCCTAGCGGATCTGGCAGATCTAGTAAAAACAAGCAGACGCTAGAGAAGGACCTCCAGCGTCTGCTTGCGAACACGTCTTAAGCAAGCGGTTAACGCTTATTCGGGAGCGAGTCCTGCAGCTTCTCTGGCTTTGGCTGCTTCATCTGGGTGAATGTTGAGACGTGTGAGATTGACCCGGCCACGGCCATCAATTTCACGGATTTTAATCAACACTTCTTCACCCACGTTGACCTCATCCTCAACCTTATTGACTCGGTAGTCGGCCAGTTGGGAAATATGAATCATCCCTTCTTTACCAGGGCGATATTCTACAAAAGCGCCAATGGGAATAATCCGGGTGACCTTACCCACATAGACATCCCCGGCTGAAGGTTTGAAGGTGATAGCTTCGATCAGCGCTTGGGCTCGCTCAGCCGCTGCTCCATCAATCGACGAAACAGTGATAGTGCCGTCATCGGCAATATCAACCTTGGCACCGGTTTCCTCGGTAATGCTCTTGATTTGCTTACCGCCAGGACCAATCACCATGCCGATCATCTCTGGGTTGATCTTAAAGGTGAGTAATCTGGGCGCGTAGGGGGACAGCTCTGTGCGAGGAGAGTTGATGGCCTCCATCATTTTGGACAGGATATGCAGCCGTGCTGGCTTAGCCTGATTGATGGCTTCCGCAATGGTCTCCATCGGTAGCCCGGTGATTTTCATATCCATCTGTAGGGCCGTAATGCCGGTGTCAGTACCGGCAACCTTGAAGTCCATGTCTCCGAGGAAGTCTTCAATGCCCTGGATATCGGTTAGAATCCGGACTTCATCGCCTTCTTTAATCAATCCCATGGCCGCACCGCTGACGGGTTTGCTTAGGGGGACACCAGCATCCATCAACGATAGTGTGGAGCCGCATACTGAGCCCATGGAGGTGGAACCGTTAGAGGACAGTACCTCAGATACGACTCGGATGACATAGGGAAAGTCAGCCATGGGTGGCAATACGGGGAGGAGTGCCCGCTCAGCCAATGCCCCGTGACCAATTTCTCTGCGTCCTGGCGAGCGCATGGGTCGAGTCTCCCCTACCGAGTAGGGAGGGAAGTTGTAGTGGTGGAGATATCGCTTCTCATCATCAGGATGAAGATCATCGGTCATCTGGGCATCGCCTGGGGTGCCCAGGGTGACGACCGACATGACCTGAGTCAGCCCTCGACGGAATAGACCAGTGCCATGGACACGATTGGGTAAAACCTGGGTGCGACAGCTAATGGGTCTGACTTCATCGAGCTTACGCCCATCGACGCGCACACTTTCTTCAAGAATTTGAGCCCGCATCAGCTTTTTGGTTAAGGCCTTGTACGCATTACCAAAGGCTTTGCTATTTTCAGATACCGCAACGCTGATGGGGTTATCTTCGTCTAATTCAGCGATCTGCTCACTAATTTCTGTTTTCAGGGCATCAAGCTTTTCATCCCGCTCGGGCTTTGCCAGCTCAAACTGTTTCAAAACATCTTTGATGCCATCGGTGGCTTTATTTGCCAAAAAGTCTGCCAGGGTAGGATCGGCTTCGGGCAGTGGCAGGGTAACGGGTTCAATCCCCAACTCAGCCATTAGGTCTTTCTGAGCTTGGATGATGGCGCGGACAACTTCATAGCCAAAGTCAATGGCTTCAATCACATCCTGCTCAGGGAGCTGGTTAGCGCCCGCTTCAACCATGATCACCCCATCAGGAGACCCGGCGACGATCAGGTCTAAATCTCCATCTTCAATCTCTTTATAGGTGGGGTTGATGATGAAGTCATCTCCGATTAACCCGACCCGAACAGTCGCCATGGGACCGTAAAACGGAATCTGGGCCAGGAGGGTCGCGATGGATGCGCCTGTTGCTGCTAGAACATCCGGGGGAACATCATGGTCTATGGAGAGGGTGGTGGCCACGATTTGGATATCGTCCCGCATCCAGGAGGGAAAGAGGGGACGCATGGGTCGGTCGATCAGTCGACTGACTAGGGTTGCCCGCTCAGGGGGACGTCCTTCTCGGCGTAAAAATCCACCCGGAATACGACCAGCTGCGTAGAGTCGCTCTTCGTAATCTACCAGCAACGGTAGAAAATCGATGCCGGCACGTGGGTTGGATTGGGTTGCGGTCACTAATACAGCGGTTTCTCCAGACTCGATTAGGACTGAACCACCTGCCTGGGGTGCGAAAAGACCCACTTTAAGTCGAATATCCCGCCCATCAAAGGATATTAACTTGTCAATTTCTTGCATTTACAACTACGTCCTTCTTACTTCTTTCACATTTGTTCTCTGGCAATCCTAGCACTGATGTAGAACAGTTGTTTCCTCGTCAAAAAAAGATGCTGCTAGCCTTATGGAGATACTTTTAAATGAAGCGGATGATGTCTGTCTATCAGGCCTTATTGAGAGTATGACGTTGACTATTTAAAGCACTCTATGGCGCTTTGTGTCGGTCTACATGCACTGCTGAAACTATATTCTTGATCAGGATAAAGTGTATACAAAAAATTAGGAATAGTTTTATTTTTACTGCGTGTCTTTTGAAGGACGAATTCTAAATCTTTGGGTAAGTTTCTGAAGTGATTCTATAGTTTGTCTCAGAGGTTGAGGCGCTCTCTTCGCTGTACATTTTGAGGATGATTTTGCCGGTAGGCTAAATTCGTTTCACATTTGGGTATGGTCAGGGGAAAGATACCCTGTAAATAGGCACGTTTGACGGAATTGGGTTGTATATGAATGTTTTAGTAACGGGTGTAGCCGGCTTTATTGGTTACTTTGTGGCACAACGGCTGTTGGCTGATGGATATGTTGTGCATGGCATTGATAACTTCAATGACTATTACGATGTGTCTCTGAAGCAAGACCGGCTGGCTCAGCTGTTGCCTCACCCTTCTTTTTCATTTGTATCTTTGGATTTAGCCGATCGAGGTAAGGTAGACGATTTGTTTCGAGCGCAGTCGTTTGATCGGGTGATTCATTTGGCGGCTCAGGCGGGGGTGCGCTATTCGCTCAAAAATCCCTATGCCTACGCGGATAGTAACTTGGCTGGTTTTATTCACATATTGGAAGGATGCCGCCACGGTGGTGTGGAGCATTTGGTCTATGCGTCGTCGAGCTCTGTGTATGGGGCGAACCGTCAGGTGCCGTTTGCTACAACTGACAATGTTGACCATCCGGTGTCGCTGTATGCGGCGACTAAAAAAGCAAATGAGTTAATGGCCCATTCCTATAGTCATTTATATGGTTTACCGACGACGGGGCTGCGGTTTTTTACGGTCTATGGGCCTTGGGGACGACCGGACATGGCGTACTTTAAGTTTGTGGATGCGATCGCAAACGACCGACCCATCCAAGTTTATAACCACGGCAAAATGCAGCGGGACTTCACCTATATTGATGATGTTGTCGAAGGTGTGGTGCGGGTAATGCGACATTTACCCAAACCCATTTCAGATCAGGACTTTAGTACAGCTGCGCCCTACAAGCTCTATAACATTGGCAATCACAGCCCGGTCGAGCTGATGCGGTTTATCGAAATTATTGAGCAGGTACTGGGTAAGACGGCTGTCAAAGAAATGATGCCAATGCAGCCAGGAGACGTAACGGCTACCTACGCTGATGTAGCCGACCTATCCGCTGATGTTGGCTTTGCCCCCAGTACTCCCTTAGAAGTGGGCATCGAACGATTTGTCGCTTGGTACAAAGACTACTATGGGCTGGCTTAAGCAACCCGGTTTTATAGGATCACCGGCAGTGCTCATCTGCGTCTGATACGACCAGGGCGTTTTTCAGGGTCAAGCACTCGGTCTACGCCGAATGGTGCGATAACCCAAGACAGCGGCAATGGCTACTATCAACATATAGGGACTGTAGGCCAGCAGCCACAACCCTAACTGCATTAACCCCACCGTCAGATCGCCTACCGACTGGGTGGCGTCACGCCATGTTGTACCAATGGTTTCGCCCAGGGGCCGACCAATGGGCTGTGCAGCCACAGCGGCTGCTAGGGTCAAATCAACCGTGGAATAACGCACTTGGGTTTGCAGGGTTTGTACGCGAGCATCAATTTGCTCGATCTGTTCGCGAACGCGACCCAGCTCTCGCGAGACTTCTAACACATGGGAAATCTCACCGGAGCGCTCCATAATTTTGAGCAACGACTCTTCCGACTTACGCAGGTTGCGCAGTCGAGCTTGGGCATCAACAATTTGGGTGGATACGTCTTCTGCGCTTAGCCCCTGTTGCTGTACCGTACCCAGCTCACCTAACGCTGCCAATAGGGGGTCCAAATTTGCCTGGGGCACTCGAATGCGCAAATAGGCCGTCCGTTGGATGGCCTCTATCTGATTGTCTTGCAGGTCTAAAATATCGCCCTGCTGAGCTCGAATCAGTTGTGAGGCGTTTTTCAGGCTGTCATCTATCGAATCCACCACTAAGCTGAGCTGAGCCCGCTTGATTAATTGAGGTTGCCCTGAGGTGACATCGGCGTCATTGGGGGGCTCATCAGGTCTACTGGCATCTGATTCTGCGGTGGCAGCGGCTTGGGCTAATTCTTCTTGGCCTGTAGCTTGGTCTGCCAAAATGCTTGCAGATTCGGTGACTGCTCTTGACTCCATGGGAGCCCCTGCTTTGGAGCTCAAATCGCTGGCGGCACCACAGCTAGCCACACTAGCTACTGCCACAAGAATCGCTAGACTCGCTTTGATTGACGTTGCCATGGTTATTTTTTCGGCTCCTCTTGGGTGATTGCTCCCAGTATGGGCGGAGACTATCCATAGCTAAGCCAGGTTACAGAATTTGCAACCGACTATAGAAAGACCCCGGCTTTCATTGAAAACCGGGGCCTATGATGCGGATGAAAGGACTTGAACCTTCACGTCACGAAGACACTAGAACCTAAACCTAGCGCGTCTACCAATTCCGCCACATCCGCTTGCGAACTCCATACTATCAGAGAATTCGAACAAGATATAGACGGTTCTCTGGAATAGACAACTCTATCCTAACCAGACCATTATGATGGTGTGTACATGCGGTTAAGCTACAGCACAATAGTGGCTTAGACTACTAAGTGACTACTATATATATGTTTAATTGTGTAGACGGCGATTATCGCCTCTACAGGCGCAGTGGGAGAAACCTAGCGGATGGGAAAGGTCGTCGGTATTGACCTCGGTACTACCAACTCAGTTGTCTCAGTCATCGAAGGTGGCAAACCGGTGGTCATTGCCAATATGGAGGGAATGCGTACCACCCCTTCTGTAGTGGCGTTTAGCAAAGAGGGTGAGCGCTTGGTGGGGCAGATGGCCCGTCGGCAGGCGGTGCTTAATCCCCAAAACACGTTTTATAACGTCAAACGCTATCTGGGGCGTAAGTATACGGAGCTGAGCTCCGACTCAAAGCGCGTTCCCTACACCGTGCGTAAGGATGATGCTGGCAATATTAAAATTCGCTGCCCTCGTCTAGATAAGGACTTTGCCCCCGAAGAAGTATCGGCCATGGTGCTGCGTAAGCTGGCGGAAGAGGCCAGTCGCTACATGGGCCAACCGGTGACGGGTGCTGTGATCACCGTACCTGCCTATTTCAACGATGCCCAACGTCAGGCTACTCGAGATGCCGGACGCATTGCTGGCTTAGAGGTGAAGCGAATTATTAATGAGCCCACGGCGGCGGCGCTTGCCTATGGGTTAGAGCAGCAGTTCAACCAAACTATTTTGGTATTTGACCTGGGGGGCGGCACCTTTGATGTGTCCATTTTGGATGTGCGTAACGGGGTGTTTGAGGTTAAATCCACCAGCGGTGACACCCAGTTAGGAGGTGTCAATTTTGATAAAAAAATCGTTGATTGGCTAGCCGATGAATTTTTAGAGGTTGAAGGGGTAGATCTGCGTCGAGATCGCCAAGCTCTGCAACGTCTGACTGAAGCGGCTGAGAAAGCCAAAGTGGAGCTTTCGGGCTTGCCGACGGTGGAGATTAACCTGCCGTTTATTACGGCGACCGCCGATGGGCCAAAGCATATTGAGAAAAAACTGTCGCGATCGCACTTTGAAACCCTCTGTGCCGATCTCCTGGGTCGCTTGCGTGCCCCTGTACAGCAGGCAATGAATGACGCTCGGCTATCCCCTTCTCAGATTGATGAGGTGGTATTGGTGGGTGGCTCTAGTCGGATGCCCATGGTGCAGCAGCTGGTGCGCTCCATGCTGAGCAAGGAACCCAGCCAGAATGTAAACCCCGATGAGGCGGTTGGTGTGGGGGCCGCGATTCAGGCCGGTATCTTGACTGAGGAAGTCAAGGACATCATGCTGCTGGATGTCACGCCCCTGTCCTTAGGCTTAGAGACCATTGGCGGCGTGATGAAAAAGGTGATTCCCCGCAACACCACTATTCCGGTGCGGCGCTCCGATGTGTTTTCCACCTCTGAAAATAATCAAACCGTTGTGGAAGTTCACGTGCTCCAGGGCGAACGGGAAATGGGTGTGGATAATAAATCCCTGGGTCGCTTTAAGCTGATGGGTATTCCGCCCGCTCCGCGTGGTATTCCCCAGGTGCAGGTGTCGTTTGATATTGATGCCAACGGGATTTTGCAGGTGTCGGCCATGGATAAAACCACCGGCCGTGAGCAGAGCATTACGGTGCAAGAAGCGTCGAATTTGTCTGAAGACGATGTTCAGCAGATGCTGCGGGAAGCGGAAGAATTTGCCGATGTGGACCGGGGGCAGCGAGAACGCATTGAAAAACGAAATCGGTCTGAAACGCTTACATTTCAGGCAGAACGGGCCATGCGGAGTGTTTCCATTGATTTTGGCTTGCAGTTTGCGCGCGATCGCAAACGCCGGATTGACAATCTGATTCAAGATTTGCGCGATGCCCTCAAACGTGAAGATGAGCGCATGATCGACATGATTCAGTCCGAATTGCAGGATGAACTCTACGAACTCAATCGCGAAGCCTATCTGTACGACGCAGATAGCGACGATGGCAATATCTTTAGCCAAATTGGCGACACCATCAAGAAGGCCTTTGAAGATGACGATGATTACTATCGTCGTGACTATGACTGGAATGGGCAGCAAAGCCAGTGGGATAGCCCCAGCTGGTCTGCGGGCCGCCGTGACAACCGTAGCGGTTGGGATGATTGGGATGATAGCTGGAGCCGGTCGCCAGCTGGGCAAGGCGGGGCTGGAAATCAGCGGTATGATTCTCCACGCGGTGGCTATAACGGCAACCCGGGTTCTGGCTATGATGCTGCCCCACGGGATAACTATGGTCAGGGTCAGGGCCGCTATGGTCAAGATGCCTATGATCAGCCTCGCAGTGAGCCGGGTCGTTACGACCAGGGTGGTTATGGCCAAGGTGGTTACGACCAGGGTGGTTATGGCCAGATAAATCAGGGTCGTCATGGTGCAGATGCCTATGACGACCGGCAGCCGACTCGGGACAGCTACGGTCGAGATAGCTACGGCAAAAATGACCGCCAGACCTATGGCAATCAAGCCTATGACCAGAGCCGTTACGGCCAAGATCGTCAAAACCGTTATGACCAGGGCTCTAATCGTCAAGAAAGCTATGGCCAGGGTGATTACACCTCATCGGGTGGTGAATCCAGGTGGGACAATAGCGCCCCTCGCAGTCCAGGCTGGGAAACGGATTCTAGAAATAACTTAGGCAGGGCGTCTTCCCCGCCGTCTCAAAATACGTCTGATAGTTGGCCGTCATCTTCCCAGTCCGATCAGTTCTATGGTGACCGTTCGTCATCCCAGGATTATGCTCAGCGAGATGGCCAGCCAGGCTATTCCCAAGATTCTTACAGTCAGCAGCAGAGGGGTTATAACCAAGGCGCTAATTCGTCTCGTCCATCCTATGATGCGGGTGATGCGAGATATGATGCGGGTCGTTATCAGCCAGATGTGGCACCTGAGAATGCAGCCAGGGGAAACTCCGACTCAAGCCGGTATCAACCTAATTCTGGTTACCCAGCGCCGTCCGGCGGGGGCTATCCAACTAATCCATCGTCTGGCGGCAATCGTTGGAATACCGATACCCCTGTGGATGATGACCCTTGGGCAGATAAACCCAGCGATGTTTCCAAAGCGTCATCTCAAGGATATTCTGGCAATTCTGGTCGACCTCCCAATAACAATTCGCCACGTTACAACGACGATGACTGGGGCGACCAAGACGAACGCTTGTAAGTCGGCCACACTAGACTATGCAAAATTTTCGAGACTACTATGAGATTCTCGGCATCGTTCAGAGTGCTGATGCTCAAGCGATTAAACAGGCCTATCGTAGACTTGCTCGACAGTTTCATCCTGACTTAAACCCTGGTGATCAAGAGGCAGAGGAACGCTTTAAGGCTTTGAATGAAGCCTATGAAATGCTTTCCGATGCCGATCGCAAGGCTCAGTATGATGACTACCGACGCTACTGGCTACAGCAAAAGTCTGAGGCTGATTACCGAGATTTAGAAGACTTCAACCACTTTGTCGATCAGCTCCTCAATCGTCAAGAGGTGCCTAAGCCTCCACCCAAACAAGTCCAGAAACCTCAGAAATCTTCCAAGCAGTCCCAGACTCGTGATGCGGAGGCGTTGCTTCAGGTTCCTCTAGAGCGGGCGTTTCAAGGTGGGGCTGAGCGGGTACGACTGGAAGATGGGCGGGCGTTAGAGGTCGATATGCCGCCTGGCATGGTCACAGGGCAGCGTATTCGCCTGAGGGGGCAAGGCATCAACGGTGGCGATCTCTACCTCAATATTGTTGTGGAGCCCCATCGCTTTTTACAGGTGCAGGGGCGAGACGTTGTCTGTCATTTGCCGATTACCCCTAGCGAAGCTGTATTGGGGGGGCAGGTGACCATACCAACCCTGGATGGCCCTGTGCAAATGACCATTCCAGCCGGTATTCAGTCTGGGCGAAAACTACGGTTGGCAGGTAAGGGCTATGGTCGTGGTGCGCAGGAGCGTGGCGATCAAATTGTCGAAATAGAGGTTGCTGTGCCCCAACGACTCAGTGATCAAGAATCTGAACTCTATGAGAAACTTCGCGCCATTGAATCCTTTAGCCCTAGGGTCGATTTGATGGCGTAGCCCAGCGCTTAATTGCCAAAATAATCTGGGGCCTGTCCTGGCACCCACTTGATGTTGCAACCAATGCTGGGAATCTGTTGGTTACCTAGGGGCTGCCCTGCTAAAACGTCATCAATGGCAGCGCGCAAGTCTTTACCGGTTACCGGTTTGTTATTGCCAGGGCGGCTATCGTCCAGCTGTCCTCTATAGGCCAGTTTGAAGTCGGCATCAAACAGGAAAAAATCGGGGGTACAGGCGGCGGTGTAGGCTTTTGCGACAGCTTGGGTGTCGTCGTAACAATAGGGAAACGTGAACCCTTGGGTTGCTGCCTGGGTTTTCATGTGTTCAGGCGCGTCTTGGGGATGGGTGGCAATACTGTTAGAGCTAATGGCCACTATCCCCAAGCTCTTATCCACATAGTCATGCCCGATTTTGGCGAGTTCCTGCTCCACGTGTTTCACAAAGGGACAGTGCACGCACATAAACATGACTAACAATGCCTTGCTGCCTGTGAATGTCTCGAGGGTAATCGTGTCTCCAGACACAACATCTGCTAATGCAAATGCTGGAGCCTTGGTTCCAAGCGCTAGCATTGTGGACTCGACCATCACCATGGCAAATACCTCACCTGTTTGCTTGTTGTGTTGTAAATAAATCCAATCCAGAAACCTAGCGAATAGCGCTAATCTAACCGCCAAATGCCATGGCGGACATGACTAAGGCTGAGAGTAATAAACCAGGACTCAACAGCAAAATAAGTGTTAGCAGTTCATGCATTTCCATCGGGTGTGTGTTCCTTGATTTGCGGATTTGGGAGGAGTCAGTTGATTGACTTCACTATCATGGCGGATGAATCTACGATACGTGGGGAATTTTTATCAAAAATATGGGTCATGCTTGACAAATTGCCGTATGCTTTAACCTTTAATCGTGTTATTTGAGTTCTGCGGATCAGGCCTATGGGGTTCAAGCGCCGTTTTTACCAGTGTTTTGGGGGGAGTCTGGCTACCCTCGCACTTGCGATCTCACCAGCTTTGGCAGAAGGGCTAAATGATTGGGCCTTTGATACGGCCACGAGCGAACTGACATTTTCGTTGTCAGATACGGTATTTCCCCAGTTCTTTTTACTGTCGGAACCTCCGCGTTTGGTGCTCGATATCCCGGATACGGAAATCGGTACGATTGAGCCGGAGCAAATCTATAACGGTTCTGTGCAGGCTATCCGGGTGGCACAGCACACTCCAGACCAGGTGAGGGTGGTTATTGAGTTAGCCCCAGGCATTGTACTAGCGCCTGATCAGGCTGATATTCAATTTGATGATAGTGACGGTCTGCGTCACTGGCGTTTTCGTCCTCTGATTGCCGATAGTGATACGTCCGTAGCGGTTTCTCCTGCTGTGTCAGCGCCGAATGCTTCTGGAGATGTGAGTCTGTCGGCGGCGAATCTGCAACTGCCTGACAAACCCACAACGACGACAGCGTTACCCATTGACCCCTACGATGCTGAGTCTTCTGCGGTGGTAAGTGTGCCGCCGCTGGAGGACCTACCTACAGACTCGGGTTTGGTGGATGAGGGTGCTGTGGATGTAGATGGGGTGGACGCTGTATCCCCTGCTGCGATCGCAACGGTGCCAGACCTACCCCCGATGACGGTGCCAGAACTTGAGCAATCTGAGTTAGATACGTCTGAAATCAACATTCCTGTGACGCCAGTGGCTGCGGCCCCCGAAAGCAATCGTCCTAGCTTGCCAGACATTAGCGGTGCCAGTGACCCCCAGCCTGAGATTTCTGAGGTGACCGAGTTGCCAGAGAGTGCTTTGCCAGAGAGTGCGCCGGTGGATGTGGTGGATGTAGCTGTTGAGGCTGTCCCTGACCTTGAGCCTGTTCCTGAGCCTGAGATTACTCCTGAGATTGAAGACGTCCCTGTCATTGAAGAGGCTCCTGTCGTCGCTGCTGTGTCTGTGCCTGCAGCAGAGGTGTCTCCCGTAGTAGAAGAGTCTGTGGCTGATGAGCCCATACCGGATCTGCCTGCGTCTGCAACGTTGACGGAAGGTCTCGCTCCGGTCGAGCTTTCCCTGGCTGACGTTGAACAGGCTGATGAAGCCTCGAAGCTAGTGTGGGAGACTATCCAACAGCCTGCTGGCAATCGGACGATTGTGCAAATTCAACCACCTGAGCCGTTGACGTTTGGTCAACCGTTACCTAGCTCCACCTCCAATTAGTTTCGTGTTAATTACTCAGGATCTTTTTGGTACGGACTGATTTTTTCCCTGGGCGCTTTTGGGGTCTTTGGTGGGATTGTTGTAAGGCGATAGGCAGGGTGAAGTAGATCTGCGTGCCTTGCTTTTTACCCGCTGACATGGCCCAAATTTTACCGCCCTGGGCTTCAACAATTTGACGACAAATGGCCAATCCTAAACCGGTACCACCTACTGAACGACGAAGCGCGCCTTCTTCTTGATAGAACCGTTCAAAAACCGTTTCTAGCCGCTCCGGTTCAATACCTCGTCCACTATCGCTAACCGAGACTTCTATCTGGGAATTGTCTTTAACGCTTGCCTGGATAGAGATGGTGCCGGTTGGCTCTGTAAATTTACAGGCGTTGTCCAAGAGTTTTGTCAGCACCTCAACAATCCATTCACCGTCACCTCGAATTAGCGGTAATTCTTCTGGGATACTGACGGTGAGGTTGGAGCAGTTGTTGTTAGATCGTCGACTGCTCAGGGCCAGAGCCACACATTCATTGAGGGATAGGGATTCTAAATTCCATTCAATGCGGCCACTTTCTAACCGGGAGAGGGTGAGAAAATCCTGGACTAATTTTTGCATACGGTCAGAATCTTCCATCGCGGTTTGCAGCATCACCTGCCGCATGTCCGCTGGCATATCGGGTTCTGTAAAAATGCTTTCCAAACAAATCCGAATGGTGGATAGGGGAGTTCGTAGCTCGTGGCCAGTGATGGCAATCAGATTGCTGCGGGGTTGTTCTAGGGCTTCTAACTGCTGATTTAGGGTTTCTAAATTGGCATAGGCTTCGGCTTGAATGACGGCCACACTGAGCTGGGCCGCCACTGACTCTACCAGGCGAATATCGTGTGGACTCCAGGATTGGGATGTCGGTGCGCACTGGTGCAGCTCGATCATGCCCAGCAGACGTTCTTGGTAAATGAGGGGTACCAGTAAACAGCTGCTAATATCCCATTCGTCAAATAGTGCTTGAATAATTGAGGCATTATCGAGCGTGTCGCCTGGTGATTCTATGTTGGGACTGGCTGAGGCGGGGATATCTTGCCCACAGAGGTAGGTTAGGGATTCTTGCTGGCGGTTAACCGTTTGGAAGAGGGGATTATCTAACAGGGGCCAAGATTTTCCTTTCAGGGATGGCACGCCAGGCTTGCGAAATTCATGCTGAATTTCAACGCTAGTGGCGTGACTGCTGCGGTAAATAATGCAGCGACAAGTAGCAATTTCCTGGCCGAGTTCGTGGGTTGCGATCGCAAACACCTCAGTCGGGTTTAACGACTGGCGAATGGCTGCCGTAATCGAGTTGATCAGCCGTTCTCGATTTTCCTGGGCTGCCATCGCTTTATAAGCTTTGAGCAGCTTATACTGGCTAGCCTGCACATAGGTCACCAGCCGTTGGGCAAAGGGATAGGACTCTGCAATTTCCGTGCCCCTCGACAGTCCTTGACGCACATCATCGGGTAAAAAATCAGTCTGAGCCTGGGTGACTTTACGCTCTAGGTCTGGGCGATACTGGGCAATACGCTGTAGCAAAATATGAGCAGCCTGTTCGCACACATGACGGTCTAACGTCCAAATACCCTCAAAGCGGCGGCTCTGATCTAGCGCGGGTGCTCCTGCCGAAGGTTTGGGGCTGTGGCTACCGTGACGATGTTCGCGACAGATTAAACAGGCTGTATATTGCTCACCTAAAACCACCAGGTGCCATTCATCTACCAGGGCATCCTTAGTATCAAAGGGAATGGTTTCATGGCTAGCAGCCCCATCCGCGAACTTAGTATCCGCCGCCGCTAATACATATAGCTGAGGCGTAATCTCCGCCAAGCGCAGATACCGATGCGCTTCTTGACGATAAAAACGCTCTTGCTGAAAACTGGCAATCATCAGGGGGCAGTCGTTTCCTGCCAATACCTGATCCTCCATCGCATGGGAGAGGGCCGTCAGCGATGTTTTGAAATACATTTGAGGTCTTAACGTCGGTAAGACCTCAAGCAACTCGTCTAGAACTGAAGCGGGATTGCCCATTCACCCTACTGATGTGATGGATGCTAGAACCATCTTGATCAACTGACTAACCTTATCAGTGCCTATCCAGACCGCAGGGGAATTGTAACTAAGCTTAGGGGAAGGATCAGTAAGTACAGATGCGGAGGAGCCTTTGTAGAACCTCCGCTCCTGGCCTGGGCTAAAAGAGGACCCATGGATAAATGATCCTCGGTAGTCATAACTTATGTAACAGTTTTAGTTTTCAGGCTTAGCGCATATAGGTCACACCACATGTAATCCCTAAAAATTTTGAGTGACAACTACTGTGGGGAGGTCTTTGCATTAGATGTCGTCGCATTAAAAATGGGTGACTCCCCTGCGGAAACCACCCACTTTTAGTACAAAGGCACTTTATCAAGCCCTAAGGCTTTCAAGGTTGCAAGCTACTTAGTAACCTAAGCAACCCCACCCATATCGCTAGTGTCCTTAAGGAAACCACTGTAAGCTTCCATACCGTGCTCACCAATATCCAAGCCCTTGAGCTCTTCCTCGGCGGAGACGCGAAGACCAGAAGCAGACTTCAGAATGGTCCAGACAACGGAGCTAAAGATGACGGTAAACAGACCAATGGCAACAATACCAATAATCTGAGAGATTAGCTGACCGATGCCACCACCGTAGAACAGACCCGCAGAGGTATCGAATAGACCCACTGCGAGCGTGCCCCACATACCGCACACCAAGTGTACAGAGATAGCACCTACCGGATCGTCAATCTTGATGCTGTCAAAGAATCCAACGGAGAAGACCACCAATACACCGGCTACCAAGCCAATGATGACCGCGCCAAAGAAACTAGCGCCAGCACAACCTGCAGTGATACCGACTAGACCAGCCAAGATACCGTTGATAATCATGGACAAGTCAGGCTTGCCGCTCATGATCCAAGCAGTGAAGGTTGCCGCAACACCACCAGCAGCAGCAGCAAGGTTAGTGGTAACTGCAATATAAGGGACAGCGCCATCTGCGGCTAGCTGGGAACCTGGGTTGAAACCAAACCAGCCAATCCAAAGAATGAGACATCCGAGGGTGGCAATGCTCATGTTGTGGCCAGGAATCGCGTTGATTTGACCATCCTGATATTTGCCAATCCGAGGACCTAAAATGGCTGCTCCACATAGAGCCGCCCAACCGCCAACGGAGTGAACAACGGTAGAACCAGCAAAGTCAGAGAAACCAAGGCCACCTAACCAACCGGCACCAGTCCAAACCCAGTGACCCGTGATGGGGTAAGAAACTGCCGTTAGCAAAATGCTAAAGATGACAAAATCTGTGAACTTGATTCGTTCTGCAACGGCACCAGAGACGATAGTCGCCGCTGTACCAGCAAAAGCTGCCTGGAATAAGAAGAAAACAGGAGCGGTTAAATTGCCAAACTCAGGTCCATCGGTGGAGAAGCCAGACAAGAAGAAATTGCCTAGACCGATAAACGGCGTTGCTTCATTGAACATGAGGCCAAAGCCAAGTACCCAGAAGGACAGGGTGGCTAGGGCAAAGACAATTAGGTTTTTAGAAAGGATGTTAACAGCGTTCTTCTGGCGACAAAAGCCGGTTTCTAACATGCCGAAACCCGCATTCATGAAAATCACCAGGACTGCTGCAACCAGCACCCAGATGTTATCTAAGACAAATTGCACATCCCCAGGAGTGAGGGCTTCATCCTGTGCATGGGCTGCTGTATCCCAGGTGGCAACAATGATTAGTGCCAGGGGAATACAAGCTAACCAAGCCCAAGAAAAGTTTCTGCCAAAAAAGCGCTTGGCCATTTGATCAAATGGGGGCGCATAGCTATCCCAGACAGACGACTTACGTCGTTTCGCCTTGCGGCTGAAATTTAGACTAGACATCTCAACAGACGTTCCTACAACACAATCCAATCAACTAAGACTCACTTTCGCAGACACCAGTCCTAGACAGTGAAGCCTTTGGGTGAGGGGACCTTGACAGTTCAAGATAATCAATGACCGGCAAAGGGCTTGGGTGCTGATATGGCCACGCTAGAAAATGGGAAGATTACTTAAAGAGATATTAAGAACTTCCATCGACTAACGAATGAAGGCCTTACACACACGGTCAAGACCATAGACCTAATTGCGCGGATGCATTGTGCATATCTATTAGATAGATTCCACCAATTTCGGCCAAGTCATTCTGTATCAGAGAACACACTTAATTCGTGTCAGTGGGATATTAGGTGTTTGAAGCCTGATAATTTTTGTTTTTTTGCAAAATTTAATATCCTCAAGCCAGGAAAAACAGGGCGTTTAGTGAGCTGTTTCACCGCTTTGGGATGGAAACATTGTTTTTAGATAAGGATGGGGACCCAAGGCATCTAGGCGTTCTTGCTTTTGCAGTACGCTCTCTTCGAGTTCCTGGCGATAGGCTTGTACCCGCTTTAGGAGTTTGAGGTCGGATATCGCTAATATCTGAGCTGCCAGTAGTCCCGCATTTTTAGCATTGCCGATGGCAACGGTGGCGACGGGAATGCCACCGGGCATTTGAACGATGGAATAGAGAGAGTCAATACCCTGTAGGCTACGGCTTTTGACGGGGACACCGATGACCGGTAGCGGTGTGAGGGCGGCCACCATGCCCGGTAGATGGGCCGCGCCCCCAGCGCCAGCAATGATGACCTTGAGGCCGCGCTCAACAGCGGTTTGCGCATAATTTGCCATGTGATTAGGGGTGCGATGGGCGGAGATAATAGCAACTTCGTGGGGAATGCCAAAGTCTTCGCAAACGATAATGGCTGCTTCCATGGTGGGCAGATCAGAATCGCTGCCCATGATGATGCCAACAAGGGGAGAGGTCATAGGTGTGAACGGTAAAACGGCATCCCTAGCGCTGCCAGGGTGATGCTGTTAGCCTACCGGGTTCCTATGGGATGATTTGTACAAATATTTGAACGTAACGGGTCCATGTCAATTTTGCTCAATGTGCGATTACCTCATATGCCAGGGCTTTACTGTCTGGAGGTGGTGCGCAATCAGCTGCGATCTATTATGCCGATGGCCAAGGTGTCTGCTAATGCGGTGCAAGCAGATGATCTAAATGGAGATTGGGTGTCCCTCGGTGGGGTAGATTTGCAAATTAATGGGGCCTTAGGGCTCGCCTTTCCTGATTTGAGCGATCCTTTAGAGCTGCAAAAAATAGCCAGCTTTCTGTGGAGTCAGGGTATTGATGCGTTTACTCCGACGTTGGTGACGGCAGATCCTGAAAAGATTCAATGCAGTCTGGCTGTGATGCAGACATATCAGGCCGAAGGCTTTAATGACAAACCTCACCATGCCACCGTGCTGGGAGCTCATTTGGAGGGGCCATTTCTCAATCCAGAGAAGGGAGGAGCGCATCCCCCAGAGTATTTGCAACCCCTATCGATTGATCGAGTCCAGGCTCTGTTGGAGCCATATGTGGATGTGGTGAAAATTGTGACCCTGGCGCCAGAAATCGAAGCGGCTGCTGTGGTGATTCCGTGGTTGCGATCGCATAATATCACCGTCAGTCTGGGCCATTCCCTCGCTACGGTTACCCAGGCTCAGCAAGCATTTTCCCAAGGGGCGTCCATGGTGACCCATGCCTTTAATGCGATGCCGGGGTTGCATCACCGTCAGCCGGGGTTGCTAGGTGCGGCCCTGACTCATCCCCAGGTGTTTGTCGGGTTGATTGCGGACGGTCAGCATGTGTGCCCCACCATGCTCGATCTGCTATTGCGTGCTAACCGCGGACAGGTCCAGGGGGACGGCAGCAGCGGTCTGTTTCTAGTCAGCGATGCCCTCGCACCTCTGGGCCTACCCGATGGCACCTATCCCTGGGACCGTCGTGAGATTGAGGTGGTCGATGGCACGGCGCGTCTGTTGGATGGCACCCTGTCAGGCACTACCCATCCCTTGCTGGAGGGGGCTAAAAATTTGGTCAAGTGGGGCCTTTGTGGTGTAAACGAAGCGATTAAGTTAGCTACAGATGTTCCCCGTCAGGCCTTGGGGTTGCCAGGGTTGGCCCCCGGACAGCCTGCTAATTTAATCCGTTGGCAGGCTGATGGTACGAGCTTGAGTTGGCAGAGACTCTTAGATGTCTAATGTCGACCGACGGACTCGGCTCATAACGCCAGAGATCGTTTGCGCCATTGGGATATTCCCTAAGTTCCTGGGGAGCAAAACGTAATAGAATCTGACGGTAGAGAAATTTTATTACCCCTTTCTGTTTCTGCCTGAACCTATGACGAGTGCAACTGACGATAAGACCATTGTTCGTGACTACTTCAACGCCCAAGGGTTTGATCGTTGGAGCCGCATCTATGGAGATGGTCAGGTAAACAAGGTCCAGCGAGATATTCGAGAGGGGCATCAGCAAACCGTTGACCATGTGCTCTATTGGTTTAAGCAGGATGGCAGTGCCGATGGACTCACCGTTTGTGATGCTGGATGTGGTGTCGGCAGTCTGAGCATTCCCCTGGCATCGATGGGCGCACAGGTGTCGGCCAGTGACATTTCCGAAAAAATGGTGGAAGAGGCCAAGGTGCGGGCCCAAGCTACATTGTCGTCTGAGGCATTGCCAAACTTTACCGCTCAAGATTTAGAGACATTAGACGGTCGCTATCACACCGTTGTTTGTTTAGATGTGCTGATTCACTATCCCCAAGAAAAAGCTGGCGATATGATTGCCCATCTGAGTTCTCTGGCTGAAGAGCGGTTGATCATGAGTTTTGCGCCTAAAAATGCCTTTTATACCGTGCTCAAACGCATTGGTGAATTTTTTCCTGGCCCCAGCAAAGCAACTCGTGCTTATTTGCACAGTGAGGCCGATATTCGTGCTGCGTTGAAGGCGAACGGCTGGCAGATTAAGCGGAAGGAATTTACGGCAACACAGTTCTACTTTTCACGTCTTGTAGAGGCGGTTAAGATAGCCGATTAAGTCCTGGTATTAGGTATCCAACATCAGTCTATTGAGGGTATCGGGCTGATGCAGCTGTACCCGGTTTCGGCCTAATTTTTTGGCGGTGTATAGGCCCAAATCTGCCATTTCGACTAGGGCGCTCGGAGGAATCTCTAGCTGGGGGATAAAGCTGGTGACTCCTAAGCTCATGGTGACATGGTCCGCGGTCTCAGATGCTGAATGGGGCAAATGGTAGGCATTGAGTTTGTCCAGAATGGCATGTGCGATCGCAACTCCCTGGTCCGCTGATGCATTGGGTAGCAGCACGACAAACTCTTCTCCCCCGTAACGAGCAATCAAAGCGCCCCTGGCTCTGACCGCCGTACGGATGGCTTGGGCCACCCGTTTAAGGCAGTCATCTCCTTGGGGGTGGCCATAGGTGTCGTTATATTTTTTGAAGTGATCCACATCGCCCAAAATTAGGGCTATGGGCTGTTGCGATCGCAATGCCTTAAACCATAGCTGTTGAAGATTCTCGTCAAATGTACGGCGATTGGCTAACCCAGTTAATTTATCCTTGGCTGATAGCACCTGTAGACGGCTGGTGCGATGGGCTCCGGTCAGGGCCGCAGCGACCCATAGCCCCAAAAGAGTCGGGACCATCGGCAGCCATAGCCCTAAAAAATTGAGTGCTCCATAGCTGCCAACGATTACGAGTAAACTAGCCACCGGTATAAAAGTCAGTCGTTGCCAGAGTTTGGTGGCCTGTTGGGTCAAATATCCCCCACTCAGGCTAATGCCGATGATGAAAAGACTTTCGACCCACTGGGACCAGGTGTAAATGAGGGGACGACCATCAAGGGTGGTGCTAATAATTTGGCTGGCGATTTCTCCATGGATCTCCACACCAAATTTAATCGGGGGTGATCCCTCAGATCGCTGACCAGCTGTGTAAAAAATATCGGAACGGCTCAGGGCCATACTGCCGATTAAGACGATGCGATCGCGCATCAGATCCGATGGCAGCTGATCGTGTAACACCTGCTTAAGTGAGACAACCTCAAAAGCGTGTTCCTGTTGTCGAAAGTTAAGTAAGATCTGATAGCCTCGCGCATCCATATCAACGTATCCTCCGGTCCGATGTTCTATGGGAGGAAATGGAGTCTGATTTAAGGTGAGTGCTGGGGCGTCAATTTCAGGAGTAATTGCAGCAGGTTCACCCGCTAAATACTCTAGGGCTATGCGTAAGCCAAACCCTTCCAATATACGGGCACTATCTGCAGCAGGAAACAATAGCCCCCGCCTGACAAGACCGTCCATATCGACCACAATATCGCTGGCTGCAACTTGATCAGCCGCTCTCAAAATAGCGTTGCCAGGTATGGGGTGTCTTTCATCATTACCAATGACTTTCTCAATGCCGATGAGATTAGGTGTGGTCCTAAAGACCTGCGCTAGCTCTTGAGTCCCTGGTCTGTTGGGTAAATTGCGATAAAAATCTAAACCAATGACCCGAGGTTGGTGAGACCTAACTTTGCGGATTAAGTCTGCGATGACCTGATCACTGACGGACGCTGTTCCTAAGTAGGTATCTAGATCAGCATCCGTAATACCAACAATCACCAGCCTTGCATCCCTAGGTTCAGAGGTCCGTAGGGTGATCATCCTGTCAAATGTCTTTAGCTCAAGTATTTGTAAACTGCCTAAATACCGTAGGCCTAAGACGGTGCTGGCTGCTATAACGCTAGCAAGCATGACAACACCGTTATTATTCCTGAGATAACACCAGATCCCTCTATAGAAATCTTTCCAGGCGCTGCCAATATTGTCTTTTCTCACCAACGGCTACCATCCGTGAACGATTTTATCGCGTTGCTTCAGCGCCACGGTGGTTATCTTGTATTCGTCAGATTAGTTAAGGCAACCAATATCTCTGCAATTTTAGAGAGACAACAGCTACCCTGACACACGAATACCCTCATGCATCAGAACATCTGCCATACCAACTGGTTTAGAAATGAACCACCGTTGATAGGGTTACCTCTGCTTGACTTTGACTTTGTTCCAAAAGACGTTGCACCATCGTTTCAACATCGGTTACCCCCTGATGTCTAGCCATCAACAGTGCTGCAATAGCGTCGTACCAAATCCCTTGATCGGCATAGGTACTTGCCTGTTCTAGGCTAGATAGATTATCCACATTCAAGGATTCCCCATCCACCAGTTCAACAAAGCTACGAGCAGAAATTTCAGGTTGGGTTGCCCCTGGACATGATGCCAGCACTGTCCAGCGATATTTTGTATCTGGGGTCAGGCGTTTCTCCTGCGGCAAGGTCACACTGACCGTAGAGGTATGGTCAATTGCAATGGTTTGGCTATAGATCGGGGTTGCTAAAGTAGGGTCCGAGAGATGAAAGGTCATCGAGACAGGAACAGTGGTGGTGACGTGCCATGTCAACGTTGGATTTGTAAGCGTGGTTAGGAGTCTGGAGCGATCCCCTGGCACTACGAGCGATAAGCTACTGCCAGATGGGTTACAGCTAGCGTCTGTTTGTCCCCGCCGTCCCCCTGATAGTGTGGTGCCCACGTTGCCACGCTCAGCATCTGGAGTCCAGCGAATGCGATCGCTGGCATAGCTAGGGGTAAACACTCCAAGGCTTAGAACGCTCACCAGGATGGCAGACGATATGCGGTGGTTGGGCGTTAGGGTGGCCATCAGTCGTTGCATGGGAAAGAGTCTGGATAGGGTCATGACTGACAAGACATCGCTTATAGGGGTTGGCAATCAGCCAATTTGGAGCAGTAGACTGCCAGCGTGGCTAATTCTCAGGATGATGTCATCTAAAAGCTACTGGCCAAGCTAACCGCTCGATGCATCCTCTCAATCAGCAACGGCACACTGCCCTTACTTATTTCCCAATGTATCTTTTGTAACTTGAAACTGGATAAAGAATACTTAAAAGCTAGCTATGGCTATGTACAGACTGGATAAAGTCTCAGCTCCGGAAATGCCGGGTGTTGGAGCGCATCCTGCCATTGAGAGTCTCTTGCATTACCTTAATGCCAAGGGTTGCCAACCATGGTAAAACCTGCCCAGTAAAAGGGATGGGAAAACTCCGCTTTTGTTGTTACCTGCCACTCAGTGGGAAGAGAAATATCATCCTGGGATGTATTTAAGATATTGTTTTGAATGTGAGTATTGCCGTGAGCCAACGAGAGTTGTGCCTGCTGAAGCGACTGAAACCTTAAGGGGGATTGGGAGAGTTGAGAGTAAAATTCCGCCATTAATGCCAATGTCCCTACATCTGAAACATTCCATAGGCTGCCCATGGTCGTTTCGATACCGGCCGCAGCCGCTAGACCCGTAAATCCTAGTTCAGCCTCAGCGCTGCTCAGGGCTGTGCCACACGCACTTAAAATTAATAGCTCTAACGCTGGCCAATTCAGTTCTTTCATATGATGAAACGTCAGCTTAGAGTTCCAAAACTGAATAAACGATTTATTTAAGTCACCCGCATTAAACTCGGCATGGGTGGCCAAATGTAACAAATTAGGCTGCTGAGATTGTTGTAATGCTAGAAAGTTATCTAGCGTAAATGTCTCATTTAAAAGCACATCAATAGCTTGGGTATTTTGAGCGACAATATCTAACTCAGTGGGGACTGCCGGTAGCTCTTCGAATCCAGTAAATTGATTGGCTCCGGCTATGAGCGCACGGTGTACCGGAGGTAAATGGCCTAACTGATGTTGTGATAACCCAACGCTGGGAATGATGGACAGTCCATACTGTTCGATCACAAACGATTCTCCTTGCATCATGGCCGCTAAGGGAATCGTGCGTAGTCCCTGATCTAGCGAGAACATTATATGTTCGATAGAACGCTCTTCTAATGCTGGTTGGAGAGGGGCTAAGAGCCAGTTATACATTTGTTGGGCTAGGGCTTTATAACTCAACGGATCGTCAGGATCTGATACGGCTAGTCGAAATAGGGTGGCTTGTTGGGTTAACTCAGCCCTGGAAACATTGACCAGATACTGTATTGGTTTACCAGTTGCGGACACCATAATCAGCAGCAGCTGATCGTCTGGGGAAGGATTATTGTGAGTGCGAGGTAGAATAAACCTGTCTATCGGTGTTTCTGTTGTTGGTGCTGGGGGAACATAGACAGCGTAAACAACCGTTGACTGGGTTGAGTGGCTATCCTGAGCTTGCTGTAGAGTCTCCTGAACAGCCTGTAATGTCATTGGCTGAGTCTGGGGGAGCTGCCAGTAATCTTCAAAGTCTTGGCTAAAATTTTCTTCTAAATATTGAAACGCTTCCTCATCAAAGTAGTGTAGCTGCCCGTTCAGCCTAGTAAGTTCTGTTTGTTCTGGTTCTAGCCTCAAGGGTTGAGTTGTTTTTTCTTCTTGTGGCAGAATCTGGGAGGTATTGAGGCTAACGGAGTTGGTAGATGTCTGCTGTAGACCTAAGGGAGGTGGGTTAGAAGATTGAGGCGATTGATCTGGAATAGATCTGACGGTTGGGCTAGGTGTTGATGGGACTGCTGGCAGACTGTTACTTTCGACGGCTCCAAGATCGACAGTACCGCCCACAATTCTTGTCTGTCCATGCTGATCGCGAGCGGTAGCGACTGCATTGTTGCCAGCATTAGCCGCTGGGCTATCACTCAACAGTTGATGTGACGGTAGGGAGCCGATGTTGTTATTGATGGCGGTTAGTCTTGGGTCGAGGGGACTGCTGGCTGTGCCTATGAGTGTGCTGATGGTGAAGCTGGTACTGCCTTGATCGATACCAATGAGGTTATGGCCTCGATCGCTAAAGTTACCGTCTACATCTGGATTGATGGCAGCATCGTTGTTGGCCACAATCGTGTTCTGTAGAGATGGTGTGGCGACCGTGGTGCGATTTTCAGAGATGCCCCCGCCAGAGTTGATGGCAAGGTTATTGGTGATGGTTACATTTGTGAGCACCGTCGGGCCGACGGTGCGAATACCGCCACCGGTCAGGGCCTGATTGCCTGAAATACTACTGTTGTTGATGTCTAGCTGTGATAGTTCTGAGAGTGAGTTGATGCTGGCGACTTCTATACCGCCGCCGAGGGTTGCTGCTTGGTTGCCAACAATGGCACTATTTGCGATCTCAACCACCGTTGACCCATCATCAGCCAGATTGAGGATGCCGCCGCCCGTAAGGGCTGAAATATTATTACTCACTAGACTGTCGTTAATCGTAAGGGTGCCACCTAGGGTGTTTACAATGCCGCCACCGCCATCTAGGATTTCAACTCCGGTGGACGTATTTTCAGAAACAATGCTGTTCAGCAGGTTCAGAGTGCCTTGGTTATAAAGCCCACCACCGCTTTGAGCCATGTTTCTCAAGAAAGAACCGGATCTAATCTCACTATTGCCATCTAGAAAAACAGCCCCACCCTGCTCATTCGAGCTGTTACTGAGAAAGTTGGCGGTGTCGATTATGGCGTCACCTTCATTAAAGATTGCCCCACCGTCTGTTCCTGCGGTATTAGAGGAGAAATTGCTGTTGAAAATCCTCAGGGTGCCATTAGGGTCAACGTCAATGGCACCTCCATGGGCTCCTGCTTGGTTGTTAGTAAATACACTGTCAGTAATGCTCACGGATCCTCGGAGGATGTCGATGGCACCCCCGTCAGACCCGGTACGATTATTGTCAAACGTACTATTAAGTAAAGTTAGAGACCCCTGGTTGTGAATTGCACCTCCGTCTTGAGAGCTGCCTGTGACCTGATTATTTGTGAACCTTACGTCACTGATAACAATATTATTTCCACGGTTACTGAGGCCAGCACCATCCGATGCGCTTCGACCGTTTTGGATCGTTAAACCCGTGAGATTAATGGTGTCTCCACTGCTGGTAATGTTTAGAACTTGATGATCTCCAGTACCGTTATTGTCTGAATCTCCACTGATGTATGTATCTTCTTGCCCTTGTCCCACAAGGGTCAAAGGTTGATTTAGAGTGATACTGTTTCCTTCTCGATAGGTTGTTGCTGCTAGGGTTACCGTGCCCCCGCTAGCGACTGCATCCACACCGTTTTGAATGCTGCCATGAGTGCCCACATTGACCGTAGTGGCTGTGCCAGATAGCTGTCCGCTGCCCTTCAGTGTGATGGTTTCGTTAAGTGTGAGAACAGCAGTATCAATAAATAGATTACCGCTATTGTTATTGTTGCTGGCATCGATAGCGGAATCGACAGTAATAGAATTAGTGCTTTGTAAGGTCACATTGGTTTGATCTAGGGCATTGGCAACAGTTGACGCGTTGATGGAACTGTGAAAGTCCGTGTTTGTATTCGTGTTGATGCTACCTCGGCCCTCATTCTCAACCACCGTTAGATCTGTTGGGTCCAGGAGCCAAAGACCGGCTGACCCTTGGAGAGCGTTGGTGTTGACGTTGGCCTGGGGACCAATGGTGAGCTGGTTGAGGCCGGATGTTTCTACGAAGCCTCCATTACCCGTTGTGGCCTGGGCAGAGATGGTGCCATCAAAAGCGGTAGTGCCATCTGACCAGACAATGACTTGTCCGCCATTGCCGGTGTGGATTGCATCGGCGGTGATACGGGTTTTTGCGGTAATCACCGTTTCGCTAGAGCGGGGTAAGGTTCCGTGACCTTGATAGTCTCCGCCAATGCGAACGGAACCACCGCCGATATCGCCTGATGCGTTCAGGGTGCCATTAGTTACCTGGATGGAATTTCCCACCAGTGTAATGGCACCGCCTAGTGTTCCTTGGGTGGAGATATTGCCAGAATTTGTGATCAGGGACGATGGGTTTCCTGAGGCTGGAGCGCTATTAACTAGGGCTATCGTTCCAGTCTCACTAATGATGAGTTTACTACTGTGATTTATGTCTCCGCCCGTGATTAAGGCTGGCAATAGCTGTGTCTGGTCTTGGGAAAACTCAAGACTCAGCAAACTACTTGGCTGTCTGAGACGAATGACTTGGTCTGATTCTGGGGCAATTAGGCTGACTGCCCCACCCGGTGCGTTGAGGGTGCCGTTGTTGCTGATGTGGGGGCCTATTAGACTAAGGCTTTCGCCGTTGGGAACCGTCAACTGTCCCTGATTGATCAGGGGGCTTATATGGCTAAAGCCAAACTGACTGGGGGGGCTAACCAACGTTCGATAGTCAGGATTACTGAGGACTTCGAACCACTGGTTGCCATAGCCAATGTGGGAAGCCGTGGTGGCTATAAAAGAGCCGCCAAGATCAAGACGGGCGTTGGGACCAAAGACGAGCCCGGTGGGGTTAATAAGATATAGGTCTGCCTGGCTGCCACTGACCTTAAGCAACCCGTCCAGGGTGGAGGCTGTGCCGCCGATGACCTGCCCAATGACGGCTTCGGTAAGAGGCGGGGCAATAAAGTTGGCCGTCTCCCCCTGGCTGAGGTTGAATTGGTCAAAACTATGGAATAGATTGCCGGCGGCTGGGGTCCCCCCGCTGATGTCAACGCTGTCTTGTCCTGAGACGATCGTTGCGCTGCTGGTGGGCACGATTGCTTGGGCTATCAGGGGTGTTTGAGTCGAGACAGTTGCGGGATGAGGGGCTGCAATTGCCGTATGCTCGCTGGTGATGATGGGTAATAATGCGAATGCTACGGTCGCTTTGGCTAATAATTCCATGGCGCAGTGGTATCCCTGCCGAATAGGAAACAAAGGGGAAGAAACGACAGCTTGGTTTTTCTCTATGAGACTGTGAATTTGGTCAAAATTTCCTGTGTAAAACTGACTAACTTGGGTTTAAGTTTTGCTGAAGGTTCTACCAGTACCCGCTATCTCGGGTTGATTGCAACCGCTCCCGGCCACACCTGTGCTGGATGTGGGTTTGCTGGGACTGAGGTGAAACTTACGCAGGATTTCAAACTATTGTTTACTTTGAAAGAGTTCGTTTTTCTTGATGCACTATGAATGCTCGTCTGTGTATTGCGATCGCATCTATCTTCGGGGGCTTATCCGTGGCAGGTGGGGCATTTGGAGCCCATGCACTCAAAGCCCAGCTAACCGAAAAGGCCCTGTCTACCTTTGAGCTAGGCACACGCTACCAGATGTATCATTCCCTGGCATTGCTACTCGTGGGACTTCTGTGGTTGCAACTTCCGAATAATGGCTGGCTCAGCTACGCTAGCTTGGCCTTTATCATCGGCACTGTAATTTTTTCGGGCAGCCTCTATGGTCTGAGTTTGTCAGGTGTCAAGATGCTTGGGGCCGTAACCCCCATCGGTGGCGTATTTCTCATTCTTGGTTGGGCGCTTTTAGCCACTGCCACAGTCTCGCTGACAAACTAAAGCATCGTCGTTGCTGATTTAGGGTGTGAAACGATCTGAGAGATGTGCCGATGTTTCCCAGATAAATTCATACCGAGGAGCAGCAATGCCTCATTGTTAGTCTAGCGAGATATATCGATCTGACTACCTGCTCTTTGTTGAGACTATCTAGACTGCACCCTCTCGGGGCTCAACAATCCAGGCATCCCTATTCTTTCGCCGTTATTATGTGTCGTTTACTTGCCTATTTAGGAGAGCCCATTCCCCTTGAAGAGCTCATCTTTAAACCAGAGCATTCCCTAGTGGTTCAAAGCTATCAGCCCAAAGAGCTAGAATTTGCCCTCCTCAATGCCGATGGCTTTGGCCTGGGCTGGCATCATCCTGACGATATCGCCGCAGAACCTTTTATCTATCGCAATGTACTGCCCATCTGGAATGATGCAAACCTACCCCATCTGTGTCGCTATATTCGCGCTAGCTCGTTTGTTGCCAATATTCGCAGTGCTACGCCAGGGTTACCTTTAGATTTCAGTAATTGCCAGCCGTTTCGCCACGGTCAGCTTCTATTTGTCCATAACGGCTACATCGATAAATTTCGCCAAACGCTCTATCGCCCCATGCGAGATTTGATAGGTGACGTGGCCTATCAAAATATCTATGGGCTAACAGATTCTGAACATATTTTTGCCTTGATTACTCACCTACTGGAGATGGACTCCCAGTTAAGTTTGCTGGGTGCGGTAGAACAGGCCATTGAGACGATTCAGTCCTTGGCCAACAAATATGATGTGCGGGTGTCTAGCGTGATTATTTTGAGTGATGGTCAACAACTGGTGGCTGCCCGGTTTGATAATCAAGACAAGGCCCCCTCATTTTACTTTTTGCGTCAGTCAGCTGGGATTGTGCTTGCCTCTGAGCCTCTATTTGATGGCAATTGGGAACCTCTCACCCAGGCCCATAGTTTGACTGTTGCCGCTAACGATATTCAACCCCACATCCATGGTTTTTCTGGCGTCTCCTGACCTTAACGCCGCTGATGAGCGGCAGCTGCGCACCTATGTGCAAACTACGCTCCAAGCCTGTCGCCAAGGTACTCTCGCGTTGGTAGACGGTATTGGTGCAGACGTATTACGCCAACAGGCGCACCCTGACTTTAGTCCTGTGGGGTGGCATCTGGGGCACATTGCGTTTACCGAATCTCTGTGGATTTTAGAACATTTGGCTCAGCAGCCCTGTTCGTTTCCTGACTATCGAACCCTGTTTGCGGCTGATGGTTTACCCAAATCTAAGCGTCAGCAGCTGCCTAGGTTAAATGACTTGTTGGCCTTCTTGCGTGACGTTCGCCGGCGAACATTAATCTATCTGGTGGATGCTCCCCTTACCGATCAGATCCGCCTCTGGCAATGGCTGATTCAGCATGAGTGTCAGCATAGCGAGACGATATCCCTGGTGATGGCGCTCCATCAGCACCAAGGTCGAGACACTCCCCTGGGCGACCCCGTGGCTGGCTCAAGCCAGGACGAAATGCCTATGGTTGAACCTACACAGATGGTAGACATTCCTGGTCGGTCATTTCGTTTGGGGGTAGAGGCTGATTGCGGCGTGCCTAATGGTGATGTGGCCATTGATAATGAGTCTCCGGCCCATTGGGTTGATGTTAAACCGTATCAAATGGACCGCATTCCAGTCACCTGTGGGCAGTATCAACACTTTATGGCAGCGGGAGGTTATCAGGATCGTCAGTGGTGGTGTGATGCTGGCTGGGAATGGTTACAGTCTGTGCCTGTGAGTCAGCCGCTGTATTGGCCGCAGAATAATGTAAATGCGTTTAGACACCATCCGGTGTGCGGGGTGAACTGGTATGAGGCTACTGCCTATGCTCGGTTTGTGGGTAAGCGCTTACCCACGGAGGCAGAATGGGCCCTGGCATCGAGTGGGTTAACGGCCAAACTACCAACGTTGCTGACGACAACAGAGATTAACTGTAACCACCGCCTGGGTCAGACTAGCCCTGTTGGTCTTACCAAGCAAGCGGTCAGTGACTATGGCTGTTATGACATGTTAGGCAATGTGTGGGAATGGACGGACAGCTGGTTTGCTCCTTACCCCGGTTTTAGAGCCTATCCCTATCGCGGCTATTCGGAGATCTACTTTGATGGGCGCCATCGGGTGCTGCGGGGAGGTAGCTGGGCAACGCGCCCGTGGGCTTTGCGTCCTAGCTTTCGCAATTGGTATGAACCCCATGTCAGGGAGCTGTTTATGGGGTTCCGCTGTGCTCGTTAGGGAAGGGAACATTCTTCGCTACACTGGCCCTGTTGATCCCAGTATTCTATGACTTTTTCTACAGCTGCTTGCGATCTCAGTGTTCTGGGGCCATCCCGGATTTATCTTCAAACTCTGCTGAATAACGCGTCTGGATCGAACCGTTTAGACGGCCAGGATGTGATCGAAGGATTAACCCGCACACCCAAATCCCTCCCCCCTAAATATTTCTATGATCAGCTAGGTTCAGAACTGTTCGAGCAAATCTGTACCTTGCCGGAATATTACCCTACCCGCACTGAGGCGTCTATTTTTAGGCGCTATGCCCATGAGATTACTCAACTAACGGGGGCCTGCGAACTGGTGGAACTCGGTAGTGGAAGTGCTACAAAAACACGCATTTTGTTAGACGCTTACCAGGCCCAGCAAATGCCGTTGAGATATGTCCCGGTGGATGTCAGTGGCACCATGCTAGAAGAGAGTTCTCACCAGCTTTTGTGTGATTACCCTAAGCTCAGTATTCACGGGTTGATTGGCACCTATGAGCTGGCCCTCCAAGCCCTCCCGGTGGCGCAACTGTCTACCCGTATGGTGATGTTTATTGGTAGCACCCTGGGTAATTTATCCCCTGCCGATTGTGTTGAGTTTTTGGAGCAAGTTAGTGCTGCTTTAGAACCAGGGCAGTTCTTTTTACTGGGGGTAGATCTGCAAAAAGACACGGCTATTGTTGAAGCTGCTTATAACGATGCCCAGGGGATAACGGCTAAGTTTAATCTCAATATGCTGCAGCATTTGAACGATCGCTATGGTGGGAATTTCCGTCTGACGGACTTTCGCCATGTGGCGCGCTACAACGCCAATGACCATCAAATCGAGATGTATTTGGAGAGCCAATGTGATCAGACAGTTACCGTCAAGCAATTGGACCTGACGGTACAGTTTGCGGCGGGGGAACGGTTGCTGAGTGAAATCTCACGTAAGTTTAATCCTGTACAGATCGATCAGCAGCTGACTCAGCAAGGGTTAAACATTCTCAAAACGTTTACCGATGACCGTGGGTGGTTTGGGTTGGTGTTGGCACAAAAGGTTTGATGCTATCCCATATTTGGTAAAGCGTTAGGTGGGCTAGCTCCGTCCCTTAGCGATAGATCTAGAAACATTGCAAATTGTGCGATCGCAACCAATACCCCAATCGCAACGGGATAAAATACCACGGTAGAAAATTGGCAAAACGCTTTGCAGTCCTTACTCTCTATCGCCCGTAGGATAGATGCATTCACAAATCAGATTGGAAAGTTCGCCTACTGGCTAGTGTTGGCGATGATTGGCGTCGGTACGTGGAATGTTATCGGTCGCTACCTTGGCAATCTGGTAGGTCAAAACCTCAGCTCCAATGCTCTGATCGAAGCCCAGTGGTATCTATTTGACATTGTCTTTTTGTTGGGGGCTGCCTACACCCTGCAAAAGGGAGGGCATGTGCGAGTGGATGTGTTTTACGATCGCTGGTCCCGTCGTCGCAAAGCGCTAGCCGACTTTATCGGCACCGTCATTTTTCTGCTTCCGTTTTCAGCGTTGGTGATCTACTTTTCCTGGGGAGCAGTGTTCAAATCCTGGCAAATTTTGGAAATGTCGCCAGATCCCAATGGCCTCCCCCGCTACCCGATCAAGGCCATGATTCTAGTCAGCTTTGGTCTGCTGATTTTGCAGGGAATTTCGGAAGCGATTAAAAACTGGGCAATTTTTTCAGGACATTTACCAGCGGACGAGTCTGCCAATCGTCTAGATGGGGAGGCGGGTGATGCTAATTGATTGGCTGGGGCCGCTGATGTTTGGTGGAGCCCTGGTGCTTCTATCCCTGGGCTATCCGGTGGCGTTTTCCCTCGGTGGAGTCTCCATATTATTTGGTCTGCTTGGGATTGCGTTTGGAGTGTTCGACCCCATCTTTTTGACGGCGATGCCACAGCGCATCTTCGGCATCATGAATAACTTCACCCTGCTGGCCATTCCCTACTTTATTTTCATGGGGGCCATGCTAGAAAAGTCAGGCATTGCAGAAAACCTGTTGGAAACCATGGGCAGCCTGTTTGGTCGCCTACGGGGTGGTTTGGCCATTGCTGTGGTGGTCGTGGGTGCTCTGCTGGCAGCGACGACTGGTGTGGTGGCAGCAACGGTGGTCACCATGGGGCTGATTTCCCTACCGACGATGCTGCGCTATGGCTACAACAAAGATGTGGCAACAGGGGTGATTGCGGCGTCAGGTACTCTGGGGCAAATTATTCCACCCAGTATTGTGCTGGTGGTGCTGGCGGATCAGCTGGGGGTCTCAGTTGGTGATTTATTCTTAGGATCGTTTATCCCTGGCTTGCTGATGGCCGGGGCCTTTGTGGTGCATGTGGCTATTTTGGCGCTTGCTCGACCGGACCTGCTGCCCGCGCTACCACCGGAGCTATTAAAAGTGCGTGGCACCGCTCTGGCGTTCAAAGTATTAAACGTCATGGTGCCGCCGCTGGTACTGATTTTGCTGGTACTGGGCAGTATTTTCTTTGGGGTGGCGACACCCACCGAAGCTGGGGCTTTGGGAGCTGTCGGTGCAATCGTGCTAGCTGCTTTTAACCGACAGCTGACAATCCGCAGCCTGCGGGAGGTGTGTGACAGTACCCTGCGAACCACCACCATGGTGATTTTTATCCTATTGGGCTCGACGGCGTTTAGCTTGGTATTTCGCGGATTGCGCGGGGATAGCTTTATTTTTGATGTGCTGACCAACTTGCCAGGCGGGGATGTGGGCTTTTTGGCAGTCAGTATGTTGACGGTCTTTTTCCTGGGGTTCTTTATTGACTTCTTTGAAATTGCCTTTATTGTGATTCCCCTGTTTGCGCCTGTGGCTCAGCAGCTGCAGATGGATCTGGTTTGGTATGGGGTGATTATTGGGGCCAATATGCAGACGTCATTTTTGACACCGCCTTTTGGGTTTGCTCTGTTTTATCTGCGGGGTGTGGCCCCTAAAGAAATATCTACGGGCAATATTTATCGGGGTGTTGTGCCCTTTATTGCGCTACAGCTATTGGTCTTGATGGCGATTATTGCGTTTCCGGGTCTGGTGAATTGGTTGCCGTCAATTAGTAATTAGGGCCAATGTAGAGACGTTCCATGGAACGTCTCTACATTGGTGGGACGGGCAGGGATATGGCATGGAATGTCCGTATATGTATGTGTGATTGGTGATTTCCCATGAGTAATGCAGCAGTAGGACGGCGAATTCTTTGGTTTCAGGTATTAGGGTTGGCCGCGGTCCAGGGGGCTATTTCCCTGACCTGGGTTATTTACAACCTCTATTTAAAGGATTTGCTGTTGGTGTTTGGGTTTTCGGCTGGTTTAGCCACCCTACTCCTAGTGATTGAAAATGCCATGGGTGCGCTGATGGAGCCGCTGATGGGGACGTTTTCGGATCAGCGGCAGCATTGGGTGGGCAGCCGTTTTCCCCAGATAGCCCTGGGCATGATTTTGTCAGCCGTTTGCTTTCTAGGCATTCCCCTGGTGGTTCTGCTGGGGGGTGTTTCGCTCAAGGCGTTATTGCCTGTGGCGATGGTTGCCTGGGCGTTGGCGATGACGGTTTTTCGGAGTCCGGCTCTATCATTGTTGGGGCGCTATGCTTTTGAGGCTGATTTACCCCAGGCGGCCAGTCTGTTGACGATGGTGGGTGGGGTGACGGGAGCTATGGCTCCTTTGGCTAGTGACTTTATTTTGAACTTGGGTCCTTTGGCAGCGTTTTCCATCGGTACGGTCGTGCTGTTGTTGGCAGCTTTAGTATTGCGCCAGGTGAATCCTGGTAAAACCGTCTCCAGTTCTCCCTCATCGACGGGGGCCAATGCCAAAATGCAATGGGCCAATCTGCCCTGGATATTTGCTACAGGAGCTAGTGTGGCTCTGGGATTAAGGCTTTTGCTACAAAGCTTTCCTAAGGCGGTTGCTGGGACGGGGTTTGCCCAGCCTAAGTTGATTATGGTGGCTTTGTTTGTGACGGTGGCAGTGAGTGCGCTGCCCTGTGGTCAGCTGGCGACCAAATTGGGAAATCGGCGGGCGATGATGATTGGTTTTGTGGGTTTGGTTTTGGCGGCTGGTGTGACGACGGTGATGGGGACAGCAGGAGTCGCTGTATTGGTTGCGATCGCAATCGGCATTGCCTTTAGTCTGGTGGCCAATGGCACCCTACCCTATGCCTTATCCATGGTCCCACCGACAAAAGCAGGGTTAGGGACCGGTCTTTACTTTAGCGGTGGCGCTGCGGCTATGAGCGTGTTGGGTAGTATTGGCGCTGACTTAGAGGTAACTGCTGCGTTATTGATTGCGGCTATCAGTTTTGCCACAGCGGCAGGTTGCATTATGGCTAAGCGGCCATAAAATCATCATTCCTAGCGCGGTCTATTTTTATGCAGATAAGCTTTATTTGATCTTTCGATAGTCAGTGATGCCAGTCTGTCATTGGGCAACTTTCGATAAAGATGCTGTGTCTAAGGGCGATTTTCCCCCTGGGGGGTATTGAGATACAAAAAGGTCAGCGTTTCAATAAGAAAGCCGCTTTAGGAAAAAAATTATGAACAGGGATCGTTTGTGGAGTTTGGCCGTTCTCCCACTTCTATTAGGTGGAGTGGCCTGTACCCAGTCACCCGACGCTCAGGTTGGTACGTTAGCACTCGAAGCCAATGGTGAAGACTTCATTCGACAGGGGTTTACCACCAAAGACGGCTGGCAAATCGAGTTCGATCACGTCTATACCAATGTTCAGGATGTTGTTGCCTATCAGGCAGCTCCCTCTTTTAATCCGGAGACGGATGTGGACATTACTGCTGAAACCAAGGCCCTGCTAACCGACTCAGCTAGTTTGGACCTGGCAGAAGGTGATGAAAACGCTGAGCCTATCCTGGTGGGACAGGTAGAGACCCCGGCAGGTCGTTATAATGCCCTTTCTTGGAAGCTAGTGTCCGAGACTGAACCCTCACTGCGACTCATCGGTACCGCTAGCCGTGACGGTGAAACCATTCCCTTTGAAATTGCTATGAACCCATCGTTGGAGTTCTTCTGCGGTGATTTTGTGGGCGATGAGCGCAAAGGGATTTTAGACCCTGGTGAGACAGCTGCGGTAGAGACTACCTTTCATTTTGATCATCTGTTTGGCGATATCGATACCCCTGAAGATGACATCCTCAACCGGGGTGCCCTGGGCTTTGATCCGTTTGCAGCCTTAGCCGAAGATGGCGTTGTCAATTTGACTCCTGAAGACCTGGAGACAACGCTGACTAAGTCAGAGAAACTTCAGCTGGCTGATATTTACAAGGGTCTAGGCCATGTTGGTGAAGGACACTGCCGAGCAGAGGAAATTTAAGCTGCGTGTAGTTGATGGGGCCCTGGCTGGTTGCGATCTCAACCAGACAGGGCTTTTACGTAGTTGCCAACGGCCCCGTCCTGTCGTTCCTATTAATGCGTCTATTGACAAAGGTATAGCAAACCGCTGCATGCAATTTTCCAAGGAAAACCTGTGCAAACAGCGGTTTGCTGCGACATAGCCATCGCTGCTGATAGCGTTCAACGCTCACGGGTGACCTGAATGATGGGCGTCAAACTATCGGCCTAATTCTTGGTGCGAAAAATGAGGACAGCATGCTGTAGTCTCCATCGGGGATTTCGAGATGTATCAACTTGCGTTAGCTGTTGTGCATAGCATTGCTGACTACTCCATGAGAAATCTCATGATCAGATGGTTTTGTTCTATTCATAAACCTACGTTAATCTGCTGCTGTATCCTGCTGTTCAGCAGTATGTATCCAGGCTCGCTGGTGGGATTATTTGAGAGCTTTAGCCTGATTGTAATCAGCTTTTTGGGGTTTAATCCCTTTAATTGGCTGCTGTTGCTCATTCCCATTGTTCTTGTTTGGAGAATGATTCACATCAGATCACACCATCGAGATCATTGTTCTAAAGTCAGATCGACTGCTGCGATGCAACGGTCGATTTTTGCAACTGTAGGTGTGATGCTGCTGACCCTCTATCTGGTGGTGCTCAAGCTCCCTTTTTTACTAGGTTTTGTTATTAGTCGTCCATACTTTACTGGCTATCTAAATCGGGTCGCCCAGGCACCTGCAACAGAATTAACAGATGCTGAGCGTCAATTAGCTGACTGGCGACGTTTGCCTAAAGCGGGGAGGCTGAGGTTGGATGAACGATTTTTGGGTCTTTATGGGGTGAGGGAAATTGGTATAGATGCCCAGGGTGGTACCTATTTTGTTATCGATACCCAGGGGCTGATTTCCACCCAAACCCACTATGGCATTGCCCATCGGCCTCAGCGAAAAACACCTTTTGGCAGTGGAAATTATCGCTCACGCCGCATCATGGGTGATTGGTATGAATTTGCAGTGGTTGATGAACAATCGGGCCGATGATGCCCTGGCAGAGACAAAATCTTGAGCTAGGCCCCTTTATTGGCGAATCCGGCAAAGCCTAGCTCGTTCAAACGATTCCAACCGTAGACCGATTCACGGAAGGCCTTCCACTGGTCATAGATTTCTTTGAAGGCGGCATCCTGGGCGGCGTTCTCTTCATAGATTTCAAAAGCCGCTTTCTCGGCAGCGGCCAAGATTTCATCGCTAAAGGGCTTGAGCTGCACACCGGCACCCACAAGACTTTGGAGTGCGGCTCCATTGACGGCGTCATACTTGGCTAAGGTGCTGGTATTGGACTCTACACAGGCCGTTTTGATCACGTCCTGATAGGTGGGGGGTAGGGAGGTCCAGGCGTCCATATTGATCATCATGTCAAAGGATGGACCGGGTTCCCACCAGCCCGGATAGTAGTAGAAGTCAGCTGCTTTTTGCAGACCTAATTTTTCGTCATCATAGGGACCGACCCATTCAGCGGCATCAATGGCACCGCGCTCTAAGGCCAAAAAGATTTCGCTACCGGGCAGATTTTGTACGTTGACCCCGAGCTTGGCCATGACTTTGCCCCCCAGGCCAGGGATCCGCATTTTTAGCCCCTGAAGGTCAGCGGCGGTGTTGATTTCTTTGTTAAACCAGCCCCCCATTTGAACGCCGGTATTACCCGCTGGAAAATTGATGGTGTTAAAGGTGGCGTAGAGCTTTTGCATCGCTTCTAAACCGCCGCCATGGTAAAGCCAGGAGTTCTGCTGCTGGGCGTTGAGACCAAAAGGTACCGTGGTGCCAAAGGCTAAGGCGGGGCTTTTCCCCACATAGTAATAAGCGGCGCTGTGGCCACATTCCACGGTGCCATCTTGGACTGCGTCGAGCACCTGTAGGCCAGGAACGATTTCGCCACCGGCGTAGGGTTCGATGGTAAAGCGTCCATTGGTCATGGCGGCGATGCGATCGCAAACAATCTCGGCCGCACCATAGAGCGTATCGAGTGATTTGGGCCAGCTGGTGGCCATCTTCCACCGTACCGTAGGCAGTGCTTCACCATCGCCGGTAGCGGTGGGAGCGGTTGATTGGGCACAGGCGGTCAGCGCTGCTGTACTAGCGGCACCGGTTAAGCCATAACCAATTAACTGTCTACGTTTCATAGCAATTTAGAGCCTTTTAGAGCCTTACAAGTAGGTGAAGCCGTCAGCCCGTATCGATTGATACAATGCTGCATAAACATGTATTAAATCACTCTGCCCAGAGGATTACTCACATTGGCAATAGTCGTTAATAAATAGGGCGGTGCTGTGCCGAACCCTAGGGAATGGGTTTTGCTCGCCCACCAGCTTGCCCACCAATGTAATAATGCTTGGGATTAGTTTGTTTGTCTCTCAGGTTTCTGAGCGTTTAACTTAATGACGCTAAAGCGAGTTGTTTTATCGATTTTGACGGGGCTGGTGGCGCTGGTGGTGGCGTCATCACTGTATGAAAGTTTTTCCCAGCCCCAGGTGACGGGACAGCTCCAGCTTTATCAGAGTGATTTACTGTTACAAGCGTCAGAGTGGGATGAACTGGCAGGGGCTGAATTCAAACAATTAGGCAGTGCGCTGGTGGGGGCAAAACCTCTAGAATCGGTGGCTAAGCAATATGGGGCGGTGCGTAAAGAAGCGGCGGCTGGAGTGGTGCGATCGCAAAAACAGCTCGCTGCTCAAAACGACGCCATCACCCCCCAACCTGCAAAATTTAAGACAGCCATTGCCCAGCAGCAAACCCTGATTGATGCCATCGACCTCAAGCTAGGGATCATTGCCACCAAGCAAAATAACCTTAGCGATGCCCGTCAGCATTGGCAGTCCCTGACAGACAGTGATGGCCCTACGGCTGATTTAGCCAGGGTTTTATTGGGGCTATGGGCAACGCCCCCTGTGATTACCCCGACGGCTGAAACTACCATCACTAGTCAGCTCAGCGGTTGGTTTCAATATCGTGTTTTAGAACAGCTTTACACCCTAGACGACCGTTCCGTGGCTCTCGCTCAATTAATTGAGCAAGAGCAAGCAACGGCCCAATCTAAGCTAGTGAAACTAGTTGCTGTGGGTACGATGCCAGTTCTGGGTTGCATCATCGGCATTGGGGTCCTAATTGTCTTAGCTGGGCAGTGGTTAACCAAGCGTGAGCAATCACTCCTGGGTAAGGCCGTGTCTCCTTGGGAGGTGCCCTGGGATGGTGAAATTATCTGGCAGGTGCTGATTGTTGGCTTTTTCTTTGTGGGCCAACTGCTCATTCCCCTTGTATTACAGCTGTCAGGGCTAAACTTTGCGGCGGCTGGCAGTCGTGGACGAGCCCTTTATTCAATGATCTTTTATTTGTTGATGTCTGCGAGTGGCATTGCAGTGCTGGCCGGGTCAATTTGGACCCATCGCCCGTTGCCCAAGGGCTGGTTTCAGGTCAAGCTATGGGATCGCTGGCCCCTGTGGGGTGTGGGTGGCTATGTGGTAGCGCTACCACTGATGATTGGCATCTCTGCCCTCAATCAACAAATCTGGCGCGGTCAGGGGGGGAATAACCCACTGCTGCAAACAGTGTTGCAAGAAAGCGATACTGTGGCCCTTTTATTATTTTTCCTCACGGCAGCTGTGGCCGCTCCCCTATTTGAAGAGGTTCTTTTCCGTGGCTTTTTGCTACCCTCTCTGACCCGTTACATGCCAGTTTGGGGGGCCATTTTATTCAGCAGCTTTATCTTTGCCTCAGCCCACTTAAGCCTGTCGGAGGTCATACCGCTAACGTTGTTAGGGGCAATTTTGGCCTGGGTGTATACGCGATCGCGAAATTTGCTTGCACCCATGCTGATCCATAGCCTTTGGAACAGCGCCACCCTATTAGGTCTGTTTCTGCTGGGCAGCTAGTAATAAATTTTGATGTAAAAAAATATATATCAAAACAAATGTTACTTACTTTATGGTTTGTCCATAAGAATTGTCTTAAATAAAGTAACAAGCAGGTCTTTGGTGTCCTGTCTCGCTATGATTGCATGTTAGACCAACCGCCTCTAGTTGTTGACTCAGGTACTTTACTGAGTACGTTGCTAACATGGATGACCCAGGGCAAACCTGAAGAATCTGTCGTTGAAGTGGCTGAAGCGGCTGCAATTCCCTTCCGTAGAATAGGGTATGCCCTCGTCACTGAAAATCAAGAACTCATAGGTATTTTTACTGAGCGAGATTTGGTGAAACTGACAGCTGCAGGCTGTGATGTCAGCGCTTTGCGGGTTGCCGATGTAATGACGAGTCCGCTGATTACACTGTCAGAGACTGATCTGGACGATCCGTTGTCAGTGCTAGGTCTGCTCCGTAAGTATCGGATTCGTCACTTGCCGGTGCTTAGGGGAAGTCATCTAGTAGGCGTTGTCACAACGCAAAGCTTGCGCAAAGCTGTGCAGCCAAAAGTTTTATTGAAGCTGCGCTTGGTCGCAGATGTCATGGCCAATGAAGTTGTCACGGCTCTGCCCTGTGCAACGTTGATAGAACTCGCCCAGCTTATGGTGACTAACCGCGTTAGCTGTGTGGTGATTGTTGAGGCTGATGTTGCTGACGCTGCTTCCGGGACGCCCCCACGAAACGCGAAACGACCGCTGGGTATTGTCACTGAGCGTGACATTGTTCAGTTTCGTGCCCTATTGCTGGATGTGAATACGATAACAGCCCATACGACCATGAGCAGTCCCTTGGCCTGTGTGCAACCTGAGACATCGCTATGGGATACGAGTCAACTGATGCAGCGGTTGCGAGTTCGGCGTTTGGTGGTGACTGATCAATCGGGTTATCTGGCTGGGATTGTTACCCAGACGAGTTTTTTTTCAGTTCTCAACCCCATTGAAATTTCGAGCACCGTCGAAATTTTACAAGAGCAAGTTGATCAGTTAAAAGATGAGCGCTTGAACCTGTTGAGTCAGCTGAATCAGGCACTTACTGCACAGGTTATCGAAGGTGAGAAACGCTTTCAGATGACGTTTGAGCAGGCTGCTGCCGGTATTGCCAATATCGATTTGCAAGGACGATTCTTGCAGGTGAACCGTCGCTTTTGCGAAATTCTTGGCTACTCTGCCCCACAGTTGCTGGCTAAAACTGCTTTTGACATTACCCATCCTGCCCACAGAGCTGACATAAAGCGGGGGATAGATCGCCTAATTGGTGCAGAGATAGACGTCTTTACCCATGACAAGCAGTGCTTATGCAGTAATGGTAAGGCGATATGGCTGCACGCGACGATAGCCCAGGTTCAGACCACAGGAGGGGGTAATTACTTGGTGATTGTGGCTGAAGATATCAGCGAGCAGAAACAGTTAGCCCAAGAGTTAGAAGAGCATCGCTATCATTTAAAGGACCTGGTCTCGAAAAAGACAATCGAACTGCAGCTTGAGATTATTCAGCGTCAGGCCGCAGAGCGCGAGCTATTTCGAGAGAAAGAGCTGGCTCAGGTGACGTTACAGTCAATTGGTGATGCGGTTTTGACGACCGATGACATCGGGCGGATTACCTACCTCAACCCGGTGGCTGAGAGATTAACGGGGTGGTCTAATGCTGACGCTGTTGGGCAGCTTCTGACAAATGTGTTGGTAATTGTGCATGCGAGGACACGGGTTCCATTGGAGAACCCGGTGGAACGGGTATTGAGAGAGGGCTCTATTACGGCTCTAGAGAAAGACTCAATATTGCTAGCTAGGGATGGGGCTGAATATGGGATTGATGACTCGGCGGCACCACTGCGCGATCGCAACGGACAGATGCTGGGCTCAGTCATGGTGTTTCGTGATGTTACCCAGTCACGCAAAATTGCTCAACAACTGTCATGGCAAGCGAGCCATGACAGTTTGACCGGATTAGTCAATCGTCGTAAATTTGAGGAAATTCTAGCCGCTACTCTAGAGAGAGCGTTGAGTCAGGACCATGTGCTGTGCTATCTAGATTTAGACAGATTTAAGCTTGTAAACGATACCTGTGGCCACAACGCAGGAGACGATCTGTTGCAGCAGGTAGCGCTGTTAATCAAACAACAAGTCCGGGGTGTTGACACCCTGGCGCGACTGGGTGGCGATGAATTTGGCCTGATTCTTCACGGTTGTCGTCTGACTGAAGCGGCGGTTATTGCCGAAAAAATCCGTGTAGCTATCCATGAGCTGAGATTTGTCTGGAATGATGTGATATTGCGTATTGGCGTTAGCATTGGGCTGGCGAAAATTGACGCCGATCTGCCAAATATTGAAGCTGTTATCGGTGCTGCTGATGCTGCTTGCTACCAAGCTAAAACGCGAGGGCGTAATCGCGTCAGGGTCTATCAGGCTGATGATTTAGGCATTGTGCAGCAGCGCGGTCAGCAACAGTGGAGCATCCGCATTAAGCAGGCGCTAGAACAAGATAAATTTTGCCTTTATCAACAATCAATCGTTTCCACGAAGACAGACCATTCCACCCATTCTGAAATCTTGTTGCGCATGGTTGATGAAGCAGGTGGTCTCATTGCACCTGGACAATTTATTCCGGCGGCTGAACGGTATGACCTCATGATTGCCATTGATCGGTGGGTGATTATTCACTTCTTTGAGTACCTTGCTAATCAAGAAATGGTATGTCCAGATATTACCTATATGGTCAATCTATCTGGGGTCAGTCTAGGGGACGATGCCTTTCGGCTTTTTTTGATTGCTCAGCTGGCTAGTTTTAATGTATCGCCCCAGCGGATCTGTTTTGAAATTACTGAAACAGCCGCTGTGAGAAATTTAAGCCAGGCAGCTGAGTTTATGCACCATTTGAAAAAATTAGGCTTTTCCTTTGCCCTGGATGATTTTGGCAGTGGGATGTCTTCCTTCGCATATCTCAAAACCCTGCCCGTCGATTATGTAAAAATTGACGGTAAATTTATTACTGATATGGTTCTGGATGCCGCTGCGATCGCAATTGTCGAATCAATTCATAATGTTGCTCAAGTCATGGGCCTACGGACAATTGCAGAATTTGTTGAAACCCAAGAACTGTCGAATCTGGTTCAAAAAATTGATATTGATTTGATGCAGGGCTATTACATCTCAGAGCCAGCACCCTTAATAGAGGCAACTGGGCCAAGCCATACTTGAAATCATCAGTAGTGTTGAAATCAAGCGTTATCTACACAATATTTGGGCGTGATAACGTACATGATCTTCCATAAAAGTGGAAATAAAGTAGTAACCATGGTCATAGCCCGGCTGCATTCTCAGGGTTAAGGGCTGATTGGCTGCCTTACAGGCGGCTTTAAATATCTCAGGCTTGAGCTGCTGCTGCTCTAGAAATGCATCAGCCGATCCCTGATCAATCAAAATATGACGATTTGTTTGGGCATGGTGCTTCACCAGTTCGGTGGCGTCATAGGCACTCCAGGTAGACTGATCCGAGCCCAGATATTTACCCAGTGCTTTTTGCCCCCAGGCACATTGGCTAGGGGCGGCAATCGGGGCAAAGGCTGAGATTGATTGATAGCTATCTGGGTTCCGTAGACCACACACTAGGGCTCCATGGCCTCCCATTGAATGGCCAAAAATGCCCTGACGCTCAGGATCAACAGCAAAGTTGCCATGGATTAAAGCTGGCAGCTCCTGAGTCACATAGCTATACATGCGGTAGTTTTTGGCCCAGGGCTCTTCGGTGGCGTCTACATAAAACCCAGCACCGCTACCAAAATCCCAGCCTTCTTCATCAGGGATAGCTTCACCACGAGGACTGGTGTCTGGAGCGACTAGCATGAGCCCATGTTCGGCTGCATAACGCTGAGCTCCAGCTTTGGTCATAAAATTCTGCTCAGTGCAGGTTAATCCCGATAAGTAGTAGAGAACTGGTATCGGTTTGCTTTGATGCTGTGGTGGTACAAAGACGGAAAATTTCATGGTGCATTGGCACTGCTCAGATGGGTGGCTATAGATACTGACGGTGCCGCCAAAGCAACCATGTTGACTCAGTAATGTGAGTGTTTCCTTGGGGTGTTTAGCCATGAAGAATCCCAGTGTGTATTTGGTATTACTATCTCATTCCTATTCCAAATTTTCAGTGCAAACCTAAAAGCTTCTATTAGCCTGGGTTTTCGCCGTTTTCTCAGGACTTTCTCAGGTTTTCCTTAGCTTTGTTACAAACTTCTCACTGCTTTCTCAAAGCTACCTCAGCGCAAAATTACCCCTCTCACCAAGAATCCTCTCAGGGGGATGACCTTCCTGTGTCAAATGTGGATGTCTCTAATTGCTTGGGAGGCATAACACCCACAGGTCAGGCTCTTGTATTTCCACTGAAGTCTTATCACTCTAACTATGAATATGTTTGCTATTTTCTCTCGCCAGCAGGTGGCTACGGCTGCTGTGCTCGGTTTGGGAGCCGTGACAACAATGGCGACAGCTGCATCTGCTGCCACACTTAGGGTGACTGTTGAAAATCTGGCACCCATTAACGGTGGCTTTTTAACTCCAGCATGGGTCGGTTTTCACGATGGTACCTTTGACCTTTACAACCGGAATGAATCGCTAGATGGCTTTCCTGGATTAGAGTCCCTGGTTGAGGACGGCGACACAACTGAGCTCACGAATGCCTTTGCAGCTGAGGAGCCAGCTGGTGTCCAAGCGACGTTACTCAGTGATGGTCCTCCGCCTTTGGAGCCTGGTGAGCTGACTAGCTTCTTGTTGGATGTAGATCCTGCGACTAATCAGTACTTTAGCTACGCGTCCATGGTGATTCCTAGTAATGATGCCTTCATTGCTAATGGCAATCCCTTAGCCCATGAAATCTTTGATGATGCTGGTAATTTCTTGGGTGCTGATTTTGTTGTTTTAGGTAGCGAAGTGCTTGACGGTGGTACTGAAGTCAATGATGAATTGCCGTTTAGCACCGCTTTCTTGGGGCAGGCTGCTCCTAATACAGGTACTGATGAGAATGGTGTTGTCACAGAGCATCCTGGTCTGATACCTGGCGGCCCAATTTTAAGTACCACCGATTCTAGTGCTCTCAATGGTCTACCTCTGAATTTTACAGGTGCTGACTTTACAGCACCTGACTACCAGGTGGCTCGCTTCCGCGTAGAACTAGTGGAAGACGTTGTGGAAGATGTACCTGAGCCTGGAAGTATCTTAGGTCTTATGGCTGTGGGTGGTTTTGTGGCTGCAAGCCGCAAGCGTAAGCAGACTGCCTAGGAACCTCAACTGCGCACACAGATGAATTGAGCCAATCGGGGAGAGCGTGAGTTCTCCCCTTTTTTGTTTCTATTCTTCAACGGCTTTTTTCTGTTTTTAGATATGCATCCGATGCCCGTTGGCAGCCGTATATGGTTAGCAATCCCTATAAATGGGGCTGTGACTTCGGTGGGGGAGGACGCGAGTTCTCCCTTTTTTTGATTTTTTTGGGTGGGTGAATCCGATAGTCGTTGGCAGCCGTATACCTATTGAAAACTGATCAGTAGGGTTGTGGTTCAGGTAGTAGATGGGACATCTGTGATGGAACGTGAGGCCGACGGGACTCTGGTGGCTCGCCTGTGGGAAGGGGACTTGTCTGCTTTGGGCGTTCTTTATGATCGCTATGGCAGCTTAGTGTACGGCATTGCTATGAAAGGGCTGCGCCGGATAGGGGAAGCTGAGGACTTAACCCAAGAAGTGTTTCTGAGTTTGATGCGTACTCGTTCTTACCGGCCCCATCGTGGTTCTCTGGCTAGCTATTTGACCACCGTGACCCGTTCTCGGGTGATTGATCGGTTGAGGGCTCAATCGACCCAGAAAAAATACCTGAATCAATGGCATCACAACCAGTCTGGTGTTGACTCGGTGACACCTATGAAGCATATAACCCAGCAAGAACAACGTGCCCTAGTACGTGCCGCTCTGGCTACCTTAAAGGCGCAACAGCGAGAGGTGTTAGAGCTGAGTTATTACGAGGGACAGTCCCAGCGGGATATTGCTGAACGACTGGGGGTGCCGTTGGGGACGGTCAAGAGCTGGGCCAGGCGGGGGCTGCTGCAATTACGTAAGCAGTTGGATGTACTGAGGGAGGATCTATAATGCCCAGACCTCTTTCTCCTCAAGAGATTCAAGAGCTGATTGCTGGCTATGTGCTAGGCGATTTAAGTTCGGCAGAGGCTGAAGAGTTTCGGTCTTTGCTACTGCAGCTGCCGGAATTACAGGCCGAGGTGACCTCATTGCAAGAGGTGTTGGCAATGATGCCCTATGGGTTAGATGAGGCGGATCCGGAGGATGGGTTGCGATCGCAAATCCTGTCCGCGGCCCAAGCCGAACTCTCCCAACGTGTTTCAGTGTCTCCCCTAACCAGCCGCCGCTTCCAGCTGCGACTCCCCTGGGCTATGACGACAGCCGCCGCTGCAGTTGCCATCGTTTCTGGTTTAGCGACGCTTCACCTCAGCGATCAGGTTCGCAGTTTACAAGCCCAACGCCCCCAGTCCGAGCTGGCCCAAACCGATATAACTCAAACCTGGTCAGGTCTGAGTCAGCTGTTGCAAGACCACCAGCAGTCTTTGGTAAACCCCAAAGGGCCCGTTGACTTTGTTGTCCAGAAACCAGCTGACATTCCCTCACTATTGCAAGGGTTTCAAACCACTGTGGCGGCACTACCCCTACTGCCTGCAAAGCAGGGAATGCTGTTGGGGGGCAGCAACTGCCAGCTTGGTGATAACCCAGGGCTGCGGCTTACCTATCAGCTGCCAATGGATAAAACCGTATCCGCCTATCAGCTGGCATTGGCCGATGAGGAGTTCCCTGAGTTGCAGTCAGCTCAGCTAACATTACAACAGCCCGATGGGACTGGCATTGTGCTTTGGCGCGATGATGACTACCTCTATGCCGTGGTGGCGGATTTGCCGACGACGGAATTGCAGACCTTGGCCTATGCCATTGAGGGTAGTTGATTCCTGTAGGGGCGTTCCATGGAACGCCCCTACAGGAATCAACCGGCAAATAGCAACAACTTTTAGATCTATCTCTTTTATCTTTAGAAAAATGGCACGCAAACGTAAACAACCAACCACTTGGATCCATCGTAATTCTCGTTATTTACTGACTGGCGTAGCTACGGCTGGACTGCTCTTATCCGTTGGCTGTATGGCTAAGGGCAATAGTGTCCTGGCAGGCAGTGCCTATGTGCAACTAGGCGGTCTTTCCCTGCCTCTTTTAGGAGCCATCGCCTATGGGTTGATGGGGACATGTGCCATTGGCCCCGTCGTCACCAAAAATAAGTCCTTAGAAGGACCCACCTGGATAGGATTATTCATTGGCAGTACTGCGATGACCATTTTTAGTGGTTATTTGCTCTATATTATGTTGGCCGTTTTGCAAGAACCTTGCGTTCCCTGCATGGTGTCAGCAGTTCTCACCGTTGGTTTATGGGGGCTGACGCTGGTGGGTAATCGCTGGGAAAGCTTGGGCCAGCTGTTGTTACCGGGTATATCGGTTGCTTTGGTCGCCTTTATTGCCACTACTGGCTTATACGCCTACGCCCAAAATCCAAATACCTTTACTGCCGGTAATCCACCGCCTGTGGTTGAAACTGACTCTGGTGCTTCCGAGATTGCCCTAGCCAAGCATCTGACTGCCATCGGTGCCACCAAGTATGGTGCCTGGTGGTGCCCCCACTGCCACGCCCAGCAAACTCTCTTTGGTAAGCAAGCCATTGAACACATTACCTATGTAGAGTGCGACGAAGAAGGCGTCGACCCCCAGCCCAATGCCTGTCAGGCTGCTGGTGTGCAAAGCTATCCCACCTGGGAAATCAATGGCCAAACCTACGCTGGCGTACAGTCCCTACAGTCCTTAGCCGCCGCTTCCGGCTACACCGGGCCACAGGAATTTGTAAATCAGAACCAGGGGCATCAGTAGTGAGCGTGCTCTCCAGGTCATGACTGGCGCTCAGTTCTAAGAATCCTGGCAATAATGCAGAAAGCGCTTTCCAATGGGAACGGCGCTTTCTGTGTATGGGCTATGCTTCACTTCAACTATGATCTGACTATCCTTAACCTGATCGTTCAAGTCTGGTGATGAATCTCTTCAAAGGTGGTTACTCGCCAAATTCTTCCCCCCAGCCCGAGAAACTTGAATGAGCTGAGAAAGATGCTTCCAGAAGGAAGGATTGATAGATTGATAAGTGCTACTGCCTTGATATTGAGAAGCCCCACAGTTGTGATGGCCTCTCAATCCAACAAAATGTCTAACTGTTCAGCAACGTCTGTTAGCGCATGCTCGATTGTTTGGATTTGCCGCTCTAGTCGCTTGCGACCGACAGCATCATTGGTGAACTGAAGCTGTTCGAAAGCAGCGTTGTATTCTTCCTCAAAGGTTTGCATTTGCTGCTCTAAGTTACGGATTTTGATTTTGGTGATTCGGCTGGTTGCCTTAGGAGAAATTGCTTCGCTAGGGAACGAAACGGGCCGAGGTGGCGTTTCCTCTGATTTGGCCTGTGAACTCTGAGGATCGTTAGGAAAGTCAGGTTCTTGCTCGGGTTTAAGGCGAACTTGTAACATTGCTAACAATTTTTGTTTTGCCTCTGTCTTTGATGCACCAACTAAGTCCACATAGACAATGGGCTTCAACATTCCTTCAGGTTGACAGTCTTTGACTCGCACTGGGATCAATTTTCGCTCTAAGGCACTGGGAGCATTAGCAAATGTGGCGGCCCATTCGGGTTGGGTAAAAGCTGATTTTAGATAGGTTTCCGAGAGGACAGCAATCGTTTTTTGAGTTTCGGCAGTGGCTCGTTGCATATCTAAAATGAAATTACCGCCAGGTCGAAAATCCCAGGCTTGAATTATGACCGAATAGCCTGATTCTTCTAAAGTCCAAGCAATCCACTCGGCCCAGTTTTTGTCGAAGCGGTTGTAGCTAATAAAGAAATCTTTCATGAAATCTAATTGCAAACCGAAATTGTATGGAAAGAAGCTGTGGCATATTTTAGTGTATGCCAATCTAAACAATAGCTTGTTGGAGTTCTCTGATTTCTGCTTCTAAGATAAGTTGCAAAAAGCTAGGGTTCTCAACATATTAATTTGTGTTTACGTTATTGGACTTACCGACAAAATTCTATGTAGTACTTGTAATTAAAGGCTGGGGTGTTTGGGGGGAAAGTATGGTTTTACGCATTAGTTTTTTAAGAAAAATCGGGCAATTATCGACTGCGGGGCTGTTGCTGGGATGTTTTTGGCTAGTAAATATGCCGGTAGGGGTAGCACAAGAGAGTAACTCCGGCTTCGATTTTGGGCAGTGGCGACAACGAAATGCTGACTTTGATCAGTGGCTGCAAGAAAACTCCGACTTTAAGCGTTGGCTGCGGCAAAATCCCGCCTTTGAGCAGTGGTGGCAACACAATACTGAACCCAGTAGTGACGTCAGAGTCCTTTTGGAGCGAGCGCGGCAACGCAATTCTGCCTTTGATCAGTGGCTGCAAGAAAACTCCGACTTTAAGAGGTGGTTGCAACGCAATCCCGCCTTTGGGCAATGGCGGCAACGAAATAACGAAGGCAGCGTTGACTCCTTGTCCGATCTTCTGCAACGAAATCGCGAACCCAGCAGTGATTCCAGGATGACCTTGGAGCAGGCGCTGCGCAATTCCGCCTTTGATCAGTGGCTGCAAGAAAACTCTGACTTTAGGCAGTGGCTGCGACGCAATCCTGACTTTGAGCAGTGGCGGCAACGGAATAATGAACGCAGAAGTGATTCATTGCCCGACTTTCTGCAACGAAATGCCGATTTTAAGCAGTGGTTGCAACGAAATGCCGACTTTGAGCAGTGGCTGCAACAGAACCCCGACTTTGAGCAATGGCGGCAACAAAATTCTGAAGGCAGCAGTGACTCTACCCCTGTCTTTGAGGGATTTCCGGGGATAAATGAAGAAATCAGAAGTCACAATCCACCACTCTTACAAGAATTTCCCAGGGCAACTACAGACCAAATCAGAAACAATTAACAACTAATTGAGGGTTTTCCAGAATTAAATGATGAATTAATTAGTCAGCTTCAAGATCAAGACCCAGAGGTGCGCAGGGCGGC
>ERZ1740059.56-NODE-56-length-55194-cov-6.473059_pt1 | contig 55194 bp, 57 predicted proteins | sample MGYA00581744_ERZ1740059 | MGnify/ENA primary metagenome ERZ1740059 (study PRJEB43018, sample SAMN04849738) | marine metagenome | isolation source: floating plastic debris | place: Pacific Ocean | collected 2008-08-28 | study: EMG produced TPA metagenomics assembly... | reverse complement strand
ACGGGACTCGAACCCGTGTTTCCGCCGTGAAAGGGCGGCGTCCTAGACCGCTAGACGAAGGGCGCGCAGCGGGAGACCGGGTAATATGGCGCAAACGAGCGCCGATCAAGCCCTGATTGATGGAAAAACGCCGCAGCTCATGTTGGTTCGGCCGCGTCTTCGACACGGAGCTTCGCCTTTCGGCGTCCACCCCAGTCATCGACCTCTATCCGGCCGGCCAAATGGACGGGCTTTCCGTTGCGATTCATTAGGAATTCGCCGAGCGGCCCTTCAAAGGCGCGAAAAGCGATCGCTTCGAGCTTGCCCGAACTCCCGTCCGTGGCGGTGAACCGCAGATGCGCTTCTCCAGCGCGCTTCGCCCAGGAAATGCGCGCCGACGGGATCGCGAAGCGCGGCGCTGGGTTGGCGGGTCCGAAAGGTCCAGCGGCTTCAAGCGTCTCGACCAGCTCGAGGGTGGCGCCGCCTGGCGCCACTGCCCCGTCGATCCGCAGATCGCGAGGCCCGACAGCCGCCGCGCCCTGCTTGTCCAGCAGTTCGGAAAGGCGTTCGATCGCAGACTCGAGCTTCGCCTGTTCGACCGTGACCCCCGCGGCCATCTTGTGGCCGCCGCCCTTCAAGAACAACTCTTCGCGCGCGCAGGTCGCGACCGAACGGCCCAGATCGATCCCTTCAACCGAACGGCCAGAGCCCTTGCCGACGCCGTTTTCAAAGCCGATCACCAAGGCGGGGCGGTTGTACTTCTCTTTCAGGCGCGAGGCGACGATGCCCACCACGCCGGGATGCCAATCTGGCGCGGCCGCCCAGACCAGCGGACCTTCTGTTCCACGCTCCTCGACTTGCAGCTGCGCCGCGTCGAGGACCGCCGCCTCGATCGCGCGGCGCTCTTCGTTGTGGCCATCCAGCCGTTCTGCGAGGGCCTGCGCCTCTACCGGGTCGTCCGACACCAACAGGCGGGCGCCCAGATCCGCCTGGCCGACCCGACCACCCGCATTCACCCGTGGGCCCAAGACATACCCAAGATGATAGGCCGCCGGCGCGGTGCTCAACCGCCCGACGTCCGACAGAGCGGCCAAGCCGGCGTTCTGCCGCTTGGCCATCACCTTGAGCCCTTGCCGAACCAGCGCCCGATTGACGCCGATCAGCGGAGCAACGTCGGCGACCGTCGCGAGCGCCACCATATCCAGAAGCGACATGAGATCCGGTTGCCGGGACGCCGCGAACTGACCCGCCTCGCGCAGCGTCTTGTTGGTCGCGATCAACAACAGAAAAACAACCCCGGCTGCGCAGAGGTGCCCCTGGCCGCTTTCGTCGTCTGGCCGGTTCGGATTGACCACCGCTGTGCACTCGGGAAGGGTTTCGGCTGCAAGGTGGTGGTCTGCGACGATGACGTCGGCGCCTTTGGAGCGAGCGGCTGCGATCGGTTCAAACGCGAGGGTGCCGCAGTCAACAGCGATCAGGAGGTCGTGCGCCTCGGCCAGTTTCTCCATCGCCGGCACGTTGGGGCCATACCCCTCGTCGATCCTGTCCGGAATGTAGAGCGTCGCGTCCTTGCCCATCATCCGCAGCCAGCGGATCAGAAGCGCAGCTGACGCGGCTCCGTCGACATCGTAGTCGCCAAATACGGCGATCCGCTCGTCCTTGCGCACGGCTTGCGCCAGACGATCCGCTGCCGTCTCCATGTCGCGAAGGGTCGCGGGGTCCGGCAGCAAGTCGCGCAGCGTCGGCTCCAAGTAGGCCGCAGCTTCCTCTGTCGGAACGCCGCGCGCCGCCAGGACCCGGCCGACGATGTCAGGCAATCCGTGTCGCTGACTGATCGCCATCCCCAACCTCTCGGCGGCGGGATCTCGAACAACCCAACGCCGCCCCTCGACCGAGTCGGCGACATCGAGAAAGAGCGGGGAGTGAGTCGCATCCAACATACGAGATGTATGCCCCAAACGCGCCGAAGACGCTACATCAGGTGTAATGGTTTGTGAACTTTAAGCGCTGTTTGAGCTCTTGTCGCCGTTTCGCGTCGGCAAAGGCTTGCCCAGGATCAACCTCCACAGAGCGTAGACGGCGAAAAACCAGCCGAAGACGGCGGCTGCGAGCCAGACCAGGGCGAACCAACGTTGCGGACCGTCATCCGCGAAGAAGAGCCCGCTGACCATGATGATCCCGAACGTCCAACCAATCAACCAAAGCGACAGGAAAACGATCCCGGCGATGCGACCTGCTGTCGATACGCTTTCGATCGCTTCAGCGGCCTCCGGGTGTTCGCGGTGGTGTCTTTCGGCTGCGCGGCGGGCTTTGGCGCCCTCAAATCCCTCGAACTGAGGTCCATTACTGTTGGTCTGCTCCGCCGCCCCTCGCTGCGCTTTTGAGAGGAATTGATAGAGCACCAGGCCGGCGATGATCCCAAAGACAAAGTTCGTCATGGACGCCACGAAAAGACCGATGATCACGGCGATCACGGTCGGTCCTGCTCTCGAGTTGGAGGGGACATCCGAACTTCGGGCGCTGTTCGATCCGAACGCTTCCGCGTTAGCGGGGTGCGATCGCACCTGCGGTGAGCGGACGTCTTCAACCTCGCGTTCGGCTGCGCTCTCGCGGCGAGGCGTCGGGCGCAATGCGTTTGCTCCGGCGTCTTCTCTCGCAGTCGTTCGTCGCTCAGTCTTTTGTCGGGGAGCGACTTCAGCGCGTCTTGGCCCGCGGCGTCCCGTGATCAGAAACAATGCGACCATGAAGATGGCCGGACCGATCAGCGCGAGAAACAGCGCTTCCAGGTCGCCTTGCCCCTGGAGCAGGGCTTCAAGGCGCTGACGCGCCAATTCCAGGCCGCCGAGGTTGCCGACAGCCCATGCCGCCAAAAGGCCCATCCCGATGAAACGGATGAGCGCCTTGCCCCAGGGCGCGCTTTCGCTCGATCGACGGGGGGCGGAGCCGTTCAGCGTCTTAGGCGAAGAGTTGCGGGCCGCCCGCGCATCGCGGCCCTCGACAGTCGGACGCTCCCAACGGGCGGCGTCGCGCCGGGTCTCGTTACGGTCTTTGTCGCCAAAGCCAACCCGACGCGCCATGCCAGCCCTCCGATCTGGATCAGCCGATCGTGCGGCTGTAGTGGATGCGGCGGACCGATCCGGTCGCAGAACGCATAAGGATCGTCTCGGTCTCGAGCCGGTCTCCGATCCGCCGTGCGCCGCGTACGATCGATCCGTCGGTGACGCCAGTCGCAGCGAAGATGACGTCGTCGCGGACCATGTCTTCCATTTCGTATTTCCGGTCGAGATCTTCGATGCCGGCTTTGTACGCGCGGCCGCGTTCATCATCGTTCCGGAACAAGAGGCGTCCTTGGATCTGACCGCCCATCGAACGCAGAGCAGCCGCGGCGAGCACGCCTTCCGGGGCGCCGCCCGAACCCATGTACATGTCGATGCCGGTGTGGGCGCGATCGGCGGTATGAATGACGCCTGCGACGTCGCCATCGGAAATCAGACGGATCGACGCGTCAGTGCCGCGCACCTTTTCGATCATGTCTTCGTGCCGCGGGCGCTCAAGAATACAAACGGTGATGTCGCGCGACGTCAGGCCCTTCGCCTTTGCAAACTCGCGCACGTTGTCCGCGGGGTCCTGATCCAGGTCGACCACGCCGCGTTCAACGCCGGGTCCGATCGCCAGCTTGTCCATGTAGACATCCGGCGCGTGCAGCATCGAATTGCGAGGCCCCATCGCGATGACGGCCAGAGCGTTCGGCATGCCTTTCGCGGTGAGCGTGGTTCCTTCGAGCGGATCAAGCGCAATGTCCACTTCCGGGGCCGCGCCGTCGCCCTTCCATCCTTGTCCGACCTCTTCCCCGATATACAGCATCGGGGCTTCGTCGCGCTCGCCTTCGCCGATGACGACGACGCCCTTGATGTCGAGCATGTTCAGCTGAGTGCGCATCGCGTCGACGGCGACTTGGTCGGCCGCCTTCTGATCGCCCCGGCCGATCTGCAGGAAGGCCGCGATCGCGGCGGCTTCGCTCACACGAGCAAGGCCCAGTGACAGCATGCGGTCCTGAAACTCCATCGCGTTGTCGACGATATCTGATCTTTCCATGCGCTCGCTTCGCCTCCCCCAAGTTTCATGTGGGTATCTTGTGCGCCGCCCGGAAATGGCGGCTTCGTCCACGTCGCATAGCGCAGCGCGCCGTCGCGAACAACGATCCCGGAGGTCTGCAAGCAAAAGACGCGCCCGATCGGCGTTAACCGTCGGGCGCGCCGGTTTTCTATCACAGCGCTCGATTAGGCGAGAACGCCGCGCGGTTGGCTGACGCCGGGGATTTTCAGAGCGTAGGCTCCGGCGCCGAGGAGCGCTTGAACCACCGCGAGCGCGACCAGCAGCGCTGGAAACTCCCAACCGCCGCCTTCATTCGAGAACAGGAAGCCTGCGCCGGCATGAACGTACCAGGCGCCCAGCAGGATCGGGATCAGCGCGATCGAGGCGGCGCGCACCAGGACGCCCGCGATTAATGCGACGCCGGCGGCGATTTCGCCAAACATGACCGCATAGCCGAGAACTCCGGGAAAGCCGATGCTCTCGAAAAAGCCGGCGGTTCCAGCGGGAGTGAAGACAAAGTACTTGATCAGGCCATGCGCCAGGATGACGCCGCCAAAGCTCAGGCGGAGGATAAGGGCGGCCAGGTCGGCCCGAGCGTTTGCACTGTTAATCATCGGAACTCTCCTTCTTCGTCTTAGCAATCGCTTCGACGCAGACGCGCCGTTCGACGAGAAAGAGATCGTGGATATCCGCGCCGGAGACAATTCGGCAGAATGGCGACTTATAGTTTCCGTTTTGGCGACAGTTTCGCTACGCGCGTTCGATTGTGAGCGCGATCGGCTCCGCTAGAGACACGTCTAGGCGCGAGATCTGGTCGACAGCGTCGCGGACCTGGCCATGCGCCGCCTCATGGGTGACGACCAACACAGTTGCGGCGTCAGGCTGGCGACCGATCTGACGCATCTGATCGATCGACACCGCCGCATCGCCCAGAACTTTCGTGACTTGGGCGAGAACGCCCGGTTTGTCGATCACGGTAAGTCGGAGATAGTACGCGCTCGCCAGAGAGTCTTCGGGCCGCTGAGCGGCGCTCGACAGGTCTGACGCGGGCACGCCAAACGTCGGGCGAACCCCGCCGCGCCCAATGTCGATCACATCGCCGACGATCGCCGACGCTGTCGGCCCCTCGCCGGCGCCGGGGCCTTCATAGACCGTTTGCCCGATGAAGTCCCCCTCACAAACGACAGCGTTCGTCACGCCGTCGAGCGCGCCGATCGCGCTGTCGGCCGGCAACAGGCATGGGGCGACCCGCTGCGACAGTCCCTGCTCCGACATCTCGGCCACGCCGACGAGTTTCACGCGGTAGCCAAGCTCGGCTGCGAACTGAATATCCGGGAGAGAAATGCGCTCGATGCCTTCAACGGAGACACCTGCGAAATCGACCTTGCATCCAAAGCCGAGAGCCGCCAGCAAAGCCAGCTTGTGAGCGGCGTCCCACCCTCCGACATCCGCGGTCGGGTCGGCCTCCGCGTATCCGAGCTCCTGCGCGTCCGCGAGAATGTCGAGATAATCGCGCCCTGATTTCTGCATCTCCGTGAGGATGTAGTTGCAGGTGCCGTTCAGGACGCCGTAGACGCGGCGCATCTTGTTCGCCGCCAGCCCCTCTCCCAGCGCCTTTATGATCGGCACGCCGCCGGCCACGGCCGCTTCGAACCGCAGGGAGGCGCCGTGCGTTTCCGCAAGTTGTGCGAGATGTCCGCCGTGGACCGCCATCATCGCCTTGTTGGCGGTGACGACATGCGCCCCTCGGGCGAGGGCGGCCTCTGTCGCCGCTTTCGCCGGGCCGTCCGATCCGCCGATGACTTCGATCACAAGATCGACGTCGCCGCGTCGCGCCAAAGCGACGGGATCGTCCTCCCACGAGAAGCCGGAGACATCCACTCCCCGATCTTTGTTCTTGTTGCGGGCTGAAACCGCGACGACTTCCAGAGGCCGTCCCGACCGGGCGTTCAGCTGGTCTTGATGCGCCGCAAAGATCTTCAAGACACCGGCGCCGACGGTGCCAAGACCCGCGACGCCGATCCTCAAGGGGGCGTTGGTCATGCTTCTCAACTGCTTTGTTTCAAATAGTTTTCGTACTCGTTGCGGCGGGAGCGGTCACGACAACTTGTTTGAAGAGGGCCAGCTACTCGAGCGTGTCGGCTCGGGCCGCCCGCGCGCGCATTTGCCGGGCGACGGCCGCAAGGTTGTCTCGAAGGACCGGCCGGTTCTGAATCTCCTCCGCTTTCCGACGCATCTCTTCCGCCTCAAGCTGGGCGCTCTCGACGATCGCCGCACCCCTCAGGCTGTAGACTTCGACGCTGTTCTCACCTGTTTGAGAGACAGGTTGCGGCGCGTCGATCAGTTTTGGCCAGGGAGCGTCCGCGACATCCGCGCTCTCGGGCAAATCGAGCGGCGAAATGATCTGATCAGCGGCGCAGGCGCTCAGAGGAGCAACTGCCAAGAACGCCGCCATCGCTGCGCGCGTCGTCGTGACGATCTTGATGGATACGGCCATGTGGAGCGTCCTAACTTGATCCAAGCCAACGTATCCCAGTGTTAGCGATCATAGGTTGGCGACGCTAGCGCCGAGGCGAAATCTCACAGAAAATGCCTTTGAAGCGTGATATTTAGGCTCAGCGCAGCTGTTCCAATTCGCGCCACGGGTCGGAAGGTAAGGTGTTAAGCGCCCAGACTGCGCAGGAAATGGATATGTGATGGCCCGCGAAGAAACGACCAAACCCGCCGCCAAGTCAGACGCCTCGACCGGAGGCCAGACAGCTGGCCCGCTGGATCCAATGACGATGCTGTCCGGCGCCTCGCCGCTGGAGCCGTCCGAAGTCGCGGCTCTGGCGGGCAACATGGCGCAGGTGTTCGAGAAGAGCCAGTTGTTCTGGGCGCAATTGGCGAACGCGCAACTCGACGGCAAACGCCCGATGCATTTCGATCCCTATAACGCGGCGGGATCCTTCCAGGGGTTGTGGGAGTCTATTCTCGAGAACCCAGAGGAGCTCGCCAGCAAGACGACGCAGTTCTGGACGGATCAGGCTGAGATCTGGCGTCGGGCAATGCTGAAGGCCGCCGGGCAAGAGGTGGAGCCCGTTGTCCAGCCCGCAAAGGGCGACAAGCGTTTCAAGGATGACGAATGGAGCCAGAACGCCGTTTTTGACGCCTTGAAGCAGTCCTACCTCCTGGCGTCTGGCTACCTGGCCGACGCTGCGCACGAGATGGGAGACATCGAAGACCGGGACCGCCGAAAGGTCGAGTTCTTCACGCGTCAGTTCGTCGAGGCGCTGTCGCCTACGAATTTCTTCGCGATGAACCCCGAAGCGCTCCGCGTCACGTATGAGGAAAAGGGCGCCAATCTTGTGCGCGGTCTCAATAACATGATGACCGATCTCGAACGTGGCAAAGGCCAATTGCAGATCCGCCAGACCGATCTGGAAAAGTTCAAGGTTGGAGAGAACATGGCGATCACCCCTGGCAAGGTGATCTACCGCAACGACCTGATCGAGCTGATCCAATATGCTCCGAGCACTGAAACGGTCCAGCAGCGGCCGGTTCTCATTTGTCCGCCTTGGATCAACAAGTACTACATCCTCGATCTCAATCCCAAGAAGTCGATGGTGAAGTGGCTCGTGGATCAAGGTCATACGGTTTTCATGATCTCTTGGGTGAACCCGGACGAGCGGCACGGCGAGAAAATGTTCGCCGATTATGTCGCTGAAGGATTGTTTGAGGCGATCGTGAAGGTTTTGGAAGAGACCGGATCAGAGGATCTTCATCTGGCCGCCTATTGCATTGGCGGCACCATGACGATGGCGGCGCTGGCGTACCTGGCGGGCAAGCCCGACCATCCGTTGGCGGACCGCGTGGCCAGTTGCACATTCTTCACCAGTCAGGCGGAGTTCTCAAACGCCGGCGAGTTGCAACTGTTCGTCGACGACGAGCAGCTCGAAATGCTCGAAGACGAGATGATCGGCGGCACGCTGGGCGCTGACAAAATGGCCAGCGCGTTCAACATGTTGCGTTCTTCGGATCTGATTTGGGGCTTTGTGATCAACAATTACATGTTGGGTCGCGAGCCGTTCCCGTTCGATCTGCTGTACTGGAACTCCGACAGCACGCGCATGCCGGCGCGGGTCCACACGTATTACCTCAAGCGCTTCTACCGCGACGACGCTTTGGCGAGCGGCGAGCTCCGCTTGGGCGGCGTTCCGCTGGATCTCGGGCAGATCTCCATCCCGACGTATCATGTCGCCACCAAGGAAGACCATATCGCCCCGCCGGACTCGGTGTATCGCGGCGTGCGGCTGCTGGGCGGGGATCGGCGGTTTGTTCTCGCAGGCTCCGGCCACATCGCTGGCGTCGTGAACCCGCCGGAGTCCGGCAAGTATCAGCACTGGGTGCGGGACGACGGCGCGTTTCCAGGGACCGTTGAGCATTGGCGTCAAAGCGCCGTCGAACACCCCGGCTCGTGGTGGACGGACTGGGACGCGTGGATGAAGGAGCTCAATGGAGGCGAAGTGGTCGAGGCGCGCCAGCCGGGACGCCGGTTCAACGCCATCGCCGATGCGCCGGGCGCGTACGTTCAGGTGCGTTACGACGCGCCCAAGATGTCTGCTTCGGCGGATGCGGATTAAGCGCGTCGTCGCAGGGGTTGAAGCAGCGACATGAGCACCGGCGAAACGGATCTCGACCGTCTGATCGCTGGCATGCAGCCTGTGCTGCGCCCCGGCGTCTATGTCTTCAACCGGGGCGACGGTCGCGACACGATTGAGGACGATGGATACAAGGACGCTGACGTGATCGAACTGCGCGGCTACTCGATGTCCGAGGTCAGCGTCGGTCGTGACGGAGATGCGCTTTTGTTGGCGTTTGCGGGCGCCGACGATGCGATCCGAGTGGAAAACACCCTTGATGGGGACAGACGCGATCAGATCGAGGAAATCGCTTTCGAAAGCGGGGCGAAGTGGAGCATCTCGACGATTGCCGATCGTTTCGAGGGGCTGGAAACCTCTGTGACGCATGCGGGAACGTCTGGCGACGATGCTCTGGTCGGGACAACAGGCTCAGACGTCTTTTTCGGCGGGGCTGGCGCTGATGTTTTCGAGTTCAAGCAGGCCAGCAGCGAAGATCGGATCACCGACTTCGAGAACGGCGTCGACAAGATCCGTTTCGCCCACTCCGATCTGGGTTTCGCCGACATCGCGATTTCGCAGGATAACGAGGATGCGTTGATCGATGTCGCGGGCGATGTCGTGCGGCTTGTCGGGCGAGACGCGTCGATCCTCGAAGCCTCGGACTTTCTCTTTGCGGGCTCTTAAAAAAGGTTTCGACGCTGTGCTCACACGACGTCGAGGTCGATGTCGACCAGTTGCGCGGCCTGATCCGGGCTCAGAGCGCAGAGAGGCGGCAGCACCCGGTCCCACGCACTGTCTCGGAGGCGGCGTCCGACCAGATGCTTGACCGCCGGCACCAGCGGTTGCGCCGAAACCATCGCACGCACACGCACCGCTTGCTCCAACGCCGCGTCGTCCGACTGCTCGCGCCAGAGCTGCGCCGAGGTTCTGACGGCGATGTTGATGGTCGCAGAGATGCACCCGGCGAACCCTTTGGCGCGACCTTGGTGGAGCACCGCCTCGTTGCTCGGAAACACGTCAAAGTCGTCGATGCCGGTCAGCGCGGTCGCATAGGCCAGGTCGCCGGAACTATCTTTGGCTCCCTGCACGCGTTCGGGAAACGCGGCTTTCAAACGGGCGGCGAAGTCCGGAGAGAAAACGATCCCGGTCATCTGGGGAAAGTTATAAAGATAGATGGGCACGGGTTCTGACGCCGTGCCTTCAATAAGTCCGGCGAACCAAGCCAAGAGCCCCTCGTCGCTGACCCCTTTGTAATAGAATGGCGGCAAGATCAACGCGCCGGCAAAGCCGCATTCGGCCGCTGTTTTCGTCAACCGCAAAGCGCTGTCGAAGTCAGCGGCGCCTGTTCCCACCATCAGCCGCGATGGAGCGAGACTGTCCGCGGCCGTCCGCATGACGCGTGTTCGGCTCTCCAACGATTGCGACGTCGCCTCGCCGGTTGTTCCGAGAACATTTAAACCGTCGCAGCCGTTCTCGAGCGCCCAGGTCGCGTGCTCGAGAAATCCCGTCAGATTTGGAGCGCCGCTTGCGTCAAAAGGTGTGGGCGCCGCGGCGATGACCCCGCTCAGTCGACCCGTCTCAATCCGCGTCTTCATACCCCGTCCTTTTGTTTGCCGGCCGGACTCACCCAGCGCGACAGCTGTAAGGGGCGTATTTGTCGCGCGCTAGAGCGGATCTTACGTTTTCGCGGCTCTGGCGCGCGCCGCGGCAAGCTTGTAGCAAAGCCAGATGAGCGAGAGAGATGACGATGAGGCTCTGGCCGAAGCCTATGAGCGTGGGTTGGAGCTTGAAAAATCAGGCGAGTCACGCGCTGCGGCCGAGCAATACCGGGAAATCCTGAACATGGACCCGGCGGACCCAACCGGCGCGTCTATCCGACTGGCCGCGATGGGGGAAGCCCCTGCGCCGGAGACTGCGCCGCCCGCCTATGTGACGCTGCTGTTCGACCAAACGGCTGAAGTCTTTGACAATCTGCTGGTCGAGCAACTTGGCTACGATGTCCCGATGCAACTGCGCGAGGCCCTGTTGCCCAGAGGGGACCTTGGGCGGGTGCTCGACCTTGGATGCGGCACGGGCCTGTTGGGCGAAGCCCTTGCGGATCAAGCGGTGCACTTGACCGGCGTCGATCTATCGGAGGGCATGGTTGAGATCGCAGGCGAGAAAGAGGTTTATGACGCTCTTTACACCGGCGACGCGACCCTTTTCCTTGCGGAAGTCGAACCGGATTGGAATGGCTGGGACTTGATCGCAGCCACGGACATGGCGCCGTATCTCGGCGACCTCGCCTCGCTCATCGAAGCGGTCGTCAAGCGTCTCGCGCCCGGTGGTCTGTTCGCATTTTCAACCGAGACCCTGCCGGCGGACGTAATGGCGGGTCGACCGTACATGGTCGGCCCAAAGCAACGTTACGCGCACGATGAAGCCTATGTGCACGAGCTGCTGAAGCGTGCGGGTTTCACTCAAATCGATATCACCGGGATCATCGTCCGCTACGATGAAGGCAGCGCTGTGCCTGGTCATCTCGTCATTGCGCGGCGCTGACGTTCGATCGCCATCGAACGTGTTTTCACATCTCGTACGAAAGGGTTGCGTCGGCGCAGTTTCTTGCCTGCGGGCCGCTTGGCGGCAGCGCCGCCGTACCCTCATTTGTACTTGAAAGATCACTTTTCGCGCAGTGATGTGTTTCGTAGTATTTGTGAAAAATTGGACGTTTTTTGCTTCGGATTTGGAAGTTGTTTTCCGAGAATGATACGTTTTTGTTCACTCGGTCTTGCAACGCTGTAAGTGCACGGCAACAAGACTTTGAGAGAGAGAGCAATGTCCGTAGAAATCGTCTTTATCACGCTGTTTTTGCTGGTCATCGCTGGCGTCATCGCGGCCTTTGACCCACAACGGATGGTCTTTGGGCCGAACTACAAGCGCCCGCAGCAAAGCGCGTCTTCGTGAAAGGACCCCGCGCCCTCGCTATGGATGGCGCGGGCTGGCCCGAAGCTTAGAAAATTGACAGCAGTCCCGACTGGGCGACCGTTTCAGGTCGTCTTGAGAAGTCGACCTCCGCAGTCAGATTGGGCGCCTGCTCGACGCCGTCTTCGACAACTGGCGTCAGTGTGAAGTCGACATCGACCGCTTTCAGCAACGGTTCAATCCGCTCGCCGCGGTGATCGATCAGCGTGAATTGCAAGCACCACAATTCGCTTCGCTTCTCGAAGTCGTTGGTCATCGGCCCAGTCCCGAACTCAAAGCGAAAATCGCTGACGGTTCCCGGCTCGAGAATGAGCGGCTGTTGCTCTCCAAAAGGCTGTCGAACCTCCTCGGTCGCGACGCAGGCCGCCGTGTCGGACGACTTTGTCAGCGCGACATTCGTCATAACAAGTGGGCGCGTGCCTCGGTTGGACAGGATAAAGGTCGGTGTGAAAAAAGTTCGATACGTGACGTCTAACGGACCATCGCCCGAGCGCGAACTCGAGGTCTGAACCTGTCCGGCGACGCTCGCTATCGTCGCAGTCAACGTGTAGCGCGCGTCGAAAAATGAAAGATACGTCGTCATCCCCGACGCGATCACTGCGCCGATCGACATCGCAAGACTAAACCCGCCGTTCATCGAAGCCCCCCAAGTGCGATCGTCCGCGACTATGCCGTATCATCGGCCGTGACGCAGCTGGTTTTGTCACAACGATAGGCGCGCTAGGCGGTCCGCGCAGGAAGCGTGAAAACGAAGTCTGATCCTGTCGCGTCGGAACGGTCGATGCGGATCGCGCCGCCGAGATGTTCGATGATCAGTTTGGTGATGGCCAAACCCAAGCCGGTGCCGGTGGGATTGCCGCCTTCCTCGGATCGCGCTTGCTGGAAGCGGTCGAAGATCTCCTCGCGGCTTTCTGGCGGCACGCCTGGGCCGGAGTCGGCGACACGCAACTCAACCCCTGTCGCGACCGTGTCGACCGTCAATCGGACCTCGCCCGCACCCTCAGGCGTGAACTTCAAGGCGTTCGAAAGGAGGTTGAGAACCGCTTGCGCGAGTTTGTCCTTGTCGCCGTCGACGGGCGCCGGTCCGTTTGTTTCGATGCGTAGAGGCACGCCTTTGGCGTCGAACAATCCGGTCATGCTTTGCGCAGCGTCGTTGGCCACATCCCGAAGATCGAGCGGTTCGATGTCCCAGTCCATCCGGCCAGCCTCGATCTTCGCAATGTCCAGCACCTGATTGATCAGACGCGTGAGGCGTTCCGTTTCCCGGGTTATCACGCTGAGATACTCCGTCCGCGTATCTGCGGCCATATCAGGCTCGTCATGGATGAGCTCGGCGAAGGCCCGGATCGCAGTAAGCGGCGTCCGCAATTCATGCGTAACGGTCGACAAGAACTCGTCCTTCATTTTGTCGAGTTCGCGCAGACGCTCGTTCGCGCGTTGAAGCTCATTGGTGGCGAGCTCAAGCTCTTGGGACTTTTGTTCAAGCCGGCGTCCGTAGGCGATGGCGCCGGTCGCCTCGTCGAGAACCCGAAGGATCTCATCGCGCGTTTGCTGACCCGAACCGATCATCGACGCGAGCGCGACGCGCGCCGAGGCCGCGCCAATGACGCCTGCGATGCGGCGTTCCACCATGCGCACCGTCTCGCCGTCCGCACGCACGTCGGCGGAGGGGACAGAGCCGCCGCGCCGCAGTTCATGTTCGGCGAAGGCTCTTGTGGCGGCGTCCTTGCCAAGGAACCGTTCCGCCAACCGACGAAGCGCGCCTGTGCTCGGCGCATCCGCCGAAACCCAATCGTCTGGCGCTTCGCCGGTGTTGCTGAAGGCTTCGACGAAAAGCGTGGCCTGATTGCGTTCCACGGCGTCTTGGCGATCGAACAGCGAAACCAGGACAAACGCGCCGATATTGGCCAGCATGCTCCAGAAGAGCGCATGGCTGATCGGATCCAGCCCCGTCAGTCCGAAGAGCGCGTTGGGCGCCAGCCAGGCGGCCTCGAAGAGACCTTCGCCGCCATTGAAGGAGGGGATGAATAGCGTATGGGCCCAGACCGCAGCCCCTGCGGTCAGACCGGCGATCGCCCCGCGCCGCGTGCCGCCGCGCCAATAGAGCGCCGCAAGCAGCACCGGCGCGAACTGAGCGACTGCGGCGAATGAAACAAGACCAATCGACACAAGGCCGTAAGACTGATCAAGACGGCCAAAGTAAAGGTAGCTCAACAGCATCACACCGGCGATCGAAAGCCGGCGGATCCACAACACCGTTCCGCTGATATCGTTGCTTTGCAGAGATCCTGCGCCCCGCGCGCGCAGCCAGATCGGCAGAACCAGATCGTTTGAAACCATAATGCTGATCGCGACTGTCGTCATGATCACCATCGCGGTGGCCGCTGACAAACCGCCGATGAACACCAAAAGCGCGAGGCTCGCCGACCCTTCCGCCAAAGGCAGGGCGAGGACAAACGCGTCAGGGTCTACGGAACCGTCAGGAAAACGCAGCGCCCCGGCGAGAGCGACGGGCAGGACAAAGACGTTGATGGCGAGCAAGTAGAGCGGAAACGCCCAAGCCGCGGTGCGCAGATGGTTCTCGTCTGTGTTCTCGACGATCGTGACCTGAAACTGTCGCGGCAAACAGACGATCGCAGCCGCGGAAAGCAATGTCAGCGTCACCCAGTTCGTCGCCGCGGCGTCAAAGGTGAGAAGTCGCTGCAGATCCGGCCGTTCGGCCGCATGAGAGAACAGGTCGTCGAATCCGTCATAGAGCCCATAGACCGCGAAAATGCCGACTGCGAGGAAGGCGAGGAGCTTCAACAGCGACTCGAAGGCGACCGCCAACACGACCCCGGCATGGTGCTCGGTCGCATCGATCTGACGCGCGCCGAACAGCATCGCAAACGCGGCGAGGAATACGCTGACGGCGAAGGCGGCGCCCAAGCCGCTGGCGCTGGCGATCGGAGCGTCGATCATCACGTCGATGCTGGTGGAGACCGCCTGCAACTGAAGCGCGATGTATGGGATGACGCCCACAAGCGCGATCAATGCGGCGATGCCGGCCACCATGGGGCTTTTACCGTAACGCGCCGCGATGAAGTCGGCGATCGAGGTGATCCGCTGCGTTTTGGCGATCACAAGGATCTTGCGCAAGAAGACCCAGCCGAGCCCGAACGCAAGCGTCGGCCCGAGATAGATCGGCAAGAACCCGAGCCCGCTTTCCGTCGCGCGGCCGACGCTGCCGTAGAATGTCCAGCTGGTGCAGTAGACGGCGATCGACAGCGAATAGATCGCCGGGTGTCGCACGACCCGCTGGCCGGCGGAGTTGCGCTGGTCGCCCCAGTGCGCGATCGCGAACAGCACCAGCACGTAGCCAAGCGAGATGAAGAGAAGCTGCCAAGCCGAAAACATGGCGCCTACCGCTGTTGGGGCCGCTTCGAGCGTCGCCGCATCGCAAAGGCCAGCAAGACGACGAAAAGCCCCCACACGCCAAACATATAGACAAAGATCGGGGGCGTGCCGCTGATCTGCTCGGAGGCGACGTCGAAAACGTCTATCAAGGGACGATTAAAGGCGATCCCGCCCATGAGCGTGATGGCGAAAGCCTGTTCGGCGCTGCGAGAGGGTGTCGACATTTTTCGCGCCCTTTCCTTGCCAGTTCCTCGGCCGAACGCCGTCAGTCGGCCAGAAGACTACGGACTGTTTGCGCCAGTTCTCGCGTGGAGAAGGGTTTTGTCACATAGGCGTCGGCGCCGACCGCGATCCCTTTCTCCAGCTCCACGTCCCGGCCTCTGGCGGTGACCATCAGAATTTTCACCGCCTCCCAATCCGGGTTCGCCCGAATGGCTTGGCAGACCTGATAGCCGTCCTGTTTCGGGATCATCACGTCGAGAAGCACCAGATCAGGCGGCGCGGCCGACACTTCCGAGAGCGCCTGATCACCATCCGTCGCGACCCGCACCTCATAGCCTTCCCGGCGCATAAGGTGCTGCAAGGACAGGGTGATGCTCGCCTCGTCATCGACGACGAGTACGGACTTTGACATGGGCGACCCCTCCCGAAGGATCCTGTTTTAGCGCCCGTTCTGCGACAGGCCATGCCAGAAGCCTAGCGCGACTGATAGGTCGGCGGCTAGTGGCGCGTTTTGCTTCGGTGCTCATCTGCAGGTTGAGCGTCCTGCAAGATCCGCGCTGAGAGCGGATCTGGCCGCTACAGCCAATCACGCAGGATCGGGATCAAGGGGATATCGGCGGCTGGCATCGGGTAGTCGCGCAGCTCGTTCGGGCGCGCCCAGGCGAGTTTCTGACCTTCCTTTGACACCGCGGAGCCGTCCCATTTGCGGCATACGTAAAGGGGCATCAGCAGGTGAAACGCATCGTAACTGTGGCTTGCGAACGTCAGCGGGGCGAGGCAGCTCTCATGCGTTGAAATCGCCAACTCTTCCTCGAGTTCGCGGATCAAGGCCGCCTCGGGCGTTTCGCCTGGTTCGACTTTGCCGCCAGGGAACTCCCATAGCCCGGCCATGGATTTCCCTTCAGGGCGCTGCGCCAGCAGGATGCGCCCATCAGGATCGACCAGAGCGCAGGCGACGACCAACACCATTTTCATGAAAGGGCTCTCCGCGTCCTGGCGTCAGCTTCGGTAATCAGCGTTGATCGAGATGTACTGGTGGGTCAGATCGCATGTCCACACGGTTGCGCTGCTGCGGCCGACGCCGACATCGACGGTGATCTGCAATTCGGACTGACGCATGTATTTGGCGAGGATCGCCTCGTCATAGTCCGGAGACCGCCAACCCGTCTCCGCCACCGGGTGTGGGCCGTATCGGATGCTCAGCATATCTCGGTTGGCTTCTTCGCCAGCTTTGCCGATAGCCATGATCAAGCGGCCCCAGTTCGGGTCTTCGCCGGCCCAGGCTGTCTTGACGAGCGGCGAGTTCGCGATGGCGAGCGCGATCCGGCGCGCCGCACGCACGGTCTTTGCGCCTTGAACCGTCACCTCGACAAATTTGGTGGCGCCTTCGCCATCTTTCACCACTTGCTGCGCCAAGTCGCGCATGACGCTTTCCAAGCCGCGCCGGAACGCCGGATAGCCCGCCGAGCGCGCCGTCGAAAGCTTCGCATTTCCCGCTTTGCCGGTAGCGGCCAGCAGCAGCGTGTCCGACGTCGACGTGTCCCCATCCACCGTGATCGAATTGAACGTCGGTCCCGTCAGATCGCTCAGGGTCTTCTGCAAAAGCGCCGGGTCGATCGCGACGTCTGTGAACAGGAAAACCAGCATCGTCGCCATGTCAGGCGCGATCATCCCGGACCCCTTGGCGATGCCCGCGATTGTGACTGGCGCGCCGTCGACCTCGACGACGGTTGAGGACCCTTTGGGAAAAGTATCGGTCGTCATGATCGCCTGGGCGGCGGGCTCCCACCCCCCTGGCGCGAGCTTCTTCGACATCGTTTCAAGACGCTTCGTGATCCGCTCGTAGGGCAGCGGCTCTCCGATGACGCCGGTCGAGGCGAAGAAGACGTGATTTGTTTTGACGCCCAAGGCGCTAGTGAGGGAAAGCGCTGTCTCTTCAACGGCTTTGCGGCCATTGTCGCCGGTGAACGCGTTGGCGTTGCCGGCGTTGACCAAGATCGCGGCAGGCCCCGAGATGGTCTTCGTTTTTAGCGCCGCGAGCTTCTCTTCGCACCACAGGACAGGGGCTGCGCGCGTCCGCGATTTCGTGAAGACGCCTGCGATCGCCGAGCCTTTAGCGACCTCCGCCAACATGACGTCGAGACGCTTTTTGTACTTCACACCAGCCGCCGATGTCGCGATCCGGACGCCGTCGATCTCAGGGAGATCCGGGAACCGGTCCGGAGCGAATGGGGATCGAGCGGGAGCCTCGTCGTCTTTCAGCGCAACCTCCAAGTCTTTCACCTTCGCTCTGGCTTTGGCGAGTTTCGAGCGGCTTTTCTCAAGTTTGCTTTCGAGCTTTTCAAGTTGAGGGTCGGTTTCGCGACCGCCGTTTTTCACGCTCTTGGCTTTCTTCGCCATTTTGTCTTCCCCGCAGAACCACCCAGCCCAACGTCGCCGGTCCGTCGCCGAGACGTCCTGGCGGCAGCGCATTCGTCATCGTCAAAGAAGAGCGATCCGGCGGTTCCGTTCAAGATTAACGCGCCGCCCCTTCAGGCCGGCGCGCGGGCCGGTCTTGTTTCCGGCTGTCCTGGCTGCAGCTACTGGGTCGTCTGCAGCAGCTCGTCCTCACGGATCGACGAGGCGGGAGGCAGGGCGTCCGGGGACGCGACCGCAATGGTTTCTTTCAGGGTCTCCAGCTGAGCTTGCGCCAGCTCGCGCGCAAGTTCGTCGCGCAGCTCGTTTTGAACTTGATTGAAGGCGGGTGGGGCCAGCTCGCGTCGCTCTTCGAGCTTGATCACGTGCCAACCGAACTGGGTCTGGACCGGAGCCGAAACGCCGCCGGCTTCAAGAGCAAAAGCGGCTTCTTCGAAAGCTGGCACCATCTGCCCCTGACGGAAGAACCCGAGATCGCCGCCATTCGCGCCGGATGGGCCGGTCGAGACTTCTCTCGCGAGGTCTTCGAACGTCGCGCCGTCTTCAAGACGCGCGATCACGTCTTTCGCTTCATCTTCTGTCGCAACGAGAATGTGACGAGCGCGGACCTCTTCTCCTTGCGGATTGGAGGCGACCTGCTCGTCGTAGCGCGTCTGGAGCGCTTCTTCCGTCAGTTGCGGCTCGACAATCGACGCCATGTAGGCTTCCGCCAGGATCGTGCGACGCGCGGCGGCCAGACGCTGGGCGACGGCGCTGTCGTCGGCCGTGCCTGCCGCCTCGGCGGCGTTGGCGAGGACCTCTTCATCGATCAGCTGCGCCAACAACCCCTCGAAGATCACGTTGTCCGGCAACTGCGACTGCAACTGCGCAGGCAAGGCGCCGCGCGCGGCGATCAATTCTCCGAGAGTGATCTGCCGCTCGCCGACCGTCGCGACGACAGTGCCTGCGTCGTACTCGGTCAACGCCGCCGCCTGATCCTCGGCCGGCGTCTCGGTCGACGTCTGCGCCAACGCGGCTGGCGCGTGGGCGACAACGCTCGCAAAAAGGACCGTGGCCACGACGCCGGCGCGCCCAAACAAAGTGTCGAGTTTCATGGATCGCCTCCGGGCGGGTTGGAAAAGTTGAAATCTCAAACAAGTGCGGCGCCGTAATATGGCGCAGTCAGCGCTCGTTGACAGGTAAATGGACGCCTCTTACTTGTGGCGCGCGACGCGTATCGGCCGAGTGGTTAACGCATCCAGTCGGTTTGGTGAACTCCTTTTCCGGCCTGGATCGAGCGCCTGTGATATGTCGGGCGCAGTTTGACGTTGCGCCCGGCGGCGGAGCCCGCAGAGACGATGCGACGACGGCGTCGGCGCCCAGGGTCTTCCGGGCGCGACGGGACGAGTTATGAAAGGACCGGTCTGAATGTTTGGTCTCGGCAAAATCGCCCAGCGCTTCTTCGGGAGCGAGAACGAGCGAAAAATCAAGCGCGCTCAAGGGAATGTCGCCAGGATCAACGATCTAGAGCCCGAGATGGAGGCTCTCAGCGACGTCGAGCTGCGCGCGAAGACCGAGGAGTTCCAAGAGCGTCTGAGCAAAGGCGAGACGCTGGATGATCTGTTGCCAGAAGCGTTCGCCGTAACACGCGAAGCCGCCAAGCGGACGCTGGGAATGCGCCATTTCGACGTTCAGCTCGTTGGCGGCATGATCCTGCACGACGGCAAGATCGCCGAGATGAAGACCGGCGAAGGCAAGACCCTCGTCGCCACCCTGGCGGTTTATCTCAACGCGCTCGAAGGGAAAGGCGTGCATGTCGTCACAGTGAACGACTACCTCGCCAAGCGCGACGCTGAATGGATGGGGCAGGTCTATCAGTTTCTCGGCTTGAGCGTCGGGGTGGTTGTTCCCGGCGTCGAAGACGCCGATAGGCGCGCCGCCTATCAAGCCGACGTCACTTACGCGACGAACAACGAACTGGGCTTCGACTACCTCCGCGACAACATGAAGTACTCTTTGCAGGCGATGGTTCAGCGCCCGCACAGTTTCGCGATCGTCGACGAGGTGGACTCGATCCTGATCGACGAGGCTCGAACCCCGCTGATTATCTCGGGTCCGACCCAGGATCAGAGCGAGCTTTACCTCGGCATCGACAAGCTGATCCCGAAACTCATCGACGAACACTTCGAGATGGACGAAAAGCAAAGGTCCGTCAGCCTGACAGACGACGGCAACGAATTCGTCGAAGGCGAACTGCGCCAAATCGGTCTTCTGCAAGGCGAAACGACGCTCTACGATCCCGAGAATGTCGGTCTGGTCCACCACGTCCAACAGGCCCTGCGCGCGCACAAGCTGTTTCAGCGCGACAAGGATTACATCGTTCGCAACAAGGAAGTCGTGATCATCGACGAGTTCACGGGTCGGATGATGGCGGGCCGCCGATATTCGGATGGTCTGCACCAGGCGCTCGAGGCGAAAGAGGGCGCGACGATCCAGCCCGAAAACGTCACCCTCGCAAGCGTCACCTTCCAGAACTATTTCCGTCTCTACGATAAACTCGCAGGAATGACCGGCACGGCGATGACCGAGGCCGACGAGTTTATGGAGATCTACAAGCTCGACGTCGTCGAGGTCCCAACGAACCGGGACGTTCAACGCGAAGACGAGGATGACCAGGTCTTCCGCACCGCCAAGGAAAAGTTCGAGGCGATTGTCGACGCGATCGAGGAAGGGCGGGAGCGCGGACAACCGATGCTCGTCGGCACCACCTCGATCGAAAAGTCCGAGTTTCTCGCGGACATGCTCAAGAAGAAAAAGATCCCGCACAACGTTCTCAACGCGCGCTACCACGAGCAAGAGGCGATGATCGTCGCGCAGGCTGGCCGGCCGGGCGCTGTGACGATCGCGACGAACATGGCCGGCCGCGGCACCGATATTCAGCTGGGCGGCAACGTCGACTTGCTGCTGGGCGAACGCGCCGGCGATGAGACGGATGCGGGCAAACGCGAGAAAATGCGCGCTGAGGTCGAGGCCGAGGTCGCCGAGGGCAAGCAAAAGGCGCTCGACGCGGGCGGTCTTTGGGTGATCGCCACCGAGCGGCACGAGAGCCGGCGGATCGATAACCAGCTGCGCGGTCGATCCGGCCGCCAGGGCGATCCCGGGCGCTCCACTTTCTACCTGTCGCTTCAAGACGATCTGATGCGGATCTTCGGCTCGGAGAAAATGGACGGGATGCTGCGTCGGCTCGGGCTTGAGGAAGGGGAGGCGATCGTTCATCCTTGGGTCAACAAGGCGATCGAGCGCGCGCAAGGCAAGGTCGAGGCGCGCAACTTCGATATCCGTAAGAACCTGCTCAAATACGACGACGTCACGAACGATCAGCGCCGGGCGAGCTTTGAACAGCGCCGTGAGATCATGGAGTCGGAGGACATCGCAGAGACGGTTCGCGACATGCGGCACGAGGTGATCGAGGCGATGGTGTCTCGCGCCATTCCAGAAAAGGCCTATGCCGAACAGTGGGATACCGAGGGTCTGGAGAAGGACGTCTCTCAGATGTTCGGGAAGGCGCTGCCAGTGAAGGAGTGGGCCGACGAAGAAGGCGTGGACGATGAGACGATCCGCGAAAAACTCTTTGCTGAGACCGACAAGATCGCGGCCAAGAAGACGATCGATATCGGCCGCGACCTGATGCGCGACGTCGAGAAGGCGGTCGTCTTGCAGACCATCGATCATCATTGGCGCGAGCATTTGAGCAATCTCGATCACCTTCGGTCGGTGATTGGATTCCGCGGGTACGGTCAGCGCGATCCGCTGAACGAGTACAAGTCTGAAGCCTTCCAGCTTTTTGAATCGCTGCTGACGCGTCTGCGCGGCGATGTGGTCGGTCAGCTGATGAATGTGCAATTGGCGCCGCAGCGCGACGACGCCCGTAAACCGGCTGCGCCTGCCGCCCCGCAAGCCGCTGGTTCGTTTGGACTGGATCTGGGCCTGCTCGCAGAGGAGGCTGGACTGCCACAGGACTCTGCGCCTGTGGCCGACGGGGATCCGGAACGCGAGGCTGTCGCTGCGGTTGTGAAGCCGAACCAGGGGTCTCGAGGAAAATCGAGAGCGTCCGGAAAGTCGGGCCGTCGCGGGAAGGGGCGCCGCTAGCGCGCTTCGATCTTGATCTCAAAGCGGCAGGGACCGTTTGACAAACGGCGGCACGCCGTATGCCGAACCGTCGCCATTGGGCTGGCCATGTCCTTGAACAGCGTTTCGAAGACCGCTGTGTGCCAGGGGCATCCTGGGGTTGCGAGCGGATTGTCTGCGATCTCTATCCAGTAGACCGGGCTCAGCCCCGTCGCCACGGACCCGCTGCCGGCGAAGGTCCATGCGTTCTTGCGGATCGCCCAGAGCAAAATGGGCGCGGCAATGAACGCTGGCGCAGCACGCAGGGCGCGCCGAAGCGGCTTTGGGATCCGGTTCGCGGCGACGTAAGCCGCCGTTCGCTGGCCCGCCCGCGTCAGAACCTCCTGCGATAATGCAGGCGACAGCTCGACGCAGACGGCGTCAAACAGCCTGGCGGCCTCTGTTTCATCGACCATGCTCTGCGGCGGGTTGCGCAGATAGCCGCCCAGACCCTCCGTCTCGAAGAGCTGCGATCGAGGGGCGGAGCCCAGCGCTTCACTAAGCGCAGCGGCGAGTTGAATGATCGCATTTGGTCCGACGCGGCCGAAGGATTGTCCACTATGTGACGTGGCTTCCATGGTTCAAACGTCCGTCGACTGATCTTCCATCTGCTGGTCGCCGCCGCCGCACGCCTTGGCTTCGTCCATGGCCTTCTTTAGCGCCGCAGCTTCGGTTTTGGCGGCTTTCACCTGGTCTCGCACCGCCGCCTTGCGTTCGGCCGCCTTGCGCTTGCGGTCCGCCATGCCCTCCCAGTCGGCCATTTGCGCCGGCGCGATCTCGCGGGTTTCGTCGAAATGGAAGTCGACCGACTTCTTGCTCTGGGGGCCCCAGTACCCGACCTTGCCGAGGTCGTAGAAGGTCCTCTGAAAACCGGCGCGCAAGAACGCTTTCAGGCACCCCAGCAAGTAGCGCCGCCGGAAGCCGGTGCCCCGCCAGGGATAGTGAAACAACGCCTTCTTCATGTAGAAACGGCGATAGTTGTTCATCACCCGGTCGAGCAACTCGGCCCGGTCCATCGCTTCGGGTTTCATGATCGGTGTGACGAAGTTGTACTTCGAGAAGTCGAAGACCTCGACCTTGTCGCCGAGCTCCTGGAACAGCGGCGAGAACGGCCAAGGCGTGTACATCGACCAGTTGGCCAGATCCGGCTGCCAGTCCCACGCCATCTGATAGGTTTCTTCAAGCGTTTCCGCCGTTTCATTGTCGAGCCCGACGATGAACTGCGCCTCAGTGAAGATGTCGGCTTCACGCAGGAGGCGGATCGCCTCTTTGTTCTGCGCGACTTTCGTCTCCTTGTTGAAGCGATCGAGCTTCATTTGCGCCGCGGCTTCGGTGCCAAGCGAAACGTGCACCAACCCGGCTTTCCGCCAGAGCCAGAGGAGGTCCTTGTCGCGCATGATATCGGTGACGCGCGTATTGATGCCCCACTTCACCTTGTCGGGAAGTCCGCGCGCGATGAGTTCTTCGCAAAACTCGGTGAACTTGCGTTTGTTGATGGTCGGTTCTTCGTCGGCGAGGATGAAGAACCCGACCTGATGGTCGTTCACCAGAGTTTCAATCTCGTCGACCACGGCTTTTGGGTCGCGGATCCGGTAGTCTCGCCAGAACTTCCATTGACTGCAGAATGAACAAGTGAACGGACAGCCGCGCGCCATGTTCGGGATCGCCACGCGCACGCCGAGCGGCACGTAGATGTATTTGCTCCATTCCAGCAGCGACCAGTCCGGCTGGATCGCTTCGAGGTTCTTGACGGGCGAGGCCGCCTGGGTGGCGACGATCTCGTCTCCGTCGCGGAAGGCGAGCCCGTGAATGCGCCGGCGATCCTGCGGCCACTGGTCGTCGTCGATTGCGCGGATCAGCTCCTGGAAGATCTCTTCGCCTTCGCCGCGGACGATCACGTCGATCCAAGGCGCCTCCGAGAGCACTTGCTTGTACATGAAGGTGGCGTGCACCCCGCCGAGAACTCTGACAGCGTTCGGGCAGCGCTCCTTTGCGATCTCGAGGACGCGCTCGGCCGTGTAGATCGACGGGGTGATCGCAGTGCAACCGACCACGTCGGGCTGCAGCTCTTCCAGCCGCGCGCCAAGATCGTCGTCTGAGAGGTGATTGGTCATCGCGTCGATGAAGTGGACATCTTCATAGCCGATCGCCTTGAGAGAACCGGCCAGATACGCCACCCATGCCGGCGGCCAGTTCCCTGCGATCTCCGCGCCTCCGGAGTGATAATTTGGGTGAACGAGTACGACCCGCATGTCAGCGCCTCCTTGAGTCTCGGCCGACGCAATGAACCTGTCTCGATCGGTCGCGTCTGGAAAGGCGGACGACGGAACGCCTCGATGGGTGCGCGGATCCAGGATAAACAGGATCTGGCCCTCCCTTTCGACGACCTGATCGACTTCGCGCCATGGAATGATCTCGCACGCGTCGTCCGTCCGCAGTTCGAGGCCTTCTGGGGTCAGCGCCATCGACTTGCGGCGCACCATCCAGGCGCCGCTCGTGGAGCTGCGGTCGAACCGCGCGTCGATCCGCTTTTGCAAGAACACCGCGAACCCGGCGCAAAGCAGGCCCCATGCGGCGAACGGGATCGCCGCCAGCAACGTGATTTCGAAAGCGCCGATGAGCAGCATCAATCCCAGCAGATAAACGGAGATCACGGATATCACCGCCAGCCGTCGCTGCAGTTCGGGCATCTCCCCAGGATAAAGCGACCGACGAATACGCTCCTGCATTTGCAGATCGCGGGCAGTCGATTGATACTGAATGGACAGCGGCGTTGAAACGGGATCGGTCATCAACGAAAGCGTTTCCCAATTGGTGAACAAGAAAGAGCGAGGCGGCGACAATGCACAGGTGGCGACCCATACGGGGAAGGGCGGTGCTGGGTTTAGGCGCGCAGGCGGTGCGACGGCAAGGCCTCTTGTTCGCGCCTCATGGCGCTGTGACCGCCGTGCGAGAACTAATGGTCAGCCGACTGCGGATCGCCGTTGATGGACAATAGCCAGCTTCTCGCCGTTGCGATCCTTCTCGGCGCATTGGTGTTGTTCGCTTCTGGCCGCCTTCGTCACGACGTGATCGCGCTGGCGACGCTGGGCGCGGTCGCGTTGGCGGATCTCGCGCCGGCAGATCGCATTTTCGACGGGTTCGGACACCCGGCGGTGATCACCGTAATGGCGGTGCTCATGATCTCTCAGGCGCTCAACCGCGCCGGCGTCGTCGACATGATCGCGCAACAGCTCGCGCCTTACACCGAGCATCAGTTGCAACACATGTTGCTGCTGACGGGCGTCGTGGCCGCCTTGTCCGCTTTCATGAACAATGTGGGGGCTCTGGCGCTGATGATGCCGGTGGCGCTCGCCACCGCGGCGGAGCATGGACGCAACCCCTCTATTCTGCTGATGCCGTTGGCGTTTGCGTCAATCCTCGGCGGGATGACCACGTTGATCGGCACGCCCCCCAATATCATCATCGCCAACTTGCGCGCGGACATGGCCGGAACCGCGGGAGAGCCTTTCGGTCTTTTCGATTTCGCGCCCGTTGGCCTGCCGGTGGCGGTCTTGGGCGTGCTGTTCGTCGCGCTCATCGGCTGGCGCCTCCTGCCGAAAGAGCGACAGTCCGCCGATGCGCAGCGCGCGATCTTCAATGTCGGCGAGTACTTGGCTGAACTTCGCGTCACTGAGGAAAGCCCGATCGTCGGCGGATCTCTGCGCGCGGCCGATCTGCTGTTTGAAGACGGCACGCGCGTTTTTGGTCTGATCCGATCCGCCCCCGACGGCGAGCCGCAACGTCTTCCCGCAGTGGGATTTCGTCTCTTGGGCAAAGGCGACGTGTTGATCATCCAGGCGACGCCAGAGCATCTGGCGAAGCTGATAGAAACCTACAAGCTCGAGGTCGTGTCGGAGCGTTCCGAGCGGGCGATCGCCGTCGACCAGGAGCTTGAGTGGAAGGACGCAAGTCTGCTCGAGGTGGTGGTCAGCCCATCCTCGACTTTGGTGGGTCGCAATGCGCGCGTTGTCGACCGGATCTTTGGGCGGAACGTGTCGTTGCTTGCGCTGGCGCGGCAGGGCGCGCCCATTCGCGGGCGGTTGCGCGAGCAAGCTTTCGAAGCCGGGGACGTCGCCTTGCTGCAAGGCGAGGCCGATGCGCTTCGCGCGCTGCCGGAGCGGTTTGGCCTTTGGCCGTTGGCCGAGCGGGGACTGCAGCTCGGCGGCGGCGACCGGCCTCTGCTAGCGCTCGCCGTTTTCGCGGTTGCGATCGCGCTTGGGATGGTTGGCGTCGTCTCATTGGGCGTCGCCTTCATCCTCGCGGTCGTCGTCTATCTGCTGTTGGGCATTCTGCCGTTGCGCGAGCTCTATGACGGGGTGGATTGGTCGGTGATCGTGCTGTTGGGGGCGATGTTTCCTCTCGGCATCGCGTTGGAGAGCACGGGCGTGACCAGTTTGATCGCGACCAGCGTGGTCTCGGGGTCGGATGCGGCGGGGCTGCCTGCCTGGGCGGTGCTGACGCTTGTCTTGGTGGTGACGATGTTCTTGTCCGACATCATCAACAATGCCGCGACCGCGCTTCTGATGGCGCCATTGGCGGTGCAGATCGCCGGCGCGTTGGAGGCGAGCGCGGACGCGTTCCTGATGGCGGTTGCGGTGGGCGCTTCTTGCGCGTTCCTCACGCCGATCGGACACCAGTGCAACACGCTCGTGATGGGGCCTGGAGGCTATAAGTTCGGCGACTATTGGCGCATGGGGCTGCCGCTGGAGGTTGTGATCGTGGCGGTGTCGGTGCCGATGATCCTGATCGCCTGGCCGCTGTAAGACCGCGCCCGAGCCGTCGCCCGCCCTCCCACCCCGACGTCTCGGGCGCAGGGCGGCGTGGATGACGGAAGTGCGCGCTAGATCAAAGGCGCGCAGGTGGACCGCAACCACGTCCGGACGTCGTCCGCCACCAGAGGTCCGATCTTCGCCAGCGTTTCCGCATGGTAGGCGTCAATCCAGGCGCGCTCGTCCGGATCCAGCAAGTCAAGCGCGATCAGACGCTGATCGATCGGCGTGAAGTTCAACGTCTCAAACCCGTGCATCGGTCGCTCCGGCGCGAGCGCTCCGGCTTGCGGTGGGAGTTCGGCCTCGGTCACGAGAACAAGGTTCTCGATCCGAATGCCGAACCCGCCCGGCCGATAGTAACCCGGTTCGTTCGACACGATCATACCGGCCTCGAACGGAACCCCGCTCACCTTCGACAGCCGCTGCGGCCCTTCGTGGACGCTGAGATAAGAGCCGATGCCGTGCCCGGTGCCATGGTCGAAGTCGAGACCGGCTTCCCAAAGCGCCAGGCGCGCCACGGCGTCGAGTTCTCGCCCGGCCGTCTTGGGGGGAAAGCGGAGCTGCGAGATTGCGATCATGCCTTTGAGCACGCGCGTGAACGCCTCACGTTGATCGTCTGTGGGCGTCCCGATTGCGATCGTGCGGGTGATGTCGGTGGTGCCGTCGGGGTATTGCGCGCCGCTGTCTAGAAGCAGCAGCCCGTCGCCCTCAATCGTCAGACTTGAGGCCTCGCTCACCCGATAATGCGGTAAGGCGGCGTTCGGGCCAAACCCCACAATCGCATCGAAGCTTTCGCCGCGATACTCCGCGCCGAGCCGCTGCGCAGTCTGCGCCCGGATCTCTGACAGTCGACGGGAAATCGCCCACTCGCTCAGCGCCGCGCCGGCCGACGCATCGCGATCGATTTCGCAAAGCGCCGTCGCCATCGCCGCGCCGTCCCGAAGATGCGCCGCGCGGGCCCCGGCGATTTCCGCGGCGTTCTTGCGGGCTTTCGGCAGAGCGCACGGGTCGCGCCGAAAAACCGTTTCCGCGCCGCTTTCGCGCAGGACCTCGGCGACCGCGTAAGGGGCGCTGCCTTTGTCCAGCGAGACGCGCTTGACTTTCAGACGCCGCAGCGCCGGATCAAATGCTTCCCATCTGGCCAGCTTCACGTCGGTATCGAGATGCGCGACGGCCGACGGGCCAAACTTCTCAAGGTCGGTATAGATCGTCGCTCCGCCGCGGGGGTCGCCGTCGCTCTCAATCAGCGCGAACGCGAGAGCCAGGGGCGCTTTCGGGACGTCGTCGCCGCGAATGTTGAAGAGCCAGGCGATCGAGTCCGGCAAGGTCAGAACCGCGACGTCGAGCGCGTCGCGGCGCAACCCCGACACGAGTTCCGCGCGTTTGTCCGCGGCGCTTTTTCCGGCGCGTTCCAACGGATGCGGCATGATCGGAGTTTTTGGCGCTGCGGGACGCTCGGCCCACGCCGCATCGATCGGGTTTGTGCTCTGCGGCGCGCGCAAGGCTCCGACCGTGAGCGCCGTCGTCGCCAGTTTCTCGGCGTCGCCCGGCGTGTGCAGCCAGGCGTCAAACCCGAGCTTCATTCCGGGTTGCACGGTTTTGCCAAGCCAGTCCTCAAGCTTTGTCTCGCGGATCGGCACGATATCGAACGCGTCCGTATCGACCTGCCCTTGCGCCTGGATCTCGTAGCGTCCGTCAACGAAAACGGCGGCCTGTTCCGCCATTACGGCGGCGATCCCGGCGGAGCCTGTGAACCCGGTCAGCCAAGAGAGGCGCTCGTCGCAGGCTGGCACGTACTCGCCCTGATGCTTGTCAGCACGAGGCACGAGGAAAACGTCGAGGCCTCGGCGGAGCATTTCTTCACGCAAGGCGGCCAGTTTCTCGGCGGACATCAACGGCTCCGGGGTTCGCGGTCGGGAAGCCTCCATGTCGGCGACCCGGCGCGGAAAGACAAGTAAAAGCGCCGCGAGACGTGCGCTGGATCGCTATTCAAACAGCTGCAGCTTCGGGGGCTCGCCGGCTCGAGCGCGGCGCGCGCCGAGCAAATGGTTGATCTCGGTGCGGACGCCCAGCCAGATGAGCGGGACGCACTCGGCGATATACGCTTCGCGGGTTTTCAAGTCGGCCAGCTCTGAGCCGCGCTTGGCGATGATGTCGGCGACGCTGAAGAAGAAGCCTTCGGCGAACTGTACGCGTTTGGCCGAGGAGCCGACATTGGCCGACGGCTCGCCGAACAGCGCCTCGGACATCACAAAGAGCGACATTTCGGACAGGGTGGCGGTGATGTCCTGGCCGAAGCGCGCGTTCTCCCAGTTTTCGGTCTGTCGGTGAAAGACCAGCGCCGCGTGGCAGAACCTGAACTGCTCGACCTTCTTGGGGTCGAACTGGTCGTCAGGGACGGATTGCGCGCCGGCGGCCGCTGGCGCGACGAACAGAGCTATGGCGATTAGGATGGTTCGGAGCATCGACGGCGTCCTTCCTGTGTCTCGAATGCGCACAGGTTCAAAGGTCGCAGCCTCAAGCGCAACGGGAATTCCGGATTTTGTCGTCTGGGCCGCCGATTACTAGAACGGCACGTCGTCTTCGGCGGTCACATAGGCGGCGACGACTTTCTTCTTGCCGGCTTTCTCGAAATCAACGGTCAGCTTGTCGCCCTCCATTGCGCTGATCGCGCCATATCCAAACTTTTGGTGGAAGACGCGCTGACCGATCTCAAAGGCGGGGAGCGCTTCGGCGTCGATCACCAGATTGCGCGCCTCGCGTGGCGAGCCCAGTCCCCGCCGACCTGAGTTGGCCTGCATGCGCTTCCAGCCGGGGGAGTTGTAGACATTGGTCTGGGACGCGCGTTCTTCGAGTTCTGACCCGCGGAACACGCCGGCTGTTTCCGCGAGCCCAGCGGAGGCCCCGCCCCCAAGCCCGCCCCCAAGCCCGCCTGCGGCGCCATAGTTGCCGCCATACAGCCCGGGCGGGGTCAGCACCTCGACATTCTTCGACGGCAATTCGTCCACAAAGCGTGAGGGAAGGGAAGACTGCCATTGGTTATAGACCCGACGGTTCGCGGCGAAACTGATGAACAGCTTCTCCCGTGCGCGGGTGCAGCCGACATAAGCGAGGCGGCGTTCCTCCTCGAGCCCTTTGACGCCGCTTTCGTCCATCGCGCGCTGGGAGGGGAACAGGCCGTCCTCCCACCCGGGCAGGAACACGACCGGAAACTCCAGACCCTTGGCGGCATGGAGCGTCATGATCGTCACCTGCTCGCCGCCGCCATCCTGCTCGGCCTCCATGACCAGGCTGATATGTTCGAGGAAGGCGACGAGATCGTCGAACTGGCTGACCTGGGTGATCAGTTCCTTGAGGTTCTCCAGCCGGCCGGGCGCGTCCGGCGATTTCTCGGTCTTCCACATCTCGGTGTAGCCGGACTCGTCGAGGATGCGCTCGGCGAGCTCCACATGGTCTTTGGGCGTGAGATCCGAGGTCAGATTGAGGCCGGAGGCGTTGGTCGCCGCGTCTGGCGTAAGCCAGCCGGTCCAGCGATCGAAACTCTCGACCAGCCGCATCAGCTCCTTGTTCGCCTTGCCGCGCAGCCCTTCGCCCTCGGCGACCCTGCGAGCGGCTTCCAACAACGGCAGGCCGCGTTCCCGCGCGTAGACCTGGATCGTCTGCAGCGCTTTGTCGCCGAGACCGCGTTTCGGAGTGTTGAGAATGCGCTCGAAAGCGAGTCCGTCATCGGGCTGTGCGACCACACGGAAATACGCCAGCGCATCGCGGATCTCCTGCCGCTCGTAAAAGCGCGGGCCGCCGATGACGCGGTAGGGCAGGCCGATGGTCAGAAACCGATCTTCAAACGCCCGCATCTGGTGCGAAGCGCGCACCAGCACCGCCATGCTGTCGAGGGAAAGCTTGTCGCCTCCGCGCAAGCCCGATTGCATCGCCTCGATCTCTTCACCGACCCAACGGGCCTCTTCCTCGCCGTCCCACAGGCCCATCAGCCGGACCTTTTCGCCGTCTTCGGCTTGCGTCCAAAGCTCTTTGCCCAGGCGGTCCTTGTTGGCCGAGATCACGCCCGAGGCGGCGGCGAGGATGTGTTTGGTCGAGCGGTAGTTCTGTTCCAGACGGATGACTTGCGCGCCGGGGAAATCCTTCTCGAACCGAAGGATGTTGCCGACCTCGGCCCCGCGCCAGCCATAGATGGACTGATCATCGTCGCCGACGCAGCAGATGTTCTTGCGCGCCTGCGCCAGCAGCCGCAGCCAGAGGTACTGAGCCGCGTTCGTGTCCTGATACTCGTCCACGAGGACGTAGCGGAACCGCTCATGGTACCTCTCTAGCACGTCCGGGTTCTTCTGGAAGATCGTCAGGCAGTGCAGCAGCAGGTCGCCGAAGTCGCACGCGTTCAGAACCTTGAGCCGCTCTTGATACTCGCGATACAGCGCGGCTCCCATGCCGCCGGCGAACCCAGCGCCCTCGCTGTCGGGCAAGTGATCTGGGGACCAGCCGCGGTTCTTCCAGTGGTCGATCATCCCGGCCAGCAGCCGCGGCGGCCAGCGCTTTTCATCGACGCCGGCGGCGATGATCAATTGCTTCAGGAGCCGCAGTTGGTCGTCGGTGTCGAGGATCGTGAAGTTCGACTTCAGATCCACCAACTCTGCATGTCGGCGCAGGATCTTGGCCGAGACCGAGTGAAATGTGCCGAGCCAGGGCATGCCTTCCACGGCGCCGCCGATCAGGTGGCCTACGCGCTCCTTCATTTCGCGGGCGGCCTTGTTGGTGAAGGTGACCGCGAGGATCTCGCCGGGCCGGCATTTGCGCAACGTCAACAGATGCGCCAGCCGAGTCGTCAGCGCCTTGGTCTTGCCGGTCCCGGCGCCGGCAAGCACCAGAACGGGCCCGTCGAGGGCTTCGACGGCCTGACGTTGCGCCTCGTTCAAGCCGTCAAGATAGGGCGTCGACTGGGGGCGCGCCGCCATCGCGCGTTGCGACAGGGGGATGTCGGCGTCGACCTCCTCAAACGGGTCGCTATCCATATGCTGGGGTATTGAGCTGCTCATGCCCGAAACCTAGCGCTGGCGGCGGGGATTCGCCAGACCGTTAACGGCAGATGTTCCAAGTATGTTTCTCTATCCGGCTCGGTGGTCGATACGGAGTCTCAATGTGTGCGTTCTCGCAACATCATGTTCTTGTTGTTTCATTTCGCGCCTCAGAATTGTAGAAATCTGCTGATTGGCTCCAAATTGGTTCAAGCTGGCAAAGGTTCGTGTTCAGGAGAGAGCCGCTAATCGAAGAAGGGGTGAGATTCATGAGAAATCTGTTCTGCGCGTCGGCTGCGGTCGTCGCCGCCGCGATCGCTGGTCCCGCCGTGGCCGGAGGGTTGCCGGGCGCAAACTACAACGACACGTTTACGATCCAGGAATTCCTGGACGCCGACTTCGGCGGGGGGTCCTACACCGAGGAGCTGGCGCGCGCTTACCAAGAACGCGCGGCCTATGAGGCGTCTTACGGCGTCGATGGCGACAACAACTGGTATGATGCGACCGCGTTCGCCGCAAAGGGTCGGGCGGCGGCCAATGGCGAAGAAGTTCAGCCTTGGGAGCCGGTGGAGCTCGACCTTGGCGCGCGCGAGCTGCTTCTGGCGCGTCAGACGACCGTGGCGATGGCGGAGAAGTACAAGTACGTGAACCCGCGCGGCTGCGCCCAGATGGTCGCCTTCTACGATCACTTCATTGAAGAGGTGCGCGAGGAACGCCATTCGATCACCGAACCCAGTGTGATGGTGGCCGGATGGAAAGGCGCCTACGCGGACTGCATCGGCGTCCGTGCGATTTACGGTTATGCGGTGACCGCTTGTCAGCCGACGGATCGCGACGCGCGCATTCCGGACGAGCCGACCAAAGGCCGCAAAGAGCGCTCTGAGGCGATCCGGATTGCGACCGAGCTCGGCGCGGCTGGGAAAAGCGGTCTGCTCTCGGCGATCGCGGCGCAGATCCGCGTCGCGGGCCACACCTCGACCACGGGGTCGGAGGGCCGCAACGCCAAGCTCTCGCAGTGTCGCGCCGACTGGATCAAGGGTCTGATGGCGTCGAAAGGCGTTCCCGAGAACCTGATCACGGCCGAGGCGCTGGGCGAGACCGCGCTTGAGGTTCAGACCGACGACGGCGTCGAGGAATATCGCAACCGCCGGACGGCGATCTCGCTCGAGTAAGCACACCTGAGCCGCAACTGTCTCCAGGCCGCGCCTCGCGGGCTGGAGACCCAGCGCCACAGAGGCTATTTTGCGGCGCATGAGTATTCGCATCACGCCACAGATCTCCATCGAGGACGACGAACTGGTCGAACGGTTCGTGCGCGCGTCGGGGCCTGGCGGCCAGAACGTCAACAAGGTCTCCACCGCTGTCGAGTTGCGTTTTGACGCGATTGGCTCGCCGAACCTTCCCGACCGGGTGAAGGCGCGACTTCGCCGCATCGCTGGCCGCAAGTTGACCCAGGACGGCGTCCTGGTGATCCAGGCTGAGCGGCATCGTCTGCAATCTCGAAACAGAGACGAAGCCCGCGACCGTCTCGTCGACCTGCTGCGAGAAGCCGCGGCGCCGCCGCCGCCGAAACGGATCGCGACCAAACCCAGCCGCGCCGCCCAACGCCGGCGCGTCGACGCGAAAAAACAGCGCGGCGCTGTGAAGAACATGCGCGGCAAAGTGCGTCGAGACGACTAGGCTTCGAGATCATCGACCGCGCGTCTTGAGTTTCGGATGACGAAGTTGTTTTGGCGGCGTATCGTCCGACAGCGGCGTCGTGCGATCGCCGCCTCAGGAGAGCGGCGCGATGAGAGTATACGGATCCGAGACTTCGCCTTTCGCGCGCAAAGTGCGGATCGTCATCGCTGAGCTGGGGGTCGTTGATCAGGTCGAGATCGTGATGACGTCTGGCGCGGCGACCGATGTTGACCCTGGCGTTCGGGGAAAGGCGCCGCTTCGCAAGATCCCGTTCCTCGAGACGGTGGACGGAAAGCTCGTCTACGACAGCTCCGTCATCTGCCAATACCTGGCGATGAGCGCGCCGGGCCAGTCTCTGCTGCCGCTTTCCGGATGGGGCCGGATCGACGCCTTGACCCGCGAAGCGCTGGCGGACGGCATCTGCGACGCTGCGGTTCTCGCCGTCTACGAGACCCGTCTGCGGCCGGAGGACAAGCAGTGGCAGGATTGGGTCGAGGGGCAATGGCGCAAGATCACGGCCTCGCTCGATGCGATGGAGGCCGCGACGCCGCCGAGCTGGCGATTTGATCTCGGCGACTGCGCCTGGGCGTCGGCTCTCATGTATCTAGACATGCGCTTCCCACTGAGGAACTGGCGTGAAAATCGGCCGAAACTGGTTGGCTGGTTTGAAGGCGTTCGGACCCGTAGGTCATTGCAATCATTGGGATAACGCCTTTGGCGCGCTTGGTTCGCGACAAAATCGTTGCGCTGGGAGTCAACGGTCGGTTAACCATCTCTCCTTTCCATAGGAGGCCTGCTCGAGACGCGGGATTGTCTCGAAGATCAGGCACGGGAGGGTTGGACAAATGGCCGGTATGACCGAAGGCCGCATCGTTTCATTTATCAATATGAAGGGCGGGGTGGGGAAAACGACGTCCTCGATCACCCTGGCGGAGACCTCCGCGTCCGAATACGGCTGGAAGGTCCTTGTTGTTGATCTGGATGCGCAAGCGAGTGCGTCGTACGCCGTCCTTGGACCCGAGCGTTATGAAGAAGAAGTCGCGGCCGAGAGGACCCTTGCGCATTTCTTCGATGCGGTCGCTGAGACTGGTCAACCGCAGCGCCCGCTGGCCGGCTATGTCGCCCATGTCGACTATGACGGCGGCGCCGGCGCGCCCATTGACGTCATCTGCGCGGAGCCGGGCTTGCGCTACACCGAACGCGCTTTGATCGAGCGCTATTACCGTTTGCGGATGAAGCGGGTGGTGACGGCGTCAGCGCCGGAGGGCCAGACGCGCCGCATCATGCGCGAGGGGCTTGGCGGCCTGCGGGAGATCTATGACCTGATCGTGATCGACTGCCCGCCGGGGATCTCGCTGTTCGCTGAAGCGGGCGTCGCGTGCTCCGACTTGATCGTCTTGCCGACGATCCCCGATTATCTGTCGACCCTCGGTCTGAAAGAGCTGAACCGGAAGTTCCTTCGCCAGTTGCGCCGGGACGGCAACCTGAGCGGCCGCACGGCGATCCTGCCCACCAAGGTGCGAAGAGGCGACGCGACGCATACCGCGTATCTCAAGAAACTCGACGCCATGGTGCGCACGGGCGAGATCGAGGCGGCGTTTCTCGACAGCATGATCGCCCAGAGCGCTGATATTGCGCGCGCGCTCGACGACGAACATCTTGGCGAAAGCTTCAAGGACAAGTACGGAAATGTCCGAGAGGACCTAATTGAATTCGCATCGGAAATCAGGGGATTGTTAGAGGATGGGCTCGCCAACGCCGCGTGAATATTTCGCGGCCGTCTTCGAGACGGTCCTGGAGGAGATCGACCGCAATCCGGAGTTTGCGGCGCGGCTCTCCAGTCGTCTCGGTGATCGTGTCGAGCTCATCTACAAGCCGGCGAAGAAGGGCCCCGCCTCCGTGCCGCCGGAACTGGCGGATGTGGACCTCAAGGAGATGCGCGCCGAGATCGGACATATCGAGTTGGGAGAGCGGTTCTCGACGCACTCCAACGCTGTGCTGCGCGCTTTCGTGAAGGAGCGCGGTCTGGCCTCAGGCCCTCTGTCGAAAAAGAACAAGACGCAGCTCGTCAATATCATCGTCCGCGCGTCGAAATAGGCTGCGCGCCTTAGAGACGCGTGAAGACGACGACCAACCCAATGTCGTCGGCATGACCGGGAGGAGGCTCTCCGCTGGCGTCGTAAATCCTCTCCTTGGTGAAGTCCGGCGTTGATATCACTCCCGCGGCGGCGAGCGCGTCAAATGTCGCCTTGAAGTTCGCCTTCGCGAAAAACGCGGCATTGCCGCTGAGCGCGCAAGCAGCGCCGGGTTTCAGCACGCGCATCAACTCGTGCAAGGCTTCGGGTCCGACATGGCCGTGGGTGAAAGTGCCAGCGCTGACAAGGCCGAAGTACTGAGCGTCCTGCAGCGGGAGCTCGCCCGTCAGGTCCGCCTCGATGAGATTGCGGTAACGGCCCTTGGCGCGAGCGGTCTCGAGCATTTCGGGTGAAAGATCCAAGCCGTCGATCGTCGCATGCGCGGGCAGGTGTTCGGCGACGAGGCCGGTGCCGCAGCCGGCATCGAGAAGAGGCCAGCCGCCCCCCGCGGCAAGATAGGCGTCTGCGATCACCTTGGGTGATCGGTAGCCGGTCCTGTGAGCGAAGCCCTGATCGTAGGTGTCCGCCCAGTCGCTATAGAGCCGCAGATTGTCTTCGGGCGTCTGCAGGTTGTATGCGCCGTCGAGGCTCGGACGGTTGGATCCTGTTTCGTCTGGTTCGCTCATGTTGACCTCCTTGCGCCACCGGCGACGGCGGCGGGATGAAATCTCCTAAAGCGTTTTGTACATGATCGTCGTCGGATCCAGGCGATCGACTAAGGGATCGATGCAATAGCCCGGGATCATCCCCACGGTGACGTAGCCAAGCGAGTTGTAGAGCGGCTCTGCCGCGTCGCCTGTTCGGGTGTCCAGCGTCAACAGGCTCCGCTGGTGTTTGAGCGCGCAGTCTTCGAGCGCAACCATCAACGCGCGGGCGATCCCGCGGCGGCGCATGTCTGGATGCACCATCAGCTTTGTCACTTCCGCCCGATGAGGCTGGTTGGGCGGCGTGTCTATGTCGATCTGAACGGTGCCCGCAAGCCGGCCCTCCGTCTCGGCGATCAACATGACGCGCTTGCCGGCGAGCAAGCCCGGAAGGGTCTTCTCTCGCCAGAAATCCGAGGCTTCTTCCAGAGTGAACGGCGCGACGAAGTTGATGCTCGCGCCGGCATGCACCGCGTCGAACAGCAGTTGTCCGAAAGCGTCCAAGCGGGCGTCGAGTTCCTCGCCGTCGATGTCCCGTATCACCGTGTCGTCCATGAGCCCCCCTCGCCATTCGGATCGAGACTAAGCTGCGGCGGGGGCCTCCGCCAACAGGGCTTGCAAATCAATGGGCCGGTTGAACATCGCGAGCGTCCCATTGTCATCGACAGGCCACGCGTCCTTCGGCTTGTCCCAGTAAAGCTCAACGCCGTTTTGATCGGGGTCGCGCAGGTACAGAGCTTCGGAAACTCCATGATCGGCATGACCGTCCAGTTTCAACCCCGCCTCTAAAACCCGCCGGTACGCGTCGGCCAGGTCCGCCCGCGTGGGATAAAGGAACGCCGAGTGGTAGAGGCCCGTATGGCCCGCGGGCGGGGGGGCGGCGCCGAGCGAGTCCCACGTGTTCAGGCCGAGGTGATGATGATAACCGCCGGCGCGCAAGAACGCGGCGCCGGACGGCATTCGCTGCAGGACGACGAGGCCGGGGACGCCGCTGGAGCGGGCGATCGATCGGTCGAGATCGCTGACGCGCAGGTGCACATGTCCGATACGCAGTCCCGGGCTGGTCGGCTTTGGCGCGGAGGAAACGGGCAGCATGAGGCACTCCTGTTGGATCGATTGATCTTCTACGGAAGATATTCAAACCATTTTCCGCGGATAAGGCTCTATTTTGGAAACAAACATCGCATCAAACGTCGACGCAGTCGGAGCGAGGATGGCGCTTTGGTGACAGATTGAGGCTTTCAAACCTTCGTTAAACCTGCAATCTCGCAGAGTTTGAAATCATGTCGGAGGAGTGTATGGCGAGCCGCTGTGTTCCAATGCCCTCTCTCATCATTCGGATCTGTTGCGCAGCTTTGCTGTTGATGTCGATGCCGATGGGTGCTTTCGCTCAGGCGGACCCGGAAAAGGAGTACCTTGTGGAAAACGCCCAGAAACCAGACGTGACGACGACGCAAAGCGGCCTGCAGTATCGCGTCTTGCGAGAAGGGACCGGAAAGCAACCCAGCGCGACGGATACTGTTGTGGTGCATTACAAGGGCATGCTGACCGACGGGACCCGCTTTGACAGCTCCTATGAGCGTGGCGAGCCGGCGCGCTTTCCCCTCAATCGAGTGATCTCGGGCTGGACCGAAGGACTGCAGTTGATGCGGGAAGGCGCGCAATACGAGCTAACCATTCCTTCCGATCTGGGATACGGCGAACGAGGGTTCCCGGGCGCGATCCCTGGCGGGGCCACTTTGATCTTCGAGATCGAATTGCTGGAAGTGGAGTGATCTCCATCCAATTGCCGCCGCAGTCTCCTGCTCCTGTCAGCATGTCTTGAACGGAGCGAGAGACGCTGATGCGGAAGAGCTTTTTCAATTGGGCCAGTGGTCTGGTTCTGGCTGTTTTTGTCGCCGCCTGTGCGAGCCCTGAACCGGTGTACAAGAAGAGCACGGGTCCCCGGGACTACGGCTTTTCTGAACGGCGGTTGGACGCCAACACGTTCGAGGTTCAGTTCCGCGACGCGCCTGAAAGCGATCGGGCCGCTGTTGAGAGGCTTATGCTCTATCGGGCTGCGGAATTGACGCTCTCGAATGGGTTTGACTGGTTCCGCGTGGTCAATCGAAAGGCGCGTCAAGGCGGCGCGACCGGTCTCGACCTCGGCGGGCTTGGCGTGGGCGTCGGCGTGGTCGGCGGGTCCAGTTCCGGCGTCGGCGGCGGTCTGTCAATCGGCTTGCCCATCGCCAAGGATCCAACCTTCGTCAAAGCTCAAATCGAAATGTACGCGGCGCCGCAGCCGAGCGGCGAGGCGAACGCTTACGATGCGCGCTCCTTGATTTCTTCCCGGGCCTCGCCGAGTTGACACGGGCTTGAGCCGCCGTCCCCGGCGTCGACACATTTGGCGCTTCGGAAACCGTGAGCCGATCCGCATAGGGTTCTCGGGCGTCGTTCCCCGCGGTGGGCCTGGGCGGGAGCGGACGGTCTGAAAGCGAGGGCGCTGGAACGCGCGCGCAACGCGAGAGACGCTAGGCGGCGACTTCGGCGCGGCGGCTGCGCTGCGGAGCGCCGCGCAAGGCGGCGACGGCGGCCAGAGCCAGCCCGGACCCAAGCACCCACCAGACCGGCCGGATCATGAAGGTGAAGTCGAAGTTCGAGAGCCACACCTGATGCAGCGAGATGGTGCTCGTCGCAGCGAACCAGCCGATCTCGAGCAAGACCGTCGCCACGGCGGTCGCCATCGTCAGACAGACCAAGGTGAGCGGGCCTGCGCTCAGACCGAGCGTCGGCAGAAGGCGGAACCCCATGAGAAACAGAAAGACGCCAGCCATCAGTGTGGGCTCGGACACGTCAAGTTTCGACTGAATGAAGAAGTGCCAGATGCCTAACGCGGTCAAAGCATAGCTGGCTTGATGCAATCGGCGCCAGTTCGGCCCAAGCCTCCGGATCATCCGATCCGTCGAGGTTACGGCGAGAACGCTCAGCCCAAGAACGGCGATGAAGCCGATCAGCAGATAGAATCTCAGAATGATCTCGCTGGCCACCTTCACCAGGTTGCCCGATAGGTCGGCGATATAGAGACCGAAATGCGCTGCGACATAGACAAACGCCGCGAGACCAAGCATGCGTCGAACAATGACCAGCCGCGGCCAGCGTGCGATCCGCATCATCGGCGTCACAGCAAGCGACCCCAACAGGAAATAGATCGCCCAAAGCCCTGTTTCGTGCGTCGCCGTCTTGAGCGCGTTGCCGCCAAGCGCGCCTGTTCCGAGCGCAGCGACGAGCAAAAGCCCGGGCGCCGCGACCAACACGAATGTCGTCAGGCGTAACGGCGAAAACCGTCCAGTGCGATCAGACCAAGGCGTCATGCCGTCTCCAAACCTACCAGCTTCTTGGATATACGTGGTTTGTGTGAGCGTCATAATAGCGGGCGCTCACGTCTCCGCGAGATGGCCGTTACATACATTTAGCGTTAATCGCGCCCTTATCATCAATTTCGATACACGAAAGTTTCACGTTTCTTGCTCAGGCTGGTTGTAAGGATAGGTGCGTCACTATGACCGAGACCGAGCCAGTCTACAGAACTCCTGAAACGGCCACGTATTGGACCGAACCGGAAGAGCACGATTTTTACCCTCGTTTCCCCGAGTATTCAAAATGGGAGCGGCTCGCCGACGCGACCATTCACGTGATCGGCGTCGTTTCTGGCCTGATCGCCGTCGTTGCTTTGTTTATTGTTGCGGCGCCGCATGGCGATGCTTGGACTATCACGAGCTTGACTGTTTACGCCATCGGCATGTTGGCGATGTTCACCTGTTCAGCGCTTTATCACCTGACTCACCGTCCAAAGCTCAAAACCCGCTATCGTCGTTGGGACCATGCCGCGATTTTCCTGAAGATCGCCGGAACCTACACGCCCTTCATGCTGGTGAAGCTTGGCGGGGGGCTGGCCGCAGGTTTGATGAGCGGGGTTTGGGCGATTGCGCTGATCGGAGCGCCTTTGCAGCTGTTTGCGCCAGCGCTGCTCGCGCGGATCGGCGTTTGGCTCTATCTGGGACAAGGCTGGTTGGTAGTGTTCGCGATCAGTCCGCTGACCGAGGTCGTCTCGGCGACTGCGGGCGTTCTCGTGATCACCGGGGGGCTCCTGTACACGGTTGGGGTCGTTTTCCACCTGTGGGAGAGACTGCCGTTCAGCAATGCGATCTGGCACTTCTTTGTGCTGGTCGCGACGTTCTGCTTCTACGCGGCGATCCTGAACGAGATCGCGTTGCCCGCCGTGTAACCTGCGCCGATCGCATTCATCACAGGAAACGGGTTTGAGATATCGCGCATCGTCGTAGGATGGGCGAATGTCGTTTCACGGAGTCTCAAATGCCAATTCTCACACCGACGGAGCTTGAGGGAACGGTACGCTGGCTTGGTCTGAACAGAGACCGGGCCGCCAGTCTCGAAAGCGAGGCCGTCGAACAGGTGACCGTCGACTACGGCGGCTTTGTCGGCGAGAGCCATGGCGGTCTCACGCGCCCCTCTTGCAGTCGTGTGAAACTGCAATATCCCAAGGGGACGGAGATCAAGAACGCGCGTCAGATCACGATCCTGTCCACCGAGGAGATCGGCGAGATCTCAGAGGATATGGGGTTGCCGAGCCCAATCCGTCCGGAGTGGATCGGCGCAAACATGATCTTGCAAGGCGTGCCACAGCTGACGCAGTTGCCGCCGGGATCTCGGTTGATCTTCGAAAACGGCACATCGATCGCCGTCGATATGGAGAACGGTCCCTGCAAGTTCCCGGCGGAGATCATCGAGCAGCATCATCCGGGCAAGGGGCTCGCGTTTCCAAAACACGCGATGGGCAAGCGGGGGATCACGGCCTGGATCGAGCGAGAAGGCGAGATCAGGCTTGGCGACGTCTGCGTGCTGCACGTGCCGCCCCAACGGATCTATGAACCCGCCGTGAAGCGACGAAAAGCGGCGGCTGTTTCCTGATCGAGGTCGGCCTTCGTCCCAGAGGCGAAGCATCTCGATCGACTAGGGAGGGTCTCAATGAAACAAGTCTTCAAGGTCGTCATAGGCGTCGCGGCGGCGCTCGCTGCTGTGTTTTACATAGGGGCGCTGTTCTTGCCGGAGCGGGTCGCCGCCAGTCGGTCGATCGAGATTGCGGCTCAACCTGAGGCCGTCTGGCCCTTTATCGCCGATCTGAACCAGTTCAACCTCTGGTCGCCTTGGTCGCGTCGGGATCCTGGAATGACGCTGACGATCACGGGGCCGCCGGCGACAGTTGGACATGGGATGAGCTGGTCGTCCGAGGTTCAAGGCGACGGCACGCTCACTCTGATCGAGTTGCAAGAGCCAAACTATGTGGTGACCGATCTCGATTTCGGCCCGGAAGGCGCCGCCACAGCCCGTTTCGAGATCGCGCCCAGCGCTGGCGGCTCGAGCGTGACATGGGGGTTCGAAAGCGACCTTGAGGGCCCAATGCAGCGATGGTTCGGCCTCATTCTGCCGGACATGATCGGCGCGGATTATGAAGAAGGGCTCGCTAATCTGAAGGCGGCGGTCGAGGGGCAGTGACGGTCGCCTGTCGGCAAGAGACGTTAACCGCGCTTTGCAACGGCGCCTTTACCGCCGGGCTCTAAACTCGCCGGCATGTGGCGAAAACTGACATCCACTTTTCTGGTCGCGGCCGTCGTCGGCTTGGCGGCGGGCGCGTCATACGCGGCCCCCTACAACACCAAGCGTATCGACGACATCCCGGACTTCACCCAGTACGACCCCGCGCTCGGCCTGCCGAACGGGGGCAAGTATCATTGTGCCGTCGTGGCGGCGGCGAACGCTCTGGTCTGGCTGGCGGACCGCAAGGGCTTTAAGCGCCTACTTCCCGTGCGAGGCGTCACCGTTATGGACCGCGTCTCCAGTGTGGTTCAAAGCTTGTCCTCGGAGAAGTACATGGCGACCGACCCCGGTTTTGGCGAACCGGGCGGCACACAGACGCATCGCTTTCTGTCCGGCCTCGAGCGCTATCTTGACGACGCCGGCTATAGGGGCCGCATCCGCTATCAGGGGATCTGGCCAATGCCCCGCAAATACGCGAAGCGGACCGGACCGGTCGATTTGCGCTGGGCGGCGCGCAGGTTTGAACGCGGCGACGCGATGTGGGTTGGCTTGCGCTTTTACCGCGATGACGGTTTGGGGGGCCTGAAGCCGATCAATGGCCACATGGTCACCATGGTCGGCTATGGCGTCGGGCCAGATGGGCGCAACGACGCGAACGCGATCGTGATCCGCGATCCGTCTGCCGGGGAAGACCCCTATTATCTGAAGATCAAAGCCCGAGCGAACGGCCGCATCTACACGCAAAGCGGCAAGCGGCTCAGGGACGCGCGCGGCGTTGCCGAGGTCGTCGCTGGGTATCCAGTCCGCAAAGACGTGATCGTCCTGCTCGAGAAGATCATCGCCCTGGAACTCTAGCTCTTCGGCCTCTAGGTCTTCGGCTTCTTCAGACGGCTGAACTTCATGCCCGGTTCGGCCAGGCGCTCCTTCGAGCCGGTCCACGCATAGGCCAAAAGGCTGGGTTCGTGCTCGCCTGTGGTGATGCGATGATTGCGGCCCGGTGGGTTGAAGATCAACGAACCGGGCGCAAAGACGCCGTCGTCGTTCTCGGACACCGATCCTGACAAGCAGAAATAGCTCTCCGTGATCCCATCGTGCGAATGCGCCGGATACGTGCATTTCGGCGCGAACAGCACAAGGCCCAGGATCAACCCGTCCGAGACCGCCGGCCCCGTTGGTCCCATGAGCTCGGCATACGCATATTTCTGAGAAAGCCCGCGCGGCAGTTTCTCGTACCCAAATCGCCAACTCAGCTGGTGCTGGACGCTCTCGATGGCGCGGATCACCGTCGCCGTACGCTCAAGACGCCCTTCGTCAAGCGCGCGTTTGAGATGCGCGCAGACCGGTTTGTGATCCGGCTTCTCGAACTGTAGCGGAGGATCGCTGTCGAGCACTTTCGACAAGGTCTCCCGAACGGTCCGCTGATGGCTGCGGATCTTGGTGCTGCCGCCGGCGCTGGAATGGCGGTACATCTCGTAGAACTCTCGAAACAGGTAACCCCAGTCCGGTTGTTCGCGTAGGCGCGTCACAGCAGGCGTCGGGTCTGAGTCCGAAGCCTCCTGCATGAAGTCTCCTTTGAGGGGACCGCCATCGATCAATATGCTGCTCCTGCGCCAAGAGTGTTGCACCGCACAATAGCGCGAAGCTTAGATGAAGGCGAGCATCTAGGGGTTGCTTCAGAGAGATGTGAGCGTCAGACATCACAGCGCTGAATGTGGGGAGCGGAGATGACTGAAAAGACGGCCATCGTCACCGGCGCCGCGCGCGGCATCGGGTTAGCGACTGCAAAACTCTTCGCCCTGGAGGGGCGCCGCGTCGCGATGATCGATCGCGATGAAGCGGCGTTGGCAAGCGCCGCGGTCGAGGTGGAACACGCGCTGGCGATCACCTGCGACGTCTCTGACCCGGAGCAGGTCGCTCAAATGGCCGGACAGGTCGAAACGGCGTTTGGTCGGGTCGATGCTTTGGTCAACAACGCTGGCGTCGCGCTGTTCGGCCCGATTCACGATATGGATTTCGCCACGTGGCGTGAAGTGATGGGCACCAATCTGGACGGCGTCTTTCTCTGCTCGCAGGCGGCGACGCCGGCGCTGATCAAAAGCAAAGGCGCGATCGTCAACATCGCGTCGATCTCCGGCTTGCGGGCAAGCACCTTACGCGTCGCCTATGGGACCAGCAAGGCCGCGGTCATTCAGTTGACCAAGCAGCAAGCGATCGAACTCGGAGAACATGGCGTTCGCGCCAATTGCGTCGCTCCAGGGCCCGTGGCGACGAAACTTGCGATGGCGGTCCACACGCCCGAGATCATCGCCGCATATCATGGCGCGATCCCGTTGAACCGATACGGCGTCGAGAACGAGATTGCGGAGGCGATCCTGTTTCTTTGTTCGGACAAAGCCAGCTATGTGACCGGGCAGGTTCTCGCGGCTGACGGCGGATTTGATTGCTCAGGCGTCGGCTTGCCGGCTCTGCGCGGCGAGAGCTCGCCCGACGCTTAGGATTTTGATTTGCGCGTGATCGCAAGCGCCGCCACGCTCGCAAGGATTTGCGCCAAGGGTAGTATTTGGGAGTTCAAGAATGCGTTTAGGATTTCAATCGTTGCTCGGACTGATGCTGGTCGCCGGTCTGTTTGTCGCGATCCCATTGGCGGCGCCTGGCTTGAGCGGCGCGGCGGCGCAAACCACCGAGAGCGTCCATGAGGGCTACTATTACCCGACCGTCACCTCACAAGAGGTGTTCAAGCGCCGCATCGTCACCGGCGCTCGGGCGGATCGCGCGACGCGCATCGCATTCGTCACGGCGCTCACAAAAGCGCAGCTCGCCGCTCCGGACACGCCGCCATACGTGATCTTCGCCAAGGGGCAAGAAGCGCAAAAGCTCATGATCGTTGGGCTGGACGATCAGATGTTCAAGACCTTGTTCCGAGCGCGCGCCGTGTTGGCGCGTCTGACGTCCAATTCTCGTGGCACGGCCTTCTTCCGGGAGAATGATCTGCAGACCTTCGCGACGTTTTACGATCTGCTCGTCATCCTCGGCTTCGAGACGCTGACGATCTCGGATGGCGAGAACTGGGCGCATCGAGTGGACTTTCAGCAGTAGCTCCCAGGACCGTCTGTCGCGGACGGCGATCTGATTGTCGCGCGCAAGAAGACGTGGTCCGCCGGGAGCACCCATAACCGCGGAAAATTCAACGTCCTCCAGAGGTCTGGAGGCGCTCTAGGAGAGGCACGCTGGGATGAGCGCTAAAGTTATCGACGGGAAAGCCTTCGCGGCGAAAGTAAGAGAACAAGTCGCAGAGCACGTTCAGACGTTGACCTCAAAACATGGCGTGAAGCCAGGTCTTGCGGTGGTTCTGGTCGGCGAGGATCCCGCCAGCCAAGTCTACGTCCGGAACAAGGGAAAGCAGACCGTCGAAGTCGGCATGAACTCCTTTGAGCACCGTCTGCCGGCGGATACGTCCGAGGAGACGTTGATTGGATTGGTGCGCCAGCTAAATGAGAGCCCGGACGTTCACGGCATTCTCGTACAGTTGCCGCTTCCGTCGCATCTCGACAGCGACCTCGTGATCAACACGATCGCGCCCGAGAAAGACGTCGACGGCTTCCATATTTCGAATGTCGGTCTGCTGGGCACAGGGCAGAAGTCGATGGCGCCTTGCACGCCGCTCGGCTGCTTGATGATGCTCAGGGAGGAGTTGGGCTCTCTCTCCGGGTTGAACGCCGTGGTGCTGGGGCGTTCAAACATCGTCGGCAAGCCCATGGCGCAGCTGCTGCTGAGAGACAGCTGTACGGTGACGATCGCCCACAGCCGCACGAAGGACATCGAGGCCGTCAGCGCCGCCGCTGATATCGTCGTCGCAGCTGTTGGTCGCCCCGAGATGGTCAAAGCCAATTGGATCAAGCCAGGCGCCACGGTGATCGACGTCGGCATCAATCGGGTTGACGCGCCTGAGCTGGGAACGAAAGAGGACGGTTCGCCGAAAACCCGCATCGTCGGCGACGTCGCTTATGACGAGGTGGCGAAGGTCGCCGGAGCGATCACTCCCGTTCCCGGCGGGGTGGGTCCGATGACGATCGCGTGTCTCTTGGCGAACACCTTGACGGCGTACTGTCGCGCGAACGATTTGCCTGAGCCGACCGGTTTGACCGCATAGCCAATATGCGCAAATCGCGCTGTCTCGTCGCATGCGGTTGTGTTTCTCTGGTGCAGTCTTTAGGTCACGATACCTGTCCTTCTTTTTCTGGAGCGCCGTCATGGCGGATCGGAGCGTCAGCGCCCCTAGCAAGTTGGGCGCATCACAGCCAATGGGCGCCTTAGTCGAGGCGCCCTTGCCCACGAGCGGGTATCCAGCACCGAGGGTCATTCCAAGACGGAGCGGTCGCCCGGAGACCGACGCGCCTGCCCGAGATGGGCGCGAGGACTTAAGACTGGTCACAAAGAAGCTGCTTTTCGCGCTCCTGGTCGGGTTGCGGCGCACCGGCGGCAACATGACGCGATCGCTTGTCTGGTTGGCGCTGGCGCATGACGACGGGGGATGGAGCGTATCCGCCCTCGCCGAGGCGACAGGTCTCGACCGCAAGTCGGTTCGCGCAACACTGGCGCGATTTGAAACCGACGGGTTTGTCATCCGCGGGGAAGACGGCTGGGCTTTCACGCGACTTGGCGTCGAGCAACGCATTGTCGCGTTCGAGAATTTCTGGAACGAGCTGCCGCCACTCGCGCGAAATCTCATCTGTGAGGGAAGTGCTTCCGGCCCTGGTGGGAAAACGCCCCACCTTCGGGAGCGGTGTTGTTAACGATTTATGGTAACGACCCCGCTCGCATGAAACTGAGAGTGGAAAAATGGGTCGCATCGCAGCCGCTCAAACAGCCCTTGGCACCGGCATTGAAGCAGAACTTACCGAAGACGCGCAGGCAGCGCTGCGTCTGGTGGTCGAAGCCCTCCGGGGGCTCGACACCCTATCGCCGGACGAAGAACGACGCGTCTCTGGTCTTGTCGCCACAATGGCGGTCGCACGAGTCGCCAATGGTGCGACGGATCCCGAGTTCGCCGAAGGCGTCGTGGAGCGCCTCGAGGGCCTGTTGCGAGAATGGCGGCGCAAGCGCGGCTGATCTGCGCAATCAGTGCTTCGGTCTCTGGGCTAAGACGGCCTGCGCCACTTTCGAAGCGGGCGGCCTGTTGAGCGCGCTGGAAATGAACGCGGAGACGTCGACCAGCTTGTCGAGGTCCACGCCGGTTTCAACGCCCATCCCCCGAAGCAGATAGACGACGTCTTCTGTCGCGACGTTTCCGGACGCGCCCTTGGCGTAGGGACAGCCGCCCAACCCGCCGACGGAGCTGTCGAAGGTGGTGATCCCAAAGTCCAGCGCCGTGGCGATGTTGCTGATCGCCATACCGTAAGTGTCGTGGAAATGCCCGGCGAGCATGTCGACGGGCACGCGCTGTTTGACCGCGTCGAGGAGGCGACGGGTGCTGGCGGGCGTGCCGACGCCGATCGTGTCGCCAAGCGAGATCTCGTAGCATCCCATACGCGCGAGACCTTCTGAGACGGCGGCGACGGCGTTGGGATCGATGTCCCCCTCATACGGGCACCCCAGAGCGCAGGAGACGTACCCGCGCACCTGGATAAACCGGCCGCGTGCGGCTTCGATGACAGGTTCGAAGCGGGCCAGGCTTTCGGAGATCGAGCAGTTGATGTTCTTCTGCGAGAACGTCTCGGACGCCGCGCCGAACACCGCGATCTCCTCGACCCCTGCGGCCACCGCCGCCTCAAACCCTTTCATGTTCGGTGTAAGAGCCGGATAGGACACGCCTTCGCGTTTGCGCCCTTCTTCTTCGAGGCGGCGATAGATCTCCGGCGTGTCCGCCATTTGCGGCACCCATTTCGGCGACACGAACGCGCCCGCCTCGATGACTTTAAGCCCCGCGTCGGCGAGACTGTCGATCAAGGTGAGCTTCACATCGGTCGAAACCGCGCTCGGCTCGTTTTGCAGACCATCGCGAGGTCCGACTTCGACCAGCGTGACAGCGGCGGGTTGAGACATCTTCACAGCCCTCTCGGTGAACTCTTGATCGAACGGCCGCTGCCGCGTCGCCTCTTTCCCTGTCCGGGGACCGGCCCCGGAAAGGGTGGTCCTCAGGACCAGCGTCGCCAGTGCGGCAGGCAGGCAGCAAGTGTCGGTCCGTTCCGTCTCGCGTCAAGCGCAAGCCTGTCAGCCGTCGCCTTCGGTGGAACTGTCGCGAGCCAAGATCTCGGCAAAACGCCAAGTCAATCTTCGTTGGCCTCGGCCGCCCAATTCGGGCGGCGCTTGTCAAAGAATGCGGCAAGACCTTCTTGCGCTTCCGCGCCGACCCTGCGCCGCGCGATCCGCGCAGCTGTCTCCTGATCGAGGTCCTGGTCGTTCTCGCTGGCGGCGACCATGCGGATCAGCTCTTTGGTCTCGCTCACGGCGCCGGGCGCATTGCCCGCGAAAAGACTGACAAGCTCTTGGATGCGGATGTCCATCGCCTCTTCGCTGGCGAGGGTCTCGTGGACAAGGCCGACCTCGCGCGCGGTATTCGCGTCCATCACCTCGGCGGTCAACCAGTAGCGGCGCGCCTCACGGGCCCCCATCGCCTGCATGACATGCGGGGAGATCGTCGACGGCGTCAGGCCCAGTTTCACCTCGGACAAACAGAACTTCGCGTTTGGGCTGGCCAGGCAGATGTCTGCGGCGGCCGCCAGTCCCACCCCGCCGCCGAAGGCTGCGCCCTGGACCCGCGCGACGACGGGTTTGGGGCATTCCGCGATGGTTCGCAGCATCTGCGCGAGATTGGCGGCGTCGGCTCGGTTCTGCTCCTCGGTCCAGTCACGCGCTGCGCGCATCCAATCGAGGTCCGCGCCGGCGCAGAAGTTCTTTCCGGCGCCGCTGAGGATGACCACTCTGACCGTGGGGTCCGCGCCCAGACTGTTGAACACGTCGATCAGCTCGGCGATGAGCACCTGATTGAAGGCGTTGTGGACGTCTGGCCGCTCCAGTTGGACAAGCGCAGCCACGCCGTCGCGCGAGACTTGAAGCGTCTCAAACTTGATCGTGTCGCTCATACTCTCTCCCAGTTGCGCGCCGAACGCGCCAGCGCGAGCACGTCGCGTCTGTCGTCAGATCACCGTTGGTCTATGGACTGGCTTTGGCCCGGCGGGTTCGGCTGCAGTCCTGGCTGGTTGCTCTGCGTCGCGTCAAGGGTTGGCGACGTCATCACCGGCGCGATTACGGCGGCCCCTGTCGTCATCGCCTGCTGAGCCGAGATCAGCAGTCCGTGTTTGGTGCGCCAGGCCATGCGTTCGGCGAAGGAGGGCACACGCCCGAGCTGCTCTGACAACTCGCGGTTTGCGATCCGATCAAACTGGCGGATGAGGCCCATGTAGGCCGGAGCCACCGCGGTCAGCAGCAAGACGGTGCCAAGGACGCCCCACAGCGCGGTGTAACGCGTCGCGGCGAGGACGTAAGGTTCCGCCGCTTCATCGACGAGCAGCTTTGGCGGCCAGTGCGTCATCGATCGGGTGTAGGCGACGGTTAGAACGATGACCCCGGCGGCAAGCAGCACCGCGATCTGCATGATGATCAGCCGTTTGCGCAGATCTTCCGGCGGCTCTTCCTTGTACCGTTTCGGTTCGTAAGAGGTCATTCGCGCCGCGAGAATGATCAGGCTCCAGGTCGCGGCGTTTCCGACCAGATAGATGACGTCGCGTGTGCGCGCCATCGCCTCGCTCGGCAACAACCCGGCCTCCATCATCGTGAAACCGAACGCCGAGAGCCGCCAGGGCTCCAGCAGGCCGGCCTCTTCGCCGCGCACCAGCACATCGTCGGCGAAGATCTGTCGCAGCTCGTAAGGCGAGACGATGTAAAGCCAATAGAGCCCGCCGCTCAAGCCGACAGCGAAGAACAGCCCCGTCGCCCCGCCGAACGGGTTTCGGAATGCGAACGCGTACCGAGGCAGCGACCAAAGGAGCGAGAAAAGCGCGACCAGAAGCAGCATGGCGCCGGAGATCGCGTATTCGAGCTTGCCGGCGACGTCGAACAAGATCAACTCGTCCCCTTCGCGGAAGGCCGTTTGCGGATCGGCCATCTCGAGGGTGATCGGGTTTCCCCCTCCCAAGCCCAGCACGTCGAGAGCGATCCAGAGAAAGAAGTAGCAAGAGACCGGGCCAAGGACGACGAGCCAGCCCCAACAGCTGCGTGTCCACCACTCCGACAAACGGGTGATCATGTGCGTTCCCCTCGTATCCCCTTCGCTGAACCGCCGCCGGCCTGCGCCGTCGTCCGCGATTCAGCGAATCCCATTTCGGTCGCCGCACTTTAGTCAGCGCGCCGTGCGGCGAAAAGTGAGCCCTTTGAGCTGCGTCGACTTCTGCGCCGCCGCCGACCCGATGCGCAAAGCACGCTCGTTGTCGTGGGTAGGGGAGGTTCTAGCCGGCGGCAAACATGCCGCGGAGGTCATAACCGGCTGCGCCAGCAGCCTCGACGATCTCTGGAACGGGTTTCGATCCCTGCTGCGACAGCGCCCACAGAACGGCGCAGCGGGTGCCGCTCCGGCAATAAGCCAAGACAGGTTTGGGCAGTTCGTCCAGCAATCTGGCGAAGCCGGCTGCGCCTTCGGCGCAATCATCGCGCGAAACAACGGGCATAAGGCGGGCCTCTACCCCGACGGCTTTCGCCGCTTCCGCCACATCAGCGAAACGAGGTTGACCCGGGTCTTCCTCATCCGGTCGATTGCAGATCACGGATTTAAACCCGCTCGTCGCAATATCCGGCAAGTGCTCTGGCAAGATCTGCGGGCTGACCGAAACGTCTTCGGTGATGCGTCGAATATCCATGTCGCGTGGCCCCTTGCGTGAAGTTCAAAGGCCGTTGACCGGCACTTTCAGGAACGTTTTGCCTTCCTCGTCCGCCTCGGGCAACCGTCCAGCGCGCATGTTCACTTGCAACGACGGAATGATCAGTTTCGGCATCGCCAGTTGAGCGTCGCGTTTCGTGCGGAATTCGATGAACTCTTCGCGCGTCTTGCCGCCTCCGACATGAATGTTGTTGGCTTTTTCCTCGGCGACGGTGGTCTCCCATTGAATCTCTCGACCGCCGGGACCGTAGTCGTGACACATGAAAAGGCGCATCTCATCCGGCAGGGCGAGGACCTTCTGGATCGAGTCGTAGAGCTCGCCGGCATCGCCGCCAGGGAAGTCGGCGCGCGCGCTGCCGCCGTCCGGCATGAACAGCGTGTCGCCGACAAAGGCGGCGTTCCCGATCACATGGGTCATGCAGGCGGGGGTATGGCCGGGCGTGTGGATGACGGACGCCCTCATCCCGCCGATCTGGTAGATGTCGCCATCCTCGAAGAGCTTATCAAACTGACTTCCGTCACGTTCGAACTCGGTCCCTTCGTTGAAGATCTTGCCGAAGGTTTCTTGAATCACGGTGATCTGGCTGCCGACGCCGATCTTTCCGCCGAGTTTCTCCTGGATGTAGGGCGCCGCCGAGAGGTGGTCCGCATGCACATGGGTTTCGATCACCCATTCGAGCGACAATCCGCGGCGGTCGATTTCGGCGATGATCTCATCTGCGCTCTGATGCGTGATCCGACCCGCGGCGTAATCAATGTCCATCACCGTATCGATGACAGCGCATGCGTGGGAACCTGGGTCCTTCACGAGGTAGCTGATCGTATTGGTGGCGGGATCGAAAAAACCCGTAACGTCTGGCTTTACCGCCATGTCGATCAGATCGGGTGTCATGCGCGGGTTTCCTTCGTCGCAGTGGGTTTCAGCGCAGCTGTCAGAGCACGTGACAGGAATATACCGCTCACACAGGCGGAAACGAAGAGAAGGACGCGAAGGTCGCCTGCGCCGAGCATCGGCAGCGCGCCTCCGGGGCAAAATCCGGCGATGCCCCACCCAACGCCAAAGACGGCGGCCCCGCCGAGCAGCCTTTCATCGATGTTATCTTTTGTCGGCAGGTTGAAGCCTCCGTCGAACAGCGGCGCCGGTTGCGCCAGTACGAACCTGTATCCCAGGAGCGTCGTGACCAGCGCGCCGCCCATCACAAAGACGAGGCTTGGATCCCAGGCGCCGGCGATGTCGAAGAAATTGATGACCTTGGCCGGGTTGCCCATGCCGGAGATCAAGCTCCCTGCGCCGAAGAGCAGGCCGATCAGATAAGCAGAGAGAGCACGCATCAGACTACGCTCCGATCAGATGGCGAATGACGAACACCGTCGCAAAGGTCGCCGCCATGAACGCGAGCGTCGCGGCGATTGAACGGACCGAGAGTCGCGCGATCCCGCATACTCCGTGACCCGAGGTGCAGCCTCCGGCCAAAGAAACGCCCGCTCCGACCAGTAACCCGCCGACGATCAGCATGGCGGGCTGCGCGGGAACGTGGATCTCCGGCCAGGCCCCGGTTGCGGTCAAGTACATCGCCGGCGCCGTCGCCATCCCCGCCAATACAGCGGCCCGCCATAGCCAGTCTTCGCGGTCCTTAGGCGCGAAGAACCTGGTCAGGATCCCGGTCGCCCCGGCGATCCTGCCATGCGTCCACATCAGGAACACCGCGGCGGCGCCGATCAGAACGCCTCCGGCAAGCGAGGCGGCAGGTGTGAACTCGGTCGCCAAGGCGTTCATGAGGCTATCCTTTGATATATTCGTTTTCATGAATGTATTGTTTTGGGGAGAAGCGTCAAGCTGCGTCAGCGCCCCCGTCGCCAAAGCGCGGCCACATCTTGAAGGTAACGATCAACGATGACGCGGTCGCAGGAGGGGACATTGCAGATCTGCACAGCAGTCGAGAGGAAGTCGCAACGACGATCACTGGCGCGACGGCTTGGCGTCGTTCTGCTCGGCGGGATGGTCTTCAACGGCGCTCTGACGGATGCGGCGCATGCGCAGTCTCAGGCGGCGGCGCCGGAGAACTGCGCCGTCAAAAGCAGTTCGAATGTTCGCGTCGAAGGGATGGGCATGTTGCGGCTAGGCGATGTCGCGGGATGCCCGGGGCTGCGGTATGAGATCATTCCCGGCGTCCGGATCAATGGCCAGCCGGCGGTGCGCCTGCTGCCGAACGAAGACGGGACCGGCGGCGGCGGCGCCGCGAGCGTAACCGCGGACGGAAAAGCTGTCGGGCGCCAAGGCGATCAGCAGTAGCTGGACAAGCTGTATCTCGGCGAAGGCGTCTGGCGAAGGTGTCTGTCTTGCGCAGCTCAAAAACCGACCATCGGCAACATGCGATAAAGGTCGATGGCGCGTTCTGCAGTCTTGTTGTTGGCGCAGGTCGCCGACCAAACGGACGCAGCGTCGCCGTCAATAACCGAGAATGGCAGCGCACAGCTTTCATCTCGATAGTGTCGCCAAGCGTCTTCAGCAGCCTCCAACGCCGCTAAGGCTTCGTCAGTCGACAACCCATCCTGCAGACGGGCGCTGAACCTGGCCCGCAACGCGCTCCAGGCGGCGTTCTCATTTCTGTAGCATCCCACAACGCCGGCGTTGGACTGGTTCTCGGGGCGTTTCATGCAGGGCTCTGCAAGCGTCCCAAGGCAACGGTTGGGCGTGTCGCCTGTGCTCGTCGCCGCCGCCAAACAGTCTTCGAGAAACGACACGTGGCGTTCGTTTGCGGTATTCGTCTCTTCGCTTGTCTGCGTTTGCGCTTGCAGAAAGGACGGCGAAGCCCATCCCAGCGACATGGCGGTCAAGGCCAGCGCGAGGATCGCTGGAGTTTCGAGCCACAGGCGCAAGATCGGTCTGCGGTGCATCGGCTTTCCTCCCGCCGCGCCGCATTCTAAGGCGTCGCGGGGTCTAGCCTACAGTCGCTTTAAAGGAGGCGTCAAAAGAAACGCTGCGCAGCTCTGAAAAGGTTGTGGGAAGACCTTAGAGAGGCGCTTCGATGACGGTGCGCTCCCGCGCGCTGTCCCTGGTGTCCGCCGCCTCGGCCGCCTTCTCGCGCGCCGCCGCCGCCATGAACACAATCAGGCCAAGGGAGCCGATCCAAGTGAGCAAAGTTGCGGGCATCCAAACATTCTTGGGCATCCGTTGCATTGTCTTGTTCCCTTACCGGTCGCGGGACTGCGACACGTCCATGCGTTAGCAAGTGGGTAAGGTGAAGGGTGGCCACAATGAGCGGGAATCCGCACATTTTCGCGAGCGGCTCGTGTCAATGCGGCGGGCGTGACGGGCGGGTCAAAACGTAAACGGCGCCGAGGCCGATTCCGAAAAGCGCGGCGTACAGGATCCAACCGGGACCGACGACGATCGCAAGGAGCATCGCCGACAGCGACATGCCCATGAATGCCGCGAATTTCGCTTTTGGACCGATGATCCCGTGATCGACGAAGTCTGCGACCACCTGCCCAATCGCCGGCCACCCGCGGATGCGATTGGACAGAACCGGATCTGATTTTTGAAGCGCGAGCAACGCGAGGATCCAGAAGAGCGCGGTGGGCAATACAGGCACCACTGTTCCGATCAGTCCAAGGCTGAACAGCCCAGCGCCGATCCAGCGCCAGAAGACACGACCGCGCCGGTTCGCCGAAGGATCGTCAGCGGATTGATCTTGCAGCGCCATGTTTCGCCTCTTGCCGGGACATTCGACTAGGTAGGTGTTTGTGTCGGAGATTCGAACCAAAACAAAAAGAGAGAGGGCGACAGCGCCGCCCTCTCAGGAATTCAGGTCTCGAGCGCCTGATCAGAGCAGATCGAACCGATCCGCGTTCATGACCTTGACCCAAGCCGCGACAAAGTCCTTCACGAACTTTTCGGCGTTGTCGTCCTGAGCGTAAACCTCTGCGTACGCCCGCAGGATCGAGTTCGAGCCGAACACGAGGTCTGCGCTGGTCGCCGTCCACTTCACCGCACCCGATTTGCGATCACGGATCTCGTAGCTGCCGTCGGCGACGGGGTGCCAGCTGTAGGCCATGTCCGTCAGGTTGACGAAGAAGTCGTTCGTCAACTGACCCTCGCGATCCGTGAAGACGCCATGCTTCCCGCCGCCATGGTTGGCGCCGGCGACCCGGAGGCCGCCGAGAAGCACAGTCATCTCCGCTCCGGTGAGACCCATCAGCTGCGCGCGATCGAGCATCAGCTCTTCCGGGGTGACGGCGTAGGGTTCTTTCTGCCAGTTGCGGAACCCATCGGCGAGCGGCTCGAGCACCGAGAAACTGTCGGCGTCGGTCTGTGCGTCCGACGCGTCGCCGCGACCTGGCGCGAAAGGAACCTCGATCGAGTGGCCCGCGGCCTTGATCGCCTGCTCCACGCCGACATTACCGGCCAGGACGATCACATCGGCGATGGAAGCGCCCATTTCCGCTGCGATCGGCTCAAGAACGCCGAGCACCTTGGCCAGGCGCGCCGGCTCGTTGCCTTCCCAGTCCTTCTGCGGCGCGAGGCGAATGCGCGCGCCGTTGGCGCCGCCGCGTTTGTCGGAGCCGCGGAACGTCCGGGCGCTGTCCC
>ERZ1740059.54-NODE-54-length-55519-cov-7.160699_pt1 | contig 55519 bp, 39 predicted proteins | sample MGYA00581744_ERZ1740059 | MGnify/ENA primary metagenome ERZ1740059 (study PRJEB43018, sample SAMN04849738) | marine metagenome | isolation source: floating plastic debris | place: Pacific Ocean | collected 2008-08-28 | study: EMG produced TPA metagenomics assembly... | reverse complement strand
GGATAGTCGAGTGGCGTCGCGCGACGAGGGGCGGGGGGTTCTGCACCCGGGTTTTTTTTCTCCGGACCGCGCAACTGCGAGCCGCGACCCCCGAGACACGCCCCCGACCCCCGCTGATGGGAGGTCGGAAAGAGAAGAAGTGAAAGTGGCCAGATTGAGCGTCGGCGACAAAGCCGACCGGGTGCTCAAGTTCCTCCTGAGCATGAGCAACGCCCACGTGAGCCGCGCGCTCGTGCAGCACGGGTTCACGGAGCGCGATGCGGACGAAGGGTGGAACCGCCTCCGCGCGCTCTCCGACGGGCGCCTCGACCGGGCCGTGCCTCGCGTCGCGAGCCCGGAAGAGCTCGTGCGCCTCGACCGGTGGGAGAACCGCTGGTTCCCCATCGCGCGGGCGACGCTGCAGTACGCCTACCCCGCGGTCGAGGCCTACGTCTTCCAGAACCTCCGGCAGACCAGCGGCTCCCAGGTCGTCTTCAGCGTGCAGAAGTTCATCGCGCGCGTCCGCGCGCTCGAGACCGACCCGGCGGTCGGCGACGATGGTGGCGCCGCCCGCGCGCTCCTCATGGAGCGCGGCCTGGACGACGAAGAGCTCGCCTTCGCTGACGCGCTCGTGACCAAGCTCCGCATGGTCGCCGAGCCCGCCGAAGCCGCCCCCGCCGTCGACCGCGAGCGCCTCGAGGCGGCCGAAGAAGCCGTGTGGCGCTGGTACCTCCAGTGGTCGGCCATCGCCCGCGCGGTGATCAGCGACAAGCGCCTCCTCCGCCTCATGGGCTTCCGACGCACCGGCCGACCCGCACCGCGCGAAGAGCCCACACCGGCGCCCGCCAACGGCGCCGAGGCTCCCAACCGAGAGGAGGTGATCGACGCCTGACACGCCTGGTCAGTCCCTCCTTTTTGTTTGGGCTCGCCCCTGCCCCGTCGGCCCGATCACGCCGGCGGGGTGGGGGCGTCGTCCGTCGGGCGCGCCGACCCCGAGGAGAGAAGGAGCGACCTAGACGCCGAAGCGCGACCCTTCGCCAAGGCGCGTCGACGCCGCGCACGGCTCGCTCGCTCCGGCGGAACGAGGCGCCCGACCTCGAGCTCGATCGCTTCGAACGGAGGAATGCGAGCGGCGTCTTCGTCGCCACAGCGGCCGACCTCGACCCACCGGCCCGCTCCAGCGCGAAGGCCTCCAGCACGCGCGCCTCCGGGTCGATCAGCCACATCGCGGGAAGGCTCGCCTCGCGGGTAGAGCTTCGCCTTCGTCAGGCGATCGTGGCGCTGGGTCGACGGAGACAGGAGTTCGCAGACCCCGTCGGGCCGGACGTCGATGGGCCGCGTATCCCACGGCTCGGGCAGCCGTTCGCGCTTCCAAGCCGAGAGGTGGTACCCCTCCGCGCATGAACGCGCTTCGCTTCGTCGCCCTTTTCGCCCTCGCTCTCGGCTGCGGCCCGACGACGACGAGCGAGGTCCCGGCCGCCAACGCGAGCGGCGTCGGCTGTGGTTCCGGCTGTGGCGACCTGAAGTACTGCGACGAGGGGAGTTGCAAGGACCAGCGCGACGCCAGCGAAGGCTGCGCCGACGCCCGCGAATGCAAGGGCGGCCGCTGCTCGAACGGCATGTGCGTCGCCTGCGTCACGAACGCGCATTGCGGCCAAGGCCGGCACTGCTTCGAGGCTGCCTGCTATCAGACCACGGCCGCGATCGGCCAGCCGTGTCCGCAGGGCGCCTGCGCCGCCGGCCGCTGCAGCCAGGGCACGTGCGTCGAGTGCGTCACGAGCGCGCACTGCGGCCCGGGTCGCCACTGCTTCGAGGGCGCCTGCAACGACACGACGGCGACCGTCGGTCAGCCCTGCCCCGAGGGCGCCTGCGCGACCGGCCGCTGCAGCCGCGGCATGTGCGTCGAGTGCGTCACCAGCGCGCACTGCGGCCCGGGTCGCCATTGCTTCGAGGGCGCCTGCAACGACACGACGGCGACCGTCGGTCAGCCCTGCCCCGAAGGGGCGTGCGCCACCGGCCGCTGCAGCCGCGGCATGTGCGTCGAGTGCGTCACCAATGCGCATTGCGGCGCTGGACGCACGTGCACCGCCGGCCGCTGCGGGTGACGCTGTTCATGACCGCCGTGCCGGCGATGAGGCCCTGACCTCGGAGCCTTCGGTGCGCGCCCGCCGGCGCCCAGACCACGAGCGCTCGGCTCGTCGCCCCGCCACTCGTGGTTCCGACCCGAGCGATACTCTCCCTCGATGTCCACCCCGGCCCGGAGGCTCGCGCGGATTGGGTCTGCGAGGTGTTGTCCCCAGGTGCCGCCGCATGGCCTAAGGCTGGACGCTCCGGCTCGTGAGCTCGGTGATGTGGAGCGTCCCCGTCGTGTTCTGCCCCCGCGCGTAGCTCGCGACCCAGATGTCGTAGTGGCCGGCGGGCGGGTTCCGGATGTCCACCTGCGGGTTCCGGCCCGCCGTGTCGTCGTTGCAGTGCCAGTTGCCGCGGGCGTCGTTGATGACGAGCACCGTGTCCCCCTCGGCCTGCACGTAGAAGCGCAAAAAGCCCCGCGCCTGCGAATAGTCGAGCACGACGTCCGGCTGGCGCGTCGCGAAACCGCGGCAGTTGGGCGGAAGGCCCATGGTCGCCACGTCCTCGCTGCCCCCACTCCGCACGTTCCCGATGGTGTGCGGGTCCGGCGTGAACCCTCCGACGAGCCGGTGCCGGCCATAGTTCGCCTCGTTCTGGCCGATGATCAGCCGGTTCGTTCGCGCGGGTCCGCTCCCCGGCTCCGTCGCCACGCGAAGCGGCGGCGGCGCCGGCGCGACGGTGCCGCGGTTCATCGCCACGATGGCCTGCATGAGGCTCGGATCCACCCGCGTGTCGCCGGGCTCTCGGGCCATGGCGACGTTGTCCACCATGAGCACGTTGAGCCGTGAGCGCAGCGACTCGTTCGCCGACCAGCGCCCCAGCCGACGCATCAGCGCCCCGTTGAGGCCCCGGCCGATGGTCAGGAACGACGCCTGCGGGTCGAAGTAGCGGTCCGAGCCGATGCCCCGCGCCCGCCCCACGGGCTCCGCGGCGCGCGTCGAGCCGAGGGAGTGGCGGAGGCAGGCGTTCCCCTGCCGCATGTCCGTCTGCAGGTTGTTCTTCGCGAAGCCCGAGGGGCAGGCATAGCAGCGCGCGTCCGCGATGTTCAGGATCGCGCCACGCGGGCAATCGGTGCGGAGGAGGCCCGTGGGTGCCCCGCGGGGGACGCCGGCCCGCTGCTCCTCCCGCGGCGGCTGGGTGCACGCGCCGTCCGCGTTCGGCGCCACCAGCGGGTTCCGGTCGAAGCCTCCCGGGCAGCGGAAGCACTGGCCCGTGGCGAGGTCCGGGAGGCTCCCCCCGGGGCAGCTCACGCGCACGCTTTGAAGCAGGCGATTGACCTCGTTCCCGCCAGGCAGGCGCCGCACGTAGCGCTCGTAGATCGCCGACGCCCAATACTTGAGGTTGTTGGCCGGCGGAAAGACCGGCGTGACCTGGAACGTCGTCGGCTCCGGTGCCATCTCCCGCGCCCCCAGCGTGCGCTCGACCTGGTCGAGGATCGCCCGGAAGCTCGGCGCGTTCACGTAGCCGTTCGAGTCGTTCACGCCGGCGGTGAAGCTGGAGGCCGGGCCCCAGATGCGCGGCTGCGGCATGGAGCCCGTGACCGCGCGCGCGGCCTCGGAGAGCGTGCCATAGTCGTCGAGGAGGACGACGTTCGTGCCGGCCTCGACGAACTCCTGGAGCCGGCTCGACGGCGAGAGCCCGCCGTCCCCTCCCGGGGCCAGCCGCGAACGACCGTTCGAACGGAAGAGCTGGTCGAAGCGACGGTAGAGCGCCACGCGCTCAGCCCGCCCCCCGCCGTTGAGCTTGCGAAGGTGGAGGACGAACACCTCCCCGGGATGGGTCGCCGCGAAGCGCGCGATGCCCGGGAGCTCGCTCTCGAGCGAGTGGCTCATGGGGCCGAAGTAGGCCTCGTCGGCCTCTACCCAGGTCCCGTGATAGAGGAACCACGCTCGCTGCTCCGGATCCCAGCTCACGCGGAAGTCGAAGTAGCGGACGCCAAGCTCGAGCTGCCGAACGATCGATTGGCTCTGCGTCGCCCAGAGCGCACCCTGCACGTCGTTGAGCGCGCTCTCCTGGCGTGCACGGGAGAGTCCCGCGACGAGCTGCGCCTCGAAGGGGTTGCCGGAGATCGAGCGCATGAGCCGGGTCAGCCAGGCGCTGTTCCTTCCACCTGACCATCCCGGGCTCCGGTGAATGCGGTAGGTGCCCGCGTCGTGGCTTCCGGGCATGGCGATGCGGTTGAGCGGGACGCCGCCGAGCGTTCCGCTCATCTCGGTCATCCAGGCCTCCAGGCGGACGTTCTGAGCCTCTGCGGCGCCCGCGCTCAACGCGCTCCCCACGAGCAGCGCGGCCAAAGCCATACGCCCTCCCCTTCGCATCCTCTTCGTCATCGTCGCTGCCTCCTGGGCCGGTCGCGCGGCCGTGAGCGGCGCCATGCAGCGCCGTACTCCCAGGACGCCACGCTACGCCGATGCATCCATCGCCGCGTGTAGTGCTTTCGCTACACGCGGCGGCGCCGCAGCGCGCGGAGCGCCTAGGAGGGCTCGCCGCGCGAGCCGATGAGCGAGAGGCCCATGCGGTCCGCGTAGCGACCGATATCCGCGTTGGTGGCCACGTTCAGCTTCTCGCGCACGCGGAGCGCGTAGGTGTGCACGGTGCTGATCGAGAGGTTCAGCTCCGCGGCGAGGGCCTTGAGCGGCATGCCTCGGGCGATGCCATCGAAGACCTGACGTTCGCGCGCGCTGAGCGGCGGCAGCTCGGGCGGCGACTCGGGCGCCGGGGCACGGCCCGCGGCCACCTCCCGGAGCACCGCGGCCAGATAGGCGAGGTCCCGTTCCTTGCTGACCACGGCGCGGGCGCCGGCCGCGAGGAGGTCGGTACGCACGACGCCCTCGGGGTAGTGGCTGAAGACCACCACGGAGACGCCGGCCGCCGCGAGCCTCCGGAGCGTGCGCGCGCCACCCATGCCGGGCATGTCCAGGTCGAGCACCAGCACGTCCGCGCCGGTCTCCTGCACGCGCGCCGCGAGGGCGTAGGCGCGCTCGGCGACGCCCACGACCTCGAGGTCCGCCTCGAGGTCGAGAACGCGCTTCACGCCCTGAAGGACGACGGGGTGGTCATCGGCGAGGAAGACACGAATCACCCGCTGAACCCCAGGGAGCCGGACGGCGCCCGAAGCGGGAGGGCCACGCGCACCTCCGTACCGCGCGGCGTCGCGGCCGAGAGCGAGAGCGACCCCCCTAGCGAGCTCGCGCGCTCCCGCATTCCCTCGAGGCCGAAGCCCTCGGCCCTTCGCGCCGGGTCGAGGCCACGGCCGTCGTCGGTCACCGAGACGATCAGCGTGCCCCCGCTTTGCGTCACCCGGACCGTCGCGCGCTTCGCGTCGGCGTGCTTCAGCACGTTCGAGAGGCTCTCCTGAATCGTGCGCAGGGCCGCGTGTCGCACCGGTCGCGCCGGCTCCGAGTGCGCACAATCGAGCTCCAAGGTGATCGCGAGCTCGCCGAGGGCGCGAAAGGCCTCCACCAGGTCCTCCGCGGCCACCTCGAAGGGCAGCTCCGCGGCGCGCAGGCCACCGACCACGCTCCGCGTCGAATGCTCCATCTGCGAGACCACCTGGCGCAGCGAGCGCACGTCCGCACGCGCGTGGTCCGCGTCCACGCTGCGCTCGAGGTGCTCCAGGTTGATGCGCGCGCTGACGATGAGCTGCGCCATGTCGTCATGGAGGAGCCGGGCGATGTCCTGGCGCTCCTCCTCGCGAACGCGCTCGGCGCGCTCCGTCACCGCGACGAGGCGCTCGGTGCGGAGCGCCACCTCTTCGACGAGCGCGTCGCCGCGCTGCTCGGCGGCCGCCCGGTGCATGAAGAGCTCCCGAGCCTGCAGGTGGAGCACGTGCCCGAAGACGATCGTGCCGACGCTCATGCAGGTCAGGTGCAGCCAGGCAACGTGCGCATGCGGGACGTTGGCGTGCTCCGGGTGGAGACCGAAGAAGGTCGCGAAGAAGGCGGCGAGCAGGGCGAGGTTGAAGCCGATGCGCCAGCCGAGGTGTGCGGGCAGCCCGAGGGCCGTCGCCGAGAGCAGGTAGCTGACGTAGAAGTACGGCCCGTCCATGCCCCCGAGGGACCCGAGCACCACGCCGCCGATCCCTGCGACGACCGCGGAGAAGAGCGTGCAGAGCGGGTGCGGATGGGCACGGACGGTGGCCGACACGCGGAACATGGCGATGCCCGCGAGCAGCACGCCGATCTGCGCGAGCACGCCCACGCGCGGGATCCACACGGGATCGTCCGCGCCCAGAAAGAGCACGTCCGCAAGGAAGCCGAGACCGAGCCCGCCGACGAACCACCAGCCCGCGTAGACGAAGGTACGTCCCGCCTGCTGCCGGACGTGCGCGTCCCATTCCTTGAGCCGACGCAACCGCTCCTCCGGCGGAAAGAGACGCTTCCAGGACGAGCTCGACATGATGCGCGCGAAGGCACGAGGCCGCGGACCTCGGTCTCGGAGCATACACCGCGAGGTGAGCGCCCTCGTGCGCGCCCGGAGTTCCCGCCTTCCAGGACCTAGGCCCGCTGCCCTCAAAGACGCTGGTACGTGTTCGTCAGCTCGTCCTGGATCACCACGGCCAGGCCGTCGGCGACCAGCGTGAGGGCTTCGTCCAGCACCCGCGCGCGGTAGGTCCAGCCTTCGGGGAGGCTCAGGCGCGCGCCGAGCGTCGGCAGGTCCTCGAGCGCGAGCTCCGCGTCCACGATCTGCGAGAGCGACTGCATCACGTAGCGCATCCCGCCCGGCGCCTCGAGCTCGTAGATCTCGGCCCCCGCCTCGAAGCGGAACACCGTGTTTCGGCGGACGTCGCTCTCCGTGTAGGGCGTCGACCCGGCCGTCGGGTCGAGCTGCGACGGGTCGAGGGAGAGGCTCGCGAGGAGCCGCATCTCGAGATCTCCGAAGGTGCGGCGCTCGGGAGAGGGAAAGGCCGTCGCCTCCCCGAAGACGCCGGGCGCGAGCCAAATCCTCGGACCGTTGAAGAGCGCGGCCAGCGCTCCGCTCTCTGCCGCCACCTCGTCGGGGTCGAGCGCGTCCCAGCTCTCGGCCGGGCACTCGCTCACGTTCTGCGTCCCCCATACGTCCGCGGCGACGCCCTCGGGGCCACCATTCACCAGGAGGATCTCGCAATAGCGGAAGGGCGGCGGCGTCGCTCTCAAGGGCCGAAAGCCAAAGAACGCCACGAGCTGCTCCGCGATGAAGGCGCCCTGGTCGTCCTGGAGGAAGTGCCCCGCCTCGGGCACACGGGTGTGCGGCACGCCCCGAGCGCCGGGCACGTTGTCGACGAAGATCTGCTGCGCCTCGCAGGAGCCCTGGTTGCCCGCGTCGTTGGCACCCCAGATGGTGTAGAAGGGCCGCGTGAAGGACGTGAGGCCCGCCCAGGCCTCCTCGTTCGCTCCGCCGAGCTCGTTCACGAGCGATGGAAACGAGCGCACGCCGGCCATGTAGCTGCGCGAGGGGTAGGGCGCGTCGTAGGCCAACTCCTCGTCATCGGGCAGCGGGAACCAGGTGAGCGCCTCGAGGACCTCGCTCGGCCGGAAGTCCTCGCCCCGCATCGCGTAGGTCGCCCAGGTCCCGAAGCCCTCGGAGAAATCGCCCGCCGGGAAACGGGGGTCGCAGCCGTCCTCGCCCTCGTAGAACGGCACCTGCTGATCCGGCACCGCGGCGAAGGGACTCATGAGCGCCGCCGGCGTGTCCGGGTCCTCGATGGGCGCGATGAGCTCCGTCCCCGCCGGGACCACGGGCAGCGCGCCGTTGCCGACGGCGATGCGCGCGAAGCGCTCGGGGTTCAGCCCCGCCACGCGGAGCCCGACGAGGCTCCCCCAGTCCTGCACGAAGAGGTGGATGTCCTCGAGAGCGAGCGCGTCCATGAAGCCGAGGAGCCGCGCACCGTGCCCGAGGTAGCTGTAGGCCCCGATGTCCACCGGCTTGTCCGAGCGGCCCATCCCCAGGTGGTCCATCGCGATCACCCGGTATCCCGCCTCGGCGAGCACGGGGATCATCTTCCGGTAGAGGTACGACCAGGAGGGCTGCCCGTGGAGCAGCAGCACGACGGGTCCGTCCTCGGGACCCTCCTCCACGTAGGCCTGCCGGAGGCCGTCGAGCTCCACGTAGCGCGGCGCGTAGGGCCAGTCCGGGAGCGCCGCGAAGCAGGCGTCCGGCGTGCGCACGAAGTCGACGCCCGCCGCAGTCGTGCGCACGAGCGGCGGGGCCTCGCAGCGCGTGTCCTCGGGCTCGAGCGGAGCCGCGTCCTCGCCGCAGGCGGCGAGCAGGGCGACCGCGAGCAAGATGGTGAGCGTCGGGGGGTGAGCGTGGGGCACGGGCATCTCCTCTCGGGCGATTCCCCGCCCACCGCCACGCTAGGGCGCAGGTGTGGAGCGTCCGTGAAGCCAGGCGAACCCGCGCGGGAAGACGGGCCGCGGCAAGGAGAGAGTCCGTCGCGGCAGCGTCAGAGGAGCGCGACGAGCATGGCTCCGAGACCCCCGAGGGCCACCAGATAGAACGCGCTCCGCACCCCCGTGAGGGCCAAGAGGTAGGCCGGCACGTAGAGGATGCGGGCGATGACGAACACCGCGGCCCCCTGGACCGCGAGCTCGCTGTCCGCGCCTGGGACCACCATGCAGAGGAGTCCGAGCGTGGCGAAGATCGGGAGGTTCTCCTGCATGTTGGCGAGCGCGCGGCGAGACCGTCCCACCCACTTGCTCGGCTCCGGCAGCGCGTCGCGCCCGCCCAGGTGGTTCATGACGCCCTCCGCCGGCAGGAAGAGCGTCGTCGGCAGGTAGATCTGGAAGAGATAGAGGCCGAGGCCGGCCAAGAGCCACATCGTCATCGTGTCGTTCCCGTGTTGCGGGGCGAGCGTCGCCCGACAGCACACCTACGGCGCGCTCGACGACCGTCGATTCCGTCGGAGGGAATGAGCCTTGCGCAATGGTCACGCAGCCTCACGGACATCCGGTGATCTCCCTCGACGACGGTTTCGGGGCGGCGCTTCGCAGCGTACGCCACCAGCTTGGCCTCACGCAGCTCGCGCTCGCGCAGAAGATCAGCACGACCCAGCGCCACGTCTCCTTCCTGGAAACGGGCCGGTCGGCGCCGAGCCGCCGCATGCTGGGGCGCCTCTGCGCGGAGCTGCCGCTCAGCGATCCGCAGCGCCGGACGCTCTTCCGGGCGTCGGGCTTCGAGAACCCCTTCTCGACGACGCCCGACCCGCAGGCTCGCGCCGCGGGCCTCGCGCTCCTCGAGCGCCGCGTCCTCTCGCACTGGCCCTTCCCGGCGTTCGTGCTCGACCACGACTGGAACCTCCTCCGGGAGAACGCCGCCGGCGCACGCCTCATCGCGACCATGGGCCACGAACGCAACATGCTCCGCATCCTGCTCTCGGACGGGTTTCGAGCCTTCGTCACCAACTGGAAGGAAGCGAGCACGGCCCTCTTCCATCGCCTCCAGGACGCGGCGGCACGCTCGGCCTTCGTGCGGGAGACGCTCGACGAGGCGCTCGAGCGCGGGCTCTTCGACCACATCTCGCCCCATGATCCGGCCCCGCCGACGGCCGGCATCCTCCCCATCGCGATCGAGCTACCCGGCGGCGAGCGGCTTCAGATCACCTCGCTGCTCGGTCAGCTCGGCGCCCTCTTCGACGCATCGCTCGAAGGCCTCGACATCGAGTTGATCGTGCCCCTCGACGACGCGAGCGAAGCTCCGCTCCGGCACCTCGATCTCTTGCCCTGAGGTGCCTCGTACGAGGTGCGGCGCGGTCTAGGGCGTGTAGCCAAGCTCTTCGAAGAGCTCGGGGGACTGCTTGAGGTAGCGGTCCTGGTTGGTCTCGGCGAAGAAGGCCCGGCCGACGAGCGGGTTGTTCGACAGCCGCGCGTCCTCCCAGGTGACGCCATTCGAGGGGTTTCGGCGCCAGTTCTGGCTGATGAAGGCGATGGCCTTGATGTTCCGCGCGTAGCTCAACGAGAAGAGCTTCGCGAACCAGCTGGCCCAGACCGCGTTGCTGCCGGGGTTGATGCCGTTGGTCGGGCTCGCCTCTGCCACCAGGACGGGCTTTCGCTTTTCCCGCGCGTAGTCGAAGACCGCGTCCACCCAGCGTCCGGGCGTCCTCGCGTAGAGCTGTCCGAAGAGGGACACGGCGACCCAGTCGACGTAGTCGTCGCCGGGCCACCACGCCGAGATGGGGCGCCCGCCCGCCGGCGGCGCGGCGAAGGAGTGCCAGACGAAGGCCACGTTTTGGACGCCTTCCTCGCGCATGATGTCTACGATGCGGCGGTAGGCGGCGATGTACGTGGCGGGGTCGAGCTCGTTGTGCGGTCCGTCGAACTCGTAGCCGATGCGGAGGTAGATCGGGCGCGCGGCGGCCTTGGCCCAGGTGCTGAAGTCACGGATGACCGGGTCGAACTCACCGTCCACCGTTCGCTGGGCAACGCCCCACGTTCCCACCATCCACATCCCGCTGTGGAGCACCGTGTTGGGGAATCGCTCCACGAGGGCCTGATGGTGGTGCCGGTCGCCCGTCTCGTTCGTCGTCTCGCGAGTCACGTAGTCCATCGACGGGATGCCCCAGTAGGCCGACCAGCCGCCGGGAGTCGGCGCGTCGGGGAAGCTCGTGGTGAGCTCCTCGACCGCGTCGAGGGTCTGCCCGAGGATGAGCAGCGTCTTGCCCTCCGGCGGGACGAAGCGGGCGCCCTCGAACTCGTAGACGTAGCTGGGGTCCACTTCGGTATCGACCAGGTCGAGCATGGCTGCGACCAGCTCGTCGGGCGTTCCCCCGGCGTCGGGCGGCGAGCCTGCGTCATCCGGCGGCGCACCATCCAGCGAACCGCCGTCCATGGACCCGGCGTCCCTCGTGCCTGCATCCATCGCACCGGCATCTGCGTCGCCGGGGCCATCAGTAGGCTCGTTCGCCTCCCCGCAGGCGAGCAGTGACGAGGCGATGAGGAGACCGATGCCGGTCCAATGTGTCGGGACGTGCGTCATGCGTGTGGCTCCCAGGAGACGAACGCTGCTCTCAATTCACCCTACGAGATCGGCGCCCGGATCCCCTCACGAGCCCCCAGCTTAGCGAGCCGGAGCCCGCGGGCTACCGAAGACGGCGAGCGCCTCGCGTCGCGTCACGGCCGGCCCGCCGCGAACCACGCGAGGATGTTGGTCATCAGCTCGTCGACGTCGTCGATGCCGTCCGCGTCGACGTCGCTGTCGTCGAGGTTCGCGAGGAGGAAGCCGAGCACGAGGGACGTGCGACGGTTGGTGAGCACGCCGAGGTTGTCGCTGCCGGCCGCGCCGCCTGCGGAGAAGAGCACGTCGCCCGCGCCCGTGAGATCGAGATAGTCGCCGTCGTCGACGACGCGGTCGGTGGCCGCCATCGGCGAGGTGACCGTCTCCTCGAAAGTGAAGAGGTTCGGGTCCGCGCCCGCCGTGACGAAGACGCCTTCGGCCACGCTGTAGCTGCGCGTGGTGACGCCGAGCGCGGCGCGGAGGGACGTCTCCGCCGCGTCCGTGTTGTCGAGGTTCCAGTAGCTGAAGACCAGCGGAAGCTCCGCACGGGCGCGCGCCTCGGCGGCGGCCAGCACCTCGTCCGGGAGGATGGCGAGGCTCGCGTCGACGACCAGCAGGTCCACGTCTCCGGCCAGACGCGCGGCTTCGAAGGCGAACTCGTCGTCGAAGATGAGGGTCACATCGACGAAGCCGACGGCCGCCGCCGCGACGACGACGGGATGCGTGGTGGCGTCGAAGCGCGTCTCGTCGTCGGAGTAGACGAGGACGTCGAGCTGCTCGAGCGGGAGACAGCGCCCGGCCAAACACGCTTCCGTGGACCCGCAGGCAACGTCGCAAGCGCCGCAGAAGTCCGGGTTCGAAGCCGTGTCCACGCACCGGTCACCGCAGACCACGTTCGGTACCGGGCACTCGGTCGCGCAGACGCCGTCCGTGCAGAACTCACCGGCGGCACAGGCCACGTCGCAGGCGCCGCAGAAGTCCGGGTTCGAGCCCGTGTCCACGCACCGGTCGCCGCACGCCACGTTCGGCGCCGGGCACGCTTGGGCGCAGGTGCCCTCCAGGCAGAGCTCCCCGCGCGGGCAGGCCGCGTCGCAGCCCCCGCAGTTCGCCGGATCGCTCATGGTATCGACGCAGCGGTCGCCGCATTGGGTGCTGCCTCCGCCGCAGCTCAGTGAGCAGGCGCCCGCGCTGCAGAGCTCGCCGGGCGCACAGGCGGCGCCGCAGCCGCCGCAGTTCACCGGATCGCTCGCGGTGTCGACGCAGGCGTCGCCGCAGCGCGTCGTGCCGCCGACGCAGCTCAGGCCGCAGGTGCCCATGGAGCACAGCTCACCGGCTGCGCAGTCCACGGCGCAGCCGCCGCAGTTCGCCGGGTCGAGCTGCGTGTCGGCGCAGAGCTCGCCGCACCGGGTGGTGCCTCCGCCGCAGGAGAGGGCGCACGTTCCGGCGCTGCAAAGCTCACCGGCCCCGCATACCGCGCCACAGGTGCCGCAGTTCGAGGGGTCGACGCCCGTGTCGACGCACTCCCTCCCGCACAGCAGCTGACCCGCGGGGCACTCCGTGCCGGCATCGAGGGCCCCGGTGTCCGTGGACGCGTCATCGTCGCCGCAGGCGACGGCGGCCACGGCGAGCGCGGCCACCAAGAGAAGTCGTGTCTTCGTCATAAGTAAGTCCCGTGCCTCGCGGCACGCTGGGCGTGGAGCCCTGTCGGCCCGTTCGTCGCCCCAGGTAGGACGCTAGTCGGACCAGGGCGCCGGGCCACTCGATGCGACTCGTGGCGCGCGAGTATGGGCGAGGGACGGGGGGTCCGGGCGTCACGTTCGTCGACCGACAACAGGCTCCTGCCGCCGTCCTCGGCGAAGGCGAAGTGGGTGGGTGCTTCCGGTGGGCCCGCGAAGACCTTGGTGTCCCTCACCGCGACGAAGAAGGCGTCGCTCGTGGCGAGCTCCCGAACCTGCGCCCACCGGAGCTCACCCGGGAGCGGCGGAACGCGGCCGGGCGAAGACCCGATACGGACGTCGAGCGTGACGAGCGGCGCGCGCACCCGGAGGCTTCGAACTACGGACGCCTCGACCGTGGACAGGCTTGCCGCAAGCTCCGCGGCGGTGGTGAACTCGCTGCCCGCAAGACGGGGCGTCGAGGGCAGCTCGGGACTCATCGGCAGCTCCGCGAACACTTCGTCTGGTAGGCCACGCTGCGTCCGCCGCCGGGGGGGCTCGCCGGTGGCCCCTTGCACGAAGAGCGTGCCGTCGCGCGTGCCCGCCAAGGGGACCCAGGTCAGCGTCCGAAGGGCTCCGTCGCATGGCGCGTACCGACTCAGCCCCAGGAGCCCCACACCGGCAGCGCGCACGGTGACGGCGCAGTTGGCCTCCTCGATCCGCGGCGTCTCGAAGGAGACTTCGGCCGGCGTCATCTCCGCGTCCGGGAGCTGGATGTCGACCATTTGCGGTTCGCTGGGGAGGCCCGCAGGCCAGGGTACGGCGGTAGTCACGAAGCGGTCCTCGGCGGTGAAGCTCACCACCATCCAGGGTGCGAGCGTCGTGGTCCATTGCACGGCGGCCACGCTGAAGGCGGTGCCGTCCGGGCCGGTGTCCACCGCGCCACCCGAGAGAACGCCCCCGGTCAACCGAAACTGGGGCAGTGGCAACCCCGACACACCGCGCACGCGCCCGCGAAGCACCGTCGGGCGAGCGAAGTAGTCGTCCACGACGAGGCGGACACGCCAGTCGTCACCCTCCGGCGAGCCCGCCAAGAAGAGCGGCTCGCTCCAAACGCCGCCAACTTCGGCGGCCTCCCCAACGGGGATGCCTTCCGGCTCGTAGGTCGTGAGCGAAAGAAGGGCCGCACCATCGAGCGAGAGGCCCAGGAACCGGGCCTCCCCCGCGCCGTCGGACTCCCCTCGCCAAACGTCGCCGAGATCTCCGAGCCTCACGGCGACCGGATGTCCGGCGACGGGTCGGTCCAAGCGGTCGCGCAGCTCGACGATTAGGGTGGGCCCCAAAGTCGCCGCGTCGACGACCGGCGCGAGGTCCCAGCCTTCGTCCGCGCTGGCGTCGGCCGCTCCGTCACCACCTGCATCCGGCGGGACGCCCTCGAGGGACGCGGGGCACGCGCACGTCACCCCCAAAATCAAGCAAGATAAGAAGCGCACACGGGCACCGTACACCACGTCCTTGGAACGCCGCGCTCGCGGGCTGAGCAGCGTACGTCCGGAAGCCGACTCCCGGGTGCCTCCGGAGCGCTCGGAGCGCGACTCGACGCGACGACTGCCCAGGCAGGTCTTCGAGACATCGATGGGCTGCCGTACGTCCCGGACGTGTCCATGGCCACACCCTCCGTCTGCGTCGGCATGGCTGCGCTCTGTTTCGTGGGCTGTGCCCAGTCGAGGCCGTCCGGCCCTTCCCCGCTCGACGCGGATGCGGCGCTACCACCGGAGCTCGAAGCGCCGGACGCCGATGCCGCACTGGTGCCGGATGCCGCGGCGTCGGACGCGGCCGACGTTGGGCCACCGGATGGCACGGGCGCTCCCGACGCGAGCCTGATGGACGCCCCACGGGACGTCGCGGCGCCCTTCGACGCGGGCTCACCGAGCTCCGCGCTCAATCGCGTCTTCGTCAGCTCGGAGACCCTCGCGATGGACCTGGGAGGGGTCGGGCCCTACGACGCCGCGTGCAACCGGCTCGCGACCCGCGCCGGGCTCCAGGGTGCCGACGACGCCCGCTTCATGGCCTGGATGAGCGACGCCGCGAGCACGGCCGCGAGCCGCTTGGGCCCGGCCCGAGGCTTCGTGCGCATGGACGGGCAGCCCTTTGCGGACGACGTGCTGGCCAGCGAGGTGTTTCGCGGCGTGGCCTTCGACGAGACGGGTGCTCGCGTCCCTCCCGAGGAAGTCGTCGCTACGGGGACGGACGCGGAAGGCGCGCGCTCCGCCAACCACTGCCGAGACTGGACCGATGCGACGCAGGGGATGACGACGGGCAGGGCCGACGGGGGCCCCCGCGCGTGGACCAGCCGCGGTTCGTCGACGTGCTCCCCGCGGCGCATCTACTGCATCGAGAACGTGCACTCGCGCGAGGTCGTGCCGGAGCGAGAGGCCGGGCGCTTGATCTACCTCACCAACGACGACTTCGAGCCGGGCGGAAGCGTGACGCCCGCGGCCGCCTGTGAGGCGAGCAAGCCCGCCGGTGCAGGAGACATCGCACCCCTCCTCGCCACGGGCACTAGCGCCGCGAGCGAAGTCCTCGACCCGGCCGCTACCTACGTGCGCCCGGATGGCGTCGCCGTCGGCACCGGCGCGCAGCTCGCGGTCGGCGAGTGGCGAACGGGGGCGTGGCAGCAGGGCGACGGCACGTACCCGAGCGAGGTGCGCCGCGTGTGGACCGGAAGCGAACGCATCGACGCGCTCGGCGACACGTCTTGCGACGACTGGGGCTCGGACTCGAGCGACATCCGCGGCCACTACGGGTTCCCCGCGTCGCCGGTGAACGGCGCCTTCTGGACCCTTCGTACACGCCGCTGCGCTTCGGCTTCCGACCTTCGCCTCTACTGCGTCGAAACCGGCAGCTAGCGACCTCGGGTCCGGCGAACCTCGTGTGTGCTGCGAGCCCGAAGCGACGCGCCCGGCCATCGGCAGCGCGCGTTAAGTCGCCTTAAGTCGCGAGGGCCCGGGAGCGGACGCAGCTTCGTCGTGGTCGGGGGGCGACGGTTGCCCCGCGGCCGCGCACCGACGCTCCAGCTCCCGAGGCGACTCATGACTCGAATCACGACCCCCCACGCGAAGCCGCCCTACCTAACCCAGCCCCTTGCCCCCGCCCACGACCTCGCGACCCTCGATGGACCGGAGCGATTCGCCCGGGCCATCGAGCGGGCGCGCCGGATCATGCTCGGCGCGCCCTGGTTTCTCCGGAACGAGAACAGGCCGCTGGAGCGGGCGGCGGCCGAGCGGCAGTTGAAGCACAACATCTCGGCCGCGCTCGACCAGGGCTTCATCCTCCACGACCCGCTCTTTCCCGAGTTTCGGCTGAGCGATCGGCACAATCAGTTCGGCCTCTTCAACCCGGACAATCGCTATCACCTGGCGTCCATCTCGGCGCCCGGGAGGTACGTCGTGCGCGGGCGTCGAGGCACGAGCGCGGACCTCCAGATCCAGGTCGGCTCCGGCGTCTTCAAGCTCGAGACCGTGAGCCAGATGTCGTCGGAGGAGCTGGTCACCGACGACGAGGGGAACTTCGAGATCGTGATCAGCGACACGTGCGAGGGGGACAACTGGCTGGCCATCGCCGATGGCGAGCGGGGCGCGACCACGGTGCTCATTCGCGAGAGCTTCATGGACTGGGAGCGCGAGACGGCGGGCACCTGGACCATCGAACGCACGGACACCTGGGGGACGCCGCGCCCGCTCGTCACCCCCGACCTCGTGAGCGGCCAGTACGCGCGCGCCGCGCAACACCTCACGACCTCCACGGCCGGGTGGGTCGCCTTCGTGGGCAAGCTCCTCGGCGAGCTGGAGCCGAACACGCTGAGCGAGCCCGCGGAGTCCGCCAGCGGAGGCCTCACGGGCCAGTTCAACGTGAAGGGGGTCTTCCCGGCGCACGCCGACACCGCGACGGTCATCAGCGTGCCCCGGTCGCGCGCCCGCTATCAGTCCATCCAGGTGGGCGACCTGTGGTTCAACAGCCTCGACTACACCCGCCGGCAAACAAGCCTGACCGCGGCGCAGGCTCGGCCGAGCTCGGACGGCCTGCTGCACATGGTGGTGAGCCGACGGGATCCCGGCGTCGCCAACTGGCTCGACCCGGCAGGGGCGTCGACGGTGTTCGCCTTCCTCCGCTGGCAGGGCCTGCCGGGGCGCCGCTTCCGCAAGGCGCACCGCCCCACGGTTCGGGTCGTTCCTTTCGATGAGCTGCGCGCGCACCTTCCGCACGACGAACCGCATGTCGGTCCCGAAGCCCGCGCCGAACAGCTCGCCGCCCGGCAAGCCGCCGCCCTCAGAAGCCCGCGCGGCTTCTAGAGACGCTTCGCAAAGTCCACCATCGGGTGCCCGAAGCGCTCGTGCGCATGCTGGCCGACCACATGCCACCCGGCCCGGCGATAGAAGGCGCGAGCCCGGGTGTTCGTGGCGACGCATCGCAGCCGAGCCCTCGAGTGACCCTCGCTGGCGACCCGTGCTTCGAGGGCGGCGAGCAGCGCGGCGCCGACGCCGCGGCCCCGGGCCGGGCGCGCGACCCAGAGGTCGGTGACGACGGCTCGTTGGGCGAGGCCTACGCCGACGAGCGCGCGACTGGTGAGCGCGACGAGCGCCGGCACCCAGCGCCCGGGGGCGCCGAGGTCCGGGTCGCCGATGCGCGCGACGATGTCCGGGTAGGTGTCCCGGATCGCGTCGCGGACCAGCACCCGAAGCGCCGGTAGCTCCGCCGCATTTACCGGACGCACATCGATCACCCGCGCAGCGTTGCCATCCGGCTCCGACGACGCCAGCGGATGCAGCGCCGCCGGCTCGAGGGTCGCTCGATCAACCGTCCCGCGTAGGGAGCGGCCCGGCGAATCAGCCCACTCCTTCGACCCAGTAGCTCTGCTTGTGACCGCGGGCCTCGAAGCGCATGGCCGCGTCGTCGGCCTCGCGCTCGGTGGCGAAGCGCGCGACCTCGAACTGGTTGCCGTTGTCGTCGATGCGCATGACCCGCCACGTCGCCGGCCGGGGAGCCTCCAACGCACCCGGCGGAAGACGCACGTTCTTGGGCCGCTCGGACCAGCGACTCGGCACCGGACCCTCCCGCGCTTCGTGCTCCAGCAACGCCCCGCCTCCGGCCGCCAGCAGCGCCTTCTTGTAGGCCAGGCTACGCATCGGCGGGCACGCCCGGACCGCCTCCCAGAAGACCGGCGGCGGCTGATACTCGTGCGCGTCGATGTAGTGAACCACGAGCGAAGGCGCGACGAAGAGCACGTCGCCCGCAGGCAGGAAGAGGTTGGCGTGGCCGACGCTGACGCTGCTCTTCCGGAAGTGGACGTTAGTGGGCCCCGAGGTGAAGCGGCAGAGGTCGCACGCATGGGAGCCGGTGAAGCCCCCGGGCTCCCACGGGTCGACGAGCAGCTCGCAGAGCCGCGCGAAGTCCTCCTCCGCGACCGGGCCCTTCGCATAGCCGTGGTTCGCGTTCAGCCACCCGATGGCACGCAGGCTTCCGGGTTGCCGGGTGAAATAGGTGAGCGGCGCGAGGTCGGCGAACCAGGGCATGACGAGGACCCGGCGCCACGATATCACCGCTCACGACCCGTTCCTTTCGCGATCCTCGCCTCACGGGCGACCCGCGTCATGCGCTCGCGTGGCGTCTCCGGAAACGCACGAGCGCCAGCACGAGCAAGCCCGTCACGAAGGCTGCGCTGGACGGGCTTCCCGACGTCGCGCAGCCGAAGCCCCGCTTACAGAACCGGTTGCAGTCGAAGCTCGGCTCGTCGGGGTTCGGCTCGCAGACCTCGTCGAAGTCCGTGTCCACGATCCCGTCGCCGCACACGGGGAGCGTGCAGTCGGTGCGGCATGCGTTCGGGCGCGTGTCCGAGTTGCGGGCACCGTCATCGCATGACTCGCCGGCTTCGGCGTCGATGAGGCCGTCGCCGCAGGTGGGCGCACATCGGCTCGCGGTGTCACCCGTCTCGAAGCAGCGGAAGCCGACCTCTTCGTCGCAGCTGGCGCTGCAGCCATCGCCGTCGACCGTGTTGCCATCGTCGCAGAGCTCCGGCGGCGCGCGCTGACCGTCGCCGCAGCGCCGGACGCAGCGGAACGTCGAGGCCTCCGTGTCGATGCTGAAGCCAGCCTCGCATGCGCAGCCGAAGCTGCCTTCGCGCTCGAGGCAGACCGTACGAGCGCTGGCGACGTTGGAGCTGCAGGCAGCGGTGCCCACGCCCGAAGAGCACTCGCGCTCGTCGAGGCAGGTCAGGCCACCATCCACGTAGCCCGGACCGCAGAGGCAACGACCGCCCCCGTCTACGGCCAGGCACCGGGCGTGCTCGCCGCAGGTGAGGCCGGCCTCCACGCACGGGCCGTCGAAGTTGCAGCCGGTGCCCCGCGCGAGCCCATCGCCGGAGAAGCCGACGGGGCACTGGCAGGTCAGCGCGCCCATGTTGTCCGTGATGCAGAGCGCGCGGGCGTCGCACTGGTCGTCGAAGTCCGTGCACGTGGTCGCCTCCGCGCAGGAGACGTTCACCGACCCGACGTGCTGGAGCGTGCCGCCCGCCCGCAGCAGAAACTCCTCCCCCGCGAGCGCGAAGACGCGCACCTCGGGCAGGGGCTCGTCGCAGTCCACGGGGACGACGTTGCAGGCGAGCGGCGTGTCCTGCGTCTCACACTCCGCTTCTCGGTACACCGCGACCCCGACGTCTTCGCGCTCGCAGATCGTGGGCGTGTATTCGGTGAGTCCGAAGGTGACTGTGCCCGTGCAGGGGACCGTATACGTCCACCACTTGTCGCCATCGATGGGGCAGGGATCGTCGGACAGAGGGTCGCGACCCACGAAGGGGTTGTCGCTCACGTACTCGACGGTGCCGTCGACGAGGGCGCCGGCCGAGCTGCAATGGCTCGAGAGGCTCGCGCACGAGACGCGGAGGCGCGCCAGCCCCACCTCGCCGCTCTGCCCAGACACGCGGATGACCGCACCGGCCCGCGCCCACCGGCGTGAGAGCGTTCCTTCACCGTTCCGACAGGCGACTTCGGCGAGCTCCGTGGGGAGCAGCGTGGGATCGCCGAGCGAGTCGTCGTCGAAGAGCGCGACGGACACCTGGAAGTCGGCCTCCACCACCTCGACGCTCAGCTCGCTCGGGCATTCGAAGTGGTAGTGAAGCCAGACGTCGCGGCCGGTCGCGCCGCAGGAGGACTCCACGACTTCCGACGTGCTCTGCGTGGTGTCGACGTCGACGATTTGGCCGTCGAACACGGGACGCGCGCCGAGGTAGCCATCGAAGCCACCGGCGTCGACGCACCCCGTACCGCCCGTGGTGCCGTCCCCGACGCGTCCGTTGGGGCAGGTGCAGCGAAAGCTCGGGCGCCGAGCCGGCATGGGCTCCACGAGGTCCGTGCACGTCGCGAGGGCCACGCAGTCGTCCACTCCGAAGGCGCACTCATCGACATCCTCGCCGTCGACGCCGTCGTCGAGGCCGGGCGAACGGATGGGCCCATCGGTGGGATCGGGCGCGCCCGTCACCCACGTACCGGCGGGGTCGCCCAACTCGAAGCCGCTGGTGTAGCCGTCGCCGTCGGGGTCTTGGGAGGCCAGCGTGCTGCCCTCCCACACGGGTCCCAGCGTCCCGCCGAAGACGAAGGGCCTCACGTCCTCGCCGAAGGGGTTCAGGCACGGCGGCTCACCGCACTCGTCGCCTCCGCCGGATGTGAGATGGCACGCCGTGCAGCCGACGCGACTCCCGTTGGGGAGACGATCTCCGTAGTCAGGTCTCGCGAGCGCCGACGACGCGACGAGCAACGAGAGCGCGACCAGTCCCCCCAAACCCCTCATGAGGACTAGCAAAGCGCGAAGCGCGCACTCCTCACAAGCCATGGGCGGCACGGGTGCGTGGCGACGCCGACTCGGGGAGGCCGTCAGAATGCTCCGACCATTCCGCCGGTGAGAGTCTGCGCTTTGTCGTTATAACGGGAAACGAGTGGCGGGCGGATGGCCACGGGGAGGTATGCGATCGGCTGGAACACCCAGGCGGAGGTGTGGGCACTCCTCGCGCTGATGGGCGCGACGGGCGTGCTGGCCCTCAAGTCGCTCGTTCTTGGTCGGCGCGGACCGCTGACCGAGCCGAACCTCTGGGCCACGTTGTGGAACGCGGCGGCGCTCGTCTACATCGCGGGACGCCTGCTCCAGCTGACGGCAGACGCACCCGAAGCCGCCGTGCTCGGAGGCCGGCTTCGCTTCGCCGCCGGCGTGTCGATGACGTTCGTGGCCTTGGGTATCGCCCGTGCGCTGGGAGGGCTGCGCGGACTGCCGGCGTGGCTGAGGCGCTATGGCTCCTTCGTTCTCGGTGTCGTCGCGTTGATCGTCGGAACGGACCTGGTCACCTCGGACACCGCCATCCAGCGCGTCGACGCCTTGGGGCGACTGATGTGGAGCGCCGAGCCGGGACCGCTCTTGATCTGGATCGCCGCGCCGATGGCCGCCGGCACGGTGGTCGTCGTCGTCCGGGTCCTTCGGGGCTCCGAGGGTCTCTCCGACGTACCCCTGCCCGTGACGCGCCGCGAGATCCGGGTGCTCGCGGTGTTGATGATCGTCGCGGTCGCCAATGACATCACGGTTCACATGGGATGGAGCTCGAGCATTCGGGTGTTCCACTGGGCCTTCGCGATCACCGGTCTCCTGATCAGCTGGTCGCAGGATCTGCGTGTCACCGCCCTCTTCGAGCGACTCGAGGAGACGGTGGACGAGAGGACCGTGGAGGCCCGGGCCGGCCAAACGCGCTACCAGCTGCTCGCCGAGGCGACGCGCGAGGGCATCGCCCTGCACCGAGATGGCGTGGTCGTGGACGTGAACCCGGCCTGGGAGACGCTCTTCGGCACGCCGCGCGCCGAGACGCTCGGCCGGCCGCTCGGCGAGTTCTTCGAGGACCCGGCGCTCTTCGATCGTCTCGGCGACGTGATCGAGCCCACCCGCGTCATCGCTCGCGCAGCCGGCCGAAGCATCCCCGTGGAGGTGGCGAATCGGCTAGGCGATGCGCCCGGCGCGGTACTGACGGTCCTCGACCTCCGCGAGCGGGAACGTGCGGAGGCAAAGCTCGCGCAGGCGGACCGCCTCGCGTCGCTCGGAACGCTCGCCGCCGGGGCCGCGCACGAAATCAACAACCCGCTTTCGGCGGTCGCGACCAACGCCTTCCTCCTCCTCGAGCGCCTGGAGGACGACGCCTCGATGTCGTCGGAGCTCCGCGCAGAGCTCCTGACGCTCGCCCAGGAGATGCGTGAGGGCTGCGCCCGCGTGCAGGACACGGTCCGCGATCTCAAGACGCTCACGCGGGAGCCCCCCACGACGCTTGCGCCGGTCGCTCTGCTGCCGCTGGTGAAGGCGACGGCACAGCTCGCGCGCCACGAGCTCCGGCACCGGGCTTCGCTGGTGATCGACGTGCCGGAGCGCGTCGCCGTCCAGGCGGACGAGGGTCGCCTCGGACAGGTGCTGCTCAACCTTCTGCTCAACGCGGCCCAGGCCCTCGCGCCCGGGGGCGCCGAGAACGAGCAGGTCATCGTCCGGGCACGCGCCCAGGGTCGCATGGTCTCCCTCGAGGTCGAGGACACGGGATCCGGCATTGCGCCGGAGCATCTTCCTCAGGTGTTCGACCCCTTCTTCACGACGAAGCCTCAAGGCGAGGGGACCGGGCTCGGCCTTTCCATCGCACACGGCATCGTGCGTGCCCTCGAAGGGAGCATCAGCGTGACGTCGACGGTGGGCGCCGGGACGCGCTTCACGGTTCGATTGCCTCGGGCCGTGGCGACGCCCGAGGAGCGCCGCGTCCAGGATTCGGGCGCCCCGCAAATGGTCCGGGCTCGCGTGCTCGTCGTCGACGACGACGCGGTGGTCGGACGTACCCTCGCGCGCGCGCTCCGGGACCACGAGGTCGAGACGACGACGGACCCGCGCGAGGGCCTCCGGCGCTGCCGCGACACGGCGTTCGACGTGGTGCTCTGCGACGTGATGATGCCGGAGATGACTGGACCGCAGCTGCTCCGGCGGCTCGCGGAGACCGAGGACGCGCGTACGCCGGCCAACTCCGTGGTCTTCATCAGCGGAGGGACCTTCGCCGGCGAGACGCGGGAAGACATGGAGACTCTCCCGAATCCGCTTCTGGAGAAGCCCATCGAGGTGGCGGCGCTGAGGGCCCTCGTCCAGACGCGGGCCCTCGCGGCGGGGCCCTCCGTCGTCGCGGAGCTACCGCGACACTGAGCCGTATCGCCCTCCGGCAGCGTGCGTCGAGGCGTAGCCCAGGCCGAAGAGCTCCGCCTCGACGTAGTCCGCAGCCGCCAGCTCTTCGGCGGTCCCGGCTTCGCGCGGGCCGATCTCGACCGCCAGCTCGCGCAGAAGAGAGCCTTCGCTTCGTTCGTGCGTTCCTCGCGATTCAGCGCCGAATCTCTCGACGTGGGCGTGAGCCCGAAGCGTGAGAAGACCACGATGCTCATCGCCCGAGCAACGCGGCCGGAAGGGGCTAGCCTGTGGGTATGCTTTCTTATTCTCCCCGCCAGTTGCGGTGGGTTCTCGGGATGATCGCAGCGTTTGGCTGCGCATCCACGACCAGTCCCCCGGGCGACCGGGACCTCGGCGGCGCGGCGGACGCCGCCCCGGACGTCGCCCCCGATGCAACGCGCGCGTGCGCGTTGGACGCCACCCTCGACAGCCCGTGCCTCGGCGACGCCGAGTGCGACGACGGCTGCTTCTGCAATGGAGCGGAGCGTTGCTCCGGCGGCCTCTGCGCGCGCGGCATGGACCCGTGCGACGACGAGGTCGACTGCACGCTCAGCGCCTGCGACGAAGCGAACGCGCTCTGCCTCGCGCCTACCCTCGACGACACCTTCTGCGACGACGCCGAGCCCTGCAACGGCGCCGAGACCTGCACGACGACGGGCTGCGCCAGCGGCGATGCGCCGACCTGCGACGACGGCGATGCCTGCACCGTCGACAGCTGCACGCCGGGCAGCGGATGTACCTTCGACGACTTCGCAGATCCCTGCGCCCCCCCGCCGGGCTGCATGGTCGAGCTGCCACTGGAGTGCTGCGGCCCCGAGGAGCTCTGCGCCAACGGGCGCGACGACGATTGCGACGGGCTCACAGACGTCGACGACGACGACTGCCCCACCGCCAACGACACCTGCGCCACGGCGCAGCTCCTGCCGGGCTCGGGCACCTATCGCTTTTCCACCCGCGATGCAGCCTTCGACCGGACCATCTCCTGCTCGGTGAGCGGAAGCGACCCGATTCGAGACGTGGTCTTTCGCCTCGAGCTCACGGAAACGAGCGACCTCCGCGCCTTCGTCGAGGGCGACGGGGTGCTCGAGCTGCGCGGCGCGGGCGGGGAGTCGGTCTGCGTCGGTGACTTCGCCGCGGACCGCGACTTCCTGCAGTGCTTCCCGAACCTCCTCGAGCTCGAGCATCTCGCGCCGGGCACCTATTGGCTCCTCTACGCCACGGGCTTCGAGGGGTTGCTCGACCTGCTGCTCACGGTGACGCCGTCGGCTCCCCGAACGTGCGTTCCCGAGATCATTCCGCCCGAGGGCCGACTCTCGACTCGTATCTTCCGGGGCGACGATGCGGCTGGGCCGAGCTGCGGCGCCGCGCCGACGGCGCCGGACCGGTGCTACGCCCTCACGCTCACCGAGCCACGCTCCGTCCGCACGACGCTGCGGACGACGGAGGGCATCGTCGACATCGCCGCCGCGGGGCTCGAGCTCTCGGGCACCGCCTCGGTCTGTGAGACGCAGCTCCTTCGGCCCATCCACGTGCTCGTGGGAAACGTCCCCGCGGGCACCCTGGACTTCGTGGCCGAGCCCCTCGAGCGGGTCGCGACGCAGCACCAGCTCGACGTCGAGGTGCTCGACCCCGTCGTGTGCGATGCGTGCGACGAGGCCTGCGCGCTCTCTCCGGGGGAGCGCGCCTTGCTCGACCTCGACGTGATGAGCAGCGACGCGACGAGCCTCGGGTGCCCGGCCAGGGCCACGGGTCAGGACGCCTTCTTCGCCTTCGCCACCACCGTGTCCAACGAGCGCGTCGACCTCGAGGTCGACGCACCGGCCGACTTTGCCTACGCGCTTCGCGCGGGATCCGTCGCCTGTCCCTTCACGAGCCCCACGGTGTGCGGCGCCGGCGTGGCCGGCACGCCGCTGAGCGACCGCCTTCGGGTGCCCATGCCGGGCCGGCACCTCTTGGTCGTCAAGACCGTGAGCCGGGCGAGCGGCACCCTCGACGTTCGCGTCACGCCGACGGGCATCAGCCTGCCGGCGCCGTGAGAGGTGTCGTGAACCGTACTCGGTCGATGCGGGAGCTCGCGGCGCTCTCCGGCCTTTCGGCAGTCGCGCTTTTTGGCGCAGCCCTCGTCGTCTTTGCCGTGCTGCACGCTGACTTACGGTGTTCCCCACCGACCGGTCTTCACGGTGGTGTTCGGGTGGTTCGCGTGGACTTCGACACGGCTGCTCTTGGCGGATGAGGAAGCTGAGGCGGCATCCGCGTGAAGCACTCTCCGCGCCTCGCCGCGTCGGGGTACGGATCACGACGTCATGAGTGGGCGAGCCGCTACTCACCCCCGAACGAGGTACGCCGATGACGCAGCCGGCGAGACCCAACCTCGGGGCAGGCCCTTCTGGAGCGAGCTTTGTCCTTAAAGCGATGTAGCCAATGAGCAGATTGCCCGTTATGTTTTTCTGGGGAGGGGCGTGGTGATGCCGGTTACGAGTCTGAAAAGAACAGCTCGCCGCCGGCGCCATCGCGCCTCACAACCCCACTGACACCGAGCTTCTCACACCACGCCAACCGGCGTGCGCTCGGTATAACGGCTCTTTCTTCACGGTATCACAAATGACTTTACTTACCCGATGGGGGTGGCGATTGGCGTCACTCACCTTCTCCCTCGTCGTGCTCGCCGTCGCACCCTCCGGCGCAGCCGCCCAGTGCCAGAACCCAGATGGGTTCACGAGCTGTGTGGGCACCCTCTCGAGTGGCGGTACCGTCACGTTCAACATGGACGACGACGATGGCGGAGAGATCTCGTCGCTGGGAACGTCGCCCTTTCTGACGGCCTACAGCGGAACGTATTCCAGCTGGCCGAACCTCTGCGTGCTGGACGTCGCCCGCGGAGGGTTCCCGGGAACGACCTGCAATCAGACCACCGAGGACTTCCGCGCGACCTTCGGCCGCTTCGCATCGCGGGTCATGGGCCCGACGAGCACGGATGAGATCATTACCGTCAGCCGTCCCGTGGCCGGCGGAAGCAGTGGCATCACGGCCCAGCGACGCACGTTCATCCCTGCATCGGGTACGCCATTCATCCGTTATATGGAGATTATCGAGAACACCTCGGGGTCTCCCCAGACAGTTCGCGTACGCGTCGGGACGACATCGACACGATTCGCCGAGCTCGGAGACACCACTCAAACGGTCGGCGCGAGCAGCCTCGGAGGGACCATCGGCGCGGGCGTGAACTGGTTCACGACGCGGAGCACGACCGCTATGGACCAGAACATCGGCCACGTCACGGCCGGCCCTGGGGCACCCGGACGTGTCGCCTACGCTGCCTTCAACCCCTTCGCGACCTCCAGCACCTTCGATGCGGACGAGCTGGCATGGGAATATGAACCGATCACCATTCGGGCGGGGCAAACGGTCATCTTCCTGCACTTCTCCTTTCCCACCGGTGCCGACAGCGCGAGCGCCGAGACGCTGGCACGCAGCTACACGGATCCGCTGCTGGCCCCGCGGGCCCTCGAGGGCATCGCTCCCATCGACCAGAACCGCATCGTAAACTTCCTCTTCACGCCGCCGCCCAACTGCGGCGACGGTGTGCTGCAACTCGACGAGTTCGAGGAGTGCGACGACGGGAACACCATCGCCACGGACGGCTGCACCGATTTCTGCCGGCTCAACGTGTGCGGCGACGGCGTCCAGAACATCGGCGTCGAGGAGTGCGACGACGGCAACGGCTTCGACCTCGACGAGTGCGCCAACGACTGCACGCTCCCGGTCTGCGGCGACGGCCGCCGCGCGACCACCGAGGAATGCGACGACGGCCCGGACAACAGCGACACGGAGCCCGACGCCTGCCGCGCGACGGCGGGCGGTGGCTGCCTCTTCGGGTTCTGCACGGATGGGGTCGTCGACAGCGGTGAGGAGTGCGACGACGGCAACGTCATCGACGAGGACATGTGCTCGAACGCCTGCCGGATCGCCTTCTGCGGCGACGGAATCCTCCAGAGCCTGCTCGGCGAGGAGTGCGACGACGGCAACTCCTTCGACGGCGACAGCTGCACGGCCGCCTGCACGGACGCCATCTGCGGCGACGGAATCGTCCGCGTCGGCGTGGAGGACTGCGACGACGGCAACGACGACCCGGACGACGGGTGTGACGCCTGCGTCGCCGATCGCTGTGGCGACGGAATCGTGACGGGCGCCGAGGAGTGCGACGACGGCGAGGACAACAGCGACGTCGACCCCGACGCCTGCCGCACGATCTGCCGCGACGCCTTCTGCGGCGACGCCGTGATAGACAGCGGCGAGGGTTGCGATGACGGGAACGTCGACGCGGCCGATGACTGCAACCCGCTCTGCCAGCCGTCGACCTGCGGCGACGGCTTCGTGTCGGACACCGAGACCTGCGACGACGGCGACACCAACGGCATGGTCTTCGGGGGCTGCAACATCGACTGCACCGACTTCGTGCGTATGCGGCCGGACCCGGGCGTGCCCGAGATGGGTCCGGAGCCGGACGCCGGCACGGACGACATGGGCGTGACGCCCACCATGGACGCGGGGATGCCCGTGGGGCCGCCGCCCTCCAGCGGTGGCGGGTGCGCGGCCGGCGGGACCGGCGGCGGGGCCTTCTTCCTGGGTCTGCTCGCGCTGGCGCGCCGGCGCCGCGACGACTGAGAGACCGACCGACCGGCGGCGCCTTTCGGGGGACGCGCCGCCGGTCGCTCGCACGAGCGGCTGACGCTACCCCGCCGCCTCGTGGTCGCGCGCGAGCACCAGCACCTGGGCGAGGCACTCCTCGAGCTCGGCATAGCGGAAGGGCTTGGCCAAGAACCGCACGCGCGGGTGCGCGAGGAGATCCCCGAGGGCCTCCTCCTCGGCGTACCCGGACATGAGGAGCACGGGGCAGCGCGGGTGACGCTCGACGACGTAGCGGGCGACGTCGACCCCGCTCGCCTCCGGCATGACGATGTCGCTGATGACGGCGGTGACCCGCTCGGGGCCTTCGTCGAAGCGCTCCATGCCCTCGCGCCCGTTCTCGGCGGTCCACACCTCGAAGCCGAGGCGCCGAAGGCAGCGGGCCGTGCTGCGGCGAACGAGGGGCTCGTCCTCGACCAGGAGGATGACCTCACCGGAGCTCCTGGGCTGGGGCGACGGGGCGTCGACGTCGCTCGGCGCGCGCGGACGGGTGGCACCCTCGACCTGGGGAAGGACGAGGGCGACGGAGCAGCCTCGTCCCGGCTCGCTGCGCACGTCGACCACGCCGCCGGCTTCCACCGCTACCTGTTGGCAGATGGTCAGACCGAGGCCGCTCCCCGGTTTCCGGTCCTTGGTGCTGAAGAAGGGCTCGAAGACGCGGCGCCTCACCGCCTCGCTCATCCCGTCGCCATCGTCCTCGACCACCACGCGGATCGCCGGGCGCCCCTCGGGGCAGAGGCCGAGCTCCTGCCGCAGCGTCACGCGCCCCTCCCCCTCGATGGCCTCCTGGGCGTTGACGACGAGGTTCATCAGGGCCTGCACGACGGCGTCGGCAGCGATGTGGGCGACGGCGGGCGGACCGAGCTCGAGGGCGAAGGTCACCTCGGGCCCGAGCCGCTCTCGTGCCTGCTCGGCGACGCGCTCCATGACGGTGTGAATGGCGACGGTGCTCGCAGGGTCGGTGCGACGCCGCGTGAGCGCGAGGAGGCGACGGCTCAGGCGTGACGCGCGCTCGGACGCCGTGTCGAGCTCGGCGAGAAAGGGCGCAGCGGGCCCGCCCTCTCCCAGCTGGAGCCGAAGGCCGTCCGCGCTTCCGTAGACCGTCGTGAGGAAGTTGTTCAGGTCGTGGGCGAGGCCAGCCGAGAGCTGACCCACGGCCTCGAGCTTGGCGGCGCGCTGGAGGTGCTCTTGGAGCGCCCGCTGCGCGGCGAGAGCCGCCTCCGCCGTATCGCGGGCCTCCTCGAGCTCCCGATTGACGCGCGCGAGGGCCTGGGCACGCGCCTCGACCTCCACGTAGCGGAGCCGCTCGAGCTGCCGGTCGAAGTCGCGCACCATCCGCAGCAACCCGACGGCGAAGCGCTCCCCGGCCCCACCGAGCGCGCTCGTGCGCTGCGCCACCTCCTCGATGACGTCATCGTGACGGCCCTGCCCGTGGAGGGCACGGACGAGCACCGTGGTCAGGTCGCGATGAACCAGGCCGCCGGCGGGGTAGCGCAGGTGACCGAGGCCCTTTCGCGCATCGGCCTCCGCAGCCACGGGGTCGCCGAGGGCGAGGTGCGCCTCCGCGCGAAGCCAGAGCGCGACCACCTCGAGCTGGTGCCAGGCGGGCGGGACGCCGACGGCGTAGGTGGCCTTCTCCAGGACGTCCTCGAGCTTCCCGTCGGCGAGGGCGATCCAGGCGTCCAGCACGGAGAGCACCTTGGGCGCGGCCGGCCGCCCGCCCTCCAGCGTCGAACGCAGGCGCGCCACCACCTCCCGCGCGGCGTCGACGTCGCCGCGGCGAAGAAGCAGAATAGCGTGCTCCGTCTCGCCCGGGCCAAACGCCCCTCCTTCCTCCCGGAGCTCGCGGTGCAGCGCCTCCGCTTCGTCGAGGGCGCCGAGATGGGTGAGGATGGCGACGAGCGTGTATTGCGCCTGGAGGAGCTCGCGCTCCGCGCCCGGCACGTCCGGCGCGAGGCGCCGCACGGAGAGCACCGCTGGTAGCGCCTCGAGGATGCGTCCTTGCTGGCTCGCCAAGAACGCCGAGAAGTTGAGGAGCCGAAGGCCGACGAGGGTGGCCAGGTCGATGTCCAAACGCGCCAGGCCCGCGTCGACGTAACGCCGCGCGCGCTCTGGATCCTGCTGTGCCCACCAGGCGACCTGAGCGACGCCCAGACACGCCGCGGCGACGAGCTCCGGAGAGGCCGACGCGCGGCGGCGGGCCAGAAACGCGACGAGGCGCGCGGCGGCCGCGGTGTCTTGCTGCGACCACGCGCGTCGTGCGTCCTCCTGGATGGCCTCCGTCCCCTCCATGCTCAGACCATACGAGCCGCATCACGCCGTGGTGAACCCGACGCGCCCCGGTCACGCGGGTTCGAAGCCCCACCCGGGACGCGGGGTACCCTCGGTCCATGGGACGAGAGCTCGTCTGGGCAGCTGCGTGGTGGGCGCTCGCGGCCTGCGGAGGAAACTCGAACGCCGACGTGGTGCTGGACCTGGCCTCCGACGAAGGGGCCGGTGAGGCAGGCGTCGACGACGCGGGCGAGGACATGCCGCCGGACATGAGCCCGGGCACGCGCATCGACCTCGCGGACATCGTCGGAGGCGGCGACGGCACGGGCAGCGGCGGCGATCGGGGCATCGACATGCTCACGGGGCTCGCGGCGCCAATGCGGGCGCTCGCGCTCGACTGCCCGGCAAACGTCTACGTGCCCGCGGAGAACGCGCTCGTGGACGGCGTCTTTTGTCCGGACGGCGGCGAGGCCGAGGACGCGCCCGTACCCATCCGGAGCGATGGTACGACGTTGACGGGCGTTCCGGACTGGGCACCGAGCATCTTCACGCAGTCCACCTGGGACCACCTCTGGAACGGCACCAACTCGAGCATCGTCACCGAGTTCGAAGGCCCGCAGATCGGCGCGCACGCCAACAAGGGCATCACGTTCGACCTGGCAGCCATCGCGGCCGCCCATGGGACGCCGGTGCGCTTCCAGGCGACGGCCGGCATCGGCAACCGCACGCCCTTGGCGGAGAACGTGCTCTCCTTCCTCGTCGCCGTCGACGACGCGATCGTCTTCGAGGAGCGTGGAGTGAGCGCGCCCGGGAGTCGTTTCCCCATCGACGTGCCGATTCCCGCCGGCGCGACGTCGCTCACCCTGATCGCCGCGGCCAGCGGGGACATCCAAAACGACTGGTCCTTTTGGGGAGCGCCGATCCTCGAGGTGCGCTGAGCGGCGCGGCGCTGCGCGGCGCTGCGGACCGTCGCACCGCCGCTACACGCGCGCTCATGGCGAACGCCCGTCGAGCCTCGCGTAGCGCGACAGTGGTTCGGGCGCGCTGTCCTCCTGCCGGAAGAGGAGAGGCGAGCCGGCGCGCACCCGGCTGTGCAAGAAGCACGCGCCGTCTGGAATACTGCGTGAGTAGATCGGCGCGCCCTCGGTCAGCGGTGTGTCGAGCCGGCGGAGCTCCGTGACCAGGTGGGGAACCGGGCAGATCGCATCGGGGTCCTCGACCACCGCGAGGTGCGTTGGCGTGATGCCCGCGTATCGAGCAACGAGGCGCTCGGTGCAGCCTGGGTCGGCATAGGCGGCGGCGGCCGGGCCCGATGCGTCGAAACCGCTGGCCCGGGCGTCCAGGGTCACCGTCCCTCGGGGGAGGCAGCGGCCGCCCTCGACCGTGTCCCACCACATGCACTCGACGCCGAGCCGCATGTCCACGAACAGGGCGTAGTGGCCGCGTCGCAGGAAGTTCCGCTCGAGGTTTGAGAACCGATAAAAGGGCCACGCGCTGCCGGCCTCGTCGACCCAGCGAAGCGGTCGTAGGCGCCCCGTACCGACCGACACCGGGCGGAGCACCGGATAGACGCTGAGGTCGATCGCGTCTCGTTCGTCATAGGGTACCGCGTGAATCGTGCCGGTATCGCTTCGCCTGAGGGCAGGTCGATTCCCGTCAGCGGGAAGCTCACGAGAGAGAACCCGCGTCCCGTCGGCATACCGGCGGAGAACTTCCCGCACCAAACTTCCTTCGCGGACCACACGCTCTTCGACCAGCTCCACGAGCTCGCTCTCCGAAACCCGGCGACCCTCGCGGAACGTGTCGCCCGCCAGCTCTGCTGCGTCGGGCGACACCGGGGCGACGGATGCGTGGCATGCCCAGCGACCCCCGCCGTCGAAACCGAGCTCGAAGGCATCGCGCGTCGCGAGGTCGAGGGCAGCGCCGGTCCGTTGCACGACGACCCAACGGCGCGCGATGGACTCGCGGAGGGGGATCGGTGGGTCGTGCGGGACGAGCCAGAGGCGCCCCACTTCACCGCATCGGGCGAGGTCGGGCATGGCGCGCACGGAACACTCCGCGTCGAGCCAGGGAAGGGCAGGTCGAAGATGCGCTTGTCGAAGCGACCCGACAAGCAACGCGTCCGCTCGCCCTCGAGTTGATCGCTCGGGAAGCATGGTTCGTCGAAGCGTGCGTCGAGGAGCCAACGCGGCAGGACATTGCGCGTTCCATCGTTGGGTACGTAGGCGAGCTCTCGAAGCCGACGTCCGGGCACCACGGCGACAAGCTCACCGGGCGGCACGAGAAGCGCGTCGGACTCCCGGGACATCTCGGTCGGACCCTGGTCGCCCGGGCCCGAACCACCCGCGTGGCTGGGAAGCGAGCTCTCGGCGCAGCCGGCGCATACGACGAGAAGGGCCGGGATCACGAAGTGCATGTCGTGCTGCCTACGGTGGTCTCGTCGGACTCGACGACCGCGTCTCGCCGTCACGCCATCAGCCCGGACGCGTCGACAACGCGCGCCGGCAGCCAACGAGCGCCATGATCAGGAGCCACCACGACCTCGCCGCCCCGGGAGCCGCGCTGCAGCCGGAGTCGTCCGACCTCGCACCCGAGCTCGCCATGTCCGCCGCCGGGGAGCCCATGTCGTCGGCCGCCGCCATGTCGAGCGGCGCGCCCATGTCCTCGTCTGTCGCGCCCATGTCGGGGGGCTCGGTCGGCGTGGTGTCGTCGACTTCGACGGGCTCGCTGCTCGCGCTCGCGTTGCCGGCCTGGTCGAGGAACACGACCCGGACCCAGGCACCCGGCGCCGCGATGGCCCCGGCCTCCGCGTAGACCTGCGTCCCGACGTAGTCCCCCTCGAAGTCGGCGAGCACGAAGTCGGGGGTCGCGGCTTCGCGCGCCTCGCTCCCCGTCGCGCCGAAGAAGAGGGCGTAGGTCAGCCGGTCGGGGGTGGCCTGGTCGTCGAGGGAGGGCTCGACCTGCAGGGTGATGGAGCGCTGGCTCCCAAAGCAGTCCTCCGCAGGATCGGGAAACTCCTGGAAGGACGTGGTGGCGCGGAGCACCGTGGGCGCGCTCGGTGGCAGGGTGTCGGCGGGACCGGTGGCCCGCTCGCTCAGCCTTTCCATCGACGAGTCCACGCGGACGAGCGGGATGCCGGCCGCCACGAAATCGGCGGAGGACGCCGAGGGAGCGCGAATGGCGACGTTGCTCGGTACGGCGCGTTCGTCTGCCAAGGGAATCTCCCCGAGCACCTCCTCGACCGTGTTGTTCACGAGGCTACAGGCGGCCGCCGTTCCGGCGAGCGCGACCGCGAGGACGAGCACCAGCGCACCGCCGAGGAGCGGACGAAGCAAAGTCATGGCTACAAGCTAGACGAAGCACTCCACCTCGCAATCTCCGAGTCGCCCCGCGTGACTCGATCCACCTGAACCGTCCGCAGCGCCTGGTGGGTCTGATCTCTGCGCGCGCGGTATCCCGAGTTGCGGGTGCACGGAGCTCGGGGCTGGGCCGCCGACATCGACGCCTGCCGACCCTGCGTCAACGACGCCGCACCCACGGCGTTCGAGCCGGCCGTCGATGAGTGGGGGTGCCCGATCTGGAACGTTGGGCTCGACTCGTGTTTGGCGCCCGACGCCGGCATCTAGGCCCGCAGCGGGTCGCAAGGGCCGATTGCCGAGTTCCTTGGTGCTCCTCACCACGCGCGGGGACGAAGGCCTGGATAGGCGCGGCGGTCGCGCCCGACCGCCTCGAGGTTGTCGCGGTGCTGCTGCATCGCGCCCAGGCTCGTCGGCCATGGCGTCAGGAAGGGCATCAGGATCGCCCAGGCCACCGCGTCGCGGTGGTTGCGTACTGGAAAGCCGAGGCGCCGCAGCTGACGATAGCGGCGCCGCACCCGGACCACCTGTGTGATGGCGACCGCCAGGGCCGCGGTCAGACTCGTCAGCGCGAGCGTTGCGCCTGCGCGCGTGAGGCCGCGGGACGTCGTCTGGGACGGGCGGTTGCCGTTGGCGGCAATGGTCAGCACGCCGCCCATCTGTGCCACCCCAATGGTCGTCGCGTTGGGGTCTGCGAGCCGTTACTGTTGCGGGTCCTCGCGCTCGAGCTCGAGCGCGAGCGACGCCGTGAGCACGGGCAGCGTGGCCCTACTGCCCTCCGCGGAGGCCTCGGCGCGCGCGCATGGCGCGAAGGCGCCGAAGAGCACCGTGACGCACAAGGCAGTGAGCGGGGCTGGCTTCATGACGGGTAGCGCCGCGTGTCGGACGGCGCCTGCAGCATAGTCGCCGCGGCGTCGACGCTGGCGGCATCGCCTGCGGCCTGCCGGCACCTCACTCCGCACGCGCGTCGGTTCGGCCATCGAAGCGATCGTCCACCCTCTCGTCAAGGCCTTGCAGTCGTAGGGGTGGGTCCAGCACGCGCCCGCTCCCCGCCTCACTCGACACTTCAGTCCGGCCGGAGCACGCGGCTCCCGCGCCAGGCGAGCGCGAGCGTCGCGAGGGCGATGAGCACCAGGCCGAGCTTGTAGAAGACGAAGCAGAGCATCGCGACGACGAGCGCGAGCACGAGCACGTCGAGGCGCAGGCCGCGGACGAGCCAGGGCGACTCGACCTCGATGGAGCCCCCCGCCTGGGCGTGCTCCCGGAGCACGGCCCAGTAGATGCGGTGCATGGTGAAGACGGAGACGCTGAGGAGCGCGAAGGTCACCAGCACCGCCATGCCGGTCATGCGCGTCGAGTAGTGCGCCGGGCCGACCGAGAAGAGACCGCCCTCGGTCAAGAGGACGCTCAAGGGAAGGGGCCCCTCCGGCCCGGCGAGCGCGAGGGCCATGCTCTCGACGCTCGAGAGCCAGAGCGCGACGTAGAGCAGGCCAACGGTCAGCAGGCTCGCCTCGATGGGCGTCGCGAAGAGGCCGAAGCCGCCCTGCCCGTCCTCGGCGTGCTCCTGGAGCCCGAGGCGCACACCGCCCTGTCCTTGCCAGAGCTCGCGCACGGTCCACGTGAACGACGCCGTGCCGAGGCCGAAGATGATGAGCGCGGAGAAGACGAGGCCCTGGACGATCGCCCCCGCGGCGCCCACGAGCGGCGCTTCGGTCCACCATTCGCCGGGCACCGGTGCGAGCGTGAACCGCTGCCACCATTCACCGAAGCTCACCGCGACCCCGCCCACGAGCGGCACGCCGAGCCCGAGGGGCGACGCGAGGCGCCGGCGCCAGGTACGCCAGGCGTCGTTCCGGCTGGCGAAATGGCCCGTGTCGTCGAGCAACATCCCAGCCGAGCTAAGGCTTCCGAGCGCGGCGTCGGCTTCACGCAGCGCGCGGACCGAAGCGCCGACGAGCAGCGGCAGCAGGGCGATGTAGTTCGGCCCCCAGTTGATCGACGCGACGTAGCTCGTGCCCACGCCCCAGCCGAGGGCCATGCCAAGGAGGAGCCAGCCGAGCACGAACATCGCGCCCCAGGCTTGGGCGGCCGTGACCCGGAGCACGAGCGGCGTCTCCTCGGCGTCGCCCGTCGCCGGCGTCGTGAGAGGCGACGCCGGCACGCTCGCCGGGGACGCGAGTGCCGCCGGATGCAAGGCTTCGAGCGCTGCGAGGAGCTCGGCGGCCGACGCGAAGCGCTCCTCTTTGTGTTTGGCGAGGCAGCGATCCACGAGGCTCACCAGCTCTTTGGAGAGCCCCGGCGCCACGGGGCCGATGGAACGGAGCGGCTCGTCCAAGGTGGTCAGCGCCGCCTTGAGGCGCGCGTGATGCGGGCGGCGAACGGGATGCCGCTGGGTGAGCATGTGCCAGAAGAGGATGCCGACGGCCCAGAGGTCCGTCCGGTGGTCGACCTCGCCGGCGCCCCACTGCTCCGGCGACATGTAGGGCACGGTCCCCACGAGCTGGCCGTGGCGCGTCAGCGTCCGCCCTGGCACCGGCGCGGCGCTCTCGGGCAGCTGCACCTCGTTTTCGAAGAGCTTGGCGATGCCGAAGTCGAGCACCTTCACCGTGCCGTCGCGCGTGAGGAAGATGTTGTCGGGCTTGAGGTCGCGGTGGACAATGCCGAGCGCGTGCGCGCGAACCAGCGCGCGCACGACCGGGATGCCGATGCCGATGGCCTCGGCGGGCGCCAGCGGCCCCGCTGCCAAGCGGTCCCCGAGCGGCTCGCCGTCGAGGTACTCGAGGGCGAGATAGGGGCGCCCGAAGGCCTCGCTCGCCTCGTAGATGACGACGATGTTCTCGTGCTGGCACTGGGCCGTGGCGCGCGCTTCGGCCAGGAAGCGCTGAACGTGGCGGGGCCCGCGGAGCTTGAGGAACTTGAGCGCAACGGGCCGCCCGAGCTTCGTGTCCCGGGCCAAGAAGACGCGCCCCATGCCGCCTTGGCCGAGCTCGCGCACCAGCTCGAACTGCTTCATCCGGAGCCCGGCGGCGGGCTCTTCATGCGTCGGGACGAAGGCGCCACCGGGCTCGGAGGCGAAGGGCGAGTCCCCCGCGAACTCGCCGGACGTGTCCTCCGCCGCGAGGGCCCCACTCGCGAGGCCAAGGGCGCCCGCGAGGGCATCCGGAGGCACCAGGTTCGCGCCCAGACCCGCCGCGCGCTCCTCCTCGGCCAGCAGGCTCTCGACCTCGCGGCGAAGGTCGGCGTCTTCGGCGCAGGCCTCGTCGAGGAACGCGGGCCGCTCTTGCGGCGTGCGTTCGAGCGCCGCCACGAGCGTGGCCTTCACGGCCCGATAGCGCTCGGCCTCGGTGCTCACGGGTCGAGGCTGAGCTCGCGGCTGAGCCAGAGGCGCGCGGTGGCCCAGTCGCCGTCGACGGTTCGTTTGGAGACGTCCAGCGCCGTGGCGACCTCGCGCACGTTCATGCCGCCGAAGAGGCGCATCTCGGCGACGCGCGCGGCGCGCGGGTCCAGCGCGGCGAAGCGCTCGAGGGCGTCGTGCACGAGCAGCGTCTCGAGCTCGGGGCTCGCCGACCCGTCGACGTCTTCGTCGAGGGTCACGGGCTGGAGCGGTCCGCCTCGCTTCTGCGCGCGCCGGGCGCGGGCATGGTCGACGAGCACGCGCCGCATGCACGTCGCGGCCACGGCCAAGAAGTGGGCGCGCCCCGACCAGCCGGGGGTGCGTTGCTCGACCAGTCGGACGTAGGCCTCGTGCACGAGCGCCGTCGGCTGAAGCGTCACCACCCGGCGCTCATGGGCCATGAGCTTCCCGGCCAGGCGCCGAAGCTCGTCGTACATGAGCCCGAGGAGCCGCTCTCGGTCCGCCGCCGCCTCGGGGCCTGCCGCTTCGAGGCTCTCCAGAAGGGCCGTCACCTCGGAACGAGGGTCCACGCGTCACGCTACCACGGTCGCGTTGCGGCGCGCGGCCGAGCGACGACCGCTCAGGCCATGAGCGCGTCGTCGATCTGCTTGGCCTTCACCGCGGCGGGCCGGCTTGTGATGCGCGCGACATAGGCCTCGAAGGACGCGCGCTTCTCCATGGTGCCGAAGGCCTGGCCCCACGCGATCTGCGAACCGAGGTAGACGTCGAGCGCGGTGAAGCGCTCCCCGAGCAGCCACGGGCCACTCTTCGACACGAGCTCTTCGAGCGTGTCCGTGACGCGGCCGAGCGTCCCGTAGCCCACGCGCGCCTCCTCCTTCGGCCCCTCCGGGACCCAGCCGAGCGAGTGGTTGGTCACGGCGGCGTCGACGGGCCCCGCCGCGAAGAACATCCAGCGCAGATAGGGGCCGCGCTGTGGATCGCTCGCCGCGGGGGCGAGGCCCGCGTCGGGGTAGGCGTCCGCCAGGTACGCGCAGATGGCCGCGCATTCGGTCACGACCACGTCGCCATGCCGTAGGGCCGGCACCTTCCCCATGGGATTCACGGCTACGTACTCGGCGCCCTTCATGTGCGGCCCGTACTCGAGCACCACGGTCTCGTAGGAGGCGCCGACTTCCTCGAGCATCCACCGTGCAATCCGGCCGCGGCTCATCGGGTTCGTGTAGAAGGTCAAGTTGGTCATTCGGGCTCCAGCGTTCGCGCGGCGGCGGGCTCAGGCTAACGCCCGCGGCGCGCTGACCGCACCCTCCTGCGATCGAGAACGTCGGCGGGCGTCAACCACGAGCACGCAGGGAACCGTGTCTCACGATCGACTGCTTGCCTGGACGGCGACGGCATTGGGGGGCGCAGCGAAGCATGCGACTCTCATTGCCTACGGTCGCCCGCGACCATTGGCGGGATTGTCTTCATCGAGCATTGGAGCCGCCGCATGTACCAGCGAGAGAGCTTTGGCGATGTCAACGACGTCCTCGTGACGGTCACGAGTCTGCCGAAGATCATCTTCAAATCCATCTCCACCAAACCCGACGCCCCTTGGCTCAGGCAAATCGCCATCGCCACCGTCAGGCGCTTCTTCTACCTGACGGAGGACTGGAGCCTTGAGCTACGCTCTGCTCGATTCCCCAAGCACTCCGGCACCATCGTCGTCCCGAAGGAGACGGGTGGGGAGCGCTTCGAGTTCGACGGTGCATCGGTCCCGGCACCCTGGTTGGTGAGTCTCATTACCGTCGGTGTGCTGCGCCCGCTGGGCGTGCTCCTCGTCGCGTCGCTCGTCCACGACTACGCCTTCCGTTACGGGGTTCTCAAAGTGAGCAAGGGCGATGAGCCCCCGGAGGACGTGGCCATCGAGCGGCACGACGCTGACGAGCTCTTCCGCGAGATCGTGACGGTGGTCAACGGGAACCGATCCGTTGGCTGGCTCGCTTGGTACTTCGTGCGGCTAGGCTACTGGCTAGGCGTCGAGTACAACGGTCGACCCCGAACCGGGAAAGCACCCATTGGTGTGGCGATGTCGTTCCTCCTCGTCGCAGGCATACTTTCGGCCCTTCTCTGGGTCTCATTCCGGGTCGTGACTGCCACGGGACTTGCTCTCTACTTTATCGTCTATCTCCTCACGCTGCGGGAGCTAGAGGCCGTATCAGGGCTCATGACCATCGTGTGGATGTTGGTCATCCTAGGTGCCTACGCGGCGCTGCTCTCCTATTGGAGTGTCACGCTGGACGGCGTGTTCGGCCTCCCCATGTGAGTTGAGTGCGACTCGTGTGGAGGAAGGCAGCGAGACGATCTTGCGAAGGCGCCGGGGGTGGCGCTCGCCGCGTCGCCGGGACGGTGCGTCAGTTGGCCGCCATGGCCGCCTGGGTGGGCTGCGTCAGCGCTTCTTCGACGGGGTCGACCTCGGTGCCGGGCGCCCTCGCGCCCAGCGACATGCAACGTCGAGACGACCCAGTGGCGACCGAGCCGCCGCAGCTGCCGGAAGCACCCTGGGAGGCCGAGCTCGTCTGGCATCGATGGGAAACACCCAACGGCGTGCTGGAGATCGACATGCCGGAGAGGCCGACGCTTACCGAGCGTCCAGCCCCCGATGACCTGGTGGGCGGCGTCTACCGCTTCTGGTCTGCGTCGACGGGACGGTTCACCTGCACGGTGACGCACCTGAAGCTCTCGGCCCCCCAGCCCGACATCGTCGAAGAGGCTTACGCAAACCTCCGCCGGACCTTCGATCAGATGGGCGAGACGCAGCGCCACCAGCAGGTAGAGGTCGACGGGCGGCCGGGGCACGAGCTCTCGACGCTGCTTTTGATCGACGAACGAAGCGAGCACGTACTCCTCCGGGCATTCGTTTCACCGGACGAGCTGGTGCTCGTCCAGGCGCTCGCCTCCTGGCCATCGGAGACGGCAGCGGCGCAACGCTGCGTCCGGTCACTGCGCATCCATGAGCACGCGAGCACGGGCGAAGACACGCTCTCCCCGGCACCGGTGGCCACGCCCGCCGATTGGCATCGCTGGGCCTCGCCCGATGGGCGGGCCTTCGCCGACATGCCCGTACCGCCCGAGCGGCGCCCTTCGCGGTTTCCCATGCCCGGCGGCGCAGGATCGGCGACCGCGTGGCTCAGTTGGGCGAATGGCCGCGGCTGCTCGACGCTCGTGGCGACCTTCCCCGCCGACGGTCCGGTGCCGTCGCCGGAGGAGAGCTTCGATCACGTGATCGACCGCGCCGCCCGCGGTCGATACGCACACGTCGTCTCCGACGTGACGGTGTTCATCGGGACGTACCGTGGGCGCGAAGCGGAGCTCCAGGAACGACGGCGGCAGCGCGGCTACGTCATCCGCACGGTGCAGGCGGGTCGCACCCTCTACTTCGTGCAGATCATGTTCGAGTCCGACGAGCAGCGGCGGGAGCTCAGCCCGTGCCTCGATTCGTTCCGCGTATTGCCTTAGCGGCAGGGATAAAGGAGCGCTGGACGCTCACACGAAGCGGTCGGTGCCCGTCGTTCCGTCGCTCTCTTTGTCGTCGCCGTAGCGGTAGCGCTCGTCGAGGAGGCCGTCGATGGCGTCCATCACGCGGTCGACCATGGCCTGGAAGCGGTCGCGGTACTTGTCTTCGGCGTCCCGGGTGAAGGGCGTGAAGCCCTCCGGCGGGAGGAGGTCGCCGAAGGACGCGAGCTCGATGGGCTTCCCGATCCGGTACACGGCGTCACCGGGCTTCGCGCGGATGGCCCGGCTCGGATAGATGACGTCCGTGCCGTTGCATCCGACGGGCACGATGTCGGCGCCCAGGAAGCACGCGATCTGGGCGACACCGATATGTCCCTTGGAGAGCCGGATCGAGCGCGTGCCCTGCGGGAAGACGAGCACGTCGCAGCCGACGCGATGCGCCTCGCGGTTGAGGTCGAGGAATCGCTCGTTGAGGCGGTTCATCAGCGCCTCGATGGCGTCGTGGTAGGCCTCGCGCGTCGGGTCGAAGGGCCGTCCGAGCATGTCGCGGCCCTCGTCGAGAAGCGCTGCGGGCACGGCGCCGCGCTCCACGGGCTCCAGCCGATCCACCGCATCACGCAGCGCGCGGTACTCCTCGGGCTCCGGGCGACGACCGATCGCGTTGAGGAAGTCGCGGGTGATGACGTAGCCACGCGACGCGACCGGGATGTTGTTCGTCGAGCGCATGAAGGCGCTCACCCCCGGGTTCTCGTAGTTCTTCCCCTTCACCCAGGTCGCCGTGTAGCGGTCCTCGTGGTGAAGCCGGTACTGGAGGGGCCAGTAGTTGTAGTTGTCCGTGTGGTTCATCGCGAGAACCACTGGCCGCGGCGGCAGGTTCTCGAGCCCCTCCACGCGCAGCGAGATCTTCCGGTAGTCGAAGCGAAGGAAGCACTCGGCGATGAGCCGCTGCGCGAGGGGCCTCCGGCTCAGCCGAACGCGATCATAGAGGCCCAGGTCGAGCACCGAGGGTGAGTGCCCAATCCCGACCCTTCTGGTCAAGAGATACGTGGGACGGGGTAGGGCACGGCGACACGCCCACGAGGTCCAGAGCCGCTCGCCGTCCAGACGCCAGCACCGGGCGGGCCGTTCGAGTACCTTCCGGACACGCGATGGAAAGGGTGCCGACGATGAAGGCCTGGTTGATGTACGTGCTGGCGGCCTCGGTCTCCCTCGGTTGTCATGCGTCCATCGTGTTTGGCGGCGGTGACGAGCCGGCCGTCGACGGCGGCGCGGACCCCGTCGTGGACGCGGGTACGGAGCCGGACGTGCCCCGGCCCTTCGTCTTCGAGGGCACGGTCGAGGACCGGGAGGGCAGGCCTCTCGACGGCGTGAACGTGGCCCTCGATCCCTTGGGCCGGGGGCGCCTCGAGGCGACGACGGACGCGCTCGGCGCCTTCCGCATCGAGGGGCCGGCGGGACCCGAGACCTTCGACGGCGTCGTGGCGCTCGAGGGCTTTCGCATCTTCGCCTTCGACGGGTTCGACCCGGCCGACCTCGCCGAGCTGAGCAGGGCGCCTCTCGTGCTCACGCCGCTCGAGACACCGGGCGAACGCGTCCCGGTCCTCGTCCGGGCGACGGGCGTCCCGAGCGGCGGGCGCTGGTGCCTCGGACTAGCGCGCCTTCAGCTCCGCTGCCTCGGCGTGGAGTCGACCGGCCCCTTGAGCATCGAGGCACGACGGGTCGCGGAGTGGCCGGACTACGTACACGCCTTCGCCTTTGACGCCGAGGGTGAGCTCGTTGACTTCGTGCGCGGCGCGTGGGTGACCAGCGAGGAGGGCCTCGAAGCGACCGTCGCCTTCGATGGCCGCTTCGAGGAGGCGCCGGAGGCCGTCGAGCGCGTCATCGAGCTCCCCGACGACCCCGGGAGCCCCTTCCGCACCGAAGAGCTCGACGACGCCGTGAGCGGCTCGCTCGGCCCGACGTGGCTCTACACGGCCGAGGCCGGGACCGGGCTCATGACGAGCGTCATCACGGACCTCGTCGTCGAAGCGACGCAGGTCACGGTCCGCCTCCTGGTCTTCCCGGGCCTGGAGGACGAGGCGCTGGTCTGGTGGTTGGCGCCCTTCGCGGTCTCGTCGGAGAGCGGCGCCCCCCTCGTCTACTCCGTCCGCTCCTTCACCACTCGACCGCCCGCCGAGAGCTTGGGGCTGCTGGACGTGCCGCGGGTGACGCGGGCCCGGCGCTGGGACGAGGAGGTGACCTGGACGGCACCGGCACCGGACGTCGACCTCTACGAGGTTCAGTACCGGCTGGGCGAGCGGGTGGTGTCCATCTCGCTCCTCACGAGGGACACCGCGGCGACGATGCCGCCCCTCCCCTCGGGCTACGACCGGAGCGTCTCCTTCCCCGTCCGCGGCGCCAGCGGCAACGCGCGGGCCATCGCCGTGCGCGGGGACGTCCCCCTCTCGCTGCTCTGGCCGCGCAACCTCAGCGGAGAGATCCGTGGGGACGCTGCCTGGTCCGTCGGTCCGCCGAGCGGCCTCTCCTGGTGAGGTGCCCCGCGGGGCGACCCAGCGTGGCAGCCTCCCATGGTAAGCGAGCCGGGTGAGCGAAGCCGTTCCCTCCTCCGAGGTCCTCACGGAGCTCCTCCGGTCCTTTCGGGAGACGGCCGAGGCCTTGGTGCCCTCGTTCCTCGCGAACATGCCGGCGGCCTACTTCCAGGACACGGACGCGGCGACGCAGCTCCTCCACCTCCGCGCCATCGCGGGCGCCCGCGCCTCGGGCCTGCCCCTCGACCTCACGCTCGTCGACTCCGACCTCGCCACGTGGACCTTCATCCAGGAGGACGACTACCCCGGCTGCCTGGCCAAGCTGCTCACGCGGCTGCCGCGCGGCCGGCCGCTGCGCTCGGCCAAGGTGCACAGCGCCGCGGACGGGAGCTTCGTGCTCGACGTCTTCGAGTTCGGCGAGGCGCCGAGCGTCGACCCGAAGGACCCGGAGCTGGCCGGCGAGCGCGAACGTATCCTCGCCTCCGCCGGCGCCGAGGGCGGCGCGCGCGAGGCCCTGGCGCGGCACCTCGCGGCCTGCCCGGCCGAGTATCTGCGCACCGTCGCGGACGAGCGCATCGTCCGCCATTGGACGGTGTGCCGCGGCCTCTGGGGGACCGCCGACTCGGTCGTCGACCTTTCGCCGGAGCCCAACCCGGCTCACGTGCGCATCGACCTGGCGACCGGCGGGGGATCGCCGCAGACGCTCTTCACGCGGCTGGTGCGCTACCTCGGGTGGCGCGGCCTCGACATCCGCCGCGCGCACCTCGACCGCTTCACGCGGGACGGGGAGGTCGTCTTCATCCTCGGCATCATCGTCGGCGCCGACGCACGGCTGGAGAACGGAGGCGCCCAGATTCGTGCGGAGCTGCAGCGGCTTCGCTGGGTCAGCGACGCCTGCCTCGCGTTCGCCATGGAGGCTCCCGAACGGAGGCTCGAAGACGCCGAGATTCTCTTCGCCCTCACGCATCTGGCCCACGCCAAGCTGGCCCGCGAAGACCCCTTCGCCTTCGCCCGCGAGCGCCTCTACGCGCTCCTTCGACGCCACGCCGAGCTGCTGCGTCCGCTCCCGGACGCGTTCCGCACCGGCGCGCCGAGCGCGCTGGCGCCGCTCGAGGACGGGCTCGCATCCGTCATGGATCGCACCGCCCATCGCTTTTTCTCCACGCTCGTCGAAGCCGTGCGCCACACGCGGCGGAGCAACCTCGGCCGGCCCGACCGCTACGGGCTCACGCTGCGCATCGACCCGCAGCTGATGGGGAAGCGGGACGACCTCCCCTTCGGCGTCTTCTACGTGCACGCGAGCGGCGTCGACGGGTTCCACGTTCGCTTCCGGGACATCGCGCGGGGCGGGCTCCGGGCCGTGCGTCCCGCAGGGCAGGAGCAATACGTCCGCGAGTCCGAGCGGCTCTACGACGAGGCCTACGGGCTCGCCTTCGCGCAGCAGCTGAAGAACAAGGACATTCCCGAGGGCGGCGCCAAGGCGGTCGTCGTGCTCGCGCCAGGTGTGCCCCCCGACCACGGCGTGAAGGTCTTTTGCGATGGCCTCCTGGACCTGGTCACCGGCTCCGCCGACGAGGCCGGGCCGCGGGAGAGCCTCTACCTCGGGCCCGACGAGAACATCTCACCGGAGCTCATCGCGTGGATCGTCGACCGCGCCGAACACCGAGGGCATCCGAACCCCGACTCGTTCATGAGCTCGAAGCGCGGGGCGGGCATCAACCACAAGGCCTACGGGGTCACGAGCGAGGGCGTGAACGTCTTCCTCGAAGAGGCGCTGCGGAGCCGCGGCCTCGACCCGCGCGCCGAGCGCTTCACGGTGAAGCTCACGGGCGGGCCCGACGGCGACGTGGCCGGCAACGCGCTGGCCATCCTCCACCGCGAGTACGGCGAGCACGCGCGCGTGGTGGGCATCGCCGACGGGAGCGGCGCGGCCGAGGACCCCGAAGGCCTCGACTGGGGCGAGCTGCTCCGCCTCGTACGCGCCTCCGAGCCCATCGCGGGCTTCGACCCCACGCGGCTGGGCGCGGAGGGTCGCGTCGACTCCGTCGAGACGGCAGAAGGCGTCGCGCGCAGAAACAGCCTGGCGTTCCGCATCGCCGCCGACGCCTTCGTCCCGGCGGGTGGCCGACCCGGAACGCTCCACTCGGGGAACTGGCGACGCTTTCTGGATGAGCACGGACGCCCCTCGAGCCGGGTCATCGTCGAGGGCGCCAACCTCTTTCTCACGACGAAGGCCCGCGCGGCGCTCTCCGACGCGGGCGTGCTCATCGTGAAGGACAGCTCGGCCAACAAGTGCGGGGTCATCACCTCGAGCTTCGAGGTCCTCGCGAGCATGCTCGTGAGCTCAGCGGACTTCGTGGCGCACAAGGAGGCCTTCGTCGCCGAGGTGCTCGAGCGCCTGCGGCGCCTGGCTCGCCTCGAGGCGCGGCGGCTGCTGGACGAGCACGCGCGACGGCCGGACACCTCGCTCCCGGAGCTGAGCGTCGAGCTCAGCCGTTCGGTGACCCGCGTGGAAGAGGCCGTGCTCGACGTGCTCCGCGACGGGCGCGGGGTCAGTGCTGCGCTCGTGCGCGACACGGTGCAGGGCTACGTCCCGAAGACGCTCGCGGCGCTGTCGGCGCGCCCGGTGTTGGACGCGCTCCCCCGCGCCTACGTGCAGGGGGTCGTCGCCACGGTGGTCGCAACGATGATCGCCTACCGCGAGGGCCCGGACTACCTTCGCGGAGTCCCGCGCGCCGAGCTCGGGACGCGGGCGCTGCGCTACGCCGAGGCGGACCGGCGCGTGCGAGGCCTCGCCGAGCGCGTGCGCGCGTCGGGTCTCGACGAGGCCGAGGGCATGGCCCGGCTGCTGGCCGAGGGCGGCGCCCGCGCGCTGCTCCGCGACACGGGCGAGCACTAGCCTGGACTCCCATGCCTCGCGTCGGAGCAGCGATCAGGTGATGCGCACGATCGTGTCGTCGGCTTCCCGGTCACTCGACGGCAGACACCTTACGCGCACCGGCGCCCATTTCGAGGGTGAGTCCCCTCGCTCCCACGCTTTCCAGCACCGAGACGACCGCCGGCTCGCGGTGCCGATCCGCGAGGGAAGGGTCTGGCGTGCCCGAGTCGACTTCGCCCGTGCTGCGCCCCGCGGGTCTCGGTATGGTGCGCCGACGTGAGCGCGCCCTACCGAGACCCCGCGCCGGTGCCGCCCGAGCCGCCGGCCCCGCTCGGGGAAGTGCGCGCACGGCATCGCGTGCGCGGCACGCAGGCGTGGGTTCTCTTGCTCGTGCTGCTCGGCATGAGCGTGCTCATCGGCTTGCTCGTGGCCGGCGCCGGCGGCAGCGCGAGCGTGCGCGGTCTCGGGCAGTCCGTCCTCCTCGGGCTGGTCGTCGTGGTGGGCTTCCACTTCGGGCGGCTGCGCGAGGTGGTCGTGCACGAGACGGGGTACCGCGGACGGCGCTGGCTGCGCCCCGACGTGGTCGTCCGCTTCGAGGGGGTGCGTGACCTCTTTCGCCGCTTCGACACGGCCGGCGTGCTGTCCGCGAAGGTGGTCACAGGCGGGGAACTCGACCTCGTCGGCACCGACGGCGACCGGCTGCGCATCCCGAACGACGTCGTGGACGGCGCGGAGCTCGCCCGCCACATCGAGCGGCACGTCGTCCGGCCGGTGCGCCTCGAAGCGCTGAAGGCGCTCGACGAGGGCGAAGGGCTCACCTTCGGCGCGCTCACGATCTCCGCAGAGGCGGCGGCCTGGACCACGCGGAAGCGCCGGCAACGGGTGGCGTGGGCAGACGTGCGCTTCGTCGAGATCACGCCCGAGGAGCTCATCCTCAAGCACGGGAAGCGCTTTCGCGGAGGTACCTACGTGGCGCCGCTGCGCACGCTGCCTTTCCCGACGGTGCTCATGAGCGTGCTGCACGAGGCGCCCGTGGAGGTGCGCTTCTCGGGCGGCTTCCGCCGGGCCGATTAGGGCGAGCGCCGCTCTTCGACGACGGTCTGCTCCCGGGAGTGGTCGAGGTCGGCCTGGAAGAGCCGGCGTGCGGGGCGCCGGACGGAGGAGGAGTACCTCACGCGTGCGGCGCATCTGCGCCAGACGTGTCGAAGTCGACCTCGGCCGCCCGTCGTCACTCCGAGGAGGTCGTGATGACGGAACGATTTCAGGGATTCTCGCCGGAGGGGCTCGCGGTGCTGGCGGGACTCGAGCAGGACAACTCGAAGGCCTTCTTCGAGGCGCACCGGGCCGTGTACGACGCGGGCGTCGTCGAGCCGGCGAAGCGGTTCGTGGTGGAGCTCGCCGACGCGCTCTCGGCGCGCGTCTCGCCGGGGGTCGTGGCCGAGCCCAAGGTCGATGGCTCGCTCTTTCGCCTGCACCGGGACACGCGCTTCGGGAAGGACAAGTCGCCCTACAAGACCCAGCAGGCGCTCTTCGTGTGGGAGGGCCCGAGCAAGAAGGTGAGCTCGGGCTTCTATCTCGCGCTCCACCCCGCGCGCGTGAACCTCGGCGTCGGATCGATGATGCTCCCGGATCTGTCGCGCTGGCGCGAGGGGCTCGTGGGGCACGGAGACGCATTTCGGGCGGCGCTCGCCGAAGCCGAGCGCAGCAGCGCCGGCCTCGGGACGTCGGAGCCGGTCCTGAAGCGCGTGCCCAAGGGCTACGATCCCGACCACCCGCTCGAACGCTTCCTCCGCATGAAGCACTTCCACGCGAGCGTGACGCTCCCGGCGCCCAAGACCATCGCCCGCCGCGGCTTCCTCGACTGGTGCCTACGTCGCTTCGAGCCGATGGGCGCCCTGCACCGCTGGCTCGTGGCGCACGCCTAGTCTTCCCGGAACGCCGCGAAACGCTCGAGGGGCACCGGCTCGCCGATCGCGCTCGCGAGTACCGTCACGTTGCGAAAGGCGCTCGGAAGGCAGCCAGAGGGGCCTTCCGAGTAGACCGCCGCCACCGTGGTGAGCTCGCCCTCGAGAGGACGGACCGTGACGGGAGCCGGGGCACCGCAGCTGCCCGGGACCGTGGGCGCACCGTCCTCCGCTTCGTACACGTAGCGCGTCGGCCGGTCGGTCAACCCGGCGGGCGGCAGCACGCGGAAGACGATGGGCTCCGAGCACGACGCATCGCGGAAACTGCCGCTGACCCATGCACCGACCTCCGACAGGGGCAGCGAAGGGAGGCAGCGCGGACCCGTCGGCGTCTCCCAGGGCGTGCACTCGACCCCCAGCTCCGTATCGAAGAAACGCTCACCCCAGCGAAACGCGACGTCGTACGCCCCGTTGCCGAGGTCCCGCAACGTCAGGTCCGGCGAGACGGGGAGCGCGCTCCAGGCGCGCCCTCCCTCGTCCAACCAGCGGACGGGTCGAAGGCGCCCTTCCCCAACCGGTGTAGGCGTGAGGCGCGGGTTGGCCGACAGGTCGGCGGAGGCAGCGAGCGCGAAGCGAAACGCTCGCCTCGTCGCAACCGGCATGCAGCCGCCGGCGTCGCGCTCGTAGAGGTTCCCTTCGCGCTGCTCGATCAGCTCGAAGAGCGCGGGCACACCGGCGTCGTCCGCGATCGCGAAGATCAGGCCCGGGTCTCCCGCCACGTCATAGGCGACCTCGGTGCATTCGGGGTCGGCGAAAGCGCGCACGCGTCCGACGGGGAAGGCGCGCTGCGGCAAACAGCGATAGCCCTCGCTCGTGAGCCGTACCCAGCATGGGCTCTCGGGCTCCCGCGCCTGCTCTACGGTGCCGTCGGTGAAGCGCCGTTCGACGACGACGGCACCGGGCGCGTCGGCTTCGCGCTGGACGCTGGCGAGCCGTACGAGCTCGGCGCTGGGGACGGGAGCCCAGCGAAAGACCTCCGCGTCGGGCGCCCAGCCGACGGCCTCACGGCTGACCTCGGTGCACCCTCCAGCTGGAGCGAAGACCGCGTCCACGGCGACGGGGCCTTCGCGCGCCAAGAGCCGAAGGGGGCCGAAGGGGGGCGCGAGGACCAACGCAAGCTCGTCGTCGCAAGGAGCGGCCACCGATAGGCGGGCCTGGCAGGCTCGGTCTTCGAAAGCGAAACGAGTGGCACGCGTCGGAGGCACGCAGCGGGGCAGCTCGCCCCTCTCGAAGGCACGAACGTCGCAGCGGCGACCCTCGTAGAATTCGTCGACGTAGGCTCCAGCGAGGTCGAAGCGGTCGTCGTCGAAGCCCGAGACGCTGAAGAACGAGTCCTCCGTGACGCCACGCTCACGAGACGCCGTTCCATCCTCGGGCGTCCACACGATGGGTCCGAGCCGGGCGCCGGGAAACACGCGATGCGGCTCGCCAGCGGCCAGTGGGTCCAGGTCCTCCGCCGGCGGAGCATCGGGCGGGCGCGCGTCGCGGTCGTCCGCTCCGCCGTCGGCCGGGACCACACGAAGCGCCGTGCTCGCGTTGCATGCCAAGAGCACGAGGAGGAGGCAAAGGCTGCGCACGGCGGGCATACCGAACGTTTTAGGTGGGTGAACGCGAGTCGTCGAGAGCGTCAGCGGCGCATCGCGTCGCGGAGCTCGTCGACGAGCGCTTCGGCGCGCTTTTCCTGCGTGGAACGCCGCTTGGCGCGGGTGATCGCGTACGCGAGGGTGCGGCGTTTGCCCGGCGTGAGCGTCTCCCAGTGCGCGGCGACGTCCGGCTCCCGCGCGAGGGCCTCGGCGAGCGCATCGGGAACGTCGACGCGGTCCGGGTCCGGGTCGGGCCAGAGGATGACGCGGACGACGTCCCCGACCTCGAGACCCGCGTCGCGGAGCCAGCCCTCGCCGAGCTTCACGCAGGGCGTCCCGTCGGTCGCGCGCATGAGCTTTCGACGGAAGGGGATCGCCCCGAGCTGACCCTCGATGCGCTCGACGCCGGCGCTTCCCAGCGCCTCGGCAACGCCGGGCGGGACCGGCACGAAGTGCTTCATGTAGCCCTTCTCCTGCCCTTCATCGAAGGAGATGGCGGCCTCGAAGGCGTGCTCGTCGTCGGCGCTCACGCGCTCATCTTGGAACCGGCGGCTGGGCACCGCGAGACCGCAGCTAGGGGCGTGCGCGGTAGGGGACGTGTACCTCGGCCGCGAGTCGAGCCGCACGTCGAGCCCCCGTCGTACCGTTTGGTATGCTTCGCCATGGTCCACTCGCCAGCGCAGCCGAGCTCACCACCCCGCGAGCGCCGAGGTTCGCCGCGCTGGAGCCTCGTCGCCGCGTGTGTGCTCCTCGCGTCGGGCTGCTTCCGGAGCCGCGGGGACGGGCCGCCGCGAGATGAGGACATGGGGGATGCCGCCCCGGCCGACGCGGGCCCGGTCGACGCGGGCCCCTTCGAGACGCCGACGCCGACGCTGACGGAGACCGTCCCCGGATCCCCCGGCAACACGCCCAGCCCCGTGGTCATCGGCACCGCAGCTCCGAGTGCGGAGCTTCGCCTCTTCTCGAATGGCGCGTGCGAAGGCGAGCCTCGGGACGTGAGGCGGGTCGCCGGAGCGTTTGGCGTGCCCGTCGAGGTGGACGCGGGCGAGACGCTCTTCAGTGCCGACGCGCTGCTTCCCGGTCGCCCGCGCTCCGGCTGTAGCGCGCCGTTGGCGTATCGTTACGAACCGGACGTGGTCGTCGTGCCTTCGCGCCTCGCGGAGCCGCTCTTCCCGCCGGCACCCGCCCTCACCGAGCTGTCCGCTCTGACGCTTCGCGCGCGCGTCGACGCAGCCTCGGGCGACGCGGTTCGCTTCATCGCGCCCGACGGGGAGGTCGAGGCCACCTATGACGCCGCGACCGATGCCTGGGAGGGTCGTGTCGCCCTGCAGGAGGGCCGACAGGTCGTCCAGGTGGCCGTGCGGGACGAGGTCGAGGACACGTTCGTGCTGACCCGCGCCTCGCTCCCGACGAAGCTGGTGGCGCTCGGCGTGGATTCCGGGCGCGGTCGACTTCTCCTCGCGGACCAGCAGCTCGACCGAGCGAGCGAGCGCTTTCGCTACCGCGTCCTCGAGGTGGATCGTGAGGCGGGCCTGGCCTTGCTTCGCGCCGATCTCGGCTTCGCGCTCCGCACGCTCAACGGCGTCGCGGCCGACGCGGGAGGCCTCTACGTCAGCGGGCGAACGCCAACCCTCGAGACCGCGGTCTTCCGGGACGAAGGGCGCGGCGCCGAGCTTCTCTCGAGCTACGGGGAACGCTTCGCTCCCGACCCGGTCTTCCTCGCCCTTCGGGAGGGGGAGCTCATCGTCTACGCGACGCCCGACGGCGTCTCCTTCATCGACCGCGACACGGGAGCCCGCCGCGGCGTGGAGGTCGCCCGCGTGGTCCGGACGTGCGACGCCGCCTACGACCCGACGCGCGACATCGTGCTTCTGTGCCCGAAGTCCGCGCTGCCGGAGTACGAGACGCTCGTGCCCGGCGAGGCCGCGGCGACGGTGATGGAGATCGAGGCCGAAAGCCCGATGCTAGAGCTGGCGTGGGATGGGTTCGCGGAGCGAGTCGTGGGACGCGACATCCGCTACCGCGCCTATGAGCTGGACGTCGAAGCTGGCGTCGCGTCGCCGCTTGGCACCATGCCGTCCCTGCGCGGCTTCGTGGTCGACCCCGCGAACGGGGTCATGGTCGGCATCGCGGAAGTCGGCCGTGACGTGCGCGACCTTCCGCTTCGCACCTTCGACCCCGTCACGGTGCGCGGAGGAGAGCTCGACCTCGGGGCCGTCGGGTCCGGGCCGAGGCTCTCCGGGCCCTGGGGCGTCGTTCGCCTGGAAGACCGCGTGCTGCTCGCCGACGCCAACGGCGCGTTCGACGTGTCGCTCGGCGTCGAGGGTGGCGAGCGCCGGCCGATGGGCTTCGCCGGCGGATCCTCGTGGCGATCCGCGGCCCTCGACGCGGAGAGTGCGCGCCTCTTCGTCATGGACGACATGGGTGCCATCGATCGCATCGACCTCGCGTCCGGCGAGGTCACGCGCATCGTCTCCGACGGGACCGGGAACCCCAACCACCTGCCCGCGCTCGACGTCGGCGGCGACGCGCTGGTGTACGTCGACGACGTGTTCGGCGACGTGCTGGCGCGCGATCTGCTCGACCTCCCCGCGGTCCGGGTGCTCGCCCGCGCGGCGCCCTCCGAGGGTCCGGTGACCGCAGCCCAGACCCGGGCCGTCGCCGTGGCGCCGGCACGGGAGGAAGCGCTCCTTCTGCAGCGCGCCAGCCGCCTTGGCGGCGAGGTGCTTCGGCTGGTCGCCGTGGCCCTCGATGGCTCGGGCTCGCTGCGCGAGTTGCGCGACTTTCCAGGCAAGCTGGCCGGCGACTTCGTCGAGGCCGCGGACATCGCCGTGTCCGGCGGCGTCGTGTTCGTGGCCTACGAGCGAACGCTCTGGGCCCTCGATCCGGAGACGGGGGCGCCCCGCTACGAACGCACCATGCCCGGGGACGTGCGCGAGCTGACCGCTCCGGGAACCGATGGGGTCGGCTTCATGACCACCATCGAAGGCCGCGGCCTGCTCGCTTTCGACGGCGCGACGGGCGACTGGGCCGTCATCGCGCGCTGACGCGCGGCAGTCTGCTCGGCCCGAGGCCGCGCTTCACTCGGCGGCGGCGGCGGCCAGGCGGGCGCTCTCGGTGAGCGCGCGCTCGAAGTCGGCGACGAGGTCGCGGATGTCTTCGAGGCCGACGCTGACGCGGATCATGCGCGGGTCGATGCCCATGGCCGCCTGCACGCTCGCCGGGAGGCCGGCGTGGCTGGTCGTGATGGGGCGCGTCACGAGCGTCTCGAGGCCGCCGAGGCTCGGGGCTTCGACGGCGAGCTCGAGGGCCTCGACGAGGGCGCGGGCGCGCTCCGGGTCGCCCTTCGGCGTGAAGCTGAGCATGGCGCCGTAGCCCTCGAAGAGCCGGCTCGCGTTGGCGTGGGCCGGGTCGCTCGCGAGGCTCGGGTGGCGGACGCTTTCGACGTCGGGATGCGCCGCGAGCATCGCGGCGAGCGTGCGCGCCGACGCGAACTGGGCCTCCACGCGCACGCTGAGCGTCTTGAGGCCGCGGTGAAGCAGGTGGCACGCATGGGGGTCGAGGCAGATCCCCATCAGGTTCATGCGCTTGCGGATACGCTCGATGCGCTCCGCCTCGCCGGCGATGGCGCCCGCGACCACGTCGGTGTGGCCGTTGAGGTACTTTGACGCGCTGTGCACCACCAGGTCGAAGCCTGCCTCGACGGGCCGGTAGGCGATGGGGGTGCCGAAAGTGTTGTCGACGATGCTGACCAGCCCACGCTGCCGCGCGAAGGCGACCACCTCGTCGAGCGGCGGCACGTCGATCCACGGGTTGGTGAGCGATTCGGCGTAGAAGACGCGGGTCTTCTCGCTCGCCTTCCAGGTTGTCGGGTCGAGCAGGTCGACATAGGTGACCGTGACCCCGTGGCTCCGGGCGAGCTCGTCGAGGATCTTGCGCGTGCCGCCGTAGACGCGGAAGGGCGCGAGGATTTCGTCGCCGGCGTCGAGGCTCGTGACGAGCGCCATCCAGATGGCCGCCGTGCCCGAGGGCAGCACCACCGCCGCATCCGCGCCGTCGAGCGCTGCGAGCTTCTCGCAGACCCAGCGCTGGTTCGGGGTGTTGTTCAGGCGGATGTACTTGATGTCGTCGAAGGTCTCGGGGTCGCCGAGGTCGAAGGTGCTGCTGGTGACGAGGGGCGCCGCCACGGCACCATCGATGCGCTCGCTGGCGCCAGGCTCGCCGCCGTGAATGGCCGCCGTGCGGGGCCGCGGTGAGCGCCGAAGCGCGCCTCGCTCGGAGCCCTCGGGCGCGCCATGACGCTCTGCGTCGTCTCCCATGACGGCCCCATCCTTCGGGATCCCCCCCACCCACGCAAGCAATCGACCCATCCCCGAGGGGACGGACGGAACCAACAAAACCAAAGGCCACCTTTTTCTCAACGATTTCAGTCACTCGGTCGCTCGCGCGTCCGAAACCAGGAGCTTGTCGAGCAGCGAGCACGCGACGGCGCCAAGCCCCTGGCCCGCTCTTCTTCGACGCTGCGACGCTTTCGTCCCATATTCGGCGCCATGCCGCGCGCCGCCGCTGCCGCTGCCCTCCTGGCCGCCGCCGCCACCGCGTGCACCCTGGCGTTTTGCGGGGCGGGCTGCTCGCGGGCGGCCGAGACCGGGCCCGTACCGGAGGATCCGGGCGTGGCCGCCGAGGCGCCGCGCGAGACCCCTTCCGAGGAAGACGCCAGCGGGCGCGAGCGGCTTCGGGCTCTGGCGCCTCCGAGCGAGGTCGCCGCCCTCGAGCGGGGGAGCGCGCCAGAGGGTTTCGTCGCGACGGCCTACCACTTCAAGGCGCCGGTCTACGAGCGGGCGCGCGAAGGCGCGGAGATCGTCGGCTGGGTGCGCCGAGGTCGGCGCCTTCCCGCCGAGGCCCGGCGCGGGAGCTGCCGCGGCGGAAGCTGGTACGGCGTCCCGGGCGGCTTCGTCTGCACCGGCGACGGCTTCCACGTCGGGCGCGAGGAGGGCGAGCTCGAGCTCGACCGCCAGGCCGTCAATGACGCCGCTCCCCTCCCCTACCGCTACGGGCTCGTGCGGCGCGGCGCCGCGCGCTTCTACCGCGTTCCGACTGAGGCGGAGAAGGCCGCGCTCGCCGCGCACGTGGCCGACACGACGGCGACGCCGCTCCCGGAGGTCGTGCACGAGGTGCTGAACGGCGACTACTTCGTCGCCCTCGACGCGCGCCCGGAGGCCAAGCCCGAGCAGGAGGGCTGGGTCCGGACGCTCAAGGGACGCGTGCTCGCGGAAGAGGACGTGACCGTGCAGGAGACGCCGCGCCTCGTGGGCGCGACGCTCTCGGACGGCGACGTGGCGCCGCGAGCCTTCGCCTACGGCGCGGACGAGCGACCGCTCTTTCGCGTGCACGGCACGAACGTGGTCGAGGTGGGCGTCGCCGAGAAGCACGCGCGCCTCGTCGTCGTGGGCGAGCGGGACATCGACGGGCAGAGCTACGTGGTCGACGCCGAAGGCCGCGCGCTGCTCCGCGAGCACGTGCGCGTCGCACGCACCATCGCGCGGCCCGAGCGCGTGCCGGCCGACGTACGCTGGCTGCACGTGGACCTCGCCGAGCAGACCCTCGTCGCCTACGAGGGCGACGCGCCGGTGCTGATGACCCTCGTGAGCTCCGGGCGCGAGGGCTACGAGACGGTCAAGGGCACCTTCCAGGTCCGCGAGAAGTACCTCTCGACCACGATGACCGGCGAGGACCCCGTCGACGGTCCCTACGAGGTCGATCAGGTCCCGTGGACCCAGTACTTCTGGCAGAGCTACGCGCTCCACGGCGCCTACTGGCACGACGGCTTCGGCGAGGTCCGGAGCCACGGCTGCGTGAACATCGCGCCGCACGACGCGCGCTTCCTCTTCGAGTTCACGAGCCCGGACCTGCCGGACCAGTGGCACGCGCGGCGGCGGACCCGCGGTACCTGGGTGCACCTCACGCGCTGAGCGTGGCGGCCAGGCCTCGTGCATGCGGGGCTCGATAGGGACCGGGCTCTGGGGGCCGTTGGTTTCTCGGGTCGCGTCCGCCCGGGGCGGGGCTACTCGGCGGCTTCGGGGGGGCGGGCCGTACGGACTTCGCGGATCTTGGCGAGGAGGGCGGCTTCGTCGCCGAGGGGAGCGTCGCCGAAGCGGGCCGCCAGGTAGGCCCGCGTGACCTCGCCGGCCGGGGCCGCGGCCGGGGGCCTCGTCGCTTCGAGGTGCGCGACGTGCTCCGTCGGCGTGCGGCCCGGCGGGCGCTCCGCGCCGGCCTTCGCCAGCGCCCGCTCCAGGCGTGCGTAGAGCTGCGTGGCACGACCCGCAGGCCGCCTGGCTCCCGCGCGGCGGCGCCGGCGCGGTCGGAGCCTGCGTCGTCGCGGCCGGGGGCGGTTGAT
>ERZ1740059.52-NODE-52-length-56092-cov-6.689437_pt1 | contig 56092 bp, 57 predicted proteins | sample MGYA00581744_ERZ1740059 | MGnify/ENA primary metagenome ERZ1740059 (study PRJEB43018, sample SAMN04849738) | marine metagenome | isolation source: floating plastic debris | place: Pacific Ocean | collected 2008-08-28 | study: EMG produced TPA metagenomics assembly... | reverse complement strand
ATACCGAGCAGCTGATCGAATGTTTCGGGGGCATTGACCAGCAAGTTCTTCGCAGTCGCCTGGTCCTTAGTGCCGCGGCCTGCGATCGAGTACGTCGCCAACGTCCAGGGAGCGCCGACAAAGCCGATCAGCGGCATATCGCCTGGCATCTCCCCCCGAATACGCTGCACCGCTTCCATGACCGGCTCTAGCCGCTCTAGAAACCCATCCGTTTTCAAATGTGCGAGTTCGGTCCCGTTGGTGATGGGCTCCAGAACAGGTCCTTCGCCTTCCTGAAACTCCAGATGCTGCCCAAGGGCCCAAGGGATCGTCAGGATATCTGAAAACAGGATCGCAGCTTGAAGATCGAAGCGTCGCAAGGGTTGCAGGGTCACTTCGGTCGCAAACTCGGGAGAAAAGCATAGATCCAAAAACGACCCTGCGTGTTTCCTGGTTTCTCGGTACTCAGGGAGATAACGGCCTGCCTGCCTCATCAGCCAACAAGGCGTCTTCTCAGTCGCTTCGCCTCTCAAGGCGCGCATCATTTCCGACTGACCAACATCATTCATAAGAGTCATTTTAAGATTGTTTCTTTTTGTTGGGGGCACGGAAAACGGGGATAACCTGCTTTTAGATTCCGCCGAAGCGTTTTTCCACATGTCCACGATGTTCCGAAGCCATCCACAAGTTGCTCATATCTTCCCTGATGTCGTGTATGTCGGAATGAGCTGTCATTATGTAGTAGCGCTGAAAAAAGTTGACGCGCATACACAAAGACGCCGATGAGAAGTTAATCAGTATACTAGGTAAAGAGTTCATTAACGAGTTTGAGGGGATGAATGTGGGCCCCTCAGCTGTTTTTGGCGATCGCTGGGGATAACCAGAGAGTTTTCCAACCGACATGCGTGAACTAGTAACAGCTTCCTATGCCTTGGAATAACTGTTGGTCGTTTCATGATCCCTGATTTTGTGCTCGCATCCGGTAGCGCGATACGCCGAAGGCTCTTGTCCGATGCTGGCGTTCGATTTGACGTTGTCCATCCGGAGGTCGATGAAGCACGCGTTCTCAATGATATGAGATCCGAAGGGATCGAGGATGCCGGTGAACTCGCCAGTGCGTTGGCTGCGGCAAAAGCACTGTCCGTAAAGACCAAATCTCCTGACAAACTTGTCCTCGGATGTGATCAGATCCTGGAGTTCGGCGGGTCCATCCTCACAAAAGTCGACACGATAGACCAAGCGGTTGATCGCCTTGAGAGCCTCAATGGATCGGAGCACCGTCTGGTTTCGGGCTACGCCATCGTGCGGGATGGGACGCTTGTCCGGAAATCGTACGAAACCGTCCGAGTTACAATGCGGAAGTCCTCCTCTGCCGTTATTGAATCATATGTAAGAAGGAACGCGCCTCGGATATTCTCTTCTGTCACTTGTTATGAGATTGAACGCGACGGAGCGCAGCTCATCAAAGAGATCCACGGCGATTACTTCGCTGCGTTGGGTCTGCCGATGCTAAGAGTTTTCTCAGAGATATTGGATCTGGAGAATGACTGATATTCCTATCGTGGGCGTGATCGGCGACCCGATTTCACACTCAAAATCTCCGCTCATCCATAATCGATGGCTGAAACAGAATAGTATCAAAGGATTATACCTGAGATTTGAGGTGAAGGGGAAAGACCTTCAGCAGTTTATCAAAGACAGTCTTGAGCTCGGATTTCGAGGATTTAACGTCACGATTCCACACAAAGAAACTGTGGTCTCGATCGTCGACGATCTGAGCGCCGCCGCCAGGGATTGCGGAGCGATCAATACGATTGTTCGGCGCGAGGACGGGTCGTTCTTTGGCGACAACACCGACGGTTTTGGATTTATCGAGAACCTTTCCGAGCTGATCTCGCGCGACGATCTTGTCGGCGCCAGCGTGGCCCTTCTCGGTGCTGGCGGCGCGTCTCGCGCTGTCGCTGTCGCGTTGCGAGACGCTGGGGTCCGGCAGATCCGAATATGCAATCGTACAACATTGAAAGCCGAGGCGTTGTGCACGGTCCTCGGCGATGTGGCGTCGGTCTGGCCCTGGCCCGCGACCGAAGAGTTTTTCGCGGGTGCGGATCTGATCGTGAACTCAACGAGCCTTGGTATGGCCGGTCAGCCTGCGTTTGATCTTCCAATACCAAGACTTGAGCCCAATACAGTGGCGACGGATCTCATCTACGCGCCGTTAGAGACCCCTTTCTTAAACGCAGCGCGGGCATCCGGCGCGCGGACAAAAGACGGCTTGGGCATGTTGCTGCACCAAGCTCGGCCAGGCTTCAAAGCGTGGTTTGGCATCGATCCAGTCGTCTCGGCGGAACTTAGGCAAGCTGTTTTGACGGGCGAGGGTCTTTACCCGTGATAAGACTGGGTCTGACAGGTTCGATCGCTATGGGGAAGACAACGACGGCCGCGCTCTTTCGCGAGCTCGGCATACCGGTGCATGACGCGGACGCAACCGTTCACAAGCTTTACGCCATAGGCGGGTCGGCGGTGGAGCCGATCGGAAAGCTCGCGCCGGACGCCGTCGTCGAGGGCGCGGTGTCTCGCGAGAAACTCAAAGCATTGATCTCAGAAGACCCAGAAGTACTGAGATCGATTGAGGCGATCGTGCACCCGCTGGTCCTCGCCGATCGGAAGAGCTTTGAGGCCGCTGCGGAGCAAGAGGGACACGACATCATCGTGTTCGACGTGCCTTTGCTGTTTGAAACCGGAGCAAACAAAGAGGTCGACCGGGTCGTGGTTGTTTCTGCTCCGCTGGAGGTTCAACGTCGGCGGGCGCTAGAGCGTCCCAAGATGACGGTGGCGCTTTTTGAGCACATTCTGTCGCAGCAGATGCCGGATGGGGAAAAACGGGCTGCGGCGGATTATGTCATAGACACGTCTCAAGGGCTCGACCATGCGCGGAAGGCCGTACAGACTCTTCTAGAAACAATAAGAGCAGAGTTGTCAGGCAATGAGAGAGATATCCCTGGACACCGAGACAACGGGTCTTGAAGCGCAGAACGGCGACCGTGTTGTCGAGATCGGCGCCGTCGAGCTGATCAATGGCGTGGCGACCTCCAATATTTTCCACGTCTACATTGACCCACTGAGGCCAATGTCCGCGGAAGCATCAGAGATCACCGGGATCACCGACGACATGCTCCGGGGCAAGCCAAAGTTCAACGAGATCGCAGATGGCTTCGTCGACTTCATAGCAAACGATTACCTCGTCATCCATAACGCCGCCTTCGACATCGGCTTTCTGAATGCGGAGTTTGAGCGGATCGGCGTCCCTCTTCTTACGATGGACCGGGTGATCGATACGCTCGGGATGGCTCGCAAGCGATTTCCCGGCGCGCAATCAAATCTCGATGCGCTGTGCCGGCGTTTTGGCATCGATAACAGCGCGCGCGAAAAGCACGGAGCGCTGCTTGACGCCGAACTCCTGGCCGAAGTGTATCTTGAGCTGAACGGTGGACGGCAGCCGGGCTTCGAACTCGCGGCGGCGAAACAATCATCCCAGGCAGGCAAGGGCGCCAACGCGGCTGCTGTGTCCGAGCGGCGCCCACGCAGATCGACGTCGCGCCTCTCGGAAGCCGAGCGCGCCGCGCATCTTGAGTTCATCACCGATATGGGAACGGGCGCATTGTGGACAGGCCCGAAACGTGATGGATAGCGGCTAGTTGACCGTGTCTGAGGCTGCTGCGGCTTCAGCCGCCCTTTGCCGATAAAGCGCTGCGAAATCGACGGGATCCAACATCAGAGGCGGATATCCTCCGTCGCGCGTGGTGTCCGCGACGATGCGGCGCGCGAATGGGAACAGAAGCCGTGGGCATTCAATCAGCAACACGGCCTGTTCGGCGTTCTCGGGGACGTTCTTGAGCGAGAACACGCCGACATAAGCCAGTGTGACCGAAAACACCTTTGATGTGTCCGTGGCGGCTGTCACCTCTATGCGCAGACTGACCCGAAAGCGGTCCTCGCCGGCATTGGATGCGTCGACGCCGACATTCACGGTGATCTGCGGCGTACTTTCCGGGTTTTTCCGTTCTTTGGCAGCCGCGTTGTCGAACGATAGTTCGCTGACATATTGCGAGACGACGCTTAACTGAGCGCTTTTGGGAGCTTCGACAGCGGGTTGGTCTGACATCGGGAAAAGTCTCGATCAAGAACAAAAAACTCGGCGATCGTTATCACGGCGGTTGTCGAGGTCAAAGCTATGATCGCGCCAGATCGAATATTTCCTAGGGTCGCTTCCGCGAATTCTCATCCAAGATGATCGCATCCTCGACGTCGGGCGTCGGCTCAGGGCGCGGGCCGCCATCGGCAGGCTGGCGAGGCTCATAGGGCGGTTGAGCTGAGGATCGTTCGCGCTCGACGGGATCGCCATCGTGGTTCTGCTGGTTGAAGACCGAGCCGGCCACGTGCACCGCGGCCTTCGCGGCGATACGCCGCCAGATCCAGCGTCTCGACGGTGGGAACAGAAAGAGGGCTCCAATCGTATCGGTCAGAAAGCCAGGGGTCAGAAGAAGGATCCCTGCGGCAAACAGCATTAAGGACTCGCCGACGACGTTAGGAATGTCATCGGGTGTTTGAAATGCTCCTTGCGCTCGTTGCATCATTGCCCGGCCCTGCAGACGAAGCGCGGCCGCGCCAATCAGCGCTGTTACGACGACAATAGCGATGGTCCTCCACGTGCCGATGAGATCGCCCACTTGGATGAACAACGCAATTTCCACGATTGGGACGGCCAGCAAGACCAGAAACAACCACATATTGTATGCCCCTAGAGCAAATTGACGGTCTTTCCGTCATGCATCTAGTTGGACATAAGGAGCGCTGTCACTTACATCCATGGCGAACTGCGCCATTGATGGTCGTGGCTGATGTTTCCGTGAGGAAACGCCGCCGACGTGCTTATATTTCCGGCCAGAGGTCGGATACGAGGAAATCGAATGTTTGAAAATGATCTGGTGACGCTTCTGCTGTTGGCAGCAATCGCCGGATTCCTGCTGTTCCGGCTTCGAAGCGTGCTTGGTGAACGGTCTGGTTTCGAAAACCCAGAGAAGTATCGCCCGGGCGCTTCTGGGAGCGCAGACACGCCGTCTGAGGAGCCGGACAATGTTGTCGCTCTCCGCCGCAACGATGGTTCCGACGACGACTCGGACATATTCGCCTATGCCGAGCTAAACTCGGAACTTGGTCAGGCGCTCAAGCAGATCAAACTGCGGGAGCCGGGCTTCAACATGCAGTCGTTCATGGAAGGAGCGAAAGGCGCTTATGAGATGCTTCTCATGGCGTTTGAGACCGGCGACAAGCAAACGTTGAAACAGTTTCTTGATCGAGAGGTGTACGACGCTTTCGCACAGGCGATCGACGAGCGGCGCGCACAGAACCTGAACGTGGACGTGCGCTTTGTCGGCATCAAAACCGCTGAACCTGTTGAAGCGCAGATCTCGGCAGATGAGCGGAGCGGCGACATCACGGTGCGCTTTGTCGCCGAGATCATAATGGCCGTCCGGAACGCGCAGGGCGAGCTCGTTGAAGGCGACCCCTCGAACATTCAGCGCATATCGGATGTGTGGACCTTCGGCCGCCAGCTTGGATCGTCTGATCCGAACTGGATGCTTACAGCAACCGGCGACGAATAGCAGACGCGCGAGACATGCATTTGGGCGCGGGCGCAGTCAGGACCCAAAGACATGCCTTAGGGTTGATCTGCGCCTTGAGCATTCTGGGCTGCTCGCTCACAGACGAACGGGTCGGCCCGCCGAACTCTGGGCCCGAGCAACAGCCAGAAACGACGGCCCCGGTGTCGTCGGGTACGCTTGTGGATGCGCGGTCAGGGCACAGGCTCACGCCGATACGTTTCTCCGATCTGCGAGGCTGGCGCGACGATGATGTCGGAGCTGTGGGTCCAGCGCTAACGCGGTCTTGTCAACGGCAGCGGGCTTCGGACGGGCTGCTGTTAACGGCGGCAGAATGGCGCGCGCTCTGTCAAAGGGTGCTGGCCACTGCGCCGAGTTCGCTGCGTACGCTTTTCGAGCGCGATTTCACACCGGTGTCGATCGGTCCTCGTGAGCGTGGACTGCTGACCGCGTATTTCGAGCCCGTCCTGGAGGCGCGCCGACGACCTGATCAGGTGTTTCGTTATCCAATCTATCGAAAGCCGCCGGAAGTCAGCCGCCGCGGCGACGCCTATGGCGCGATCTCTGGAGGACGTCTTCGTCCCTTTTACTCGCGTGCGCAGATAGATGCGGGCGCTTTGAGGGGTCGCGGGTTGGAGATTGCCTGGCTGGCGGACCCTGTGGATCTGTTCTTCCTGCATATTCAGGGGTCCGGACGTCTTCGCTTGGGGAATGGCGAACTCATCCGCGTTGGTTTCGCCGCCAAGAACGGTCACGCCTACAAGTCTGTCGGCCGAGCGATGATCCAGCGAGGCTGGGCGCGGTCCGGAGGCGCCTCGGCCGCGGCGATCAAGGCGTTTTACCGCGCGGATCCGCGGCGGGGGCGCGAGCTTCTGGCGGTCAATAAGTCGTATATTTTCTTTCGAGAAATTAGGAACTTAGATGCGAGAGCGGGTCCGGTAGGCGCTCAAGGGGTTCAGCTGACCAACGGACGAAGCATCGCGGTTGACCGCCGGTTCATAGAGCTGGGCTTGCCAGTGTGGGTCGATGCGCCGAACACGCCGAGTGGGCCGCGCGCGAGACTGACCATCGCTCAGGATACAGGTTCGGCGATAAAAGGTTCGCAACGCGCAGACTTCTATATGGGATCCGGCGCCGAAGCCGGGCGGATCGCAGGACGGTTTCAAACGCCTGTGCGCCTGGTGACGCTTCTTCCCAACAGCGTGCTTGAGGAGATCCGGCGGGGACGGAGATGAGCAGAGGCTCCAAGCGAACTCGTCGGCCGAGCGCGGGCGAGCTGGATCTTTGGCGGACTGTCGCTCAATCGGTGAAAGCTTACAAAGCGGATCATGCGCTGCCGGGCGAACCGAAAGACATTCAGGCATCGACCGACGCGCCTTCGGAGAACCCTCTCAAAGAAGCGGAAGACGCCGCGCGCGTCGCGCCGAAGGCGACGAAGACGCCTCTGACGGCTCGGCAATCCCGCAATCAGTCGGACCGACCGCGCGAGGAGTACTGGCGAACCGACACAGCAGTCGGGCGGCTTAGCCAAAAAACCCCGGCCCTCGATCCGAACACGGCCCGCCGCCTGACACAGGGCCGGGTCGAACCGGATGCGCGGCTTGATCTTCACGGGATGACCGCTGAGCAGGCGCATAACGCTTTAAGGGCCTTTATCTTCCGGGAGCAAACGCAAGGCGGCAGATGTGTTCTGGTGATCACCGGCAAAGGCGGCAGATTTCAAGATGACAATTTCGCAATGCGCCCCACGGTTCCAGGGCAAGGCGTTCTGAAGACGCTCACGCCGCAATGGCTAAGCACGCCTCCGCTGTCTCAGCTTGTGGTCGGCGTATACCAAGCGCATGTACGGCACGGCGGGGCCGGGGCTTTGTATGTGTATCTGCGGAAGAACCGCTAACGGATCCTCAAAGGATGTAACGTCGCAGATCCTGATCACGCTGGATATCTGCAAGCTTGTCTTCGACGTAAGCAGCGTCGATCGTGATGCTGCGCTGTTCCGTCGGAAGATCAGACGCGTCGAACGACAGATCGGACAACACGCGCTCTATGATCGTGTGCAGGCGTCTCGCGCCGATGTTCTCGATCGCCTGATTCATCTGAGCTGCTGCTGCCGCGATCGCTGCGATGCCATCCGTTGAAAACTCCAGATCAACCTCTTCGGTCTTCAAAAGAGCCGTCGACTGGCGGACGAGGCTGTTCTGTGGCTCCTCGAGAATGCGGACAAAGTCTTCCTCGGTCAGTGGCCGCAACTCGACGCGAATTGGAAGTCGGCCCTGCAGCTCGGGAAGAAGGTCTGACGGTTTCGCGACGTGGAACGCGCCGGACGCGATAAAGAGGATGTGGTCGGTCTTGACCGGCCCGTAGCGCGTCGAGACGGTCGCCCCCTCGATAAGCGGCAAAAGATCGCGCTGAACGCCTTCTCGCGACACATCGGCGCCGCGCGCATCCGCTTTGGCGCAGACCTTGTCGATTTCATCCAGAAAAACAATGCCATCCGCCTCGGCAGCGGCAACGGCTTCGCGATTGACCTGCTCTTCATCGAGCAGCTTGTCCGCTTCTTCCACGAGAAGAACGTCATGGGAATGCGCGACGGTCATCTTGCGGCGTCGAGTTCTGCCACCGAAGGCTTTCCCCAGGAGATCCTGGATGTTCATCATTCCGGCGCCGCCTTGCTGACCCGGAATTTCCATGATCGGCATGCTTGGCCCCGCATCGGCGACTTCGACCTCAATTTCACGATCATCGAGGTCTCCCTCGCGGAGCTTCTTGCGAAAACTCTCTCGCGTCGCAGGGCTCGCTTGGTCGCCAACGAGGGCCGTCAGCACGCGTTCTTCCGCGGCGTGATGCGCAGCGGCGCGGACTTCCTCTCGTTTCTTGTCCCGAACCAGCGTGATCGAAACCTCGACAAGGTCGCGGATGATCGAGTCGACGTCGCGGCCGACATAGCCGACTTCCGTAAACTTCGTCGCCTCGACTTTGATGAACGGAGCCTGGGCCAACTTCGCCAGGCGGCGCGAGATTTCGGTTTTCCCAACGCCGGTCGGGCCGATCATCAGGATGTTCTTTGGAAAGACCTCTTCGGCCATCTCCGGGTCGAGTTGCCGGCGGCGCCACCGGTTGCGCAAGGCAATCGCGACCGCACGTTTGGCGTCCTTCTGACCAATCACATAGCGATCGAGTTCAGATACGATTTCACGGGGCGAGAAAGAGCTCATTCGGCGATCGTCTCCACCACCAGGTTTTCGTTCGTGTACACGCAGATCTCGGCGGCGATGGCCATTGCTCGACGCGCGACCTCTTCGGCGGTCATGTCGGTTTCCATGAGGGCGCGCGCTGCGGCCAGAGCAAAATTCCCGCCCGAGCCGATTGCGGCGACGCCGTGCTCGGGCTCGAGGACGTCTCCCGCGCCAGTCAGGGTCAGGACCGCGCTGCGGTCTGCGACCAGCAACATCGCTTCGAGACGCCGCAGGTAACGATCTGTTCGCCAGTCTTTCGCCAGTTCTACAGCTGCCCGCGTAAGCTGACCTGGATGGCTCTCCAGTTTCGCTTCCAGGCGCTCGAACAGCGTGAAAGCGTCGGCCGTAGCGCCGGCGAACCCGGAGATCACCTCATGTCCGCCGGTTGAGAGACGACGCACCTTCCGAGCATTGCCCTTGACCACGGTCGGTCCAAGGCTGACCTGGCCATCTCCGGCGATCACGGTGGCGCCGCCTTTGCGCACGGCGAGGATCGTTGTGCCACGCCAGCCCGGGCTCTGTTCGGTCATGTCGTCTCCAAGCTCTTCGGAGCCGATATAGGCCTAGGACGCGTCCATGAAAAGCAGTGGCTTGGCGGGAATTCGGTCTCTATAAGCTGCGCGGAGAGCTCGGCTCGAACTCATAGGAGAGTGGCATGCGCAAAGCGCGCGTGGAACGCAAGACCACCGAAACCAGCATCTCGGTCGAGCTGAACCTCGACGGAACCGGCGTCTACGACGTCAAGACAGGCGTTGGTTTCTTCGATCATATGCTCGAGCAGCTGAGCCGACACTCTCTGATTGATCTCACGGTACAGGCTGACGGCGATCTTCATATCGACGACCATCACACCGTGGAAGATGTGGGCATCGCGATCGGGCGGGCGATGTTGGACGCATTCGGCGACGGGACCGGCGTCAGACGCTATGGCTCATGCCTGCTGCCTATGGATGACGCGCTGACCCGCTGCGCCCTGGACATCTCCAAACGGCCATACCTGGTGTGGAACGTCGAGTTTCCGACGCAGAAGATCGGCGCCTTCGACACCGAACTGGTGCGCGAGTTCTTTACAGCGCTCGCGATGAACGGCGGTCTGACGCTTCATGTTGAGACGCTTCACGGCGTGAACAGCCACCATATCGCAGAGAGTTGCTTCAAGTCGGTGGCGCGGTCGCTTCGGGAAGCGCTGGAAACCGATCCGCGGAAGTCTGACGTGTCGCCATCCACCAAGGGAACGCTCGGTTAATGTCGGTCGTTATCGTCGACTACGGCTCCGGCAACCTTCACTCGGCGGAGAAAGCGTTTGCGCGCACCGCCGCGGAGCGGGGCATGAGCGTCGTGGTCTCTTCCGATCCAGAGGCGGTCCGAGCGTCAGACTACGTCGTCTTGCCGGGTGTCGGCGCCTTTGGCGACTGTGCCGACGGGTTGGCCGCTGTGAAAGGAATGACCGAGGCGCTGCACGAGCATGTGGTGACAAAAGCGAAGCCGTTTTTTGGCATCTGCGTCGGCATGCAGCTTATGGCCGAAACCGGTAGAGAACGCGGCGACCACAAGGGATTAGGCTGGATCAAGGGCGACGTCCGCGCTCTTTCTCCAGATGACCCAGCGCTCAAGATTCCGCATATGGGGTGGAATGCGTTCCGATCCTTGGCCGAGCACCCCGTTCTCGACGGTCTGTCGAATGGGGATTTTGCCTACTACGTCCATTCCTATCATATGATCCCTAGCGATTCGCAGCATGCGCTGGGGACTTGTGACTACGGGGGGGCGGTCACCGCCATCGTTGGCCGCGACAACATGTTTGGCACGCAGTTTCATCCGGAGAAGAGCCAGCGCGTGGGATTGCGCCTGATCGCCAATTGGTTGGAGTGGCGGCCGTGATCCTGTACCCGGCGATCGACTTGAAGGACGGCGCTTGCGTTCGATTGGTGCGCGGCGAGATGGAGCAGTCGACGGTTTTCCATGACGATCCCACGGTGCCTGCGCGCGCGTTCGCGGACGCCGGCTGCGATTGGCTGCATCTCGTGGATCTGAACGGCGCTTTCGAGGGCAAACCCGTCAACGGTCCGGTGGTCGATGCGATCCTGCAAGCAGTGGAGATCCCGGTGCAATTGGGCGGCGGCATCCGCGATATGGCCACTGTCGAAGCCTGGTTTGACAAAGGCGTGCGCCGGCTGATCCTCGGCACAGCAGCCGTCAAGGACCCCGATTTCGTGCGAGCGGCGTGCAAAGCGTTCCCGGGCCGGATCGCCGTCGGCATTGATGCGCGGAAAGGGAGGGTCGCCATCGAAGGGTGGGCGCAAACCACAGAGATCACATCCACCGATTTGGCGAAGCGTTTCGAAGACGCAGGCGTCGCGGCCATCATCTACACGGACATAGAGCGCGATGGCGCCATGCGCGGCCCAAACGTGGGCGAGACGGCAGTCCTGGCGCACGCCACGGTCATCCCGATCATTGCGTCCGGCGGGGTAAGCTCGATGGAGGACCTCAGGGCGCTGAAAGCCTGCGGTGCGCCGCTGGACGGCGTGATTTCAGGTCGGGCGCTCTACGATGGCCGCATCGACCCTGCCGAAGCCGCCGCTTATCTTCGGGGCAGCGACTGATGCTGAGCGTTCGCGTGATCCCTTGCCTCGATGTGAAGGACGGGCGCGTCGTCAAAGGGGTCAATTTTGTCGACCTCATCGACGCAGGCGACCCGGTGGAGTCCGCAAAAGCCTACGACGCCGCCGGCGCGGATGAGCTCTGCTTTCTTGATATTTCTGCGAGCGTCGAAAAGCGGGGCACCATCCTCGACGTCGCGACCCAAACAGCCGAGCAGTGCTTCATGCCGCTGACCATCGGGGGCGGCGTCCGCACGGTTGAGGATATTCGGGCGTTGCTGTTGGCCGGCGCCGACAAGGTGTCGATCAATACGGCCGCTGTGAAACGGCCCGACTTCGTGGCGGAGGGCGCCGACAAGTTCGGGTCTCAATGCATTGTGGTGGCGATTGATGCGCGCAGCGTCTCACCCGGCAAGTGGGAGATTTTCACCCATGGCGGCCGGGAGCCGACGGGCATCGACGCCATCGAGTTTGCCGAGCTGGTGGTTGAGAAGGGCGCGGGGGAGATCCTGCTGACGTCGATGGATCGCGACGGCACTCGGGATGGGTTCGACCTTGAGCTGACACGCAAGATCGCGGATGCGGTGTCGGTGCCGGTGATCGCCTCCGGCGGCGTTGGCGATCTCGACCACCTGATCGAAGGAGTGACCGAAGGCCATGCGAGCGCGGTTCTTGCGGCGTCGATCTTTCACTTCGGGCAATTCTCGATCGGCGAAGCGAAGGCCCACATGGCGGCCGCCGGTTTGCCGATCCGACCGGTTGAGGCGGTATGACCGATATTCTGCAACGGCTGGACGCCGTCATCGTCGAGCGTAAAACGGCGGCCGACCCGACATCCTCCCATACCGCGCGACTGCTGGCGAAGGGTCCGTCGAAATGCGCCGAGAAATTCGGCGAGGAGGCGGTTGAGGCCATCGTGGCTGCGGCCGAGCGCGACCGCGATGCGTTGATCTCGGAAAGCGCGGACGTCTTGTTTCACCTGCTTGTCATGCTTGCCGCGCAGGATATCGCGCTGAATGACGTCCTGGCCGAGCTGGAGCGCCGCGAGGGCGTCTCCGGCGTTGAAGAGAAAGCCAACCGCACCGACTGAGAGGGATCATGTATTACGTGTATGACGACCGGAACATCTTCGCGAAGATCCTGCGCGGGGAAATCCCCTCAAAGAAGGTTCTGGAGACCGAGCACTCGCTGGCCTTCGAAGACATTCATCCAGCCAAGCCGGTGCATGTCCTGGTCATACCGAAAGGGCCGTATGTCAACTACGACCATTTCGTCGCCGAGGCCTCTGACGAAGAGATCACAGACTTCTTCCGTACGGTCGGCAAGGTTGCTCGGGAAACCCGGGTGGCGGAAGCCGCAGGCGGCAACGGTTTCCGGGTGCTCTCGAACTGTGGTCCTGACGGATTCCAGGAAGTCCCGCATCTCCACTTCCATGTCTTCGGCGGCGCGCATTGCGGCCCGATGATCAAGCGGGACGGCTAACCGATCAGCCCATTCTGTTGGAAGAGCGTCTTGAGGTCCTGTTCGGGCCGAGCGCCGATATGCTGGATGATCTCGGAGGCGGCCAGACACCCCATGCGCCCGCAGGTTTCGAGGTCTCGGCCCGTGACGTGACCATAGAGGAAGCCCGCGGCGAAGAGATCGCCGGCTCCGGTTGTGTCGACCAGCTCTTCGATCGGCGCCGCAGGCACGTCGACGCGCTCGCCGTTTCTCAGAACCACGACGCCTTTCTCGCTGCGGGTGAGCGCGGCGATCGGTACATGGCCTTGCAGCTGGCGTACGGCGTCCTCGAAATCCTCGGTCTCGAAGAGCGAAAGGATCTCGACTTCATTGGCGAAGAGCATGTCCACCGGTCCTTCGACGATCTCGCGGAAGGAGTTGCGATGTCTGTCGACGCAAAATGGGTCTGACAGGCTCAACGCGACTTCGCCATCGACGGATTTGGCTTCCGCCATTGCGGAGCGGAAAGCGGCCTTCGTGTCGTCCCGGTCCCACATATAGCCTTCGAGGTAGAGGACCTTGCTGTTCTTGATCGCCTCGAAGGGCAGGTCGGCGTCGGTGAGCAAACCCGAGACCCCCAGATCGGTGCACATGCTGCGCTGCGCGTCCGGCGTGACGAGGATCATGCTGCGAGCGGTCGCGGTCGGGTGCGACTTGTCGAACGGCGGCGTTTCGAACCCGGCCCCGGCCGCACGAATGTCATGCGCGAAGATCTGGCCGAGCTGGTCGTCCCGCGTCTTGCCGACGAAGACGACCTCAGCCCCAAGCGCAGCGAGGCCGGCGATGGTGTTCCCGGCAGAGCCGCCGGAGATTTCGCGGGCGGGCCCCATGTCGTTGTAGACCGCCTCGGCTTTCTCGCTGTCGACGAGGAGCATCCCGCCCGTTGGCACGGCGTGCTGAGCGAGGAAGGCGTCGTCCACGCGGGCGAGGATGTCCACGATAGCGGCGCCAATGCCGACCACGTCGATTGATTTGGTCATTTTGTTTTCGTCTCCGAAGGGGATTTCGACGCGGCTTTACCTGCGGGCGTCTTTTGTTCGTACTCGCACAGATCGGCGATAATGCAGTTTGGACAGTCGGGTTTGCGCGCTTTGCAAACATAGCGCCCGTGCAAGATCAGCCAGTGGTGAGCGTGTTGCGCGAACTCGACCGGGACATTGTCCTCTACGGCCCTTTCGACAGCCACCACGTCCTTGCCGGGCGCGATCCCTGACCGGTTGCCGACACGGAAGATGTGCGTGTCGACCGCCTGCGCGGGATAGCGGAACCACATGTTGAGGACGACATTCGCGGTCTTTCGACCGACACCGGGCAGGCTTTCAAGCGCGGCACGAGAGGTTGGGACTTCGCCTTCGTAGTCTTCGATAAGTCGTTGGCTCAGCTTCAGGACGTTCTTTGCCTTGTTGCGGAAGAGCCCGATCGTTTTGATGTGCTGAATCAGTTTCTCTTCGCCGAGCTCAAGCATCTTTTGCGGCGTGTCGGCAACCTTGAATAAGGCGCGGGTTGCGGCGTTGACGCCCTTATCGGTCGCCTGTGCCGAGAGTGCGACCGCGACGACAAGCGTGTAGGCGTTGGTGTGGTCCAACTCGCCTTTCGGTTCGGCCTCCTGGTCTCGGAAACGCCGGAAGATTTCTCGGATCTGAAGGTAGTGCATGAGGGCCTTTTGCCCGGGGCGCGAGGTCGACGCAAGAACTGGGTGGCGCGGAAACGGCGCCCCCTCTTTATTGTGGTGAAATGATCAGATGGAGACCGACCGATGGCCACTGAACGCAATCAATCGCACGAGCACTACCACTATGTGGATGCGGCGATCCGGTATCTCGATGCGCATCAGGCTGACCAGCCGAGCCTCGACGACGTCGCTGCGCACATTGGTTTCAGCCCGGCGCATTTTCAGAAGATCTTCACGCGTTGGACAGGCGTCAGCCCAAAGAAATACCTCAGCTATCTGACCCTTGGGCATGCGAAACGTCTGCTGGCCGAGCGGCACACCGTTCTCGATGCGACATACGGCGCCGGACTTTCCTCGCCGGGGCGGCTACACGATCTGTTCGTCACCTGGGAGGCGATGAGCCCTGGGTATTATGCGAGCAAGGGCGAGGGTTTGACGATCCGCTACGGCTGGTTCGAAGGGCCCTTCGGCGAAACGCTGGCGATGGGAACCGAACTGGGTATGTGCGGTATGGCGTTCTCGCATGACTGCGGCAGGGATGCGGCCTTCGCGGACATGGCGGATCGGTGGCCAAATGGGAAGTTCGTCGAAGACGCAGAGGCGCTGCGGAGCTGGGTCGACGCGGCGTTCTCTGGGCGAGGCGAAGCCAAGCTCGCGCTCATCGGCGCGCCGTTTCAGATCAAGGTCTGGGAGGCGTTGCTACAGATCCCGTCCGGCCATGTGACGACCTACTCGGACATCGCAGAGACGATCGATCGGCCCAAGGCGGTGCGCGCTGTCGGCACCGCCGTCGGGCGCAATCCGGTCTCTTGGCTGATCCCGTGTCATCGGGCGCTGCGGAAATCGGGCGAGCTCGGCGGCTACCATTGGGGGTTGCCGGTAAAACGGGCCATGCTGGCGTATGAAAGCGCGCGGCTGGAGGCGAATGAGGTCGCCGCTGCATAAGGAATGAAAGCGACATAATCGGACGCGCGCAGAACAGTCATCGCGGTCGAATCCTGGCGAGCCTGACGAGAGAAAAAACACAGGAGGGTTCCCGGATGGCGCTCGATATCTCAAGTCTGGCTGATACTTACCGCCGTGATGGGTATGTGTCGGCGGTCGACATACTTACGCCTGACGAGGCGGCCGATCATCGTCGCCGCCTGGAGGAGGCCGAGGCGTCTTTCGGCTCTCTGCACTATCGCTCCAAGGCTCATACGATTTTGACATCCCCTTTGGAGCTGGTGACGCGCAAGGATGTCCTGGACGTCGTGGAGAGCATGATCGGCCCCGATATTCTCCTCTACAACGTCACATACATCATCAAGGAGCCTCATACGCCGAGCCATGTGAGTTGGCATCAGGACCTGACCTATTGGGGCCTGAGCAATGATGAGCAAGTCTCGATGTGGCTTGCGCTGTCGCCGGCCACCACGGAGAGCGGTTGCATGAGGATGATCCCCGGCAGTCACACCAAAGGCGTCTTCCAGCACGAAACCAAAGACGACCCGACCAACGTCCTGCTTCAGTCGCAGACCGTTCTCGGCGTCCCTGAAGACGAGTCCGTGATGTGCCCGCTGGCGCCGGGCCAGGCGTCGTTCCATCACGGTTGGACCCTGCACGCGTCGATGCCAAACAATAGCGCGGACCGGCGCATCGGGCTGAACGTGCAGTACGTGTCGACTTCGACGAAACAGACCAAGCATGACCTCGACACAGCGATGCTGGTGCGGGGAGAGGACCGGTATCGGTATTACGAGTATGACACCCCTGCGAAAGGCGATCTCGAACCCGAAGCGGTCGAGCGCCAGCGGGCGCTCGAGGACAAACACAAAGAGATTGCAGGTACGACCTAACGCTGTCGCCTCATCAGTTTTGGTCGAGGCCTAATACGTCCAGCATCGAATACTCGCCTGGGGCCTTGCCGCGGCCCCAGATCGCGGCCTTGACCGCGCCTCGGGCGAAGAGATGGCGATCGCCGGCGATGTGCGACAGCACGATCCGCTCGTCCGGCCCAGCGAAGATGGCGGAATGCTCGCCGACGACTGTCCCGCCACGCAGGTTGGCAAATCCGATATGCCCTTTCTCGCGCACTCCGGTGATGCCGTCGCGTACGCGGTCGGCATGGGTTTGCAAGTCGACGCCGCGACCCTCGGCGGCGGCTTCGCCAAGCATCAGGGCGGTGCCGGACGGCGCATCGACTTTCTGATTGTGATGCATCTCGAGGATCTCGACATCGAAATCCTCATCGAGCGCCTTGGCGACCTGCTTCACCAAGACGGTGAGCAGATTCACACCGAGCGACATGTTGCCTGCGCGGACGATTGTGGCGTGATGCCCCGCCATTCGAAGCTTCTCCAGATGCGCTTCGCCGAACCCGGTGGTTCCAATCACATGAACGATGCGCGCCTGCGCCGCGAGTTCCGCATGCGCGCAGGTCGCGTCCGGCGTTGTGAAGTCGATCACGCCATCGACATCTGCAAAGATCGGCAAAGGATCATCGACGACCGAAACGCCCAGCGCCGCGCCGCCCATCGCTTCGCCGACGTCGCGTCCCACCCAATCCGAGCCTGAACGTTCCGTGGCGCCGCCAAGCTCGACGCCGTCCGTCGCCAGAATGGTTTGCACCAGCATCTGACCCATACGGCCCGACGCGCCCATCACCGCGAGCTTCATGAGCTCGTCGCATCCTCCCAGAAGCCTTCAGCGCGCTTATTGAACGCTTCGGTCTCCGGGTGTTGTTTGCCGCTGCCTTCGGCCTCGAACTGCTTGAGCAGATCCTTTTGTTTGCTGGTCAGGTTCTGAGGGGTCTCGACCAGGATCTCGAGATAGAGGTCTCCGGTGCGTGCGCCGCGCAAGGTCGGCATGCCCTTGTTTCGCAGGCGCAGTTGCTTGCCGGATTGCGAACCCGCAGGCACAGCGACACGCGTGCGTCCGCCGTCGATCGTGGGAACTTCGATCGACCCGCCAAGCGCTGCGGTCGTGAACGGCACCGGGATCTCGCAGAGCAAATCGGAGCTATCGCGTTTGAAGAGCGGGTGCTGTTTGATGCTGACGAAAATGTAGAGGTCGCCGGGCGTGCCCCCGCGCGCGCCTGGCTCGCCTTCTCCGGCGAGGCGGATGCGGGTGCCGTCTTCAACGCCTTTCGGGATCTGAACGTTCAAGCTGCGTTCGCGTTGCACGGTGCCGGCGCCGTTGCAGACGGCGCACGGGTTCTTGATGATTGTGCCGCGTCCTCCGCATGTCGGACAGGTGCGTTCAATCGTGAAGAAGCCCTGTTGCGCGCGGACTTTGCCCATCCCCGAACAGGTCGGACAGGTGGTGGGTTGAGCGCCCCCCGCCGCGCCAGTGCCAGAACATGCTTCGCAGGTCACCGATCCTGGGGCCTTGATCGTAACCTGCTTGCCTTCGAACGCGTCTTCGAGATCGATGGTCAGATTATAGCGCAGATCAGATCCGCGCGAACGTCCGCCGCCGCCGCCGCGGCGGCCGCTGACGAAGTCTCCGAACAGATCGTCGAACACATCGGCGAAGGCGGAGGCGAAATCCGGTCCCTGGCCGCCGCCACGGAATCCGCCGCCCATGCCGGCGCCGTCTTCAAACGCAGCGTGACCAAACTGATCGTAGGCGGCGCGTTTCTGGGAATCCTTCAGCACGTCATAGGCTTCGTTCACTTCCTTGAACTGAGCCTCGGCGTCTGGATTGTCCTTGTTTCTATCGGGATGAAGTTCTTTGGCGCGGCCGCGATAGGCTTTTTTCAGTTCATCGTCTGAAGCGCCGCGCGACACGCCGAGAACGTCGTAATAATCGCGTTTCGACATCGCGAGTTCCTACCTTGACGATCGGCGGAGCTGGACCTTCGCAGGCAAGCTCCGCCGATGATTACGTGGGATCAGACTTAGGACTTCTTGTCCTTGCCGTCGACTTCTTCGAAGTCGGCGTCGACCACGTCGTCCACCGAAGGCTCTTGCTCCTCGCCATCCTCGGCTTCGGCGTACATCGCCTCGCCAAGTTTCATAGCGGCGGCCGCAAGCTCTTGGGTTTTGGTCTTGATGTCGTCGAGCTTGTCGGCTTCGAGAGCGTCCCGCAGAGCGATGACGGCTTTCTCGATCGCATCTTTGTCCGATGCGTCGACCTTGTCGCCATACTCTTCCAGGCTCTTTTCGGTGCTGTGGATCAGCGATTCCGCTTGGTTGCGGCTCTCGACGAGGTCGCGGCGGACCTTGTCTTCCTCGGCGTGCGCCTCGGCGTCCTTGACCATCTTGTCGATCTCGTCATCCGACAGACCGCCGGAGGCCTGGATCGTGATCTTCTGCTCTTTGCCGGTCGCCCGATCCTTGGCCGACACGTTGACGATGCCGTTTGCGTCGATGTCGAACGTCACCTCGATCTGAGGCACGCCACGCGGCGCCGGAGGTATGTTCTCCAGGTTGAACTGGCCAAGCAGCTTGTTGTCGTTGGCCATTTCGCGCTCGCCTTGGAAGACGCGGATGGTCACGGCCGTCTGATTGTCGTCAGCGGTCGAGAACACCTGGCTTTTCATCGTCGGAATGGTCGTGTTGCGATCGATGAGGCGAGTGAAGACGCCGCCCAAGGTTTCAATGCCCAGCGACAGCGGAGTGACGTCGAGCAGAACCACATCCTGAACGTCGCCCTGCAGCACGCCCGCCTGGATCGCGGCGCCCATCGCGACGACCTCGTCCGGGTTGACGCCCTTGTGAGGCTCTTTGCCGAAGAACGTCTTCACCGTCTCGATGACTTTCGGCATGCGGGTCATGCCGCCGACAAGGACGACCTCGTCGATCTCGGCCGCGGAGATGCCAGCGTCCTTGAGCGCTTTCTTGCACGGCTCAAGAGTGCGTTTGATCAGCTCCTCGACAAGCGACTCGAGCTTTGAGCGCGTCAGTTTCAGCGTCAGGTGTTTCGGGCCCGACTGATCGGCGGTGATGAACGGCAGGTTGATCTCGGTCTGCTGCGCCGAGCTCAGTTCGATCTTCGCTTTCTCGGCCGCCTCTTTCAGGCGCTGCAAAGCGAGCTTGTCGTTCCGAAGATCGATGCCGTTCTCTTTTTTGAACTCATCCGCTAGATACTCGAGGATGGTCATGTCGAAGTCTTCACCGCCGAGGAACGTGTCGCCGTTCGTCGCGCGGACTTCAAAAACGCCGTCAGAGATATCAAGAACCGAAATGTCGAAGGTGCCGCCGCCGAGGTCGAATACGGCGATCGTGCGATCGGCTTCTTTGTCGAGACCATAGGCGAGCGCGGCCGCGGTCGGCTCGTTGATGATGCGGAGCACTTCGAGACCTGCGATCCGGCCGGCGTCTTTGGTCGCCTGGCGCTGCGCGTCGTCGAAATATGCGGGGACGGTGATGACGGCCTGATTGACGGTCTCGCCGAGATACGACTCGGCGGTTTCCTTCATCTTCTGCAATACGAAGGCGGAGATCTGACTTGGAGAGTACTTCTCGCCGCTGACTTCGACCCACGCGTCGCCGTTTGCGCCCTCCACAATGTGGTACGGCACCATCTTCTTGTCTTTCTCAACCGTCGGATCGCCATACCGACGGCCGATGAGACGCTTCACGGCGAAAAGCGTGTTCTCGGGGTTGGTGACCGCTTGGCGCTTCGCGGGTTGTCCGGTCAGGCGTTCGCCGTCGCTGGTGAACGCGACCATGGATGGCGTGGTGCGGGCGCCTTCGGCGTTTTCAATCACTCTGGGCTGCGCGCCGTCCATAATCGCCACGCAAGAGTTCGTCGTGCCCAGGTCAATACCAATAACTTTCGCCATTTATCTTCCTCATTGCGGCGGTGAGCGGTGAACCCAAAAGGCGTTGCGCCGCTCCCCCAGTTTTAGATGGCTGGTCAGGATCGGAGAGTTTCTCCATGTCGAGCCGAGATATATGGACCACTTTTGACACTCGCAAGGATTTGCGAGCCATAGTGGGTTCGCAAATGGCGCTGGTCGCGAGGACCGGGCGTCGAGAACACAATACGAGATGTGACCGCTTTGTCTTCGATAGGCGCTTCTAGGCCGTCATTTGATCTGAATGGCGCAAAGATATGGAAGTCGTTCCTCGATCGCGCCGCACAGCGCGAGATGACCGAGGACATTCGGTCGATCGCAAAGCGCGCGCCCTTTCTGCAACCGATGACGCCATGGGGTAAGCCCATGACGGTGCGGATGACGAGCGCGGGACGCTTCGGCTGGGTCACCGACCGCCGAGGGTATCGCTACGAAGAGGCTCATCCGAAAACAGGCCAACCCTGGCCCGAGATCCCGCCGAGCATCTTGACCGTATGGAAGGCCGTCGCCGAGACGCCGACGCCGCCTGACTGCTGCCTTGTGAACTATTATTCGGAGAAGGCTCGAATGGGTTTGCATCAGGACAAGGACGAGGCCGATTTCGGTTTTCCCGTCGTGTCGATCTCGTTGGGCGATCCAGCGACGTTCCGGATTGGCGGATCAAATCGGAAAGACCCGACGCAGTCGGTGACGCTCGAGTCGGGCGATGTGCTCCTGATGGGAGGGGAGGCTCGTCTCGCGTTTCACGGGATCGACCGCATCAAATTCGGCGGGTCTACGCTTCTGCCCGACGGCGGGCGCATCAACCTCACCTTGCGGCGCGTGGCGCCGGCGGGGGTCTAGAGCCCCGGGCCCCGCTCGCCAGGATTGAGATCCTGTCCAAACGCCAGAAGATGACCATCGAGATCGCGGACATCCATGTCCCGACAGCCATAGAACGCATTCGCTGGCGGCCTGACGATCTCGACGCCGCGTTCCGTCAGCGCGCGCTGTAGCCGATCCACGTCGTCGACATAGAGATACGCCGCCCAACCGTGGCTGCGAGGCAGCACCGCCTCATCGAGATCGAGAGCCAGGGTGATGTCGCCAAAGGAAACGATGGCGAACTCTAGAGGCCCCGCCTCTGGGCCCCACTCCCCAGCCACCTCAAAGCCGAGCTTGTCGCGATAGTAGGCGATGCTGCGTGAGACGTCCTTGACGCCCAGAACTGGCATTGAACGAAAGCCGGTCATTGAACTTTCTCCCTCGGCTAGGCCCGCCGTCGCCCATAGGGCGCCGGTCTAACCCGACTTGCCCTCTTCGGCGGCCGTGTCTTCTGCGTCTTTTCCTGACGTCGGCTCCGCCGGGGCGCCGCCTTTGGCGACGCCGACCATCGCCGGCCGCAATAGTTTGTCGGCGATCATGAAACCGGTGGCCATGACCTCGATCACCGTGCCCGCCGGCGCGCCGGGAACCGGCGCCTCAAACATCGCCTGGTGTTGGTGAGGATCGAAACGCTCGCCCTTGTCCGGGTGAATGGGCGTAATCTTGTGCTTGGCGAAACCGTTCACCAGCTCCTTCAGCGTCAGATCGATCCCGTTGAAGAAACCAGCCTCTTTCTCGCGGAGGTCGTCGGAAGCCAAAGCGATCGCCTGTTTGAGGTTGTCGTAGACCGGCAAGATGTCGCGGGCGAGCTTTGTGCCGCCGTAAACCTCGGCGTCGCGTCGATCTCGCTCGGCGCGCTTGCGCAGGTTCTGAAGATCTGCCGCCGCGCGCATCAGACGATCCTTGGTCTCGGCCAGTTCGATCTCCAGAGCGGCGACATGCGTTTCGGAGGACGCATCGTCCTTAAACGCGAGGGTCTCGTTCGATATGTCCGAGGGACCCCCGACGCCTTCAAGAGCGGCGGCTTCCTGCGCCGTCTCAGCGGCCGCGCCAGCGTCATTGGACGGTTTGGCGTCTACGCTGTCTTTCGCTTCGTCAGGTTTTGGCTCGGCCGCCTTCGCTTTGCTCGACATCTCGTTCACTCTATCCTCCGCCCGTATTGCGTTCGGCCATGAGCCGTCCGATCAGGCGCGCCGTATAATCCACGATCGGCACGATACGCCCGTAATTCATTCTGGTGGGTCCGATCACGCCGATCGCCCCGATGACCTCGCTGTCGGCGTTCATATATGGCGAGATCACGAGGGAGGAACCCGCCATCGAGAACAGCTTGTTCTCTGCGCCGATAAAAATGCGCACCCCCTCGCCGTCATCCGCCAGGTCGATCAGCTGAGTGAGATCCTCTTTCCGCTCGAGATCCTCAAACAATCGCCGCATGCGTTCGACGTCCGTCGCGAGCTCCACGTCATCCAGCAAGTGCGCTCGCCCTCGCACAAACAAGCGATCCGGAGTGACGGCCGCGTTTGGATCCTGGTCCCAGTTTGCGATACCCGCGTCGACGAGGCGACTGGCGATCTCTCCAAGTTCGCGACGACGTTCCTCGATCTGCATGCCGATGACGCGGCGCGCCTCGGCGAGGGTTCGACCACGAAGTTGAGCATTCAGGAAGTTCGCGGCAGACCGCATCATCGACGGCGTCAGTCCCACGGGGGCTTCTATCAGTCGATTCTCGATCACGCCGTCTTCCTTGACGAGCACAACCAAAGCCTGACCATCGGATAGGGCGACGAAATCGATGTGTTTGACCGGGGCGTCTTCCTTCGGCGCCACCACCAGGCTGGCGGCGCGGGCGAGGCCTGACAGCGTCGCCCCGGCTTGATCGAGAATGTTCTGCACGGCGTCAGACTGCGTACCGAAGCCGTCCTCGATCGTCCGTCGCTCTTCGGTCGAGAGGCCGCCGACCTCCAGCATGCCATCGACGAACAGGCGTAAACCCGCATGTGTCGGGCGTCGGCCGGCGCTGACATGCGGCGCGTCGAGCAGACCGTATTCTTCGAGGTCCTGCATGACGTTGCGAACCGAAGCTGCGGACAGCTGGTTAGAAAGCCGTTTCGACAATGTGCGAGAGCCAACCGGCTCCCCCGTAGCCAAATAGGTCTCGACCAGCGTCCGGAAGATATCTCGGCTCCGCTCGTTCAGTTCGTCCAGAGAAGGCTGTCGATCGTCCATTTGCGCCCGTCTGCGCCACTACGAGAAAGTTCTGAGCGACCATCGTTGATACGGCTGCATAGGAAAGCCGTCAAACCTGTGATTACAAGAGGGCGCGCCGGCTGGACGCCCGGCAGGCTGGCGGTTACATCACCCCCAAATCAAGATGGAGAGTTTCATGCGCCCTTCTGGCCGCGAGTGTGACGCGCTGCGCGACGTGAGTTTTGAGCTTGGCGTGTCGCGGCATGCGGAAGGCTCTTGTCTGGTGAAGTTCGGCGGAACCCATGTTTTGTGCACGGCCTCTGTGGAGGAGAAGGGCCCGCCTTGGCTTCGGGGCTCTGGGCTTGGTTGGGTGACGGCGGAGTACGGCATGCTGCCGCGAGCCACCAACACACGGAACCGGCGCGAGGCGAGCGCCGGCAAACAGTCCGGACGCACCGTCGAGATCCAACGTCTGATTGGGCGCGCTCTGCGCTGTGTCGTCGACCGACCCGCGATGGGTGAAAAGCAGATCGTCGTCGATTGCGACGTGCTCCAAGCGGATGGTGGAACGAGAACGGCCGCGATTACAGGGGGATACGTCGCCCTTTATCAGGCGGCGCAGGCGATGTTGAAGGCTGGAAGCGTGTCGCACTTGCCGATCGACGGCGAAGTCGCGGCGATCTCCTGCGGCATCTACAAGGGCAAGCCGGTCCTCGATCTCGATTACGCTGAAGATTCCGACGCGGAAACGGACGCCAACTTCGTCATCCGCGGCGACGGCGGCATTGTCGAGATCCAGGGCACGGCTGAAGGCGCACCGTTTTCCGAGGACGAGTTCGCCGAGCTGATGCGGCTCGCCAAGAAAGGCATCGGCGAGCTGGTGGCGAAACAGAAAGACGTGCTCGGGATCGAATAATGGTGCGGATCTTCGAGCACAGACAGCTGGTCGTGGCGAGCCATAACGAGGGCAAGGTTCGGGAGATCCGGGAGCTGCTGGGGCCGTTTGGCGTTGAGGCGCTCTCAGCTGCGGAATTGGACTTCGCCGTGCCCGATGAAACCGAGGCCACTTTCGAAGGCAACGCGCGGATCAAGGCGCATGCCGCGGCAGCGACGGCGGGCATTCCCGCCTTGTCGGACGATTCCGGGTTCTCGGTCGACGCCCTCGACGGACAACCCGGCGTTTACGCCGCGGACTGGGCCGAAACGCCCTCGGGACGTGATTTCGGCCTGGCGATGAAGAAAGTATGGGACCTGGTCGAAGCGAAGAACGCTTCCGAGCCTCGCGCCGCTCGGTTTGTGTGCGTCTTGTGCCTCGCTTGGCCCGACGGCCACGACGAGCTGTTTCGCGGGGAGGTGTGCGGCCGTCTGGTTTGGCCGCCCCGGGGCGAAAAAGGCTTTGGGTATGACCCGATGTTTGCGCGGCAGGGCGAAGACCGCACGTTTGGGGAGATCACGTCGGAAGAGAAGCACGCGGACAGCCACAGATCGCGCGCTTTCGCCGACCTCGTGAAAACCTGTTTCAAGGACAAACCGGTATGACCCGAAAGCTGATCTCTAGCGGTTCGCCCTTTGAAGAGCGCGTCGGATACTCGCGCGCCGTCGTGCAGGGCGACTGGTGCTTCATCGCCGGAACCACCGGCTATGACTATGACCGGATGGAGATGCCGGAAGACCCCGCCGCGCAGGCGCGCAATACGCTGTCGACAATTGCGAAATGGCTCGCAGAAGCGGGCTTTGCGATGACGGATGTCGTCCGGGTCACCTACATCCTCACGGATCGCTCTGACGTCGAGGCGGTGATCCCGGAGCTTCACGCAGCGTTTGGCGACATTCGCCCGGCGGCGACCATGCTCATCTGCGAGTTGATGACCCCAGAGATGAAAGTCGAGATCCAGGTCGACGCCTATCGCGGCGCATGAACGGGTCTGTCGAGGACTGGCGGGAAGGCGGGTTCGGGCTTTACGTCCATTGGCCGTTCTGTCTGGCGAAGTGCCCCTATTGCGATTTCAACAGCCATGTCTGGCGCGAGGTTGATCAAAAGCGGTGGCGCGAGGCTCTTTTGGCCGAAATGCGCGTGATGCACGCTCGGGCGCCGGGTCGCCCTGTCGATACCGTTTTCTTTGGCGGCGGCACGCCATCCCTGATGCCGGCGGAGACTGTCGCGGCCCTGATACGCGAGGCGGATCGTCTTTGGGGGCTGTCATCCACAGTTGAAATCACGCTTGAGGCGAATCCGACCAGCGTCGAAGCGGAGCGATTCCGCGGTTACTCCGAGGCCGGAGTGAACCGCGTGTCGATGGGGGTTCAGGCGCTCAATGACCGCGATCTGAAAGCGCTCGGGCGAACGCATTCCGCCGCGGAGGCCCGCGCCGCGTTCGACGTCGCGCGCAGCGTCTTCGATCGGGTCAGTTTCGATCTGATCTACGCCCGCTCGGGACAAACTGAAGACGCGTGGAGGGACGAGCTGCGGGAGGCGATCGATATGGCGATCGACCATCTGTCCCTTTATCAGCTGACCATCGAGCCGGGAACGCGCTTCGCGGATTTGTATGACCTGGGCAAACTGAGCGTGCCCGAGGACGACGCCGCCGCGACGTTGTACGAGGCGACGCAGGAGATCTGCGAGGCTGCGGGTATGCCCGCCTATGAAGTCTCGAACCATGCGCGCCCCAGCGCGGAGAGCCAGCACAACCGGCTGTACTGGCGGTATGGCGACTACGCGGGGGTAGGGCCCGGCGCGCATGGCCGGCTTACTCGTCCAAGCGGGCGCTTTGCGACCGAGACCATCCGGGACCCCTCAGCCTGGATGATCCAGGTCGAGGGTCAAGGCGACGGGCTGGCCTCCGTCGCGCCCGTCACCTCTCAAGAACAAGCGGCGGAGATGCTGATGATGGGGCTTCGACTGACCGAAGGCGTTCGTCTCGACCGGTATGCGCGGCTTTCGGGTGAAGAGATTTCCCAGAAGCGTCTTCACCCGCTCGCCGAAGACGGCTTTATTGAGATCGACAGCGGCCAGTTGCGGGTGACCGACGCCGGCCGCCCTGTCCTGAACGCGGTTTTGCGGGCGCTGCTCGCTTAGTCCTCGAGAAGGCCTTTGAGCGAGTAAAGGGCGTCGAGCGCCTCTCGCGGAGACATCGCATCGGGATCAAGCGCCTTCAGGCGCTCTTCGACCTCGGAAGGGTCCGGCTCGCTCGGCGTCGGAGTGGCGGCGAAAAGGGGCAGGTCGTCGACAAGCTTCTGCGCGCGCGTCATTGCGGAGTCCTCTCCGCGCTCCAAGGTCGCGAGCAGCTCTTTCGCGCGGGCGACGACGCTTTTCGGCAGACCGGCGAGCCGTGCGACTTGCACGCCGTAGGAGCGGTCCGCCGCCCCGGCGATGATCTCGCGGAGAAAGACGATATCGCCCTTCCATTCGCGCACGGCGACGGTGGCGTTGCGCACGCCCGTCAGCTTGGCGGCCAGCGCGGTGAGCTCATGGTAATGCGTGGCGAAGAGGGCCCTGCAGCGGTTGACCTCATGCAGGTGTTCCAGGGTCGCCCACGCGATGGAAAGGCCGTCATAGGTGGCCGTACCGCGGCCGATCTCGTCGAGGATGACCAGCGCTCGGTCCCCCGACTGATTGAGAATGGCGGCGGTTTCGACCATCTCGACCATGAAAGTAGATCGTCCGCGGGCGAGATCGTCCGACGCGCCGACGCGGGAAAACAATTGATCGACGACCCCGATGCGCGCGCGGGCGGCCGGGACATAGGCCCCCATCTGAGCGAGTACCGCGATCAGCGCGTTCTGACGGAGAAAGGTCGACTTTCCCGCCATGTTGGGGCCGGTCAAAAGCCAGATCGGAGCCCCATCGTCGACGTCGGCGGACAGGTCGCAGTCGTTCGAAACAAAGGCCGGCTCATTCGCCCGTCGCAGAGCATGCTCGACCACAGGGTGTCGACCTTGCTCAATCTCGAACCGGCGAGAGTCTTCCACGGTTGGCCGGGTCCAGTTTTCGCGTTCGGCGATCTCGGCCAGTCCGGCGGCCACGTCGAGCGCCGCAAGCGCCGAGGCGGTTCTTCCGATCGGCGCGGCCTGTTCGAGCGCCATCGCCGCCAGCTGCTCGAAGATCGCCTTCTCCAACTCTGTCGCGCGATCCTTGGCGCGTCCGATCTTGCCCTCGAGTTCAGACAACTCCACGGTGGTGAAACGAACTGCGTTGGCTGTCGTTTGGCGGTGGATGAACAGCTCGTCATGCGGGGCCGACATCATCCGCTGAGCATGCGTGGCCGGCGTCTCGATAAAGTAGCCTAACACATTGTTATGTTTGACTTTCAAAGACGGTATCGCGGTTTCATCCTGATACTGCTTTTGAAGATTGGCGATCACCTGACGCGACTGGTCGCGCAGAGCGCGTGTTTCATCGAGGGTGGGGTCGAAGCCCGCGGCGATCGATCCCCCGTCCGAAAGGCGCAACGGCGGCTCTTCGATCAGCGCGTTCGAGAAATGGTCAGCCATCTCCGTGTGCCCTGCGAGCGCCTCGCCGGCGTCGAGGATTGGATCCGGCGTCAACGCGTCCGAGCGGTTCGCATCGAACAACTCAAGCCTGATCCGTTCGGCGGATTTGAGCCCATCGCGCAAGCACGCGAGATCTCGAGGACCGCCCCGCTGCAGGCTGAGCCGCGAAAGCGCGCGTTCAAGGTCTGGCGCGCGGCGCAGTTGATCGCGGACCCTCAGACGGAGATCGGGGCGCTGAAGGAAAAACTCGACCTTGTCCTGCCGATCCTTGATCGGCGACAGCTCCGTCAGCGGGGCGGCCACCCGTCCTTCCAACATGCGGGCTCCTGCGCCAGTGACCGTCCCGTCAAGGACCGACAGCAATGTGCTGTCGCGACCGCCGGAGAGATTGCGCGTCAACTCCAGGTTGGCGCGGGTGGCGGCGTCGATGCGCATGATGCCGCCGGGCCTCTCTTTGGACGGCGGCTTTAGAAGCGGCAGCTGCCCGCGCTGCGTGATCTCCATGTAGTCGACCAGGGCTCCCAAGGTGGCGAGGTCGACGGGCTGGAACTGATCAAATGCGTCGAGCGTTTTGGCGCCGAACAACGCGCCGATGCGGACTTCGGCGCGTTTTGGGTCAAAGCTGGCGGCGGACAGCTCGCTTGGCGTGGCGCCCATCTCTTCGGCGAGGTCCATCGCGTCTTGCGGCATTGGAGACTTCAGGAGGAGTTCTGAGGGAGACAGTCGCGCGAGAACGCTGGGCAGCGCCGAGCGCGGGCAATCGGCGACTGAAAGGTCGCCTGTCGAGATATCGCACCAAGCGACCGCTCCGGCGCCGCGAACCTCGGCGAAAGCGGCGAGGAAGTTGTGGCTTCGTTGCTCCAGCAAAGTGTCTTCGGTCAGCGTGCCCGGCGTGACCAGTCGAACGACTTCGCGCTTAACCACCGCCTTGTAGCCTCGCTTGCGCGCTTCGGCTGGGTTCTCAACCTGTTCGGCGACAGCGACGCGAAAGCTCTTGCGGATCAACTCGTGAAGGTAGCGTTCGGCGTTGTGGATCGGGACGCCGCACATCGGGATGTCCTCGCCCGCGTGCTTGCCGCGCTTTGTCAGCGCGATCCCCAACGCTTCGGCTGCGACGACGGCGTCGTCGAAAAACAGCTCGTAGAAGTCGCCCATCCGGAAAAACAGCAAGTAGTCCGGATGCGCCGCCTTCATATCGAGAAACTGCGCCATGACCGGCGTCGTGCCCGGCGGATGGCGGTTCACCGAGGGGTCTTGGGCATCTGTGTCTGTGACGGCGGACTTGGGCATCCGACGTCGATAGCGACGCTGACGCGGTTTAGAAAGGGGGGCTGACTATCCGGCGATCGTATTGGCGATGCGCTGCAACAGCTCGCCAGGGCTGACAGGCTTGGTGAGATAGCCGTTCATGCCAGCGCCCTCGCAAGAACGACGCACTTTCAGATCGTCGTCGGCCGTAAGGGCGATGATCGGCGCTTGCGCCATCGGTCCGTCGCCCGCACGGATGCGGGTCGCCGCCTCAACGCCGTCGATCCGCGGCAGGCCGACATCCATCAGGATCAGATCGAATCTCTCCTCGAGCGCCTTATCCACCGCATCGAGCCCATGGCTCGCAACAGCGACGTGATAGCCGGCGCGCTCCAGGATCGTCTGGTAAAGTTTGACGTTGGCCAGCGTGTCTTCAGCCAGAAGGATGCGTCCGCGGGGTGTCATTCGATCGCCTTGGAATTCAGCTCTCAGCGTTTTTATCGATCTCGCGCTAACGGCGACTTAATCGGCGGCGTTAATCGCGGTTAAGGCTGCGGCTATCTGCTGATGGGAGCACGGCGGTAAGAGGCGGCTTCGGCGACATGAGTGCGGGAGACCCGCTGTGCGCCTTCCAGGTCGGCGATCGTGCGCGCCACCCGCAAAATCCGTCGATAACCGCGAGCCGTCAGACGCAGTTTCTCAGCGGCTTCGCGCAGCAGATCCAGCGCGCTTGTCTCGGTTTCGGTGATTTCGTCAAGCGCTTCGCCGTCAATCTCGGCGTTGAGCGGCGGCGGCGCCTCGGGCGACGGCGCCGGGTTTCGCGCGGCTTGGCGATCACGGGCGTTCAAAACCCGTAGCGCAACTTCAGTGGTGCCTTCTTCCGGCGGCGGCAACGCAAGATCGAGCGCTGAAACCGCCGGCATCTCGAGCTGGATGTCGATCCGGTCAAGCAAAGGTCCGGAGAGCCGTGCTTGATACTCCAGGCCGCAGTTCGGAGCGCGCGAACACGCTTGGGACGGGTCGGCGAGATAGCCGCATCGACAGGGGTTCATTGCGGCGATGAGTTGAACGCGGGCTGGATAGCGCGCATGCGCGTTGACGCGGGCGACGACGGCCTCTCCTGTTTCGAGCGGTTGCCGCAAGGATTCCAGAACCGGACGCGCAAACTCCGGCAGTTCGTCGAGGAAAAGGACGCCGCGATGCGCGAGGGAGACTTCGCCGGGCTTGGCGACGCGCCCGCCTCCGACCATCGCAGCCATCGACGCCGAGTGATGAGGACTGCGATAGGGCCGAGCGCGGGAGATCTGACCGTTCTCGATCAAGCCCGCCAGGGATTGCACCATGCTGACTTCGAGCGCTTCCCGCGCCGAAAGAGGCGGTAGAATGCCAGGGAGCCGCGACGCCAGCATGGATTTCCCCGCGCCCGGAGGACCGATCATCAGGAGGTTGTGACCGCCTGCGGCGGCGACCTCCAACGCGCGTTTCGCCGTCTCCTGTCCTTTGACGTCTCTGAGATCGGGAACCGAAGCGGCGGGCTGCGCCTTCGCTGGCGCGGGGGGCGTCAACGCCTGGCGACCATTGAGATGATTGATCAGGGCGAGCAACGTCTCAGGCGCCAAGACTTCGACTGCGCCGACCAGCGCCGCCTCCGGCCCGCAGACGAAGGGGCATATGAATGTGAGATCCAGCTGTGCGGCATGGAGCGCGCCCGGCAACGCTCCGGCGATCGGGTTCAAGGAGCCGTCGAGCGAGAGCTCGCCCATCGACGCGCTCGTCAGCGTCTCGTCCGCGGGGATCGTCTCCATCGCGGCGAGCAGCGCAAGCGCGATCGGCAAATCATAGTGACTGCCTTCCTTCGGCATGTCGGCCGGAGCGAGATTGACCGTGATCCGCTTCGCGGGAAGCGCCAACCCCATGGCGTTGAGGGCGGCGCGAACACGCTCTTTCGATTCAGCGACGGCTTTGTCCGCCAGTCCAACGATGTTGAATGCGGGAAGCCCGGAAGAAAGATGGCACTGCACGTCGACAGTGCGCGCCTCTAATCCCTGAAATGCGACCGAATAGGCGTGCGCGACCAATCTGATCCCCTCGGACCAATCAGATCCCGTTGGCTGGGAAAGAGGCGCTACTCTGACGGCAAAGGCGTGGACTTGTCCACACAGGATGTTTTCGGCGTCTGTCGCGCCGCGTCCCGAGTGACTGTGCGAATGAATGCGCCGGCGGCGTCTATTGCGTCTCTCGCCTCGCGAATGTGAGGGGAGAAGAACTGCCAGACATGCGGCGCGCCCTTCCACAGCTCAAGGCGCACATCGCCGCCGGCGCCGCGGACGACGTCGGCCATTCGGATCGAGTCGTCGCGCAGCGCCTCTGTCGAGCCGACCTGCAGCAGGGCGCGCCAGGGCCTTTGCAAGGTCGAGAAAACCGGCGAGGCGCGCGGGTCTTCAGCATCGGCGCCTTGGAGGTTTTGCTGGACGGCTTCGGGGATGCGAGCGATCGGAAGGAGGGTCTCGCGACGCGCGTTGCGATGCAAACTGCCGCCGGACAACGTTTGATCAAGAAAGGCGGAGAACCCGACGACGCCGGCTGGCTGCGGACGATCCGACCTGTCTATCTCGCCCGCCAGAGCGAAAGCCAGCCCACCCCCGGCGCTATCGCCGGCCAGAACGATGGCGCTTGGGCTGACGCCCGTTTCCAGCAATGCGTCATAAGCCGCGACTGCATCTTCGAGAGCTGCTGGAAACGGGTGCTCCGGCGCCAGGCGATAGTCGACCGAGGCGATCGCGGCGTCGGCGGCGCGCGCGAGACTCCACGCGATGCTGCGATGCGTTTTAGGAGACCCTGCGATGAACGCGCCGCCGTGAAAGTACAGAACGGTGCGATCGTCTTCTGAGTCCGTCGCGCCGTCGCCGCCGTCTCTCCACCAGCACCACTCGACCTCTACACTCTGATCGCCGACGTTCAGCGTCTCTGGCTCGAAGACCGCTTGCTCAGGTGGGCGCGGCAGACGTTTGGCCGACTTTTCAAGACCGCGCCGCATCTCGTCCGGCGTCTTGTAGCGTTCGAGACGCCGCCGAACGACGTGTTTCAAGTAGAGCTTGAGCAGTTCCAGGCGGAAACTCATTTCCCCGCCTTTGGTTCGTGCGGCTTACGGTTCGGCTGGCTACCCATTCGCTCGGCGCGCTTCGATCGCCTCCCAAATCAAGGCTGCGGCGTTCACGCCGTCAAAGCGCTCCAGCTCTTGAATGCCGGTCGGCGACGTAACGTTGATTTCCGTCAGAACGCCGCCGATGACGTCGATCCCGACGAAGATCAGACCCTTTTCGCGCAGCATGGGCCCGATCGCCTCGCAGATCTCCCGGTCGCGCGTGGTCATCTCGACCTGTGCGGCGCGCCCGCCGACATGGAGGTTCGAGCGGGCTTCGCCTGCGGCCGGGATGCGATTGATCGCGCCGACCGCTTCACCGTCGATCAGGATGACCCGCTTGTCGCCGTCGCTGACAGCCGGGAGAAACTTCTGCGCGATGAAGGGCTCTCGCCACATACCCGTGAACATCTCGTGCAGCGAGTTCAGGTTCTTGTCGCCGTCGCCGACGAAGAACACGCCGGCCCCGCCATTGCCGTAGAGCGGTTTGACGATAATCTCGCCGTGCTCGGCGCGAAACGCATTCAACGCGTCGAGATCCCGGGTCATCAATGTGGGCGCCGTGAGCTCGCCAAACTCGGTGACGAGGATCTTTTCGGGCGAGTTCCGAACCCAGAACGGGTCGTTCACAACCAGCGTTTTCGGATGGATGCTCTCAAGCAGGTGGGTTGTGGTCACATACCCCATGTCAAAGGGCGGATCCTGCCGGAGCAGCACCACGTCCATCGTCGACAGATCGACCATGCGGCTCTCGCCATATCGCACGTGATCGCCTTTCTGGCTTTTCACTTCGATATCCTGACCTACGGCGGTCAGGGCGCCGTCGCGCCAACTCAGTTTGTCCGGCAGGTAATAGAACAGCGAATGCCCGCGGGCCTGCGCCTCCAAGGCGATCCGGAACGTGCTGTCTGCGAGGATGTCGACATTGTCGATCGGATCCATCTGAATCGCGACGGCGAGAGGCGAAGTGCCGGTCATCGGTCTTAAGTCCCTTGCAACGGCTCTGTCTCTCGACTGTACGTCGTACGAGCCTGTCGCCGCGACATCGGCTCAGTTTCGTTCGACGTCAAGCCGTGATCTTTCATGAATGGCTTTTGGACAAGATCAACCGCCCGTCGCCGGAATGGGGGCGGTGCGCCGCGGATCCTGTCGATACAGAACGTGGCTCACGACGCGTTCGACGTCTGGAACCGAGCGCGCGTGGTCGACGACGCGCAAAAGTTCTTCGGGGCTGCTGGCGATCCCCATCAGGTAGATGACCCGACTGTTGGTCTTGATGGTGTAATTCAGATGCCAGACATCGGCGTCCGACAAGAGCCGCGTGCGCAGCTGAGCGGAGATCCAGGCGTCCTTGGCGAGCCCGCCGACGCCGCTGCTGTTGCTGGTTTGGATCTCGTCGATGACCTCTCGGACGCCAGTAATGCTCCAAGCGATGCGGACCGCGGCGATCGCATCGTCGGTTTGCTCGACCGTTCCGGTCAGCAGGACGCGCCCCTCGATGACCTGTGAATCCAATCCACGGAACACGTCGCCTGAGTAATCGAGCAGGGCCGCGTTGAGCTCGAGTTTGATCGTCGCGTCGTCGATGGCGGCGCCCACGGTTCTTTCTTCAAGCGCCGCGTTGGCTCCACGCGCGGCCACGCCGACGATCGCTTCGGCGCAACCGCTGAGCGTGACGACCGCGCAAATGGCGGGCGCGAGTATGCGATGACGACTACGTTTCATCTGGACCCTGAATGTTTTCGACAATTTCGATCTCGCCTGCGGCTGAAACGGCCGCGAGGTCGAAGCGGCAGTCCATATCAGTGATCTCCGGGTGGTCCGCGATGTACCCGAGCGCGGCGGATTGCAGTCGTCGCCACTTCTGAGCGGTGATCGCGTGAAGAGCGTCGCGGAGGTTTTTCCGCGCCTTGACCTCGACGAACACCATCGTCCCTGCGCACTCGAACACGAGGTCAATCTCGCCTCGGCCGCGCCGGACGCGCTGTTCTTTCAAACGCGCGCCTCTGCGCTGGTAGACTTCGACGACAGCCTCTTCAGCCGAACGGCCCCAGGCATCCGCTCTGAAAGCATCTGTTCGGCGCCCAGCCAAAGTCTCTTTCTCAGTGCGCTGACGCGCAGCCTGCGTTTTCACGGCGCGTCCTCCTCCGCAATCCGCAAAGCAGAATGGTAAACGATCTTGCGAGGGATCGAAAGCTGATCCGCGACGCTGCGCGCCGCGTCTTTGACAGACATCTCTTTCAAAGCAAGTCGCAATGCGGCTTCAATGTCTTCCTCCTGCGGGGGCGCGGGGCTCTTTGAGGGCGCCAAAAGCACCACCGCTTCGCCCTTCGGCGGGCCCTCCTTGCGGTACGCGCTCGCGAGAGCGCTTGCGCTGTCTCGCCGCGTTTCCTCGAATTTCTTGGTCAGTTCGCGCGCAACGACGGCTTCGCGATCGCCTAAGACGTCCACAACGTCCTCCAGCGTTTCCGCAAGCCGCCGCGGGCTCTCGTAAAAGATCAGCGCCCCTGGCGCGGCGGACCACTCCCGCAGCCATTTTTGGCGCGCGGACTTCTTCGGCGGCGGGAATCCCCCAAAGCAAAAGCGATCCGTGGGGAGGCCCGAAACGGTCAGCGCCGCGAGAACCGCCGACGGCCCCGGCAACGCGACGACGGCCAGGTTTCTGGACCGAGCTTCGACGACCAGCCTGTAACCTGGATCTGCGATCAAGGGCGTTCCGGCGTCGCTCGCATAGACGACGGACGCGGTGGCGGCGTCCTCCAACAGGCGGCGGCGCACGTCTTCGGAGCTATGGTCGTGATAGGCGATCATCGGGCGTCCGCCCACCGGAACGCCATGCAGGTCCATCAGGCGTCGTAGGACACGGGTGTCCTCGCAGGCGAGGATGTCGGCGCGGCGCAGCGCCTCCAAACCTCGGATGGTGATATCGTCGGCCGCTCCGATCGGCGTCGATAGCAGATATAGACCCGGGGCCAGTGGCTCGGATACATCATCTGGCGAATCCGCCGCGCCGGCAGCTCCGTGGCGTCGTTTACTTCGCGCCTTGTCGGCCATAATCTCCGCCCAACTCTCGGCTAGAAGCCGCACAAATCAGTTTCGGGCGGAAGATCATGCAGATTTCACAAAGCCGCAACCTCTGGTCGCTGCCTGCGGCCTGGCGCGCGTTGGGGCGCATGGCTGGCGCGGCGCTGCTTTGCGCAAGCGTCGCGGCCTGCGCAACCTCATCGGGCAGTTCCGGCGGTGGGCAAGGCTCGAGTCAGAAGCAACCTCCGCGGATCTCGGGCATAGATGGCGGCGAAGCGCGGCGCGGCGCTCCGGGCGCAGGCGCCTTTGTCGAGCCAGGTTCGGCGGCTCGGGTGGCGTTGTTGGCGCCGCTCGGGGACAACCGCGCCCCAATTCGCGAAATCGCCCAATCGCTGACAGACTCGGCGCAGTTGGCCCTGCGCGACATGGGCGACCCGCTCATCGATCTTCGGATCTATGACACCGGCGGAACCCAGCCCGGAGCCGCTCAAGCAGCGACGCGAGCGGTTCAGGACGGCGCGTCGATTATGATCGGGCCGTTGTTCGCAACGTCGATCACCGCTGCGGGCCCTGTGGCCGCGCAGGCAGGCCTGCCGATGATCTCATTCTCGACGGATGCGTCGGTCGCCGGCGGGAATGTCTTCTTGATCGGGTTCCTGCCGCAGCAAGAGATTGAACGGGTCATCACCTACGCCGCAGCGCAAGGCGTCACGAACGTCGCCGCGCTGACGCCCCAGACAGACTTTGGACGACTCGCGGCGGGCGCCGTGCAGCAGAGCGCTGCGTTGGCGGGGGCGCGTGTTTCCGCTTTGCAGCCTTACGAACCGACGTTTCAAGGCGTCGAGTCGGGGGTGAAGACCTATGTCGAGACCCATCAGCTCTACGCCGACAGCACGGACCCGATTCAAGCCGTGCTGCTGCCGTCGCAGGGGCAAGAGCTTCAAACGCTCGGCGCCTATCTCGCCTATTATGACGTGAACCGGCGCAATACGCAGTTCCTGGGCACAGGTGGTTGGAACAACCCGGTGACGCTGAAGGAGCCGTCGTTGCGCGGCGGGGTCTTCGCGTCGCCTGATCCGTTGATCCAAGAGCGCTTTTACACCCGTTTCGAGACTGCGTTTGGTCGTCGTCCACATCCGCTCGGAGCATTGGGCTATGACGCAATGGCGGCCATCGGGGCGATGACGGCGGAGGCGCGCAGCGCGGGATCGCCGTACCCGTTCAGCGTCGAGGCGATCACCGCGCCTGCTGGATATGTCGGCGTCAACGGTGTTTTCCGTTTTCTGCCGAGCGGTCTGAACGAGCGCGAACTGGCCATTCTCGAAGTCACGCCGACCGGGTTCGAAGTCGTCGATCCGGCGGCGACCAGCTTCGCCGGCTATTGATGCCGTGCTCGACCAACCAAACTCTCAGACCCTAGGTGGACGTCTTGGCCCCCTGATCACCCAGCCGCGCGAGATCTTTGATCATGAGGCGGTCGAGACGGCGCTCGCCGCGCTTGCGGACGCTCAAAAGGACCGCGGCGCTCAGCGATTGGAAGCGGCGAAAGTGCTGCGGGACGCGCTGAAGTCGGGCCGTGAAACGATCGAAGCCGCCTTTTGGGGCAGTCGCGCCGGCGGCCTGATGGTCGCCCGCTCCTACGCGTTTTTGATCGACAACATCGTGAGAACCGCCTTCACATTCGTGGTCGAGCGGCAGTTTCCACTCGCCAATCCGACGAAGGCGGAGCAGATCGCCGTCGCCGCCGTAGGAGGTTACGGGCGTGGAGAGATGGCTCCGTTCTCGGACGTCGATCTGCTGTTCCTGACGCCATACAAGCAGACGGCGTGGGGCGAGAGCGTGATCGAGGCGACGCTCTACTTGCTCTGGGACCTGAGCCTGAAAGTTGGTCACGCGACGCGAACGCCGGACGATTGTCTGCGGCTGGGCGCGCAAGATCTGACCATCCGGACGTCGCTTCTGGAGAAGCGGTTCGTCGCGGGATCAGCGGAGTTGCTGGCGGAGCTCGACCAGCGCCTTTGGGATAAGCTGTTTCTGAAAACAGGTCCGGATTTCGTCGCGGCGAAGCTGGACGAACGCGATGCGCGCCACCGGCGGAACGGCGGCTCTCGATATCTTCTCGAGCCGAATGTGAAAGAGAGCAAAGGCGGTTTGCGCGATCTGCAGACGCTGTTTTGGATTGCGAAGTATCTCTATCGATCGGACACGGTCGCCGATCTTGTCGGCAAGGGCGTCTTCACAACGGATGAGGTCGCCCGGTTCCACGCCTCGGAGAACCATCTTTGGTCTGTGCGGACGGGGCTCCACTTGCTTGCGGGGCGGGCGCAGGAGAAGCTGACATTCGACGCGCAGCTCGAACTCGCAAAGCGCTTCGGCTATCAGAGCCGCGGGGGCCAGCGCGAAGTCGAACGGTTCATGAAACGCTATTTCCTGGCGGCGAAATCTGTCGGCGATCTCACTCGGATCTTCTGCGCCGCGCTTGAGGAGCAGCATCAGAAGGCGCCGCCGCTGCTCGGCGGCATCTTTCGCCTGTTTGGCGGCCGTCCAAACCAGCAAACCGGCCTCGACTGGGTCACGACGACGGAAGGCCGGCTCAGCGTCGCGGATCCAGAAGCGCTCGATCGTGACCCGCTCAATTTCCTGCGGCTGTTCGATGTCGCGGTTCGAAGCGGCATCCTGCTTCATCCGGTTACGCAAAGGCTGATCGATCAGAAACGTCGCTCGATAGACGTCTTGCGAGGCTCGCCCGAGGCGGGTCGCCTTTTCGTATCGATGCTGAGCGAGTCCAAAGACCCGGGCCGCGCGCTTCGCCGCATGTCCGAGACAGGCGTTCTGGGCAGGTTTCTACCGGAGTTCGGCCGCATCATCGGGCAGATGCAGTTCAACATGTATCATCACTTTACCGTGGATGAGCATACGATCCGGGCCATCGAGAATTTCTCGGACCTCAGGCGTGGTCTTTTGCGGAGCGATCATCCGTTCGTGACGCAACTCGCCGAAGACATGCAGGACGTCGACATACTCAGCGTTGCGTTGCTTCTTCATGACATCGGCAAAGGTCTGCCTGGCGATCACTCAGTAACGGGTATGGAGATCGCTCAAGAAGTCTGTCCGCAGCTTGGGCTTTCTGAAGCGGAGACCGAGCAGGTCGCCTGGTTGGTGCTGTGGCACTTGTTGATGTCCGATTTCGCGCAGAAGCGAGATATCGCCGACCCGGCCACGGTGAAGGACTTTGCGGAAATTGTGCGGAGTCCGGCGCGCTTGAAGCGGCTCTACGTCCTGACCGTCTGCGATATCCGCGCCGTTGGGCCAGGCGTCTGGAACGGCTGGAAAGCGCAGCTGTTGCAAGAGCTCTACGAAGAAACCCTCGCGGTTCTGGCCGATCAAGCGACAGGCAGAACTCAGGCGACGCGGGTCGACGATGCGAAGCAGGCTCTGCGGGGGCAGCTCGCGGATTGGAGCGACGAGCAGTGGGCGTCGCATGAGGCGCGTTTTTTTCCAACGTATTGGCTTGGGCTGTCGACAGAGACGCACGCGATCCACGCGCGCCTGATGGCGGAGCCGTCACGGTCGCCGCTACAGATGCGGATCGACCAAAACCCCGAGCACGATTGCACGAAGGTTGTGTTCTTCATGCAAGATCACCCCGGTCTCTTCGCGCGGCTGGCGGGCGCCTTCGCCCTGAATGGCGCGTCGGTTGTCGGCGCGCGCGTCTACACCACGAAGGACGGCATGGCGATCAACACCTTCTGGGTGCAGGACAACGAAGGGGCCGCCTACGATGATCTGGTGAGGATCGAACGCTTACAGGTCGAGGTTGAAAGAACCCTGAGAGGCGAAGTCATCGCCGGCGACGAGTTGCGGATTCGAGGTAAGCTGAAGAAGCGCGAGCGGTCCTTCACCGTTGCGCCGAGCGTCACCATCGACAACACGGCCTCTGACATCTTTTCGGTTATCGAAGTCGAAGGCCGTGACCGCCTGGGCTTGCTCCACGATCTTGCGAAGACCTTGGCCAATGCGAATGTGAACATTTTTTCCGCGATCATCGCGACCTACGGCGAGCAGGCGGTCGACGTCTTCTACGTGAAAGACAATTTCGGCATGAAAATCACCGGCGAAACGAAACGCGCGGCGATCAAGGATACGCTGTTGACGGCGCTCCGCACAGGCGATGAAACGATCGACGCCTGATCGCTCTTGGCGTCTTTGCCTTGAGCAGCCGCCGGCGCGTCGGGAACCACCGACGGATTGAGATAGAGGGACGCATGGCCATGAGCCTCGCGCGGTCGTTTCTGACGGTCAGCGGCATGACGATGATCTCCCGCGTGCTGGGTCTGGCCCGCGAGATCATGATCGCTGCGATCCTGGGCGCTGGACCAATCGCCGAAGCGTTCTTTGTGGCGTTTCGGTTCCCGAACCTTTTCAGACGTTTTTTTGCGGAAGGCGCCTTCAACATGGCGTTTGTGCCGCTCTTCGCCAAACGGTTGGAAGGCGACGGCGCCGACGCCGCTCGGCGTTTCGGTGAAGAGGCGCTCTCCGGGCTGCTTTCAGTTCTGTTTGTGCTGGTTTTGGCCGCGCAGCTGGCCATGCCCTGGCTGATCTATGTGATTGCCGCCGGGTTCGCAGACGATCCAGACAAGCTCTCCATGGCGGTTCTGTTCGCGCAGATCCAGTTTCCGTATCTGCTGTTCATGTCGCTGACCGCGCTGTTCAGCGGCGTGCTGAACTCTCTTGGCAAATTCGCTGTGGCCGCAGGAGCCCCGATCCTGCTCAACCTGTCGATGATCGGCGCCATGGCCGCGGCCTGGGCGTTGGAAGAGCCGGTTGGCCATTGGCTTTCCTGGTCGGTGTTTACCGCTGGCGTTCTTCAGTTTCTGCTGGTGGCCGGCGCGGCGCGGCGCGCGGGAATTCGGCTTAAGCTTCGGGCGGCCCGTTGGACGGCTGATATGAAGCGCCTTGTGACGCTCGGCGCGCCGGGCGCCGTCGCCGGCGGCGTCACGCAGATCAACATCCTGATTGGAACGACCATCGCGACCTTCTTTGACGGCGCGGTTGCTTGGCTGACCTATGCGGATCGCGTCTATCAATTGCCGCTTGGGGTCGTCGGCGTCGCGATCGGAGTGGCGCTGCTGCCGGAGCTTTCGCGCCGTGTTCGCGCCGAGGACGCCGCCGGCGCCGTCAACTCGATCAATCGCGCGATCGAGTTTTCTTTGGTGCTGACCGTGCCGGCCGCAGTCGCTTTGCTCCTGATCCCGGACACGGTCGTACGCCTGCTGTTTGCTCGCGGGGCATTTGGCGAAACGGATGTCATGGCGACGTCGCATGCGCTTGCGCTCTTCGCGTTGGGTCTTCCTGCGTATGTGTTGATCAAAGCTCTGTCGCCGGCGTTTTTCGCGGACGAAGACACGCGGACGCCGCTTCGGTATTCGGTCGTCTCCATGATTGTGAACGTTGTCATCAGCGTCGGTCTGGCACCGGTGATTTCGTGGAGCGCCATCCCCATCGGTACGGCCGTGGCCGCATGGGTGAACGTCTGGCTGCTTTGGCGCGGCATCGGTGAGACCGGTGTTTACAAACCCGATGAACGCCTTAAACGCCGGTGTTCGCGAGCGATCGCCGCAGCGCTGTTTATGGGCTTGGTTCTCTACACTGGAAAGCTGCTATACGCCGGCGCCCTTACAGAGCCGTTTCTCAAGTACCCATACGGCGTTGCGCTGATCCTTGCGGGGTTGGCGAGCTACGCGATCGCGGCGCTTGCATTGGGCGCGTTCCGACGCTCGGATCTCAGCGAGTTGCGCGGACGACGCGCGCAAACACCGCCCGCCGCTTGACCCAGAGCGCTTTGGCCGGCCATACCGCGCGGCGTATCAGCTTACGAGGATCATGATGACCCACGCTCAGCGCGTGTTTTCGGGCGTACAGCCCACAGGCAATCTTCACCTGGGCAACTATCTCGGCGCGGTGCGCGAGTTCGTTCGGATGCAGGACGACTACGAGTGCATCTACTGCGTCGTCGACCTGCACGCGATCACGGTGTGGCAAGATCCTCAGGCGCTGCGCGACGGGATCCGCGAGCTGACCGCTGCATTCATCGCCTGTGGCCTCGACCCGAAAAAGTCGATCATCTTCAACCAAAGCCAAGTCCCGGCGCACGCCCAGCTTGGCTGGGTGTTCAACTGTGTCGCGCGGCTGGGTTGGCTGAACCGAATGACGCAGTTCAAGGACAAAGCTGGAAAGGATCGGGAGAAAGCGTCGATTGGCCTATACGATTATCCCGTTCTCCAGGCAGCTGACATCCTCGCTTACAAAGCCACGCATGTCCCCATCGGAGAGGACCAGAAGCAGCATCTCGAGCTCAGCCGAGACATCGCGCAGAAGTTCAACAACGACTTCGGTGTCGAGAACTTCTTTCCGTTGCCGGAGCCGTTGATCCGTCAAGAGGCGGCGCGGGTGATGAGCCTGCGCGATGGGTCGAAAAAGATGTCGAAATCGGATCCGTCAGACATGTCGCGGATCAACCTGACCGACGATCCCGAGACGATCGCCAAGAAGTTCAAGAAAGCGAAAACGGATCCAGAACCCCTGCCCGACAGCGTCGAAGGCCTGGACGCACGGCCCGAAGCCCGGAACTTGGTTGGGATCTACGCGGCGTTGTCGGGGAAAGCGACCGCGGAGGTGATGAAGGAGTTTTCAGGCGCGCAGTTCGGTCAGTTCAAACCGGTTCTGGCGGATCTGGCGGTCGAGAAGCTGTCACCGATCGCGGGCGAGCTTCGCCGGCTCCGCGAAGATCCCGGGTATATCGACAGCGTTCTCGCGGATGGGGCGGAGCGCGCTGATGCGATCGCCGAACCGATCCTGCGCGAAGTCTATGAAATCGTCGGTCTGTTGAGGACGCGCGGACAGTAGAAGGCGATTAAAGGTTTCGTTTAGAAACGAGCGACGGTCTTGCATTCTCGTCGCCGGGGCTTCACCAATTTGAGTATGACTGAGTCTGAACATCCGGATAGCCAACAGCGGCTTCGCAAGTTTTTGGTCGTCGTCGACCAAACTCCTGAATCGCTCAAGGCGCTTCGCTTCGCCGCGCGACGGGCGCAACGGACGAGCGGCGCTGTCTCGATGCTATCGGTGATCGAGCCCGAAGAGTTCCAGCATTGGCAGTCTGTGCAGGACGCCATGCGCGCCGAAGCAATCCAGAACGCGGAGGCTCGGCTACAAGCGCTTGTCGAGGAAGTAAAGGCGCTCTCAGGCGTTTCTCCGGATTACGCGATCCGCGAGGGCGTGAAGCGTGATCAGGTCGCAGAACATATCCAAGCAGACCAGGACATCAGTATTCTCGTGCTTGGCGCGAGCACCGAGAGCGATGGGCCCGGACCGCTTGTGGCTGCGATAACCCGTCCGGGCTCGCGATTTCCCCTCCCGGTCACAATCGTTCCTGGCGATATGTCGGTCGAAGAAATTGACGCGCTCTGTTAAAATCCACATATCCTCCTGAACAGACGGCCAAGACAGACGGCTCTAGAGGCGAAATCATGTTCATCCAAACTGAAGCGACGCCGAACCCGGCGACGTTGAAATTTCTTCCCGGGCAGGTCGTTATGGGATCTGGCTCGGCTGAATTCGGCGACGCGGGCGAGGCTGAGAAGTCGCCGCTGGCGCAAAGGCTTTTTTCGGTTGGGGGCGTCCAGAACGTGTTTCTCGGTCCGGATTTTATCTCCGTGACGAAAGTTGAAGAGGTCGAGTGGCCTCATATCAAACCAGCCGTGCTGGGCGCCGTGATGGAGCACTACCAGTCGGGCCAGCCCGTTATCGAACACGACAGCGCGCAAGAGACAGGCGGCCATGCGGCGCATGATGGGCCGGATGCGGCGATTGTTCAGCAGATCAAGGAGCTGCTCGATACGAGGGTCCGACCCGCCGTCGCCCAGGATGGCGGAGACATCACCTTTCATGGGTTTGAACAGGGCGTCGTCTATCTGACGATGCGCGGCGCCTGCGCCGGTTGCCCCAGTTCGACAATGACCCTGAAAATGGGCATCGAAAACCTCTTAAAACACTATATTCCTGAGGTTCTTGAGGTGCGTCCGGTGGGTGCTTGAACGGCCAGAGCGCCCAGCCCGATCGGCGGAGCGTCTCGGACCTCCTTGTTGTCGATGCGCCAAACCCACTGGCAATGTCAGATTCAGATGCCTTGGCGGAGATCTGCGGACAAGTGTTTCCTCCGTCGGCGTCGGTTTGGCGCGCGGCCGACTTCGCCTCCTATGCGGCCGCTTCGACATCGACCGTGGTGGTCGCGCGCTCGGCGGGAAACGTGTGTGGCGGCGCGGTTGTTCAAATCGTTCCCGGCGATCCAAACTCTGAAGTCGCCGATGCCGAGGCGGAGCTCCTTACGATATTTCGGGCGACTGGGTCAGCTGGATGCGGCGTCGGCTCCGCCATCCTGGATCATATCCTGAAGATCTGCGCCGAACGGCAAGTTGCTGCGATCTTTCTGGAAGTTGCTGCAACAAACAATCGAGCGCAACTTCTCTATCAAAAGTTCGACTTTCAGCGAACGGGTGTTCGAAAGGGGTATTTCCCCTCTCATAAAAACAACAGAGTAGATGCAATCATGATGACAAGATGCGTGCCGACGAACGCTGAATAAGTGTGAATTCTAGGCAGTTTCGTCCGATTTTACCGTAAGTAGCACGTGATCTTTCTTTGATAATAAAAAATAAACTTTTCATTCCTAATCCTCGGTAGTATGTGCAGGCTTACATGGGCAGTAGACTAGAAAAACGAGCCCGTCATCATCGGCGGAAGTGAGGTTTTCTGGTGGGGATGCCAACCCCTGCATAGCCAGAAGGAAAGGAAACAGGGCAGGACATGAACGAGATGTCAAAAATCGAAACCGATGCAGACACAAGCGAACTGCTCCAGTTGACCTCGGAGATTGTTTCTTCGCATGTCTCAAACAATCAGGTTCAGCAGGACCAGCTTCAGGACCTGATCCGCACCGTCTATTCGACTTTGCATGATCTTTCGGTACAGGAGCCGCAAGAACCTGAAGAGGAACTGAAACCGGCTGTTCCGATCAAGAAGTCGATCCACAACGATTACATCGTGTGTTTGGAAGACGGCAAGAAGCTCAAAATGCTCAAGCGCCATTTAAAGTCGGCGTACAACATGACGCCGGAAGAGTATCGGGCGAAGTGGGGCTTGCCATCGGACTATCCGATGGTCGCGCCAAGCTATGCGGCGAAGCGCCAGGAGCTGGCGAAGAAAATTGGTCTGGGCCGCAACCGTAACCGGTAGGCCCAGTTCATTCGGTCAGCCGGACTATTCACGGCAGGCTGTACGCTCTATGTGTGATCCGAAACGCCCGCTTCGGCGGGCGTTTTGTTTTGCCAAGACCGTGTTCGCTGCGAGCTGAGATGACCGAAACCAAGAAGCTCTATGTAAAGACCTATGGCTGTCAGATGAACGTCTACGACAGCGAACGGATGACCGATGCTATGGCGGCGGACGGCTATGTCGCGGTCGATACGCCTGAAGACGCGGATCTGGTGATTCTGAATACCTGTCACATTCGCGAAAAAGCGGCGGAGAAGGTCTATTCAGAGCTTGGACGTCTGCGCCCATTGGCGGAGGCCAAGAAGAAGGCGGGCGGACAGATGGTTGTCGGCGTCGCTGGCTGCGTCGCTCAAGCGGAAGGCGCCGAGATCGTAAAGCGCGCGCCTTTGGTTGACGTCGTGGTGGGGCCGCAAGCGTATCATAGACTGCCGGCGCTGGCGCGAGACGCGCGAAGCGGCGCGAAGCAGATCGAGACTGAGTTCCCGGCCGAAGACAAGTTTGACCACATCCCAGCGCCAAAAGGGCGCAGAGCCCCAGCCGCCTTTCTCACCGTCCAAGAGGGCTGCGACAAGTTCTGCGCATTCTGCGTTGTGCCCTACACCCGCGGCGCGGAAGTTTCTCGACCCGTTGAGAAACTGGTTGCGGAGGCGCGGTCTATGGTCGCCAACGGCGTCGTCGAGATCACATTGCTCGGACAGAACGTCAATGCGTATCACGGCGTCGGTCCGGATGGCTCGGAATGGGGTCTGGGCCGCCTGATCCGGGCTCTATCCGAGATCGAGGGGCTCCAAAGGCTCCGGTATACGACCAGCCATCCCAACGACATGGACGCCGAGCTGATCTCGGCGCACGGAGATGTTCCGGAGCTCATGCCGTATTTGCATCTTCCGGTTCAGGCGGGGTCGGATCGCGTCTTGAAGGCGATGAACCGCAAGCATACGCGGGACGACTACCACCGGTTGATCGAGCGGATCAGAAACGCGCAACCCGATCTCGCGCTGTCAGGCGACTTCATTGTCGGGTTCCCGGGCGAAACCGACGCAGATTTCCAAGAGACCATGAGCCTGGTTCGGGACATCGGCTACGCTCAGGCGTTTTCTTTCAAGTACAGCCCGCGACCTGGAACGCCAGCGGCGGAAGGCGCGCAGGTCCCCGAAGAGGCCAAGGCGGCGAGATTGGCCGAACTGCAAGACCTGCTCTCGGCGCAGCAGATAGCCTTCAACCAGAGTTGCATTGGCCAGACGCTGCCGGTTCTGTTGGAGAAGCCCGGTAAGGAAGCCGGTCAACTTGTCGGCCGCAGCCCGTTTTTGCAGCCAACTCACGTTCAGGCGTCGGCCGAGCAGGTTGGACGGATCGTCGCCGCGGAAATCGTCGGCGCAACCAAGAACAGTCTCGCAGGCCGTCTGGTCGCTTGACGAAGCGCGCGTTGCGGATCGGCGCCGCAGGCTCGGATTGTGAGGGGGCCGACTTGCTGAAGCGGGCTTTCTCGGTCAGGTTGCCAAAAAAGACGCTTCCGTTTGCGAAGGACGCATGGACGAGACCATTCTGGAGTTCGACGATAATCGACATCTGATCGAGCTTTGCGGTGCGCATGACCGGCACCTCACCGCCATAGAAGACGGCTTCAAAGTCCAGATTGTGCGGCGCGGAAACGTTCTGTCAGTGCATGGCGATGCTCAGAGTCGCGCCTTGGCGGCCGCGGCTCTCAGGGCGCTCTACACGCGTCTTGAAGAAGGCATGAGCGTCGAGGCCGGCGATGTCGACGCGGCGATTCGCATGGTCACGTCGGACAATCAGCTTGAGCTGTTCAAAGGCGAGCGGGTTGAGATCCGAACCCGCAAACGCAAGGTCGAGCCGCGCTCTCCCGGCCAGAAAGACTATGTCCGCGCGCTTTATGAGCACGAGCTGGTTCTGGGCGTTGGACCCGCGGGCACCGGGAAGACCTATCTTGCCGTGGCGGCGGGGATCTCAATGTATCTCGAAGGCAAGATCGAGAAGATCATCCTGTCGCGCCCCGCTGTGGAAGCGGGAGAGCGTCTCGGCTTTCTTCCCGGCGACATGAAAGAGAAGATCGATCCGTATCTGCGGCCGCTCTATGACGCCCTGAACGACCTTTGGGGCGGCGCAAAGATCGAAAAGCTGATCGAGGAAGGCCGCGTCGAGGTGGCGCCCCTCGCGTTCATGCGCGGCCGGACCCTCACCAATGCGTTCGTCGTTCTCGACGAAGCGCAGAATACCACCGAGATGCAGATGCGCATGTTCCTGACGCGCCTTGGCGAGAATTCACGCATGGTGGTCACCGGCGATCCTACTCAGACCGATTTGCCCAGAGGCGTTCGGTCGGGGCTGCGCGAAGCAATGAAAGTGCTGAATGGGGTTGACGGGGTCGCCACGATCCAGCTGACGGACAGCGACGTCGTACGGCACCCCCTGGTCGGCAGGATCATCCGCGCGTACGCCCATCACGATTCTGGCAAATGACCGAGCTGGATTTCCTCGAACTTTCGATCGCTGACGACACATGGGCGGAGCTTGGGCGAAAGCCCGGGTCAGACGACGTCGATGGCGGGATCGAACAGCTGGCGGCGACATCCGTTCGCGCCGCGCTTGAGGTCGCCGACATCCCTGTCGACGCTGTGATCGTGAGCATTTTGTTAACGAACGACGCGCAAATGCGGCAGCTTAATCGCGACTTTCGAGCAAAGGACCGCGCGACAAATGTGCTCTCTTGGCCGTCTCAGGCGCTGGAGCGTCCGTTTACGGTTGAGTCGGATCTCGTAACGGCTCTGCACCGCGACGATCCGACGGGTCGTCATCTCTTGGGGGACGTGGCCTTGGGGTTTCAGACGGTGCGCGTCGAAGCGAAAGATCAAGCTAAGTCTATTGAACAACACGCGATGCACCTTATCGTTCACGGAGTTCTTCATCTTTTGGGGTATGATCACCAAATCGATGAGGACGCAGTTGCGATGGAGCGCTGTGAAATTGAGGCGCTGAAGCGTTTGGGCTGGCCTGATCCCTATCAGGTGCGATCCTGACAACAGACGCGTTGACGGAACGGATTAATGGACGGCGATATAATCAAGCCCGACCCTGCAGGCGACCAGACGTCGTCGGAAGAAGAGGTCGGGCGATCTAGTCTCCGCCGCAGGATGCGACGAGCATTGGCGGCGTTAAGCTTGTCTAAAACTTCGGGCGCGGAAGAACGCCTCGAGGAGTTTCTTTCGCACGAGCACGAGAATGGCGAAGCGCGTTCCCAGGAAGAACGCGAAATGCTTCTGAATATTCTGCGTTTGCGCGACGTTCGGGTCGACGACGTCATGGTTCCCAGAGCCGATATCGTCGCGATTGATCGAGACGCTTCTCTAGACGAGACGCTCGAGTCGTTTCGCTCCTGCTCGCATTCTCGCCTTCCGGTCTATCGGGAGACGCTCGACGACCCGGTTGGCGTCGTCCACCTGAAAGACCTCGCGCTGAGCCACGGGTTTGGCGCGCGTCAGAACGATTTTTCGCTGGGGGAGCATCTGCGGAGCGTGCTTGTCGTTCCGCCGTCGATGCGCATCCAGCCGCTCCTGCAGCGGATGCAAGCGACGCGACGGCATATGGCGCTCGTCGTCGATGAGTACGGCGGCGTCGACGGGTTGCTCACGATCGAGGACGTGATCGAACAAATCGTCGGTGAGATCGAAGACGAGCATGACGTGGCGGACCGTCCGCTTTGGCGCAAACAGGCGGATGGGTGCTTTGTCGCGGACGCTCGGGCCATGGTCGGGGACTTTGAAGAAGCGGTGAGCGTTAAACTCCTGAGCGATGACGGGGAGGAAGAGGTCGACACCCTGGGCGGCCTGGTGTTCATGCTGTTGGGCCGCGTGCCGGAGCGGGGCGAGGTCATCCCCCATCCGAATGGCCATGAATTTGAAATTATCGACGCAGATCCGCGCCGGATTAAGCGGGTGCGCGTGCGGTTGAATGCGCGTAGCGCGGCGGATCCATCGGAAGATAAGGGAAACTCGGACGACAACGTCGTGAAGCTCGCATCGGCCGGGGGCTGATTGGTGCGAGGCTTCGCTCGGTTGACCGGATGGCGACGCGCAGTCGTCGTGCTGCTTCTGGGCGCCACGCTCTCGCTGATTCACCCGCCGGTGAACTTGCTTCCGGCGATCTTCATCGCGATACCCGCGGCGTTTGTGCTGTTCATGGGCGCGGAAACGCCGCGGCGCGCCGCCTATGACGGGTGGCTGTTGGGCTTTGGGTACTTCACGCCGGGCCTGATCTGGATCGGCTCTGCATTCTTCGTCGAAGCGGACAAGTTCGCATGGATGACGCCGTTTGCGGTGACGCTGCTGCCTGCCGTTCTGTCGATCTACTGGGGTTTGGCCTTTGGCCTCGCGAAACGCCTTGGCGGCTCCGGTTTGCTGTCCAACATGTGCCTTCTTGCCGCGTTTTGGTCGATCGCCGAGTATCTTCGCGGGCATCTCTTCACAGGGTTTCCCTGGGGCTTGTTCGCATATGGTTGGGTCGATACGCCGATCGCACAGATCGCGGCCTATGTGGGGCCATACGGCTTAACGGCTCTGCTGATCTTCGTATTTTTGGGTTTTGGGGCCGGCGTTTGGGCGCAAGGGCGTGAGCGGTGGGCGTTGAGCGGCTCTGCTGCGGCCATCCTGATCGCAATGGCCGTGGTTGGGTGGGCGAGGCTGCCGTCCGAGCCGGCGCCGGCCACGTCAGCGGTGGCCCGGATCGTTCAGCCGAATGTTCCTCAGACGGAGAAATGGCGCAGCGACCTCATTCGACGAAACATGCGATGGCTTGTCGATCTCAGCGCGTCTCCGGTTGAACCGACGCTTTCTCCGACATTCGTGGTCTGGCCAGAAACTTCCGTGGTGCCGCAGGTCTTACAAGACCCGAGCATCTTGGCTGAAATCATGGGGTTCTTGCCGGGAGACGCGCCGTTGGTCGTTGGCACGCAACGTCCTGAGCAGGGGCGAAACGGAGGCGAGGACTGGTACAACAGCCTGTTTGTCGTGAACGGGGCCGGATCGATAGACGCGATCTACGACAAGCATCATCTTGTTCCATTCGGAGAATACCTGCCGCTCCAGGGGTGGCTGGAGTCGATCGGCGTCAATCAGCTCGCCGGGCGCTCCGGCGGGTTCGCTTCGGGACCCGGGCCGCAGGTCGTTTCCGCGCCAGGCGTGCCAAGTTTTGGCGCGTTGATTTGTTATGAGGCGGTATTCCCAGGAGAAATGCCTCGCGGCGACGCGCGACCTTCGATGCTTTTGCAGATCACCAATGACGCGTGGTTTGGCGACAGCGGCGGTCCCTGGCAGCATCTGATCCAGGCACAGTTTCGGGCGATCGAGCAGGGGCTGCCATTCATCCGATCTGCGAATACCGGGGTGTCCGCTGCGATTGATCCATACGGACGTGTTTTGAAGTTGTTGCCGATTAACCATCGAGGATTCATCGACGTTGCGGTCCCAGCTCCCATTTTGGAAACAGCCTATGTGTCATATCGGGACACTTCTTTCGTTGTAATTTTGTCACTTTTTGCCGTAACTGCGGGTTTTTCCCGATTCACCTCTCGGTTGTAAACCATTTTATGTCTCAATTTGAGAGAGAAACTCTTGCAACTATTACAGCTGTATGTGTAGTGGTCCGCCTGATCATGTTGCGTAAGTGAACGAATGAAAAAGTCGTTCCGTCGCGAAGTACAAAAGGTGGACTTTGCCGAGAGTTCCGGATCCGATTGACGTTCACGTAGGCGGCCGAATGCGGTTGCGCAGGATGGTCGTCGGTATGAGCCAGGAGAAACTTGGCGAGCACCTCAATCTGACGTTTCAACAAATTCAGAAATACGAGAAAGGCGTAAATCGCATAGGGGCCGGGCGTCTCTATCGGATGGCGACCGTTCTTGGCGTCGATGTCTCGTTTTTCTTCGAGGGGCTTTCGCAGGAACTCATGGAGACGGTCCCGTCTGGCCTCTCAGAGCCCGATGGGACGCCTTATCTCATGGGGTTCTTGGCGACGCCTGAGGGACTTCAGCTCAACTCCGCCTTTGCTCAGATCACAAGCGCCGATCAAAGAAAGCGAATTCTTGATCTTGTGAAGACGCTTGCGGGGGCGGAAACGACCCAAAACCCGTAGAAATCTTGGGTGACGCCTTGACCCGTGCGTCGAACTAGGCGTACCGGAACGCTGTTTTGATGGCGTAGGCCTTGCGAAGGATCGCGGGAAACCCGTCTGGATGTTCCGAATTAGGAGGCTGCGTTGGCGCGCCAAGACTATATTTTCACTTCAGAGTCCGTGTCGGAAGGTCACCCCGACAAGGTTTGCGATCAGATATCGGACACGGTGCTCGACGCCTACCTCTCGGAAGAACCCCAGGCGCGCGTCGCCTGTGAAACGCTCGCCACGACAAATCGCGTCGTGATCGCGGGGGAGGTGCGTGGTCCTGAGGCGGTTCTGGGCCGTGTTGAGGAAATGGCGCGCGAAACGGTCAAAGAGATCGGTTACGAGCAAGACGGCTTTCATTGGCGCAACATGGATGTGGCGGTGCATCTTCACGCGCAGTCTTCCGAAATCGCGCAAGGCGTCGACTCGAACGACAGCAAAGACGAAGGCGCCGGAGACCAGGGTCTGATGTTCGGCTATGCGGTCGACGAGACGCCTGAGTTCATGCCAGCGCCGATCTACTACTCGCATGAGATCCTGCGTCGTCTGGCGTCTGCGCGGAAGTCAGGCGAAACCCCGCAGCTCGGACCTGACGCGAAGAGCCAGCTGACCGTGCGATACGAGAACTACATGCCGGTGGAGGTCACCTCTATCGTTCTCTCCAGCCAGCACCTGGATCCGACGCTTGACTCCCAGGATGTGCGTCACATCGTCGAGCCTTACATCAATTCCGTTCTCCCGTCCGAGTGGGTCTCGGAACGCACCGAGTGGCATGTGAACCCGACCGGCAAGTTCGTTATCGGCGGACCTGACGGCGATGCTGGGCTGACTGGCCGCAAGATCATCGTCGACACCTATGGCGGCGCGGCCCCGCATGGCGGTGGGGCGTTCTCGGGCAAGGATCCGACGAAAGTCGATCGCTCGGCCGCCTACGCAGCGCGGTATCTCGCCAAGAACATCGTCGGCGCGAAACTCGCCAAGCGCTGCTGCATTCAGGTCGCCTACGCGATTGGCGTTGCGCAGCCGCTCTCCATTCTGGTCGACACCTACGGCACCGGCGAAGTCGAGGGTGCGCTGCTGGAGCGCGCCATTCCGAAAGTGATGGACCTCAGCCCGCGCGGCATCCGAACGCATCTCAAGCTCAATGCGCCGATTTACAAGCGCACGGCCGCCTACGGGCACTTTGGTCGGCAGCCGGATCCGGAGGGGGGCTTCACCTGGGAGAAGCTTGATCTGACCGACGAACTGCGCGCCGCAGTGAAAGCGTCGATCTAACGACGGCGGGCGCTTGCGCGCCCCCAGTCACCTTATGTCGAAAGATCCCAAATCCTTGGATGCGCCGCGAAATCTGTATGGTCGGCGCCGCAGCCACAAGCTGCGCGGAGGTCGCCAGGCTTTGATGGACGCCTATCTGAGCTCCGTGTCGGTTCCCGAGGCGGATCTCAGGCGCAATCCGGATCGTCGACAGATAGATCTTCAGGCTCTCTTTGGCGGTCAACGAGAGATCTGGTTGGAGATTGGCTTTGGGGGCGGCGAGCACCTGATCCACCAGGCTTTGGCCAATCCGAGCGTCGGGTTGATCGGTTGCGAACACTACGTGGACGGCGTGGCGAAACTGCTGGCGGCGATGAAGTGCGAGGGGGTCGAGAATGTTCGGGTCCATCCTTACGACGCGCGCGACTTGATGGATGTTTTGCCAGACGGTTCGGTCTCTAAGGCGTTTCTTCTGTACCCGGATCCCTGGCCAAAGACGCGGCATCACAAACGCCGCTTTGTTTCGCCCGAAAACCTCGATGCGTTTGCGCGCATACTTCGCCCAGGGGCCGAGCTGCGCGTGGCGAGCGACATTCCCGACTACATCCGCCATACTCTGCAGCTGACGCGGGATCGCGACGACTTCGAGTGGATGGCGCGCACCTCCGCCGACTGGCGTGAAGCGTGGCCGGATTGGTCGAGCACTCGCTACGAGGCGAAGGCGATCCGAGAAGGCCGAACGCCGTGCTATCTGACGTTTCGGCGGGTTTGAGTTGCCTGCCCCGGGCGGCCCGATTAATCGCTGTCGCAAGAAGTCTCGCTGTCTGGCGGACGTGAGCGTGGAGTTTCCTCAATGGCTGGCAGCGGACCTGCGCAACCTTTGACATCCAAAGCGGGCGGGCCCCTCAGGGGCGAAGCGCATGCGCCTGGCGACAAGTCGGTTTCGCACCGATCTCTGATCTTTGGAGCCATGGCGGTGGGCAAGACCACGATCGAGGGGCTGCTCGAAGGTCAGGACGTTCTCGACACGGCTGAAGCGATGAGGGCGCTCGGGGCTCAGGTCGAGCGCATCGGAGATGGATCCTGGACAGTGAACGGGGTTGGCGTCGGCGGCTTTGCGGAGCCGGAGGATGTCATCGACTGCGGCAACTCCGGGACGGGTGTGCGCCTGCTGATGGGGGCCGTGGCGACGCATGGCTTCTCGACGACGTTCACCGGCGACGCGTCGCTGCGGAAGCGACCGATGGGCCGCGTCCTGACGCCACTGGCGGAGTTTGGCGCTGTTTCGATTGGACGAACCGGCGGTCGCCTTCCTCTAACGCTCCAAGGCGCCGCCAACCCTGCTCCGATCGAGTACGAATTGCCGGTGGCGTCGGCGCAGGTCAAATCCGCGGTGCTGATCGCGGGCCTCAATGCGCCGGGTGAAACGACTGTCATCGAGGCGGAGGCGACACGCGACCATACGGAGCGGATGCTCCGTGGGTTTGGGGCGCAGGTGTCGGTTGAGGATCGAGCCGAGGGCGGGAGGATCATCCGCGTCGCCGGTCAGCCGGAGCTGCGCCCGACCCATGTCGCGGTTCCACGCGACCCCTCCTCGGCGGCGTTTCTGGTTGTCGCAGGGCTGGTTACGCCCGGTTCGGAGGTTCGCGTTCCCAGCATCGGCATGAACCCCACGCGCGCCGGTCTGTTCGCGACGCTGCAGGAAATGGGCGCCGATCTGAGCATCGAGAACGCCCGCGAAGAAGCCGGCGAGCCTGTCGCCGACCTGGTTGCAAGATCTTCTACTCTGAAAGGGATCGAAGTTCCGCCGGAGCGCGCGCCGTCGATGATCGACGAATACCCGATCCTATCCGTCGCCGCAGCTTTCGCTGAAGGCGTTACGATCATGCGCGGCGTTCACGAGCTCCGCGTCAAGGAGACTGACCGGATCGCGGCGACGGCTCGGGGCCTTGAAGCCTGCGGCGTCGCCGTCGAGGAAGAACTTGACGTGCTGACCGTTCACGGGCGCGGCGCGGACGGGGTTCCGGGCGGCGGAACGGTCGCATCAGAACTCGATCACCGCATTGCGATGTCTTTCGCGGTTCTCGGGCTGGCCGCTCAACAGCCAGTGACGATCGACGACGCCGGCCCGATCGCGACCAGCTTCCCGAACTTCATTCCGCTCATGCGAAGCCTCGGCGCCGGGCTCGGACTGTCTGCGCCGTCATGACGGGCGACAGGAAAGCGGTTGTCGTTGCGATCGACGGGCCCGCGGCGTCGGGCAAAGGCACGCTCTCGCGCGAGCTGGCGGCGCGGTTCAATCTCGCGCATCTCGACACCGGCTCGCTTTACCGCGCGGTTGCTGCGAAAGTTCTGGCGGCTGGGCAAGACCCGAAAGACCCGATCGCCGCTGAGGCGGCGGCGCGGGGGCTTCAGAGCTCCGATTTACAGCGGTCCGACCTTCGCACGCCGGAGACGGCGCAAGCGTCCAGCATCGTGGCGGGGCAGGCGAAGGTGCGCGCGGCGCTGCTCGACTACCAACGGAGGTTCGCTGCGCGCGCTCCCGGCGGCGTCGTCGGCGCTGTGCTCGATGGTCGCGACATTGGCACGGTGGTCTGCCCGGACGCCGACGTGAAGCTGTTTGTCACCGCCAGCAAGGAGACGCGCGCGCTGCGGCGTCACAAAGAGCTTGTCGAGCGCGGGGATAAGGCGACGTACGACGAGGTGTTGGAGGCGATGATCGCCCGCGACCGGCGCGATTCCGAGCGCGCGACGGCGCCGCTCGAGCAAGCAGACGACGCACACTTGCTCGATACCTCGGAACTCGGTATAGAGCAGGCCGTCGCTCAGGCGGCCGCAATCATTCAGCGCCAGGCCTTTTCTGAAGGCTAGACGGGCTCGACGCTGCGTCGGGCCTTAATCGCTTTAAAACGCTGAAGTTGCGCGGTCGCCAGACTGACTACGAGCAAACGCATTGAAAGACCGCCGGAGACAACCGGCTGGCCCGGATAACAGTTTAGGAGACTTACTTAATGGCGCAGACTGCCATGCAGCCCTCTATGGAAGACTTCGAAGCGCTTCTGAATGAAAGCCTCGAAGGTGAGAACGCCCCGGCCGAAGGCGCGGTTGTCAAAGGCGAAGTCCTGGCGATCGAGAACGGTCAAGCAATCATCGACATTGGCTTCAAAATGGAAGGCCGCGTCGAACTCAAAGAATTCGCAGCGCCCGGACGCCCGGCGGAGATCCAGGTTGGCGACACCGTCGAGGTGTTCTTCGATCGGGTCGAAAACGCCCGGGGCGAAGCGGTGTTGTCCCGCGACAAAGCCAAGCGGGAAGAGGCTTGGGATCGTCTTGAAACCGCAAATGAAGCCGGCGAGCGCGTTGAAGGCGCGAGCTGCGGTCGTGTGAAAGGCGGCTTTACCGTGGATCTTGGCGGCGCGGTGGCGTTCTTGCCGGGCAGCCAGGTCGACGTTCGCCCGATCCGCGACGTCTCTCCGCTGATGAACATTCCGCAGCCCTTCCAGATCCTGAAAATGGATCGCCGCCGCGGCAACATCGTCGTGTCTCGCCGCGCAGTGCTCGAAGAGAGCCGCGCCGAACAACGCGCGGAGATCGTCGGCCGTCTGCAGGAAGGCGACGTCATCGAAGGCGTGGTCAAGAACATCACCGATTACGGCGCGTTCGTCGATCTGGGCGGCGTCGATGGGTTGTTGCACGTCACCGATATGGCCTGGCGCCGTGTGAACCATCCGTCCGAGGTTCTCAACATCGGCGAAACCGTCAAAGTCCAGGTTGTCAAAGTCAATAAAGACACCCAGCGCATCAGCCTCGGCATGAAGCAGCTGATGACCGACCCTTGGGACAACATCGCCGCCAAGTTCCCGTTGGAGGCGCGCTTCACTGGCCGCGTCACCACCATCACCGACAACGGCGCATTCGTCGAGCTGGAGGCCGG